>ERZ772854.488-NODE-488-length-46487-cov-4.879114_pt1 | contig 46487 bp, 39 predicted proteins | sample MGYA00580844_ERZ772854 | MGnify/ENA primary metagenome ERZ772854 (study PRJEB29015, sample SAMEA2737727) | human gut metagenome | biome: human gut; feature: human-associated habitat; material: faeces | place: China | collected 2012 ...
GTTACTACTCACCACTTGCAGAAGTGGGAGTCTCAACTCAGACTGAGATAAAATATTGATTCTCGCATCCATTGAAAAATACCCGTAATATTCTTCCTGTTTCTGCGATTCTCCCCATTATTTTCAACAGGATCATTTTTTCACATTTCTAATTTAGTGTGCTTCGAACCAGTTTTTACCGGACTGCACATCGACTTCCAGCGTTACCGCCAAATCTGCCGCATGACGCATTTCCTCAGCCAGAAGCGTTTTTACATATTCCTCTTCGTCCGCTGCTGCCTCGATCAGAAGTTCATCGTGCACCTGCAGGATCAGCTTAGATTTTAACTGTTCCCGATCCAGACGCTGTTTTACCCGAATCATGGCAATCTTGATAATATCCGCTGCGGTTCCCTGAATCGGAGAGTTCATGGCAATACGTTCACCGAAGGAACGCTGCATGAAGTTGCTGGAGGACAGCTCCGGAACCGGTCTGCGTCTGCCAAACATCGTCTCCGCATAGCCTTTTTCCTTCGCATCGGTCACCAGACGGTCAAGGAATGTCTTGATACCCGGATAGGTCTCAAAATAACTTGCGATATAGCCTTCCGCTTCTTTTCGTGTGATACTCAGATCCTGGCTCAGTCCAAAAGAACTGATACCGTACACAATACCGAAGTTTACCGCTTTTGCATTTCTTCTCTGAAGATCTGTTACTTCTTCTAACGGCGTATGGAATACCTGAGAAGCGGTGATCCTGTGAATATCCTCCGCATGCTGATAAGCCGCGATCAGGTTCTGATCTCCGGACATATGCGCCAACACACGTAACTCAATCTGGGAATAATCCGCATCGATAAATACATAACCATCCTTCGGCACAAATACTTTTCGGATCAGTCTGCCAAGTTCCATACGAATTGGAATATTCTGCAAGTTCGGCTCCGTACTGCTGATACGTCCAGTTGCTGTAATAGTCTGGTTAAAAGTACTGTGAATCCTTCCATCCGGAGCGATACACAATGCCAGTCCATCCGCATACGTGGATTTCAATTTGGTAAGCTGACGGTACTCCAGAATCTCTGATACGATCGGATAATCCGGTGCCAAACGCTCCAATACATCCGCAGCGGTGGAATATCCAGTTTTCGTTTTCTTACCGTTCGGCATCTGCAATTTTTCAAACAGAATGACACCAAGCTGTTTCGGAGAATTAATGTTAAAAGTCTCTCCTGCTTTTTCATAAATGGAAGTCTCCAGTTCCGCGATCCTTCCGGTAAGCTGTGCGCCGTAGCTTTCCAGCTCTGCCTTTTCTGCGCGGACACCTTCCTTTTCCATATCTGCCAGCACAAATACCAGCGGCATCTCGATCTCATCGTACAGCTTTTTCATGCCGTGTTCTTCTAACTGTTCCAATAACTGGTCTTTTGCCGCGATACAGGTATACGCCTGATAGCAAGCCAGTAATTCCAATGCTTCCGGCTTCTCATCTGCCGCTTTTTTAATCTTCAATTTTCCAAGCAGATCGACCTGAGACGGTACCATCTGTCCCAAAATATCCTTTGCAAGGTCATCGTAAGTATATTCGTTTTTTAACGGATTCAGCAAATATGCCGCAATTGTGGTATCGATGCAGTTTTTTGTCTCTGTCACGCGGACATGTTTTAACAACCCTTTCAAATCCGGTGTCACCAAAGTATCCAGTCCGTCACAAAGTTTCTGTGCCTGTTCTTCCAGATAGCCTTCTGTCACAAATCCACCGCAGGTCAGATAGGCAACGTTCTGATTGCTTTCTGCCACTGCCAGACCATACACTGTTCCCGCATCTTCAAAGAAAGATACTGCTGCCTCTTTCGCAGAAAATCCGTCAAAAAAGTTCTGGATCTCGTCCAGTTCATGATACACATGGAAATATTTTTCCAGATCGTTCTGTGACATATCGTCTGAAAAACGGGTCAGCATGTTTTTGAACTCCAGACGCTTCATATATACATACGCTTCCGGTGTGTACAGGTCCGTCAGTTTTGCCGCTTCCATGTCAAATTCGATCGGTGCATGCACTTCGATGGTAGCCAGTGTCTTGCTCATCTGCGCCATATCGTAGTGCTCTTCCAGATTAGTTTTCGCACGTTTCGGTGTGATCTCTTCCAGATGCGCATAGGCGTTTTCAATGCTTTTATAAGCAACAATCAGATTGGTGGCGGTCTTCTCTCCGATACCCGGAACACCCGGAATATTATCAGAGCTGTCACCCATCAGTGCCTTGACATCAATAAATTCTTTCGGAGTCACCTGATAACGCTCCACCACATCTGCCGCATAATAATCTTCAATCTCCGTACCGGTTCGTTTTGTTTTCGGAATCCGAATTTTTACCTTGTCTGTCGCCAGCTGAAGCAAATCACGGTCACCGGAAATAATGCTGACATCCATGCCCTGTGCTTCTGCCATCCCGGCAATGGTTCCAAGCAAATCATCCGCTTCATAACCCGGTTTTTCCACAATCGTGATTCCCATAGCCTGCAAAACTTCTTTCATGACAGGCACCTGCTCCCGCAGTTCCTGCGCCATCGGTTTTCTCGTTCCCTTGTAGGCATCAAACATCTGATGGCGGAAGGTCGGCTCGCTACGGTCAAATGCCACCGTCAGATAATCCGGTTTTTCCTCATCCAGAATCTTGAACATAATATTTAAAAATCCATACACCGCATTGGTATGCAGCCCTTCGGAGTTCGTCAATGGTGGAACTCCGAAAAAGGCACGGTTTAAAATACTGTGTCCATCAATCAGTACGATTTTTTCACTCATGCTAAATCTCCCTTGTGTACTCTTTGAGCCACTCGCGCTCATCGTCATTCAGATACGGAGATATTTTCTCCCATACCCTTCTGTGGTATGCATTCAGCAGTTTTTTCTCACGTCCGGTCATTTCCTCCGGAATAATTCCGTCCAGATCGATCGGTGCATAAGTAATATTTTCAAACTTCATAAACTGACCATACTCGTTTTTCTCTGCTTTCACACAGATCAGCTCGTTCTCGGTACGGATACCGTACTCGCCTTCCAGATATACACCCGGCTCGTCAGTAGTTATCATACCCTCTTCCAGTCTGCCGCTGTCATTACGCTCTGCAACAACTCTCCAGCGGAATCCGTTTGGTCCCTCATGTACGTTCAGGATATGTCCGACACCATGACCGGTTCCGCATTTGTAATCAATACCCATCTGCCATAACGGTCCACGGCTTAAAATATCTAGGTTTAATCCGCTGCATCCGTACAGGAATTTAGCATCTGCCAAATTCAGGTTGGATCTGCAAACAGTTGTAAAATGCAGTTTCTGTTTGTCAGTCAGAGGTCCAAGGACAAAGGTTCTTGTAATGTCTGTGGTTCCCTCATAATAATGTCCGCCGGAATCCACCAGTAAAAATCCTTCTGGTTTTAATTCCGCTGCTGTTTCTTCTTTTGCGGAATAGTGCATCATGGCTGCATTTGCGCCGTAAGCACTGATGTTGTCAAAACTCAGATCCAGGAAGTGTTCCTGTTCAGCTCGTAAGCTGTCCAGATATTTTCCTGCGGTATACTCTGTGATATATTCTTTTCCGACATGTGTCTTTAACCAGTACATGAATTTTGTCACAGCCACACCGTCTTTTAAATGTGCGATTCTTGTATTTTTTAACTCTGTCTCATTTTTGATGGCTTTCATGCGCTCAGATGGGTTCAGATTATCTACAACTTTTAAGCCTTCCGGAAGTGCCATGCGGATGCGGTAGTTGATGGTGTGCTCGTCCATCAGCATTACTTTGTCTGCTGCAATTTTTTCTGCTGCATCATAAATCTCATCATAAGCACAAACCGTAATGTCGTTGTCTGCCAGATAAGCACGAACTTCATCAGTCAGTGTCTCCGCATGAATAAACAATTTGCATGCATCTTCCTCGATCAACAGGAAAGATAAAAATACCGGAACGTGGGAAATGTCGTTTCCACGCAGGTTTAAGATCCATGCAATGTCATACAGAGAGCTGATCAGATGCGCCTGTGCCCCTTTCTCTTTCATTACTTCACGGATTCTTCCTAATTTGGAAGCGGTAGTCTCTCCGCTGTATTCATCTGTTAAGATCCATACTTTCTCTGTCGGAAGCTGTGGTCTGTCTGTCCAGATCTCGTTTACCAGATCTTTTGCAACGGACAGGCTGCTCTGTTTTTTCTCAGCGATTTTTGCATATGCTGCTCCGTCCGCACTGGAAAGGACTCTTCCATCAAAACCGATGACGCCGCCCTGCGGAAGTTTATCCTCTACAAATTCTTTTACTGTAGGTACGCCTTCCTCAGACATACGGTACAGTGTGATGGTGCTGCCTGCAAGCTGCTGCTCTGCCTGAATAAAATAACGACCGTCGGTCCACAGACCTGCCTCTGTCAAGGTCACTACCAATGTTCCAGCAGATCCTGTAAAGCCGCTCATATAAGAACGTGCTTTGAAATATTCACCAACATATTCTGACTGGTGAAAATCTGCAGTTGGAATCATGTAGATATCCATGTTGTTTTCTTTCATTTTTTCTCGCAAAATTGCAAGTTTTTCCTGAATTGTCATATCATCTATCCTCCATGTTACTCTTTGTACTTCCGAATATTTCTTCTAAAATAAAGATTTCGGAAACACATTTATATATACTCGTATCAATCTGTGCTTATCAGCATTTCCATCTGAATTGCTTCTGCTGACTTTGAACACAATTGTTATGAGATATTCGCTTTATTTTTTATCATCCAATTATGAAAATATGGATTTCGGAATTGCTGTATCAGTTTTTTCAAAATCTGCCGGGCAAAATATAATTTTTACCCCCGGATATTTTTTGTGTAAAGGCTTTTCATACCCTTCCTGCCAGAGTTTTTCGATCTGTGACCTGCTCACCAGATCTGTATCTGATACATCTAAGCATTTTTTTACAAGTTCCAGTCTGTGACTCACTTTCGCAAATGGTTGTCCTATCGCATGTAATCCCATGACTACCTGAATTTCATTGACATTGCACGGTATCACCGGTTCGTTGTCTGCCGGGAATTTAATCGGCATATGTCTGGAACCATCGGCTTCCACCAATACAATATCTGCCAGTCGACATGCCTGTTCATAAATTTCCTCTGGCAATGGGCCAAATTTTGTTTCTTTTGTCGGCATACCACAGATACAGTAATTCTGTTTATCCAACTGATGTCGGATATCTTCCAGTTTTCCATTTAAAATCATTCCCGGTTCCTGGTACATATGGGTGGTCGTCGTGACAAGAACACGTTTTCCCTGTCTCACATATTGATCTGTCAGGCGTTTGATCCGTGTGGTTTTACCACCGGCACCGACAACTGCTATCACATACATAACTCTGTCCAGCCCTGTCTTTCTTTTTTCAAACTGAAATAAGCTTCCAATACACCACCTGCAATACATCTGGCTTTGTCTGAAATCGTAAAGCAATTCTCATACTCCTTCAGACGCGGATCGATATCAGCAATTTTAAAACCTTTTGTCACTGGATATCCTTCCCGGATCAGTCCACGCAGCAAACCGGAAAGACTAGCCGGAATTTCCGTCCGTTTCCCATCTTTACCTTCAATCCATGCAATGGGCTGTCCTTTTTCCACCGTATCTGTGATTTTTGCAATGTTGTGCAGAATTCCTGCCATCGGCGCATGAATCACACGCTCCGCCGCATAACCTGCGATTACACCGGGAACACCGGTATTTGCAATGGCACTGCCTTCATAGATTACCCGCCCCAGCCGATGACCACGCATTGTTTCTATCACCGCATCACAATCTGTCCCAGCCGTAAATCCCGGACCAAGAGCAATCGTAACCGGTGCCATATCTTTTGTCGTACCCAGGTTCTTTTTGGCAAGAATTGCATCTACCAGAGCCGCCGGATGAAACCGCTCCAGGCATGCACAGTCTGGATCAACCAGCATGGTCAGTTTTCCCTGCTGCAGGAATTTCTCTGCTTCCTCTTCATTCTTCGCCAGAAAGCACTCCATGTCTTCCACCTTGGAATGTCCTTCGTAAACAGCTTCACTGAATGCCACATTTCTTCGAATAGCAGATGGATATGTGTTTTCCAGAACCAGCACCGAAAATCCACATTTTTTTAATTTGTAAATTGTACCGGTTGCAATGTCTCCACCACCCCGGACAATGATGAGTTCTTTCATATCAGTCTCTCATTTCTTTCCTCTGATTTTCGCCTTTACTATATTAACACAAAATGTGCGGATATGAAATAAAGAGATACATCATTTTTCATGACATATTTTCTATGCTAAAACTCTAAGCTGTCTGCATTGAGCAGAAAATATTTCATGCCCATGAACACGAATCCTTCCTCATTTCTCCAAGGCTTTTTTGTTCCGCTCACAATAACAATCTTCTTAAATGAGTCCGGAATATTTCGAAAAGAATTCAGTTCCTGTTTCTGCTTTTCATCAGAAGTCATATCATAAGCCACCTGAATATAGTATCTCTGACTGCCCTGGTTCACTACAAAATCAACCTCTAATTGCTTATGAACCCTCTTTCCTTCATTATTCTTTGCAAATACATCCACAATACCAACATCCACATTGTAGCCACGTACAAGCAGTTCGTTATAAACAATGTTCTCCATAATATGCGTCGGTTCCTGCTGTCTGAAATTCAATCTGGCATTTCTAAGTCCGATATCCGAAAAATAGTACTTTAGATTTGCTCCTACGTATTTTCTCCCCTTAATATCATATCTGTCCGCTTTAGAAATCAAAAATGCCTCTGCCAAATAATCTATATGGTTCGATATGGTTTTATTGCTATAATTGATTCCCCGTTCACTTTTAAAGGTTTTTGATATTTTAGTTGGATTGGTAGGTGCTCCAATGGCAGACGCCAGTATATCGACCAAAGTTCCGATTTCATCAACATTTTGAATCCTATTTCGTTCTACTACATCCTTAATATAAACATTGTTAAAAATATTTTTAAGATACTCAGCCTTCTGGCGTTCCACAGAGAATTGTGCCACTTGTGGTAAACCACCATATGTCATATATTCCTCCCACGCATCATCATAATCTCTATCAAAAGCGGCATAAAACTCTGCGAAGGACAACGGATAAATTCTGATTTCATCTCCTCTGCCTCTGAATTCGGTTACAATATCGCTAGATAAAAACTTAGAATTACTGCCAGTTACATACACATCAATGTTACTAATACGCAGCAAACTGTTCAGCACTTCCTCAAATCGTGGCATAAACTGTACTTCATCCAAAAGCAGATAATACTTCTGATCATCTTTCATTACATCTTTAATATGATAATAACACTTCTTTGGATCTCTCAACTCCTCATTTTCAATGCCATCTAAAGCAATCTCAATGATATGATCATTATCTACACCACTCTCCAATAAATATTTCTTATACAACACAAATAGCAGAAATGATTTACCGCATCTCCTGATTCCTGTGATAATCTTAATCATTCCATTATCTTTTCTTATCTTTAACTGTTCAAGGTATAAATCTCTCTTAATCTCCATAATACAGCTCCTTGTTTTTGTGTATTGCACGATTTTTAGTAACGCTATTTTACTACTAAATTATTTTCGCTTCAATAGTCATTACTATTTTTTGTGCATTTGCACTTTTTTATGTAGTGTTTGTAAAAGATATACAAAAAGGATACCTACATCATGTACTATAACACGATGTAAGTATCCCTTTTTTCTAAATAGCTACACAGCTGTGTTTCTTACGCTTCCACAGCCTCTTTTACGATAAAATCAAGTGCCTGTTTGGAAAGGATATCCTCTGCTACCATTGCGACTCCACGCTCGCCCATCATTTCACGCAGCTGCTCAGCCGGCATCTGGTAAGACATAGCCATAGCTGCGATGGTCTGATCAACATCCTCATCTGTGTAGGAGAATCCTTCTGCTTTTGCGATCTCCTGTAATACAGCCTGTCCTTTTAACATGGAAAGAGCATCTTTTGCTGCATACTCTTCAAACTGATCTTCGCTCAGGTTGTTGTACTGCAGATACTGCTCAAATGTATTTCCCGCATTGCGAAGCTGTGCCAGCAGATTGCTTTTCAGCTGCTCTTTGCGTTCATCAATAAATTCCTGCGGAACTTCGATTTCAGAACTGTCTACGATCTGTGCCAGAACTGCATTTTCTTTCTCCATATCTGCCTGATTCTGTTTGAAATCATGAATGGATTTTTTAACAAACTCTTCAAATTCTGCTACTGTTTTGCACTGGGAAATTTTCTGAACCACTTCGTCAGATAATTCCGGAACAACACTGCTGCGAACACCTTTTACAGTTACTTTGAATGTAGCTTCTTTTCCTGCAAACTCTGCTGCATGATAATCTTCCGGGAATGTAACAACGACATCTACGTTATCATCTTTCTTTGCACCAACAAGCTGATCTTCGAATCCCGGAATAAACGTATTGGAACCAAGTTTTAACGGAAAATCAGTACCGTCTCCACCTGCAAATGCTTCACCGTCAATATATCCGACAAAATCGATCACTGCCTCGTCACCAAGTTCCGCTGCACCGTCTTTGTCCTGAGTCGTTACCGCATACTGTCTTGCACGCTCCAGTTCTGCTTTTACTTCTTCCTCCGTAATGATAATCTCTGCTTTTTTTACCTCTACTCCTTTATAATTTCCAAGAGTAACCTGAATTTTTTTCTCGCTCATCGCTTCCTCCAAAAGTATTTTCATTTTTCAAAATCATTTTTGACTTTGAATGTACGTTTTTTCTGATCAGTTTTTGGCTTTGCCCAGATCCTCATTCTCCAGATTGAAAAGGATCTGCCTGTATTTTTTCAGCCAAATCTTATTCTGATTCATACTTTTCCAAGTATACGATATTTTGCAGCACATTTCCATCACTTTATGATTTTTTCACATATTTCGTCACTATATTCTACGTTTTTGGCTATTTTTCCTGAATAAACATCAGGAAAAATCCAACCATCAGTAAAAAACTGGAAAACCAGATTGTTTGCAGGTTAAAAACTGGAATCAGAATACTGCCAATACCTGCTCCAAATGCAAATAAAATAATGATTCCAAAATAATGAAAAGCTTTGTACAGAATCTGGCGATTATGTGACTGACGATAGGCACAGAGTGCTTCCATTCCGCTGCGGATATTTCCAATACACATGGTGCTTGCAAATGCATAACTGTCAACTTTACGAAACGTCTGTACCTGCATGGCACAGGAAAATGAGACGAAAGCATTTGCCACCAGATCCATTTTCCCCGGTAAAAATCCAACCAGAAATAACATGCTCATTTCTATCAGTATGACAATCTGCCTCCAGTGAATTCGGCCTATATTCTGAAAATGCTGACGAATTTCAGTTGCCGCCGCAACACCAAACATAAAAGACAGTACCGGCATCAGATATCGCATAACATCTGCCCAGTTTCCCGCAAAAATATGCTGGCTGAGCAGCACAATATTACCGGTTTGTGCATTTGCAAATACATGTCCTCTTGAAATATAAGTATACATATCCTGCAAACCACCGGACACGGAAAGAAAAGCTGCTGTCAGAAACGATTCCGACATTTGCTTTTTCGAACAATAATGCATCCGTAATTTTTTCATGTTTCCTCCTAATCCAAATCATCAGGTACCATAACGAAATGTTTCCCCAACCAAAATCATCAGGTACAATAACGAAATGTTTTATCTGTAAGAATTCTGGCAAATATCAACCCTAACGGTAACGCAAAAATAATCAGAAGAGCTGATGCAAACCAGGAAGAGGCTACTGACAGATCCATGTTTCCCAGATTATAAACTGCTTTATACAGATACAGTCCCGGAACCATGATTACAATCGATGGAACCGTAATGGAAATTCTTGGATATCCAACCATTCTTTTCAACGCAGACGCCAGAACTCCTGCAGCAACTGCCCCGGCAAATGCAGCCACCGGCGCCGGGACAGAAGTGATATCCAGCATTTCCAGTCGCAACGTATTAGATACAGCTCCTATTATTCCAGCCGCAACAGCAAGTTTCCATGGACTGTTGAACATAACAGAAAATCCGAATACACCGCCAAAGCTTGCGCAGATACGCAACACAATCCACTGCCAGAGTCCAAGGCTCATCGTAGTAAATGACAGCGGTTTTAACCCCAGTACCATCGCCAGAACCCAGGCTGTCATAGTCGCAACCGATATAATAATAACGGAATACATCATCCGTTCCATTCCGGATCGCAAATCCAGTTTTGCCAGATCAATCCCACTGGTAATAAAAGGGAATCCCGGTATGATAAAAAGCATGGCACAGATATATCCTGCCTCGTGCTCCACTTTTACAGCAAAGCAGATCTCCAGTAATTTCAGCATAACAGAATAAGAAAGACATGCTGCTGATATTGACACAATAATGCACAAAAACAGCGTATAATGATGTTTCGAAAGCTTACACCGGATATAATTGCCAATTCCTGCACCGGCAAAAGCACACAGCATCTCAATGGGGCCACCGCCAAGCAGAAATGTAAAACAGGCACAGGCCAATGCTGCTGCGACTGCCAGTGTAACAGGTGAATACAATCCATGTATTTCTTCTATCTTATCAAGTATCGTATGTATTTCTTCACAGCTTTTTGTAATTTCCCGTTCTTTAAAATGCATCACAAACTTTTCCAAGCGGTTCAGTTTCGATGTATTTACCCCCGTATTCGTCAGGCATAACGACTGACTGAATGCATCATTTCCATCAAAACAGGTATAATTGATTGACATCAGTCCGATATCCACGGTACATGTCATATCCAGCAAAGCCGACAGCTCATTCATGGAACTGCGCACACGCCAGGCACCTGTCCCACATGACAACATCATAAGTCCAACTCTCCCAACGACAGATGCCTTAGCCGGAAGGTCAGCGTCGACAATCGTTTTTTCTTCGGATTTATCCGCATATTTGTGCCATAAAATATCCATATGATTCTTTTTTACAATACTCTGATCATTGAATGTCCACATACAATGCACTCCCACTGAGATAAATTTGTTATTACTCACCACTTATAGAAGTAAAACACTGTTATCTGATTACAAATCCAGACTGTCCGCACCAGCTACCCGTATCATCTGTTCTCTGCAAGACAGCACAAGTCCGTCGATCATACTTAAATGCTGAAGCATTCTGTTTTCAAACTGATGGATAGGTAACAGTACCCCAAGTTCATCAAAAGATTTTCCAGCCTTACTTCCGGTTTCCTGTCCATAATAAACAATTGCAGAATACGCTGCTTTCTGAATCTCTTGAAAAGTATTCCAGACCACATCATAAGCCTGAGCCTCGGAAAGATGTAATTTTTTCGTATCTGGCATAGCATATAAAATCAGGATACCCCGTTCCCTTTTTTCCTTTTTTTCCTCGATATTCATATGTTCCGTATAGTACCTGACCATATCATATCCGTCTGCCAGATATAGTTTCGAACGTGGAGCTGCCACATGCGCCTGATAGATTTCCAGAAATTTCTTATATTCATGTCTGGAAACAACGGATTGCTTTGTATTCAATACTTTTCCATTGATATCTGTCAACAGAACCGGATTTTCCCCTGTTTTTCCATGAAATCTCTTTGGAATCAGATAAGCTTCCTTCAGCAGATCAAACATGCTGCGATTACACAATTCCAGCAGAACCGCACTGACATCACCATTTTCATATGCTTTTAACATAACTTCTGCAAAATGTCCCGGATCAGAATCTATAAAACGATTATCATCACACAGATGGTTATAAAATGTCTCACTGAGACGTTCACATGCATCCCTGGATGCCAGAATGCGTGAAAACATTTTCTCAACTTCCTCTTCTCTTGGTAAAACAAGTGACATACAATCATCTCCTATTCATTTTTTATGACAGTTGTTTTTTCTATTCAAGTCGATTATAATAGGAAATCAGCAATCAGTAAAAGATATTATTGACATGCTTATTATAATATTTTGATATATCTGTTTCCGTCATCAACTATCATTTTTACAGGAGATTTCATTATGAATGTAAATTTTGAATATTACAAAATTTTTTATTATGTAGCCAGATACTGTAATTTTACGAAAGCAGCACATGCACTCCACAACAGTCAGCCAAATATTACGCGGGCCATGAATGCTCTGGAGCAGGAAATCCAGTGCACATTATTTGTGCGCACCAACCGAGGCGTACAGTTGACACCGGAAGGCCAGCAGCTTTATGTACGTGTATCGGCTGCCATGACACAATTGCAGGCTGCGGAAGATGAACTGACGAAAAGTGCAAGTCTGGAATATGGCAGCATTTCAATCGGTGCCAGTGAAATCGCTTTGAATATCTATCTTCTGCATCGATTACGTCAGTTTCATATAGATTATCCAAAAGTACGGCTAAAAATTGCAAATCATTCTACACCGCAGGCTATTCAATCTCTCAAAAGCGGTGAAATTGATTTCGCAGTTGTGACAACTCCATTGACCGTTACTTCACCGCTGATTCAGGTAAATTTGCAGCCTTTTCAGGATATCCTTGTCGGAGGAACTACCTTCCGTCCTCTTCAGCAAAAAATTTTATCGATTTCTGAATTGAAAAACTATCCATTTATCTGTCTGGGGGTGAATACTGCTACCCGGCATTTTTATGATGAGCTTTTTTTCTCTCATGGTCTGCGTCTGGTCCCGGATATTGAAACGGCCACGACAGATCAGATTCTTCCCCTGGTCAAAAATGAGCTTGGACTTGCTTTTCTTCCTGAGCCAATGGTTACGGATGCATTACAGAACAATTCTGTAGTTTCTTTGAAATTGAGAGAGGCACTTCCTACCCGCCAGGTCAGCATTGTGTATGATCAGACTCATCCTATGAGCATGGCTGCACATCGTCTGCTTGAACTTTTGATTCATGATAAAATTTAGATCTACGATAAAAAAACAGATGTTCCAGACAAAAATCCGAAGCATCTGCTTTTTCGTTAAGGTTTTATATAAGGATTTTGAAGAATTACTAAATTACTGAAATTGTATCAGCTTATTATTACTACTATTGCCTTTTACAGTTAGTCCTGAAGTGCATCGTAACCTTCTGCACCGGTACTGATCTTGATTGCATTTTCTACGTTGTATACGAAGATCTTACCATCACCGATATGACCGGTATACAGTGCTTTCTTAGCAGCTTCAATAACAGTTCTAGGAGAAACTTTACTTACTACGATATCAACCTGAATCTTAGGCAGTAAGTTCATATCCATAGTAACACCACGATATTTGCTTGTTCTGCCGTGCTGAGCGCCACAACCAAGGACGTTTGTAACGGTCATACCATTGATACCAATGGCTGCCATTGCCTCGTTGAGGGCATCGAATCTGCTCTGTTTTGCATAGATTGTAATCTTTGTAATGCTTACATCACTGCCAGTTGCGATAGACGGATCCGGAGTACGAACCTGTACCGGAACTGCCTCGTCGATCGGCACTGCATTCTTCGGAAGTTTGACCGGAGTTGCAGATGAGAAATTGTTGATGCTGGATGTTAATGCGAAGTCTGCATAAGCACTTGCCAGACCATGCTCTGTCTGATCCAGACCGATGATTTCCTCTTCTTCTGTAACACGAAGACCAATTGTTGCACGGATTACAAGGAATGTGATTGTAATGGTAACTGCTGCCCATGCCAGAACGGTAATGATACCAAGGCACTGCAGACCTAATAATTTAACACCGCCGCCATAGAAGAGGCCGACAAGTTCATTTCCATTTTTATCTGCGATTGCATAACCCGGAGCTGTGTTTGTAGCAAAAAGACCTACTGCGAAAGTACCCCAGATACCATTCATAAAGTGAACTGCGACCGCACCAACCGGATCATCTACATGTAACTTATAATCAAGAAGCCATACACCAAATACTACTAATAAACCTGCAACAGCACCAATTACAATGGCACCTGCTGCATCTGTAACATCACAAGGTGCTGTGATTGCTACCAGACCTGCTAAAGAAGCATTCAAACACATGGAAACATCAGGTTTGCCATATTTTAACCATGTAAATATCATACAAACAACAGTTGCAACTGCCGGTGAAATGGTTGTTGTAAGGAAAATAGAACCTAACTGCTCAATACTTGTTGCTGCTGCACCGTTGAAACCATACCAGCCAAACCAGAGAATAAAACATCCAAGGCAGCCAAGTGCAAGGTTATGTCCAGGAATCGCGTTTACTTTTCTGATTTTGCCATTCTCGTCTTTTGTAAATTTACCGATACGTGGTCCAAGGAGCCATGCACCAATCAGTGCGCTGACACCACCAACCATATGAATTGCACAGGATCCTGCGAAATCATGGAAGCCAAGCTGTGCTAACCAGCCGCCGCCCCAGATCCAGTGAGCTTCGATCGGGTAGATCAATGCGGAGATAACTCCGGAATAAATACAATAGGATAAAAATTTTGTTCTCTCTGCCATAGCACCGGAAACGATGGTTGCTGTAGTAGCACAGAATACTAAGTTAAATACGAAACTTGAAAAACTGAAATTGCTGTAGGATGAGAAAAGATCAAATCCCGGTTTTCCGATAAACCCTAACACATCTTCGCCAAGTAAGAAGGAAAAACCAATCAGGATGAACATTACAGTACCAATACAAAAGTCCATCAAATTCTTCATCAAAATGTTACCGGTGTTTTTTGCTCTGGTGAAACCTGCTTCCACCATTGCGAAACCTGCCTGCATCCAGAATACCAATGCGGCACCTATCAGAAACCAGACACCAAATATGTTGTCACTAATAAAAGTCATAATCTCCTGCGTCATAACTTACCTCCTGGTTTTTGGTTCTGTCGAACCATATTTTAAAACGACACTCAGAAAAAGTTTTGAAACCTTTTCTGTCAAACAAAAAAGGAGCATCATCTGCCGCTAGCCTGCAGATGACACTCCATTGTGTCGCTATCAGAGTTTTTCTATTGTCCGGTCATTTTATTTTGGAAAACAGGTAACTGTTGTTCGCAAGTTCAGTTATCTGTCATCCAAAAATAAATATCCCGGAAAATAGAAAAAGGCACCGGAAGCTTATTCTCCTCAGCACCTTTGCCTTTGATGACTGTAATATTACCCTCATCGTAATAAAAAGTCAATAAAATTTCTTAAATTTTTGTTAATTTATGTAATCTGGCGAATTTTCTCATATTTTGGCACTCTTTTTGTGCAATTCAACCACAGCACAAGGATTGTCAAACTTTTAAATTTCCGTTTAGTCACTCTCAACCGTTTTATATTTCTCAATCACATGCTGATACAGCATTTTCACTGCCGGTGCAAGGAAATTCGGGTTTAATGCCGAAATTCCAATGACACGGTATGCTTCCGGCATCATCGGATAACGGTCTACTGCGTATGGAATGTCGTTCATGACCAGTTCTGGCATGATGCAGATGCCAAGTCCTGCGGCCACCAGTGCGATGGTGGACAGGTCATCTACAACGTGGTAGTCCATCCGCACGTTTCCAAGTCCGTTCTGTTTCATAAAAATTGCAATATCCGCATCGGTGGTCTCCATCTGTGAGACAAAGACTTCGTCTTTCATTTCATCTGGTGTCATGTATGGAGTATCTTCCCGTTTGCGATAGCCTTTTGGAACAACGCAGAGCAGAGGATCTCGGTACAGTGGCTCGATTGGCAAGTCTCCCGCAGAGGACAGGGACAGAAAACCGATGTCTACAATACCGTTTTTGATCCAGTAAGACACGTCCGCATAGGTTCCCTGATACAGTTCGATATTAATGTCCGGGTAACGCTGATGAAAGGAATGAATGATGTCTGTCATCCAGTTTGTGCATACGCTGGAAAAACAGCCCACTTTTACATTTCCCATTTTCAGTCCGTTCAGTCCCGCAATTGCCTGCTGCAGGCTTTCGTCACTGTTTAACACCGCATTCACGTATGGAAGCAGATGTTCTCCATAATTGGTCAGGGCTACCCCTGCCTTATTTCTCGTAAACAGGGAAAATCCCAGTTCCTGCTCCATCGATGCAATCGCATGACTGACAGCAGAAGGCGTCAGATTTAAAATCTCTGCCGCCTTCTGAAAACTTCCCTGTCCCACCACTGTCTGAAATACCTGATAGGATAACAAAGTCATATATTTATTCCTCCCGGATTATCGTGCACATTTGTACTGCAGTTCTTCCCAACGACGGTCAACCTCATCCTGGAACTGTGCGATCAGATCTTCATTGCCCGGTTTGAACAGATGTTTGAATCTGCCCTGCTCGCGTAAGAAGTCCTCGATCGGCAGTTTTTTCTTTGGCTCGTATGTTAAGCGCCATTTGCCATGCTCTACCTCAAACATCGGCCAGTAACATGTCTCAACTGCAAGTTTACAGATTTTCATGATATCTGCAGTATCATAACGCCATCCACGCGGACATGGAGTCATGATATTTAAGAAAGCAGCACCCTCTGTGTAGATGGCTTTCTCTGCTTTTTTGTGAAGATCGGAGAAATTACCGATCATCGTTGTCTGACCAACATACGGAACATCATGATCTGCGATAATAGATGCCAGATCTTTTCTGTTCTGCATTTTACCGTTGGACTGTGTTCCAACCGGTGTAGTTGTAGTATCTGCATACATTGGTGTTGCGGAAGAACGCTGAATACCTGTGTTCATGTATGCACCATTATCGTAGCAGACGTATACCATGTCGTGATTACGCTCCATTGCTCCGGAAAGGGACTGGAAACCGATATCATATGTACCACCGTCACCACCGAAGGTAATGAATTTGAATGTGGCATCTTCCGGCAGACGGCCACGTTTTTTCAGTGCTTTGTATGCTGTTTCAACACCACTTAAGGTAGCACCTGCATTTTCAAATGCATTGTGGATATAACTGTCTTCCCATGCGGTATATGGATACATGAAGGAAGAAACTTCCAGACATCCGGTTGCATTACCGATCACGGCCTGATCTCCCTCATGAAGTGCACGAAGTACGGCACGAACTGCGATGGTTGCGCCACATCCTGCACACATTCTGTGTCCCGGAGCCAGACGTTCCGGTTTGCTCATAACTTCTTTAAATTTATATTCGCTCATCACTCTGCCTCCTACTTTCTCAGACCGATATACTGATACTGTGTTACCGGTTTACCATTTTCTACGACATCTGCCAGTTCTGCAAAGACATCTTTTGCATCTTCTACCGTGAAATCACGGCCGCCAAGTCCATAGGTGTAGTTGATTGCTTCCATATAAGTTCTTGTGCGGTACAGACCTGCTGTGATTTCAGAACCAAGCGGTCCACCGTTTCCGTTGTAGCTCTCGCAACGATCCATGATTGCCACTGCTTTGCAGTTTTTGATTGCTTCTACAATCTCTTCTGCCGGGAACGGACGGAAGACACGCAGTTTTAACACGCCGACTTTTTTGCCTTCCTCACGAAGTTCGTCAACTGCTTCTTTGGCTGTTCCTGCTGCAGAACCAATAATTACCATGACATAATCGGCGTCTTCTGTCTTGTATTCTTCAAACAGACCATACTCTCTGCCAGAAATTCCTGCGAACTCTTTTGCTACGTCTAAAATAACCTGTTTTGCATTTTCCAGAGCGATTAACTGATTTTTTCTGCCTTCCATAACGTAGTTGGAAACTGCATACGGTCCGACAGAAACCGGTTTGCCCGGGTTTAACAGATACTCTTCCGGATGATATTCTCCAACAAACTCTTTGACCGGAGCATCCTCTAATAATTCAATATTTTCTACTGCGTGGCTGGTGATGAAACCATCCTGGCAGACCATGATCGGCAGACGGACATCTTTATGCTCAGCAATGCGGTATGCCTGAATGAAGTTATCATATACTTCCTGATTGTTCTCTGCGTAAATCTGGATCCATCCGGTATCACGGGCACCCATACCATCGGTATGATCACAGTTGATGTTGATCGGACCGGACAGGGTTCTGTTTACCAATGTCAGAGCGATCGGCATACGGTTAGAAGCTGCCAGAAGCAGTTCCTCCCACATCAGAGCCAGACCTGCGGAAGAAGTTGCAGTCAGTGTTCTTGCGCCTGCTGCTTCTGATCCGATGCTGGCACTCATTGCAGAATGCTCACTCTCTACCGGGATAAATTCTGTATCGATCTCGCCGTTTGCGATGTATGTGGAAACCATCTGCGGGATCTCTGTGGACGGCGTGATTGGAAATGCCGGCATAACATCCGGATTTACCTGTTTGATTGCGTAGGCAACGGCCTCGTTACCTGACATACGTTCTTTGATTCCCATTATTCTACGCCCTCCTTCATTTTGATTGCTCCAAACGGACATACATTTGCACAGATACCGCAGCCTTTGCAGTGATCTAAGTCAAATGCGCCTCTCTTCTGGTCTTTGACCGGAATGGAACTGTCCGGACAGACTGGTGCGCACAGCAGACACTGTTTGCAATTGTCCTCTAAATAAACTGGTGTATTGTTTCTCCACTCACCGGTTTTGAAATATTTGGATGTTCCTGCAGCAAATACCTGCATTCCCTCGGTCAGCCCTGTATGTGGAGTATGTTCATTGATTTTATTAATATCTGTTCTCATTTTCTGTCTCCTCTATGCTTCCTCTACGGCTGCGAAAGCCATCTCCAGTGCTTTCATATTTCCATCGATAACTTCCGGTTTCTTTGCAAATTTATGTTTGTAAGAAGCACGCATCTCATGTAAAAATGTCTCTTTCGGCATAACACCTGTGGTTGCAACAACTGCTGCCAGCATCGGGGAGTTCGGGAAATATTTTCCAAGTGCCTCCTCGGAAATGGTTCTGGCATCAATGGTAACCACGCGACCTTCGTATCCGTTTAACTGCGGCATAATTTCTTCTTTGGATTTTGCAGTATTGACAATGATCGCACCCTCTTTTTTCAATCCGGCTGTCACATCTACGGTATGTAATAATGTTTCATCAACGACTGCAACAAAATCCGGATCATAAATATTGGAATGAACACGAATCACATCTGAGCTGATTCGGTTGTAAGCTGTAATCGGCGCACCCATACGCTCCGGGCCGTACTCCGGGAAACCCTGTACATGTTTTCCGGTTTTAAAAGCTACATCTGCAAGAAGCAGTGCTGCTGTCTTGGCACCCTGACCGCCACGGCCATGCCATCTGATCTCAATTCCGTTTTTCATGATCTATCTCTCTCCTTCTTATGCAACTGCGCAAGCAGCGCAGTAAATAACATTTACTTATGAAATAAATTTCTTATTTTCATCAACTTTTAACATTATATCGGTGTACTTTTTGAATGTAAAGAGATGAAATGACTTTTTTTCATTTTATAGATGAAACAAATTCATGTATAATTTTAAAAAGTGAATAAAAATGCAAATTGTGTATCAATAAGTGCAAAAAAGGCGAAAATTCACGTTTTACCGTATCTTTTCGCCCTTTTAATTATTGTTCTCTGACTACTTTATTTCATTAAATTTCTATCTTGAATCAATTTCTGCCGTTACTTCTGATTTTTATATTCTTCACCTGTATTTTGTTCAGAAATTCTATTCGTCGACTTATAATTTAATGTTTTTCAGTGCATCCAGCATTGCATTGCTGCCAGTCTCCTGCTTTGCCTCTTTCTGCTGTTTCTTCAGATAATTCTGTACATCTCGCTTGGAAACTCCTGCGCCCTCTTTCTTCCTGCGCTCCTGGAATTTACTCAGACGTTCCTTGTATCCGCACTTGCATACAAAAGAAGCATTCTCACCGCTTCCAATCAGTTCCATTCGTTTATGACACTGCGGACAGCGGGCGTTTGTAATCTTTGCAATGGTTTGACGATAGCCACACTCCCGGTCCTGACACACAAGCATCCGACTGTTTTTGCCGTTTACAGCTAACAGGCGCTTTCCACAGTTCGGGCAAAGTTTATTCGTCATATTATCATGACGGAACGTTCCTTCCGCTGTCTTGATTTCTTTGACCAAATCTGTTGAATACGTCCGAATCTCATTCATGAATTTCCGGTCAGAAAGTTTGCCTTCTGCGATCTTTGACAATTTCATCTCCCATTCTGCCGTCAGTTCCGGCTTGCGCAGATCTTCCGGAACCAGTTCCAGAAGCTGACGCGCCTTCGCTGTCGTATAGATATCTTCACCCTTTTTCTCTAATAAAAAACTGGAAAACAATTTTTCAATAATATCTGCCCTGGTAGCAACTGTTCCAAGTCCACCGATTTCTCCCAGTGTCTTTGCCATTTCTTTGTTGCCACTTTCCATATAACGTACCGGATTTTCCATAGCAGCGATCAGAGTGCCTTCCGTAAATTGTGCCGGTGGCTTTGTCTTACCTTCTGTAAGGCGGATATTGGAGATAGAAAATTCCTGCCCTTTTTGCATCACAGGAAGATTCTGGCGTTTTAACTCCTCCTCTTCCTCATCTTCGGACTGATTTTCATAAACCGCTTTCCATCCCATATGCAGCGAACGGGTTCCTCTGGCATAAAAATGTTCCCCTGCCACTTCTCCGGTCAATACAGATTCTTCGTATTCATACGCCGGATACATAACTGCCAGGAATCTGCGCACTACCATGTCGTAGATTTTTCGCTCTTCATTGCTCATATGGATATAATTTGGTGCCTGCTCCGTCGGAATGATGGCATGGTGGTCGCTGACTTTTGCATCATTGACAAATGCAGGTTTCTTCGGCAGTTCCCGTCGGATCAGCGGAGCTGCAAACTCCCGGTAAGCGCCTGCATTGATGGCCTGCAGACGCTCTTTGATCGTTCCCATGACATCTGCGGTCAGATAACGGGAATCCGTTCGCGGATAAGTCAGGACTTTATGATTTTCATACAACCGCTGCATGATATTCAGTGTTTCTTTTGCCGAAAAGCCAAATTTCTGATTCGCTTCCCGTTGCAGCTGTGTCAGATCGTATAATTGTGGTGCGCCCTGCTTTTTCACTTTTGTATCCGCTTTTATGATCTGAAGTTTCTTTCCATACAGTTTCTTCTGGATATTCTCTATCCGTTCCTTCTGAAAACTACGATAACTGCCGCTTTTTTCATCTTTCCAGGTAAATACCACACCCTCTGCCTGCAATTGCAGCCCATAGTATGATTTTGGAACAAATTTCCGAATTTCTTCTTCCCGCTTTGCAATCATGGCTAGGGTCGGTGTCTGCACACGGCCGCAGGACAACTGCGCATTGTATTTGCAGGTCAATGCTCTGGTGGCATTTAATCCCACCAGCCAGTCTGCCTCCGCACGGCAGACTGCCGCATGGTACAGATTATCGTATTCTTTTGCGCTTTTCAGATGCTCAAATCCCTGACGGATTGCCTTATCTGTTACAGAAGAAATCCAAAGACGTTTGCATGGCTTATGATTGTCCGCTTTTTTCAAAATCCAGCGGGCAACCAACTCTCCCTCTCGGCCAGCATCGGTGGCAATGACGATATCCGATACATCCTTACGGTAGATCTGTCGTTTTACTGCCTGATATTGCTTCCCAGTCTGCTTGATGACCTCAATATCCATTTTCCCCGGAAGCATCGGAAGATCTTCCATTTTCCAGTCTTTGTATTTTTTATCGTAATGCTCCGGATCTGCCAGCGTAACCAAGTGGCCTAATCCCCAGGTTACAATATACTGACTGCCTTCCAAAGCTCCGTCAATTTTCTTTCCACACTTTAAAACTCTGCCGATATCCCGCCCAACGGAAGGTTTTTCGGCAATGACTAATGTTTTTCCCATATTCTTGCTAATTCTCTTTCTACTTTTTGTTCTATTCCTCTCAGCCTTTGTAAAACGGACATTTAAGAATTATTCTGTGAACAGTTTGCCGCATCAATGGCCAATACCAGTAATAATGCCGGAATTTCATGCTTCGGATCATCAAACTCGATGGCGTAGGTGTCGCCCCAGCTCAGAATTTTTTTATGTACGTGAACGACTGCGCTGCACGCTTCATACACATCGTAATCCCAGCCCATGAAATCACCTTCTGCGCGCCACCCCATGAAATCCACATCATATTTGGGGCGGAACAAAGCAAAACGCTGCTCTATGTGCCCCATCAACTGTCCGTTCCATTCGATTTCAAAAGTTGGAAGTAAACAAAATAATTTCTGTTTGATAAATCCGATTTCATTATGCGCCGCATCGTATACATGCAGGCGATGTCCTAATGAGATAAGTTCGTTTTTTACAAAATACTTCTGATTACCCTGTTCATCGTAGATATCATATGTATCTGACCAGGAAAATACACGTTGTTCAATTAATAATTGCATATGTTACTCCTTCTTATTCTTAACAGTCTCTAAGGGTCTCTTAAGAGACCTTGAGAGACTCTTGGAGACCTGTAAATCTCAGTATCGTCATGTAAAGCGGACATTCGCAATCCGCTTTCGCTACTTGCCAGCTGCTATAGCCTCCGGCAGGATTGCAGAGGCATTCTTGAATATAGTTGACTCATCCAGCGATCACTTACTGCTATACTGTTTTAAGCATGCGCAACGATATTCAGATGGTGTTAAATGATAACGTTTTTTAAACAATCTGCAAAAATAATCAACATTATGGAATCCACTTTCATAGGCAATAGATTTTACTTTTTTATTCGTATTTTTCAATAGCCAGGAAGCTGCCTGCAGTCTATATCCAATCAAATAGCTGACCGGCGTAGTATGTATAAATCGTTGAAACAAATTAAGCGCAGTACTTTTACTGATTCCTATATGTGAGGCTATTTCATCCAGCGAAATCTCATGATTATAATTTTCATGTATATATTGCATCATCAACTGTACTCTTTTCTGTGCAGCTTCATCAACTGTTTGCACTTTTTCTTTATCCGATAATTTTACATTCTCGTAAAAAATCAGCCATAAATGCTGCAACAATGCCAACGTGGAAAGCTCCCTTATTTTCTCATTCTCCTGTGTTTCCATTATTTTTATCATAATTTGTATAATTCTTGCCTGCCATGGTTCAGCAATCTGAAAACACTGGAAAGACATATTCGATGAAATGATTGGTAAAATATATTTTTTATAGACCAAACTATTCTGTGGTGCAATAAATTCAGGCATACACACAAAGTTAGGAATAACACCACCTGATGATGAATAAAACCGATGTAATATTTTAGAATTGATAAAAATTGCATCTCCTTTTGACAATATAATCTGTTTTTCACCTATTCCACATATAATTTGTCCAGACTCAACATATAAAAACTCAAATTCTCTGTGCCAGTGCCATTCAATACAATGAAAATCAAATAATTCCAGATCATCATAATAATACTGAAATGGATAATCACTGCTTCCGTGCTGCTTGATTTCCATAAAGTCCTCGTCTGTAAGTATTTTATTATAATCCATCTCCATATCACATTCTTTCCTTTTACGATATTATACAGTATTCTGGTGATTTAATTCAATGCATATGTTTATTGTTTGCTATATAATCAAACAAAAAAAGGAAAAGAGGTATTCGTATGATTTTTAAATGGATGAATGAAAGTGAGATCAGCATTGAAGGAGACAGAATTGAAATAACCGCACCACCAAAAACAGACTTTTTTTGTGGCAGCATTGACGAATGTGAAGAAGGTATTTTGCCAGAATCACTTTGTAATGCCCCATATTATTATACTGAAATTAATGGAGACTTTGTTCTTAAAGTAAAAGTATCCCATGATTTTAAAGAAATCTATGATTCTGCTTCTGTAATGGTAATGGCAGATGAGAGTCATTGGGCAAAATGTTGTTTTGAACTGACAGATTTTGGAACCCATGCAGCTGTAAGTGTTGTTACAAAAGGCGATTCAGATGATGCAAACGGCTGTAACATTGAAAGCAATTCTGCCTGGCTTCAGGTATGCAGAGTAGGAAATAATTTTGCATTCCATTATTCAGCAGATGGTATAAACTTTTACATGATGAGATATTTCCATTTGCCGTCTAAACCAATCATCAAAGTCGGATTACTAGCTCAGGCTCCAAGCGGGAATGGTGGAAAACGTATTTATGAACATCTTTCTATTGAACATAAAACTGTTAAAAATATTCGGAGTGGAAAATAGAAAGTGAATGTAGTAAAGAAAAATGACTATCATAAGACAAAAATTGCCTGTTATATGGGCTTTATCACGCAGGCTATTGCGGCAAACTTTGCACCGCTTCTTTTTTTAAAATTTCACAATGACTATCATATTTCTCTCGGTAATATTGCTTTGATATCCACGTTCTTCTTTTTCACACAGCTTCTGGTTGATCTGTTCTGTGCCAAATTAGTAGATTATATCGGATATCGTATTTGCGTTGTTGCATCAGAAATATTTGCTTCACTTGGTCTGGTTGGACTGGCATTTTTACCTGATCTTTTACCTGATCCTTTCATTGGAATTATATGCAGTGTCGTTGTTTATGCTATCGGAAGTGGCTTAATCGAAGTGCTTTGCAGCCCTATTATTGAAGCCTGTCCATTTGAAAACAAAGAAGCAACGATGAGCCTGCTCCATTCCTTTTACTGTTGGGGAGCTGTTGGAACAATTTTGATTTCCAGCTTGTTTTTTCTGATATTCGGCATAAACAGCTGGAAATGGCTTGCCGTGATATGGGCACTGATTCCTGCTGTTAACACTTATAATTTCATGACCTGTCCGATTGAGCATCTGGTTGATAATGGCACTGGGATGGGAATTAAAAGTCTATTTGCCAAACCTTTTTTCTGGGTTGTGATATGTCTGATGGTATGTTCTGGAGCTTCTGAACTTGCAATGGCTCAATGGGCATCTGCTTATGCCGAATCTGCACTGGGATTGTCAAAAGCACTGGGAGATTTAGCAGGTCCATGTATGTTTGCAGTCACCATGGGCATCAGCCGCATAATTTTTGGGAAATATGGAAAACAGCTGGATTTAATGAAGTTTATGGGTGGTTCCGGCATATTATGTGTTATCTGCTATCTTCTTTCTGCCTTGTCATCTAATTCGATTATCGGACTTATCGGTTGTATAGTATGTGGATTTTCAGTTGGAATTATGTGGCCGGGAACGATCAGTATTTCCTCAAAAACGTTTCCAAAAGGGGGGACAGCTATGTTCTCTCTCCTTGCCATGGCAGGAGATTTAGGCGGCAGTATCGGGCCTGGAATTGTTGGCCGTATCACTCAGAACGCCGGGAATAATATTAGGAGCGGCATGAGATGCGGGCTTATTTTTCCAGTAATTCTATTATTCATGCTCTTTCTTCTATATCGAAAAAATCAGCAATCGCAAAAATAGCACCCGCGACAGCACACACGCTGTCACAGGTACTATTTATCCCACTATATTTTCTTAGAAATTCTTTCTACTGAATAAACATCGCATCCCCGAAGGAGAAAAATCTGTATCCTTCCTTCACTGCTTCCTCATAAGCCGCCAGCACATGCTCTCTTCCCGCAAGTGCAGAAACCAGCATTAATAATGTTGACTCCGGCAGATGGAAGTTTGTGATCAGACAATCCAGCACTTTGAATTGATAACCCGGATAGATGAATATCTCCGTCCATCCGCTGCTTTCTCTCAGCATACCGTTTTCGTCCGCTGCGGACTCAATGGTACGGCAGCTTGTAGTTCCAACACAAATTACACGATGACCGTTTTTCTTCGCATTGTTGATCTTGTCAGCGGCTTCCTGTGTTACCATATAGAACTCTGAATGCATATGGTGTTCCAGGATATTGTCCACTTTTACCGGACGAAACGTACCAAGTCCGACATGCAATGTTACCTCTGCAATATCAACGCCCATATCCTTTACCTGCTGAAGCAGTTCCGGTGTAAAATGTAACCCTGCAGTCGGAGCTGCTGCAGAACCGTCATATTTTGCATAAACAGTCTGATAACGGTTCTTGTCCTTTAACTGATGTGTGATATATGGCGGTAGCGGCATCTGACCTAACTGATCCAGAATTTCTTCAAAAATTCCTTCATAAGTAAATTTGATCAGACGGTTGCCCTCTTCCACGATATCAATCACTTCACCGACTAAAAGTCCACCACCAAAAATAATTTTTGTGCCGACTTTTGCCTTTTTACCCGGTTTTACCAGCGTTTCCCAGACATCGTTTTCCTTGCGTTTTAGCAACAGAATTTCAATTTTTGCCTGAGTCCCCTCTTTTTCACCAAACAGACGGGCCGGAATTACTTTTGTATTGTTTAAGACAAGGCAGTCACCTGGTTTCAGGAATTCTGTGATTTCCCGGAATACATGATGAGAATACTCGCCAGTCTCTTTATCCAGGACCAGAAGTCTGGAGGATGAACGATCCTCCAGCGGGTCCTGCGCAATCTGCTCCTGTGGCAGATCAAAATAATAATCTGTTACCTTCATTTCGTTTTCATTCAATACAGACACCAACTTTCTACTGGCGCAACTCGATACCAAGACGCTCCAGACCGTTCATGATCTTCTTCATGGCAGCAGTGATATCTGCTTCCTCTAACGTACGGTCTTTTGCACGGAAGGTCAGTTTATAAGCCAGAGATTTGAATCCTGCTTTAATCTGTGCGCCCTCATAAATATCAAATAATTCATAAGACTCAAGAATCTTGCCGCCTCTCTCGTCAAATACCTTCTCAATATCGCCTGCAAGTACATGTTTCGGAACAACCATACTGAGGTCACGGCTGACTGCCGGGTATTTTGCAATGCCTTCGTATTTTCGGTCAAAGGTTGCACGGGAAACGATTTCCGGCATATCAATGACAGCAACGTATACGCGATCTTTAATGGAGTAATTTGCTGCAACAGTCGGATGAACCTCACCGAGGTAGCCGATTACCTGACCATCATAAATAACATTTGCCTGACGTCCAGGATGTAAGAAGGACAATTCCGACTCCGGATCATACTCCGGTTTCAGATTCATACCTACTTTATACAGAAATTCCTCAATAACACCTTTCATGGTATAGAAATCGCCATCACCGTAGAATCCCAGTGTAAACTGCATGCGCTCTTCCGGAAGTTCTGTAACAGGCTCCTGTTTTGGCAGATAAATATTTCCTAATTCATACAGTCGAACATCTTTGTTTCTACGATTGAAGTTGGTAGAAAGAGAGGTCAGCATTCCATTTAAAGAAACTGTACGCATAATACTGAAGTCCTCTCCAAGCGGATTGGAAATAGTTACGGTATTACGCAGCTGACTGTCTGCCGGAAGTAATAATTTATCAAATACCTTCGGACTCTCAAAGGAGTATGTCATTCCCTGTGAAAATCCGCAGAACTGGGCAACTTCTCTTGCCACTTCCTCTACACGAAGTTTAAAGGACAGTTTACCTGTTGTGGATTCTCCGGATGGAAGTGTTGTCGGGATATTGTCATATCCGTAGAAACGTGCTACTTCCTCTGCGATATCTGCATCACGGAGCAAATCCTGTCTCCAGGATGGAACGATGACTTCCTGTGTCTCCTCATCAAAACCAAGGTCGATTTTTTTGAAATATCCGATCATTGTCTCTGCAGAAATATCAGTTCCGAGCAGACCATTGATCCAATCCGGATCAAATGCGATTCTTCTGCCTGTCATTTCTTTCTGGTATACATCAACGACACCGCCAACGACTTCACCTGCGCCAAGTTCTTCGATGAGCTGGCAGGCACGGTTCATAGCCACGATGGCATTGTTCGGATCCAGACCTTTTTCAAATTTGGAAGAGGCGTCGGTACGAAGACCTACTTTTTTGCTGGACAGACGGATGTTTGTTCCATCGAAGCATGCTGCCTCAAATAACATCGTCTGTACATTATCTGTGATCATGGAGTTTTCGCCACCCATGATACCTGCAAGTCCAACGGCTTTCTCACCGTCACAGATCATCAGAATGCTGTCATCTAAAGTACGCTCCTGACCATCTAATGTCACGAATTTCTCACCTTTTGCTGCACGGCGAACACGGATCTCATGACCTGCAATCGTATCCAGATCATATGCATGCATCGGCTGACCAAACTCTTCCATCACGTAGTTTGTGATATCTACGATATTGTTGATCGGACGGATACCGTGAGCAGCCAGTCTGTGCTGCATCCACTTCGGTGACGGTGCGATTTTGATATTTTTTACTACACGTGCGGTATAACGTGGGCAAAGATCTGCATCCTCGACAGATACTTTGATGTAATCGTTGACATCCTCAGAATTTCCTGTCTCTGTCACTACCGGCGGAACAAACTCTTTTCCGAAAGTAGCTGCTGCCTCACGTGCAATACCAAGAATGGCGAAGCAGTCTACACGGTTGGATGTAATTTCGTACTCTACTACTACGTCATCTAATCCCAGATAAGATACCGCGCTCTCTCCTACCGGAGCATCTTCCGGTAAGATGTAAAGTCCGTCAGCGGCTGCATCTGGATACATATCGGTATTGGATCCAAGCTCCTCGATGGAACACATCATACCGTTGGATTCCACACCTCTTAATTTACCTTTTTTGATCTTGATGCCGCCTTCTACGACTTTTCCATCATGTCCGCCGGCAACACGTCCGCCGTCTAATACAACCGGAACTTTTGCACCTTCAAATACATTTGGTGCACCGGTTACGATCTGTGTGGTCTCTCCGCCGATATCTACCTGGCAGATCACCAGTTTGTCTGCATCCGGGTGTTTCTCTACTTTTAATACCTGACCGATGACGATTTTTTCCAGATCCTCATCTAATTTTTTATATCCTTCTACTTTTGAACCGGAAAGTGTCATCGCATCCATGTATTCCTGCGGCTCTACTTCTAATTCCGGAACATATGCTTTTATCCAAGATAATGAAGTTGTCATGTTTCTTTCTCCTACTAATCTATTATTCAAAAATGTTATTTCGCTTTGCTCGTGCAGATTCGAAAATCTACGATTTAGAACTGTTTTAAGAAACGATCATCGTTTTCATAAAGCAGACGCATGTCGTCGATCTCATATTTTAACAGTGCGATACGCTCCAGACCTACACCGAAAGCGAATCCGGAATATTCTTTCGGATCAATTCCGCTCATTTCAAGTACGTGCGGATGAACCATTCCACAGCCAAGGATCTCGATCCATCCCTCGCCTTTACAGAAACGGCATCCTTTTCCACCGCATTTGAAGCAGGTTACGTCTACCTCTGCACTCGGCTCTGTGAACGGAAAGTGATGCGGACGGAATTTTACTTTTGTCTCCGGTCCGAACAGCTCTTTTGCAAACTCCTGCAGTGTTCCTTTCAGATCTGCAAATGTAACACCTTTGTCGATTACCAGACCTTCGATCTGATGGAAGGACGGAGAATGGGTTGCATCTACTTCATCGGCACGGAATACACGTCCCGGTGCGATCATACGGATCGGCAGTTTACCTTTTTCCATAACACGAACCTGTACCGGAGAAGTCTGGGTACGAAGTACGATCTTGTCATTGATGTAGAAAGTATCCTGCTCATCTTTTGCCGGATGGTTTGCCGGAATATTCAGAGCCTCAAAGTTGTAGTAATCATACTCTACTTCCGGTCCTTCTACGACTTCATATCCCATACCAACAAAGATACGCTCTACTTCTTCCAGGGCAATGGTATTTGGATGACCGTGTCCAACGCGGTTTTTCTTTGCCGGAAGTGTTACGTCGATGACTTCTTTTTTCAGTTTGTGCTCCAGTTCCAGAGCTTCCATTTTTTTCTTTCTCTCTTCCAGTTTCTGCTCGATAGCAGCTCTGGTCTCATTTACCATCTGACCAACCAGCGGACGCTCCTCCGGGCTGACATCTTTCATTCCTTTTAATACAGCAGTAAGTTCACCTTTTTTTCCAAGGAAAGCGACACGGACATCATTTAATCCATTTAATCCCTCAGAATTCTCGATAGAAGCAAGTGCTTTTTCTCTGATCTGCTTTAACTTGTCTTTCATCTTTAATCTCCTTCTTTAAATATAAATAATTTCGTTTTATATGAGTGCGCCTCTGCACAAAGTGCTTTTCACAGGAAATCCAGTGTGAGTTATCAGAACATAAAAAAACGCCCCTTCGTAAAAAGGGACGAAAAATTTCCGCGTTACCACCCGGTTTCCCGACATGCATCGGACACTCTAATGCGTAACGTGCATGACCCGTCTGTTCCTACTTGACATTCCGTTGTTCAAAACAGCAGCTCCAATGGGAAGTTCACCAGATGTCTTTCCTTAAGTGTATTCTCAGCCAATGTACACTCTCTCTGTAATCCGATCATCTGCCTACTGACATCTTCTCAGCTTTTAATATATTGTTCCTGATCTGTAATTCAGGAATGATTCAAACATAATCATACATCCGAACCAAAACTAGCATTTATTCTAGCATAGCTTATTTAAAACATCAAGTATTTTTATCCTGCTGCCGTTCTTTTTTTCTACGACGCGCTTCCTGAATCTCCACCAGCAGAATTTCAAACAGATTGTTGACTTCCGCACACACCAGAAAAATATACATGCTGATGTAAAGCCAGAACATCAATAATAAAATCGTGGTCAGACTGCCATACAATGAAAATCCATTAAAATAATTCACATAAATGGACAGTCCAAAGGAAAATACATACCACGCGGCGGAACATCCAACTGCCCCGATCAACTGACTTCTATAAGTAGCGGTGCGGTTTGGCAGCACTTTATAAATAAACATAAAAAATATGATCAGCACAAAAAACAAAATGAGCAGACGCAGTTTTAAAATAATGTCTGTTACAATAGACAAAATCGGTGCGTACTGCACCAGCATGTTTTGAATCTTCTGACCAAACACCAGAAATACCATCAGTAAAATAATGACCAAGATCAATACAAATGTCTCGATCATTGCACGAAAACGCAGTACGAACCAATTTCGTGTCTCATCGGTATCATAAACGATATTCAATCCGTAACGAAGACTCTGGATAGACTTTGCCGCTGAATAAATTGCAAAAATCACCGCGATTGGCAGCACCTTCGCTGAATTTGTATACACTTCGTCTACTATATTGATCAGCATCGGTGTAATCTTAATCTGCCCCGGAACCACCATCTGGATCACGGACAGTACCGTACTCTCGCTCACCGGAGTAAACCGCAGAAGTGACAGAAACACCAACAGAAATGGAATCGCTGACATAATGATAAACAGTGCTGCCTGTGCCGCATAAGCTCCAATATTATCTTTTTTCAATTTCGCCAAAAAGAACCTTATCAAATGCTTATAGTCCATAGTTTCTCCCCTTTGATGCACAAAATGCACCGTTCTCATATGTTTACAATTCGATAGATTACCAGATTTTATCCATTTCAGCAAGTTTTTTCTTCTATTTGCCATGCTCCCTTTGCATTTTCCCTTTCTTTCTGCTCTACTATTTTCCCAAAAAAAGCTCTGTTCCAGGGAAAAAATACTGCAAGATCTCGGCTGCCGTTTTGCCTGCCCGTGCCATGCCATCTGCACCGTACTGACTCATGCCGATCCCGTGTCCCAGTCCTCCGCCCATGATCTCATATCTGCCATTTTCCTGTTCCTGCAACGTAAAAAACGCACTTGGCAGCATGGTAATAGTATTGACATTCTCCCCGTTTTTATCCGTCAGAGACACACAGATCTGCCAAATCAGGTTACGGATGAGATTTTCATTGTATACATGCACCTCTCCCGCATCAAAAATAACTGCCAGATCCGTTACCGCACCGGAATCTGACCTGTCGCAGATCTTAATTCCGGTACAATCGCCAAAGTCGGATACAGACGCCACATGCTGTCCGTTCCGGGACAAAGCTGTCAGTTTCCCATCCTGACGACTTAAAGCTTCTTCGATTTTTTTCATCAGCTGATCCCTGCGCTCCGACACCTGAAGTTCTCCTTTCCACCGGAAAAATCTGCTTTCGCTGTCATATGCCTGCACGGACCAGTCTTTCAAAAAATCATCCACAGAAACCGGCTGTTCCCCGGAAAGCAGCAGACTTACTTTTCCAAGATAAGCCAACGGTTCCTGCTGCCACACTTCCAGACCGGTAGTATAACCGCAGGAAGTTGAAAAATAATAGACCGATGCCAGCCGTCCTTCATAGCTTAAAACTTCACCTGCTGTTGCGTTTACTGCATCTGTCGCCGCCTGATTTTCATTGGCAGGCAGATACACCTGGCATGCGGTCGTATCATCCACATCTGCATGATAAGTTTCATACGTGGTTCCAAGTGCCTGTATGGCAGCATAAGTTCTGGCACAAACTGCCTGCGCCTTCAAAGCCTCCGGTGCAAAGGAAGAAGGCATTTCCCCGGGAACTACACCGCACAGATATTCCTCCATTCCCAATTCATTGACCAGCCATAATCCGGAATCTCCACGATACACATGCAGATTTCCTGCATAGTTTCCTTTTTCGTTTCCATCCGAATCGCATAATTTTAATTTGCCGTCCCCAGAGATTTTGGCAAGCACCTGATCGGTCTGGTGCTCCTCCATCCATACTTTACAGCTTCGTGCTTCTCCTGCCGGAATCACATCTTCCGTTTCTCCGGCACAAAGCTTCCATTCCGCATCACATTTGATCCAGACGTCTTCCCGAAAGACATTCTGCTTCTGATCCTGTGTCAGTAACACCCGGATCGTATCCGGAACTGTGATCTGATCTGTGACTTCCGTCCCCTGTTCTGTCGCCCCGTTTTCCGCCTTTTCACTGTCTTTTCCCTCCGTCTGTTTCTGTTCTTCCTGTGAACAAATTCCAAGGATCAGATTGCCCTGCACATATACCACATATTTTTTTCCATATTCCATCCGGCAGCTTTCCAGATCACAATCATAATTTCCATTATCTGCCATAATCCGTGCTTCTCCGAATACTTTTCCAAGATACTGTAACATAACCTGAGACACCGTATCCTTTACCTGAAGTTTTTCCAGTAAACGCTCATACACCACATTCCACTGCGCCCGGCTTAAGACATCTCCTGCGACAAGCTGTGCCTGTCCCAGAATTTCTTCCGTATACTCCCCGAATCCCAGTTTTTCAAAAATCAGCTGAACATCCTCTGTTGTCACATATTCCTGCAATTCCGGAAGCAGCAGCCGCCTTGTCTCCTCCGGTGTCAGATTGGCAGCCTGAAGGTATCCAGCCAATTCTAAAGATCTGACACGATCTGACCATCCACCTGCATCCTCTACTGCCTGCACATTTGGTTTTAACAGAAAAACCAGCACAAAAAGCAAACCAATTCCCATACATAACCATTTATATTTGCGGCGTCTGCGCCTGTTCTTCTGTCTGATCACATATGCCCGTCCATAACTTACCACCGTTTTTTGCTGCCTCATCATTGCCACGCTTCCTCTCTTTTTACCCACTGCCATCCATTTTCCGCATGCTTTCAATGATTTTTCATCGAATCATTTTGAAAATAGTCCTGTTTGTGTGAAACATCATCTCACATCTGATGTAACACCTTATGGTTTTCCGGGCAAAAAAAGAACCGGATATGACGCATTCACATCATATCCGGTGATTCTCTTTTGTATTTTATGTTTTTTATCTTTTGTAACGTAGGTCTTTCTCTTTTGTGATCCCAGAGTGCCGTTCCTGCAATTTTGACTCCTAGCAACGCTAGGGGGGATTCCGCAACCGGTCTTCTGCCTTCCACTGCATATTCGGTGGCCTGGCATCCAGCCGGCGATTTAAGATTCCCATAAAAGAAAATGTAGGTTCAAAATAGCAGGGTTCTCGCACACCCCAGGAATCGCTTTCGCTATAAATGATTATACTTTACTATGTGCATCTTGACAATAAAAAATTCAAATTTTTTTCAGGAAAGTTCTGGCACGGTTTATCTACTACATGAACTTAACGTAAACTTTTTATTTTCAAAAGAACACATAGACAAACGATCATCTACTTCTACTTTTTCATTGAAAAAGCATAAGGCAGCAGTTCTTCTAATGTAACTGTCTTGTAATCGCCCTTGCAGCTTACCATAGTCACTTCAAACTCCGGTCCGCAAAACTCTGCCATCACCTGACGACAGACACCGCAAGGTGACGTTACTTCTTCGCTGTCACTGATAATCGCAATTGCCTGAAATTCACGATAACCTTCTGAAACGGCTTTAAAAATCGCGGTACGCTCCGCACAGTTTGTTGGTCCGTAAGCAGAATTTTCAATATTGCATCCGGTAAATACGGTACCATCTTTGCACAGCAGCGCTGCACCGACATAAAAACCGGAATACGGCACATATGCTTTTTCTTTCGCTTTTGCTGCTTTTTTGATCAGTTCCGTTACATCCATGTTATTCTCCGTCCTGCAGCATGGAAATTGCACTGCTTGTACCGATTCTGCTGCATCCTGCTTCAATATACTGCTCCATATCTTCTTTGGAACGAATACCTCCGGCAGCTTTGATCTTTACATTCGGTCCGATATGCTCTTTCATCAGACAAACATCTTCCAAAGTTGCTCCTCCGGTTCCAAATCCAGTAGATGTCTTGATAAAATCCGCTCCAGCTGCAGTAACAGCATGACACATTTCGATTTTTTCTTCTTCGGTCAGATAACAGGTTTCGATGATAACTTTTAAAATCTTATCCCCAACTTCCTGTTTCAGCAGCCGAATTTCTTCGGTTACCTGCGGATACTGTCCGTTTTTCACCATGCCAAGGTTGATCACCATATCAATCTCGCTGGCGCCATCCGCCAATGCCTGACGTGTCTCCATCAGCTTTGCCTCTGTATTCGCATTGCCAAGCGGAAAACCAACAACTGTGCAAATGTTTAATTCCGGAAAATACTCATGTGCACGCTTTACATAACTGCTTGGAATACATACAGAAGCCATGCGGAAGAAACGCGCTTCCTGACATAACTGCTGAATCTCTTTCCAGGTCGTTACTGCTTTTAATGCAGTATGATCGACAAATCTGTACAATTCTTCTTTCTTCATATCTTTACCTCATTTTTACGAATATATCAATCATAATACATTTTGTACAAAAAATCTATACTTACTGATATTTTCAGAAATTGTCACAACAAATATGCATTTTCCTTCTGTTTCCGGGCAACAATTACTATAACTTATTAATATCATAAGGCAGTCTGTTTTTTTAATTATTGTATCACTTATAATAGAACTTACTTTCAATGCCATCTTGCTTACAGATGTGAATTAATATATACTGTGTTTCGGAAAAATGATCATTAAATTTTTTTCAATAAAAAAAGAAAGATTCAGGAAATGTAAATTACTCCATATTCCCTGAACCCTTCTGTCTGTTTTTACTTCTACATATATTTCTTATCCATATGTTTTCTTTGCTTTGCTAAGCTGAGCCATGTACCATGCAATTCCAACCAGAAAAATACCAATTCCAATCGCTTCTGCCAATTTATTCGTAATAAGAAACTCTGTAATCAGTCCCCATACACCAAAAAGCATACACAAAACACCAAAAATAATGGTCTTTGGTGACATTACTTCACAAAACTCTTTTGGCTGCCGAATATGATACAGTTCCTGTTCGGAAAACAACCATTTTGGAATCTGATGTTCGCATTTCATCTTGCCTGCAGTAAACAGACAGTAAATACCGCAAATAATCAAAATCACATCTACAATGCTCATAACCCCGTCTCTATTAAGCGCTGCTGCTACAACCATGCCTACTCTTATTCTCCCATTTTAAGAAACTCTTTTACCACCTTCGGCATTTCCGCAACTTCGCATACGGTCTTATGAAGTACTTCCGCACTGCGGATATCCTCGATGGCCTGCGGAACTTTAACGTTCGCAATCCTTGAGAGTTCGTCTACCAGTTCAAAATCTGTCATGGAATCATATTTCTCATCAATAGCATCCATAACACTTCTTGTAAATTTGAACGGGCTTGCAGTTGAAGCGATGACTGTTTTTGTCTCATCCTTTGTCTCTGCTTTATATTTTCCGTATACGCCGGCTGCTACTGCTGTATGTGTATCAATGACATAACCTGTCTTCTCATATAATGAAGATATTACTTCTGCTGTCTCTTTCTCCGTTGTGTAATTGCCGTAGAAGTTCTCTAACTGCGCCTTCATCTCGTCTGTGATGACATATTTTCCATCTTTGGATAATGCTGCCATCAGTTTTGCATTCTCATCTGCGCTCTCACCGGCAATGCGGTAGATCAGACGTTCTAAGTTGCTGGAGATCAGAATATCCATCGACGGTGAAGAAGTCAGGATAAATTCACGGTTTTTGTCGTATTCTCCGGTGCGGAAGAAATCGTATAATACTTTGTTCTCATTGGATGCGCAGATTAGTTTTGCAATCGGAAGTCCCATATTTTTTGCATAATATGCTGCTAAAATATTACCAAAGTTTCCAGTCGGAACTACTACATTAATCGGCTCACCCTCAGCGATTCTGCCGTTTGCATACATTTTTGCATATGCATATACATAGTAAACGATCTGCGGAACCAAGCGTCCGATATTGATGGAGTTTGCGGAGGAGAAACGGTATCCTGCCTGAAGCAGTTCTTCTTTCATCTCCGGATCAGAAAACATCTGTTTTACACCGGTTTGTGCCTGGTCAAAGTTTCCGTGGATTCCTACAACGAATGTATTATCACCTTTCTGGGTAACCATCTGTTTTTCCTGAATCGGGCTGACACCGTTCTTCGGATAAAATACAATGATCTTGGTTCCTTCTACATCTGCGAAACCTGCCAGCGCTGCTTTGCCGGTATCTCCGGAAGTAGCGGTCAGAATAACAATATCCTCTTTTACCTCATTTTTGCGGGCTGCTGTAATCAGCAGGTGCGGAAGAATGGATAATGCCATATCTTTGAATGCAATGGTTGCACCGTGGAACAGTTCCAGATAATAAGCGCCGTCTGCTTCTACTAACGGTGCGATTTCCGGTGTGTCAAATTTGGAATCATAAGCACGATCGATACAGTTTTTCAGTTCTTCCTCTGTAAAATCTGTCAGGAATCGGCTCATAACTTCGTATGCAGTCTCCTGATAACTCATTTTTGCCAGTTCCTCTACCGGAATATCCAGTTTCGGGATTTCTGTCGGCACATACAATCCTCCATGCTTTGCCAGTCCGTTTAAAATTGCCTGGGAGGCAGTTACTTTCTCTGATGCATCTCTGGTATTTGCATATAAAATTGCCATAATTTCTTCCTTTCTGTCTGCTGTCTCGCTTTTTCTACTCTCACATAAAATTTTCATCCGGTATTTCCACAATTTTCTCCTGATCATACGCAGAAGCTATTGTTCTGGAAAACACCTGACAGATCACAATTATTTTCGTTTGCTGTTAATATAATTTACCAGACCTTCACTGTCAATGATTTTCTGCATAAATGGTGGAAAAGCCTGTCCCTGATACTCGGTTCCTTTTGTACGGTCATAGATTTTACCACTGTCGAAATCGATTTCTACCTCATCGCCTTCCTCGATCTCACGGGATGCTTCCGGGCACTCAATGATCGGAAGTCCGATATTGATGGAATTACGATAAAAAATACGTGCAAATGTCTCTGCAATAATGCAGCTCACACCTGCGGTCTTTAAACATAACGGTGCATGTTCTCTGGAAGAACCGCATCCAAAGTTCTTTCTTGCCACGATAATGTCACCCGGCTGTACACGCTGTGTAAAAGTCGGATCGATATCAACCATTGCATGGCTTGCAAGCTCCTGAGCGTCAAATGAATTCAGATATCTTGCCGGAATGATTACGTCAGTATCTACGTTGTCACCATATTTAAATACATGTCCTTTTGCTGCTTTCATTATTTGTCACCTACTTTCTCAGGATTTGCGATATAACCTGCAATCGCACTTGCTGCTGCCACCTCCGGAGATGCCAGATAGATCAGAGACTCTACATCTCCCATTCTTCCGACAAAGTTACGGTTTGTGGTAGATACACATTTCTCACCCGGAGCCATAACACCCATATGACCGCCCATACATGGTCCGCAACTTGGTGTATTAAATGCACAGCCTGCATCGATAAAGATATCAACAAGACCTTCTTTGATACATTCTTTGTATACTTCCTGTGTAGCAGGAACAACCATAACACGTACATCCGGATGAACGGTATGTCCTTTTAAAATTGCTGCCGCCTTTCTCATATCGGAAATACGTCCGTTTGTACATGATCCGATCACTACCTGATCGATCTTGATCGGCTCCATAGCCTCTACTTCATCAATTGTCTTTGCATTGCCCGGAAGATGTGGAAATGCAACGGTTGGACGGACTTCAGACAGATCAATCTCAACGACCTGATCATACTGTGCATCTTCATCCGGCTCATAAGTGGTATACTGTTTATCCGAATGAGCGTCCATGTAAGCTCTGGTCTGGTCATCTACGATAAAGATACCGTTTTTAGCACCTGCTTCAATCGCCATGTTTGCCATAGTGAAACGGTCATCCATGGTCAGGTTTGCGATACCATCGCCGACAAACTCCATAGATTTGTATAATGCGCCATCTACACCGATCTTGCCGATGATGTGGATAATAACATCTTTTCCACTGACATACGGACCCGGTTTTCCAGTCAGTACGAATTTAATCGCGGACGGAACCTTGAACCAGAGTTCTCCGGTTGCCATACCTGTTGCGATATCAGTAGTTCCTACACCGGTGGAAAATGCACCAAGTGCACCATATGTACAGGTATGAGAATCTGCACCGATGATACATTCACCGGCTACAACGATTCCATACTCCGGTAAAATTGCATGCTCTACACCACATTTTCCTTGTACCAGATACCATTTCAGTCCCTGCTCTTTTGCAAAATCCTGAATAGATCTGGAGTTGATTGCGGATTTGATATCCTTATTCGGTGTAAAATGGTCCGGTACGAGTACTACTTTATCCTTATCAAATACTTTGTCTGCCATCTGTCGAAAAATCGGCAGCGCCATCGGACCAGTAATATCATTAGCCATAACAACGTCCAGTTTTGCTTCAATTAACTGACCGGCTGTTACAGAATCAAGTCCTGCATGGGCAGCAAGAATTTTCTGTGTCATAGTCATTCCCATTGTATGTTCCTCCTTATGTTTCACAGTAAAATATATTTTATCACTTTACTGTAGTAAATCAACTCATTAAACAATATTTTATCATACACATTTTCAGAATACAAGAGTCAAGCGGATATTCGCAATCCGCTTACGCTACTTGCTCATAACCAAATAGCTGCTATGCCGCTTATCAGAAGGTTATACATTCCCTCCTGATAAAGAGAAGCCCTGCCCTGCTTATTGCTTTACGCAATCAAAGCAGGAGGACTTCCTTCATTTAGTTAAAAAAGAGGGCTGCGCATGCGCAACCCCCGTCTTGTATTTCTGATTAGTTATTGATTAACTTATCTTCGCCATTCCAGCTGTAAAGTTTACGGATTTCAGCACCAACAGCCTCAGACTGATGCTCTGCTGCTAATTTACGCATAGCTTTGAAGTGAACCTGACGTCCTGCCGGAGACATATCCAGTAAGAACTCTTTTGCAAATGTACCATCCTGAATATCGGAAAGGATTTTCTTCATTGCTTTCTTTGTATCTTCTGTAACGATCTTCGGTCCTGTAATGTAATCGCCATACTCAGCTGTGTTAGAGATAGAATATCTCATTCCAGCGAAACCTGACTGGTAAATTAAGTCTACGATCAGTTTCATCTCATGGATACACTCGAAGTAAGCATTTCTCGGATCATATCCAGCCTCAACCAGAGTCTCGAAACCAGCCTGCATTAATGCACAAACACCACCACAAAGTACTGCCTGCTCACCGAAGAGGTCTGTCTCTGTCTCTGTACGGAAGGTTGTCTCAAGAACACCGGCTCTTGCTCCACCGATTGCCAGTGAGTATGCAAGTGCAAGATCCATAGCTTTTCCTGTAGCATCCTGCTCTACAGCTACCAGACACGGAACACCTTTGCCTGCCTGATACTCGCTTCTTACTGTATGACCCGGTCCTTTCGGAGCGATCATTGTAACATCAACATCTGCTGGTGGTTTGATGCATCCGAAGTGGATGTTGAAACCATGAGCAAACATTAACATGTTGCCTGCCTCAAGGTTCGGCTCAATGTCTTTTTTATACATATCTGCCTGAAGCTCATCATTGATCAGAATCATGATGATATCAGCTTTTTTTGCAGCTTCTGCTGCTGTATATACTTCGAAGCCCTGTGCTTCTGCTTTTGCCCAGGATTTGCTGCCTTTGTAAAGACCAATGATGACATTACATCCGGACTCCTTTGCATTTAATGCATGTGCATGTCCCTGGCTACCATAGCCAATCACTGCGATTGTTTTACCTTCTAAAAGAGAAAGGTTACAATCTTCCTGGTAATAAATCTTTGCGTTTGCCATTGTCTTATCCTCCATTTGCAAATGATTATTTAATCTATAATAGTAACATTCGAAGAACCTCTGCTCAGTCCGGTAATTCCGGTACGAGCCAGCTCAAGAATGTCATATCCTCTCAACAAATCCAAAAAAGCATCAAGCTTACTTTGGCCACCGGTCAATTCAATCACCATGGAGTCATTAGAGACATCCACGATCTTTGCCCGGAAAATATTAGCAACAGAAAGTACTGCCTGACGCTGTGTATCATTGATCTTTATCTTTACAAGGATCAGTTCACGGCATACGGACTCTCCATCCTGAAGTTTTTTAATGTCAATTACATCTTCCAGTTTCGCCAGCTGTTTCTCAATCTGTTCCAGAATCTGTTCATCTCCACTGGAAACTACTGTAATTCTGGTAAATCTCGGATCTGCTGTCACGCCTGCGGAAAAACTGTCTATATTATATCCACGTCGGCTGAACAGTCCGGAAATATGGCTTAAAACACCGGAAGTATTCTCAACTAACAGAGATAACACTTGTTTTCTCATGTGAAAACCACCTTTCTACGTTACTGCACATTCTAGCAACATCTATTTTCTTTGTCAAGGGTATGGTTTACCCGATTTTGTCTATTTTGCGAATATTTTTTCACTTTTTCAATATATTTATAAGTTCCCCAAAAGTATCCAGCTTTCGGTACAGTAACCGGGAAAGTTCCGCATCCGGCTGTGACAGATCCGGGATCATAATGGTACGGCATCCGGCTGCATGTGCCGACATCACACCATTTGGGGAATCCTCCACCGCATAGCAGTTTTCCGGCTGAACCCCTAATACCTCGCAGGCATACAGATACACATCCGGCGCCGGTTTTCCGCGTTTTACCATAGATGCACTGATCACATGGTCAAAAAACGGAAGTAACCCTGCCAGTTTCAGATTGCTGACTGCCTGTTCCTGTGCCGTCGCTGTAACAACTGCCATCGAATATCCCATCTGGCGCAATTTTTCCAGTGTCTGTGGCACCTGCGGCTTCAACGGAATTTCATGTGCCAGCATATCTTTCATCAGATCTACTCTCTCCTGACGGATCGCACGATAATCGACCTCTTCTCCAAACCACTCCTGAAACTGGGCAACATTATACGGGGCACCAAGGCTTCGTAATTTCAGCACCTCTGACGCATCCAGTTCATATCCGGCATCCGCGATTGCCTTGCGCCACGCCCACTGATAATGTTTTTCCGTATCAAATAAAGTTCCATCCATATCAAACAAAATCGTATTCATACTTTTCCTCACTTTTGCACACAGTCCACAGATGCTACTTCTACTATTTATATTTGCTTTTTACTCACTGATTTTTTCGATCTCCATATTTTTCGGCAGGATCAGGCTCAGAATGATCGCTACCACAAATACAACTGCCACGCAGTTTGCGGAAAATACGTCTTTGACGATCTGCGGGAAAATATTCCAGATCTCCACTTCACTGGTGGATGTAAATCCGATACCAATGGCAAGGGATAATGCCGCGATCGTTACATTTCTCTGAGAAAAACCTGTCTTTGCCAGCATCTGGATACCACTGATCATGATCGTACCAAACATCATAATGGTACATCCGCCCAACACGGACTGCGGCAGACTTGCAAAAAAATTACCGATTGGCGGAAACAGACCTGCAAGGATCATAAAAACGGCACCTGTCATAATCGTAAAACGGTTGACTACTTTTGTCATATTGACCAGACCTACGTTCTGGCTGAAAGAAGTAACCGGCGGGCATCCGAATAATCCGGAAATAGAGCTTGCGAAACCGTCACATGCCAGTGCTCCGGAAATCTCTTTCTCTGTAATCTCACGACCAAGGCCGCCGGCCACAAGAGCAGTGGAATCACCTATCGTTTCTGCTGCGGATACCATAAAAATAATGGCAACGGAAATGATCGCACTCAGATTAAATTCCGGGCGATACGGAAGCAGGTGCGGCAAAGAGATCAGACCGCCATCCAGCATACCGGACAGATCCACCTGTCCCATGCATAATGCAATAATATAGCCTACGATCAGTCCGACCAGCACGGACAACTGTTTTAAATATCCTTTTGCCACGGCATTGAAGATCAGGCAGACTGCCAGTGTCACCAGACCAAGCACCAGATTCTGTACGGAACCGAAATCATCGGTATAGCCGCCGCCAAAAGAACGGGCACCTACGGTAAACAGGGAATAACCAATGGCTGTAACAACGGATGCGGAAACCACCGGTGTGATAAACCGCTTCCAGTATTTTGCGAACAGACCAAGGACACCCTCACAGACACCGCCGACCAAAACGGCACCGATCATCGTCGGATATCCATACGTGCCACCCACGTAACTTAAGATCGTTACAAAAGTAAAACTTACACCCATAACGATCGGCAGTTTTGCACCGACTTTCCATACCGGATACAGCTGGATCAATGTTGCGATACCTGCAACAAACATGGCATTCTGTAACAGAACCGCCAGTTCCTTTCCACTTAAACCGGAAGCCAGACCGATCATGGTGATCGGTGTCAGGTTGGATACAAACATTGCAAGCACATGCTGCAGACCGAACGGGATTGCCTTCAGCAGCGGCACACGTCCATTCAACCGGTAAATATTGCCGATCGTTGCTTTCTCATTTGTTTTCATTTTCATACCTCTAATTTTCTATTTTTTACACGCTGCCTTCGGCAGACACAAAACACTCTCATCATAACATCTATAGTTTTGTATTGCAATGACAGTCTGTACTTTCTTGCCAATTCTTTGCCACTGTGCTATGATAAATTGTAATAATTCAGAACCAACACATCGATATGTTTCTGAATGATCACACAATTTTTGAATTAATAACGGAGGTTTTTTATGATAGAAAAATGGGATATCACTATTCCGAAACTCACCGGAGACGAAGTGCGAAGTGCATACATCTGTCTGCCAGAGGCATACACATTCGACACCAACCAGCGGTTTCCGGTACTGTACATGTTTGACGGGCATAACCTCTTTTTTGACACTCATGCCACCTACGGAAAATCCTGGGGACTGAAAGAATATATGGAATACACCCATACCCCGCTGATCATCGTTGGCATCGAATGCAACCACAGCCCGGATCACGGACGGTTGCAGGAATATTCCCCTTATGACTTTACTTTACCAAAGGAAGGCAAAATAACCGGAAAAGGAAAGATCACCATGGACTGGCTGACCCGCACCTTTAAACCGTACATCGACGAACATTACCGGACGCTTCCGGATCGGGAGCACACCTTTATCGCAGGAAGTTCCATGGGTGGACTGATGAGTATTTACGCACTTTTGCACTACAATCAGTTTTTTTCCCGCGCAGCGGCACTCTCCCCGTCCCTGTGGATTGCGCCAAACGACTTTATGCAGATGATCCGGCGTTCCCGCCCGCTTTCTGGAAGCATTTTATACATGGACTATGGAAGCCGTGAAATGAAACAGCATCGAAAAATGGACCAGTCTTTTGGTCAGGCGGCTAATCTTCTTCTGGAGAAAAACATTTATCTGGACTGCCGCATCGTACCGAACGGCGAACATTGTGAGGCAAGCTGGGAAAAACAGATTCCGTTTTTTATGAATACACTGATGTATGATCTGTAATAAAATTTCTTACGATCATCAGTTATAATAACATGAATACAATTTCATGATACCTGTACATACATGCAATCTGTTCACACAAACGCTTAAATAATATAGAAGAAACACAAATTCTACCCACTGTGTCCTAATCACTTTTATGATTGTCCGATACTTATTGGAAGGAGTATTTTTCCACATGAACATACAATATTTTAAAAATTACAGTCCCGCACTTGGCCGGGATATGGAATGCAAACTGTACGGTCAGGGCGGACAGCCGATCCTTTTTATTCCCTGCCAGGACGGACGCTTTTTCGACTTTGAAAACTTCCAGATGACGAATGTATGGGCACCATGGATCGACTCCGGGGAAGTCACCATTTTTACGGTGGATACCATTGATACAGAGACCTGGTCCAATACAAACGGTGACCCGCGCTGGCGCATCTGCCGTCATGAAGACTGGTTCCGCTATCTCACCGATGAGATGGTTCCTTTTATCCATGCAAAAATGAAGGAATACCAATCTGATTACATCAATAAGGGAATCATTGCTTTTGGATGCAGTCTTGGTGCTACCCATGCGGCCAACCTGTATTTCCGTCGCCCGGATCTTTTTAACGGATTGCTGGCCTTAAGCGGTATTTACGATGCGTCCTACGGATTTGGTTCTTATATGGATGATCTGGTTTATATGAACTCACCAGTTCATTATCTGCCAAATTTACCGGCAGATCATCCTTACATGGAGCTATACCGCCACCGCAAGGCAATCATCTGTGTTGGGCAGGGTCCATGGGAAGAACCTGTCAGCACCTATCAGCTTCGGGATATTCTTCAGCAGAAACAAATTCCGGCATGGGTGGACTTCTGGGGATATGACTGTGCGCATGACTGGGACTGGTGGTATAAGCAGGTGACTTATTTTGTACCACATTTGCTGTACGATCCGGTGTAGATAAAAGTTTTTGAACATTTTACGGATTTTATATTTTTAGGATACCGATTTGCACTTATTAATGATATTTTATTGAATACAAAATTGTAACTTTTGCTACAAATAATAAATAAAAAATTAGAACACAACAGATAGAGAGTGAATAACTATGAAAAATGTGATTTTTATTTCTCCGAATTTTCCGGAGAATTACTGGCACTTCTGCCATGAATTAAAAGAAAATGGCATGAATGTTCTGGGTATCGGCGACTGCCCTTATGACGACCTGCGTCCGGAGCTTCAGGAAAGCCTGCAGGAATATTATAAAGTAGACAGCCTCGAAAACTACGATGAAGTCTATGGTGCTGTCGGCTACTTTATCTGGCATTACGGCCGGATTGACTGGTTAGAATCCAACAATGAATACTGGCTGGAGCAGGATGCCCGTCTGCGTACGGATTTCAATATTCCAAGCGGTTTTCACAATGAGGACATGCCGCGTATCAAGTACAAATCCCGTATGAAAGAATATTATCAGCGTGTCGGTATTCCGGTGGCCCGTTATCACATGGTAGACAACTATGAGGGCTGTCTGAATTTCATTCATGAAGTTGGATATCCTGTTGTTACGAAACCAGATAACGGTGTCGGAGCCTCCCATACGTTCAAAATTTCTTCTGATGAAGAACTTGGCAATTTCTTCGCCAACAAATGGGATGATACCGTTTATATCATGGAAGAATTTATCAACGCTGAGATCAATTCCTACGATGCGATCATCGACTCTTACGGCAATCCGATTTTTGAAGCAGGAAATGTTACACCGATGTCTATCATGGATATCGTAAACAACGCCGACAACGCGCTTTTCTACATTGTGAAAGATCTGGCAGATGACACCCGCCATCTCGGCAGAGAAACCGTAAAAAGTTTTGGTGTGCGCAGCCGGTTCGTGCATTTTGAATTTTTCCGCCTGCTCTCTGACCATGAAGGGCTCGGTAAAAAGGGCGATCTGATGGCACTGGAAGTCAATATGCGTCCTTCCGGCGGATTTACCCCGGATATGATCAATTTTGCCCGTGAAACCGATGTGTATAAAATCTGGGCAGACATGGTTGCCTATGATTCCACACAAAAACCGGTCGGTGCTCACCACTTCTGTGCCTTTGCAGGATTGCGGGATGGCAAGGATTTTGCTATGACACCGGATGCTATTATCGAAAAATACACGGAGCAACTCAAGATGGTAGAACGTATGCCGGATGCATTGTCAGATGCCATGGGAAATCAGATGTATCTGGCTACTTTTGATACCGAAGAAGCACTCAATGCGTTCTTTGCGGATGTAACCAGATTGAAAGAGGTTGATACTTCTGAAGAATCTGAAACAGCAGAAACTATTGTAGTTCAAGTCGAACGCACGTGAGACTTGGTGCGTGATTCTGGTCAGCGAAAGCT
>ERZ772854.497-NODE-497-length-46028-cov-5.137972_pt1 | contig 46028 bp, 24 predicted proteins | sample MGYA00580844_ERZ772854 | MGnify/ENA primary metagenome ERZ772854 (study PRJEB29015, sample SAMEA2737727) | human gut metagenome | biome: human gut; feature: human-associated habitat; material: faeces | place: China | collected 2012 ...
TGAGTAAGACACGGCCGGAAGGCAATGCATCGGACAGATGAAGCAGGAAAGAAGATAGAATGGATGGCATAACCGGGTCGAAAGACTATAAAAGCCTGACGGACTATCGGAAGCTCGTGACTTCAGTCATGGGTTCTTCACGATGACAACCAGGAAGCGTTTTGGGATAACCTGAAAAAGCTTCCAAAAACGGAGCTAGAGTATGTGTGGAAATGCTATGGAAATCTAAAAATAATAGAGAAAAACACATACAACGATGAATCGTTGAAAAATCACTACAGCGCGATGCAAGAAAAAACAAAAAAGTTTTGGAAAACAAGAATGCTGTGAATGGCTAGACCGGAATGGTTAACTGAAATATAAGGGATTGCTGAACCTACTGATAAAAGACATCTCGGCTTTTGTTGAGGCGTCTTTTTTGTGCCCAAGGCCATACTTTCCACTAATTCTGGTTAAAAATTTCTGCTTTCTACCAACTAAAACTAAAAGTTTCTATTTTTCTCAAACTCAACTTAAATAAGCTGAGAAAAAGTAGCAGCAAAATGATGAATTTTATTCTTCCCTCTAGCTCAAATCAAAATATTCCACCAAGTTTAAATAAATGTGCGAACAGACACAAAAATAGTAGTTTTTTCATCTATACGACAAACACAGATTTTTCCAATAGATGTCTGAAAGCTATGGCATAAATACTTAAATATACTAATTTCTATACATATTATCTATATATTATATTTATTTGATTTAATTATATATAATTTGCAGATTGACTGTCAATTGATATTGGCTCCAAATATGTTAAGCAATGTTTGGGTAATATTTGTTCAGAAATATATTAAAAATTTTGGATAAAGATTTTGTGAGCAAAGAAAACTTACAAATTACGTAAAGCGTCAAGCAAGTTTTGCTGTTAACAAAAACAGAAAACCTCGTCCAGGCTTGCAACAATGATTCAGCTCGGTTTGTCCATAACTATTCGCCAAATGCTAATTTCTCGAATAGTTAACGAAAATCTGTAAACTTACAGCCGGCAAACAATTGCCTGCTGGGCTGAATCCCTGTTCGCGCACTATATTCAGAATTGCGATTTTGTTCGCCGGCGACAAAAACCGCTTGGCAACAAATACAGATTTGCTTTTTTGTATATAGCCCAAATTCCCATCCAAATTCCGTGTTTTTCCGACAAATTCACCACACAAAAAAAATCCGCAAAAAAAATATCCACACCTCAAAATTCTCGCATACTGTATATGTAACAAAGAAACAAGGCTGCAGAAAGGAAGAAAAAATATGCTTAAAGACAAATTTGCATTTATCGACGAAGCGACAACAACAGCAATCAGAAACGAGCAGGGCGAGCTCCGGATGCACGGGACGACAAGGACACTGCAGACGCTCTGCTCTTCTCTCCCATCCGGTATTAATGCCGAGAGAGAAAGATTCAGAAAAATGCCGATGCAGAGATGATGCGTAAGAAAGGAGAAAAAAATGTGTAAAAAAATGAGGAATCTGGACAAATTAAGACTGATGCCTGTAGAGGATTTGGTACCGTTGCTGGTACATAAGACCGGAAGCGGATTCTATTGCTCTCCCAGCGGCAAAGAATATTCTACATACAAAGATGCCGCTGACGATTGCGTTTGCTGGCTGAATGCTGATGTTTGTATGATTTGGCGGGCGTAAGTCCGCCTGGAAAAAAATATAAAAAATTTTTGGAAAAATGATTCAGTTGGGGACTTTTTTAGCATATTATATATAAGCTAAGTAAGAGAGACGTTCTCTCTCCTGCCCGTTGCAGGCTTTGGTATCGAAAAAGCAGTAACAGGGAAAGCTATGCGGAAGAACGAGGGCTCCGGTTCTCGTGATGCTGCGTAGTGGAACCTGTTCATATGAACCTCCACCGTCTGGGTATGGCATGCCCATATTTGGACTGGCCGATGCGGATATTTTCTGGAATGTCCTTTTCGCTCGTTCTGGGTTTGTTTGCAAGGGATAAGGTTCTGATATTGTTTGGATGCTCTTCGGAATGTTCGACAATTGATGGCCGAGAGGTTCACCTCAGAGGTTAGAGTAACCAATTACCGTAAGGTACACTTGTCAAAAGTTGTTGTTCTTGCTACAGTTTTGACAAGTATATGGACGCTTAGCTCAGCCAGGTCAGAGCAACCGGCTCATAACCGGTCGGTCCTGGGTTCGAACCCCAGAGCGTCCACTACTTTTTTTTGGAAAACAAACACATTCGCAAAGATTGCTGGTAGAAACTGAATTTATTTTTTCAGCTCAACCGGCTCAACGCCGAAGGCGTGAGAAGCCAGTGATGCGGCTTTGCCGCAGAACTGGCAAGTAACCGGTCGGTCCTGGGTTCGAATCCCAGAGCGTCCACTACTCTTTTTGGTGCTTCAGGCTGTTCAATATTTTGCACAACAACACTATATAATTTTTGTATACTGCTTCTCTTCCATTCTGTATATTGTTCTGTGTGCTGCAGTTGTTTTATTATATATAAAAAACAACAATAGTTTCTTAATTACTTACTCCCCCGGAAATCCCCGTAAATTCAAGGTTTTCGACATTATATAACGGACAAATTGGTTGAAACAACAGGATATGCAGGATTTATTTAACGGACAAATTGGAGTGAGCTTGTGGATAAAAACGATTAGAAATTTTCGCTTATAGTGTGGATAACTCCATATAAAGAACTGGACATACATGATGTTTATAGCGGACAAATGAAGTTATCCACAAAAAAGGTATAAAAAAGGTGTTATTCTACGGACAAATTTGATTAAAAACAGGTCTAAAAATGGATTTAACGGACAAATTGGAGCGAAACAACGAAAAATGCCGCTACTCTCCTATTTAGCGGACAAATTTGATGTTTCTGGTGATTTGGTAGAATCAAAAAACTCCATTTTGTCCGTTATAAGCCCTGAAAACAGTGGCTTTGTCGTGGTTTTTATTTAACGGACAAATTTGATTATCTGTAAATATGAATGGATTTGACAGATTTTGGACAGTTTATTTAGCGGACAAATTTGATTAATAGGGCATTTAACGGACAAATCCGATGCTTTTTAACGCTAGATGCATGTATATAACGGACAAAATTGATGCTTTTAAGCATTTAACGGACAAATCTGATGCTTTACGAACATCTAATTTGTCCATTATATAAATAATGGACGATACAAAATAATCAAATTTGTCCGTTAAATAAAAACTGCCGTAAAAATAATCAAATTTGTCCGCTAAATAGAAATGACAAAAATCATTTGACGGACAAATTTGATTATCCCGCTACTCCAATTTGTCCGTAATAAGAAAAAGAACATACGTTTTTCTTATGATAAAAATGCTTGCTTTTTAAATGGTTGTCTGTTATTCTATAGATGTTATTTAACGGACAAATTGGAGTGAAAATTCTATTTAGCGGACAAATTGGAGACGATATGGAGGTTTTTTATCAAGCATAAAGGAAGAATGCCCCTTCCTCTATAGGAAGTGAGATAAATTCCATTTTTTGTAAAAAATCCGCATCAAATTACGCTTTTCTGAAAAAATTCGGCATATTAAATGTAACCGGTGGAACACCGGGGCTTGCCTGTGCAGTATCGGCAGGAAAAAAGATGGTCTTAGACCAGAAGCCCCCACTTCAGCGCGAGCAAGTGGTGGGTAGTTGCATCGTGAATTCTACCTGTTCCTGCATGTCTCCGCGTTCCGCACTCCAGTAATTTTTATTTAACGGACAAATCGGAGTGAAAAAAAATGAACAGCATAAAGACTGATGATAATATAGAAGTTATAACAAATGAAGAAGTCGTGTCTTACGAATCGTTGGATGATTCGTTCAAAAAAGCAAATCTACTTATAGAAAGTAAATATAAAGCTTCACTGGTAGAGTTAAAGATACTTGATATTGTCCTTGCCAGGATTCAACATAAAAAATATGTAACTACGGACGAAAAAGATGGAAGTACTGTTTGTTCTATCAAGGCAAGTGAACTGAGGAATATGCTTGGAAATAAAAGTGGAAGTTTTTATACTCAGCTAAAGCCAGTAGCTGTCTCAATGGCTGCTACTACCATAGGTTTTGAGGACAATGAGAATGAAAGGTTTGTCTTCCTGCCTTTATTTACACTTGTAAAGTATGAAAATTCTGTTTTTACTGTAAAAATTAACAATGACCTGCAGCCATACATAAACCCGTCAACAAAATTTACAATCTTAGACCTGCCATTAGTGCTAAAATTTAAAAACAAATATACATTAAAGCTTCATGAATTACTATATTCATGTTGTTATACAAAGAAAAAGATAGGAAATGCAAAACTGATGCCTCAAAAGTCAGACGGAAAGCATTTTAAAGTTGAGGTTGGCATCAATGAATTAAAATTTACACTTGGCGTCGTAGACTCTTCTACAAAACAGGTTAAAAAGATTTTGAGTGGCCAGTCTCATCCTGATTATGATAAGGCAATGAAGTATTCTACAGAAAAGAGCTATGACAACTGGACTGATTTCAAACGCCGTATAGTAAACGTTGCTGTTGCAGAAATTAACAATACTCCGGAATGCGGGATGACTGTTTCGTATGAACCAGTCAAAAGCGGAAAAGGCGGAAAAGTGTATGGCATCACTTTTTATGTTGAACTAAACAGCGGAAAAGAAAAGAAAAAAATAGAAGAAAAGAAAGAACAGGCGTCAATGCTAAGTGAAGACGAAATGTTTGAAATGCATATTCAGGTAAAAGAGCTGATAAAAGAATCGGTAAGTATAAAGGATATCAGGTCAATCTGCGAAGCTGCAAAGTATGATATTGAAAAAATAGAAACCGCATATCATATTGCAGAACTGGCAGGGCATATTGATAACCTGGTAGGATTTATGATTAAGGCTATTAAAGAAGGATATGCGGCGCCGGTCAAGAAAGAAAAGAAAAATCAGTTCAATAATTTTGAGCAGCGTCAATATGATTTTGATGAGTATGAGAAAGTATTGTTGAATCGCAGCTGATAAGGTTTTCTAACCGTTAGAAAAACAGGAATGCAATATGCATTCCTGTTTTTTCGTCTTCTCTCCTACTCTGACAATTCGTCTATCTTTTTGTCTATGTTCTCACGCAGCTTTTTCAGATTTTCTACCGCTATATGCTTTTCATTTTCTTTAAATACGGCATTACCGTTTACCAGGTCGTCAAAATCTTTTAAGCATTTTGTAATGATTTTTGAACCATCACGGCGTTTTGCTATCTTCTTTGGCTGTTTTGGCTCGTCATAGAATTCGCGCCGCAGGATTTCAATCTTGTTTATAACCCATTGTCTTGAAATATTGTCAATTCCAGATTCTGAAATTTCAGAATTGATTGAAAAAGCCAGCATCTCCTGCTTGTCCTCCGGAAGTGTAACTGCCTGTATCAATGCCGAAAATGCAATGCCAGAATCAGCCAGGGCCTGCAGCTTCGGCACTAATTTCAATAAAGCTTTGTACTTATCGATACTTTTTGTGGATAATTCCATCTCAGTTGAAACAATATCTGTAAGCGTTGCATTGTCTGCCTTCAGTCCGGCCTTGATACGTTCTTCTTTGTGAGCTGACATCAGGGCTTCAATTATTTTTGCTTTTTTTGTCGGTGAAAGGTCTGGTCTGCCATGCAGGTTCATCTTAATTAATCTGATTACACGCTCCGAATCTGTTTTTGGCGGCTCGGTTATGATTGTCGGGATTTCAGTAATGCCAGCACATTTTGCTGCAGTGTATCTACGATGTCCAGATTCTATCTGATATTTTCTCTGACCATCTACCATTACAGGATATGCCATGATTACACCTTTGAACCCGTCCGTTGACATATCAAGCGCCATATCCTGAATAGATTCATCTGTTATCTCACCGTAATATTTCTCGTTATCTTTATCGTAGATAAGTTCGTTTGCCGGAATTTTTACGATGAAATCTTTGTTCTCTTCAATAAATTCTTCACTTAAATCACGGAACTTCCTTTTTGGGCTGATGGCATATTCATCAGTTGGAACATTAAGTTTCCCCATTCTTATCTTCTCCTCTCTGCAATCCTGGATATGATTTCTTCTGACAGGTTTTTATATTCTTTTGCCGCCTTGCTTTTGCCCGCATACTCAAAAATGCTTTGATGTGAAAGGATATGCTCTTCAAGCAATACGCTCTGATGAATTTTTGTATCAAAAAGTGATACCTCTAATTGCTTGGCGATATTCTCTGTCTGCTGAAGCATGGTCTTGGCAATATTAGTCCTTTCATTATATTTATTCATAATGATTCCAAGATATTCTAATGAAGGATTTGAAGTTGACTGGATTTCTTCAACACTGTCATTTAATCCAATGATGGCTTTTGGTGATGCTGCATCAGGATTTACGATTGGCATTACGTAATCGCATACGGACAGGCATAAAACGTGGGACCAGTTTGGGCTTGGCGGTACGTCTATTAATATGTAATCATATATTTTACGCATTTGTTTAATAAAATCCTTGAAGGTTTTAATTTTATGTATAGACATAAGTCCTGTTACTTCAGTGTTAGCTGGAACTATATCAAGATTGTCTTTAACCGGAACTATTACGTCGTTCGGGGATGCTCCTCTGAATATGTGCATAATTGTCTTAACATCTGAACGCATTGGGTCTTGGCTGTCTCCCACTTTGTTTCCAAATAAAAAATATGAAATATCTGCGGCCTGTCCGTCAAGGTCAATGATGAGAACGTTTTTCTTCTTGCTTAAATAATCGGCGATGTTAAATATCGCGCAGCTTTTGCCACAGCCGCCTTTTTCCTGCAAAATTGTTAATGTAATTCCATTTCTTTCTTCCTGCAATTTTTTTTACACTCCATTCTGAAACAAAAACTATATTTGCTTTTTATATAATAGATTATAAGGTTAAAGACGCGTAAAATCAACAAAAATGACATAAAAAATATAAAAATATGCAGATTTTTTTGGAATGGCGGCAGGTTCTCCTATTGTATGGATATAAATTTGTGGGTTCTTTGTATGATTGTTCTGGCTTGGTAATATGATGCCAGAATTTTTTTTTCTAACGGTTAGAAAAAAAAGCCGTCCTGTTTCCGATAAAATTCAGCATACTGTAATAAATAAAAAAAATAAGGAGAAAAATAAATGGCAAAATTACTGAATGACGAACGTGAAACCCATATCAATATGGTTCACGGCTCAAACAAAATGAAGATTTATACAACTGAATATAATATCATGAAAAAATTGGACAGGTATGTTGAGAATAACGAAAACTGGAAGGTTGTTGAAGTTGGAATGGTACACGGCGAAGTCGTGTCAAAAACATATGAGGCACCAAAAGACCTGCTCCTCATCAGGGAAAAGAAACGAGTACTGACTGAACAGCAGCGGGCAGACGCAGCAGCAAGACTTAAAGCATATCATGCTGCAAAGCATGCAGATGATGACGAAATGGATGTGATTGATTTCGGAGCAGATGACAGTGACCCGGATGAAGACAATGAAGAAGAAGCAAAAGAAGATGATGCTGAAGCTGTCTCCTCTTCTGCTGATACTTCTGCGAATACTGTAAATGCCGGTGCGGCAAATAATGAAGCTCCAAGACTTGAACCAGAAAAGTTACAGCCTGAGTATGTAACAGTCAAAAGTGTTATTGATGAGATGGACAAAAACAGATGATGCAGCGAGCTTACGCTCGCTTGCACCAAGTGGCTTTTGCCACTGACAAACGAGTCCGCTAGGGCAAGTGCCGTACACCGCAAGGGCTGACAAACGACGACGAAGTCGGAGTGTATAGCACGACATGCGCGCGAAGCAGACGAAAATCTGCGATGCTGAGCGGACGGGATTCCCGACTCCCATGTTTATACACCTCACTCAGCCTCATGGCTTCGCTTGTCAGCCTCTGCGAGGCTTGGTAACGAGCCGGCAACGGCGAGTTCTCAATTACCTTCAGTCTGACTGGCAAACAAGTTTAACTGCGGTTTTCCGTCCGTCGATGATTTTTCTAACGGTTAGAACTGTACATATATGTTTTTCTAACCGTTAGAAATCGACAAAATTCTCTTGCTATCCACCCTGCCGTGAAAATCCGCAAAAAATTTCCCATTTTATGCGATTTCATGCATATTAGAAGTAAGCAAAGAAAAAGTCTTTGCAAAAACCGAAATCGGCCGGGTAAAACCGCCCGCAAAATAACAAACAAATGGAGGGAAATAATTATGCCAGCTTATAATAGAGAAGCAATTTGTCAGTTTTGTAACACTAAAATCATTCCACCTAAGAAGGGCTTCCGCTCTTCTGCTAATGGAAATTATATCTGTGAAGATTGCGTAAAGCTGCTTGGACAGGCTTTAGATGTCAGAGGCAAATCAGATGGAAAGGCAAAAGCAAAAAAACGCAATAAAAAAATGACACCAAGAGAAATCAAGAAAGAACTTGATAAATACATTATTGACCAGGACAGCGCAAAAATCTCAATCGCCATTGCTGTTTATAACCATTATAAAAGAATGGATATAAAGTCAGATGTCAAATTGTCAAAGAGCAACGTCCTGCTGATTGGCCCAACCGGAAGTGGAAAGACCCTGTTGGCTCAGACTGTTGCAAAGATGCTTGATGTACCTTTTGCAATTGCTGACTGCACTTCCCTTACGGAGGCGGGCTATGTTGGCGATGATGTTGAAACTATTTTGACAAAACTCCTTCGTTCTGCTGACGGAAATGTTGAAAAAGCAGAACGCGGAATCATCTTCCTGGATGAAATTGATAAGATTGCAAAATCCGGTGGAAGCTCAGGGGCTGCGAAAGACCCTGCAGGTGAAGGCGTCCAGCAGGCACTTTTGAAACTGGTTGAAGGTACTATTGCTAACGTTCCGGTTAACGGTGGAAGACGCAATCCAAATGAAAAATATGTTCAGGTCAATACAGAAAATATTTTATTTATCTGCGGCGGAGCTTTTCCTGGACTTGAAGAGATAATTAATAAAAGAACCGCAAAAGATACATCTATCGGTTTTGGTGCTAATGTAGACAAAGGAAAAGAAAAATCTATCAGTGAAGCATTAAGCCAGGTGGAAACAGACGACCTTGTGAAGTACGGATTAATCCCGGAGATTATCGGACGTCTGCCAGTCATCGTATCATTGAATGAGTTAGATGAGGAAGCAATGGTTAAGATTCTAACAGAGCCTAAAGACTGTATTGTTAATCAGTACAAGGAATTCTTTAAGTATGACGGAATCGAACTGGAGTTTACTCCTGATGCGTTAAAAGATATCGCAAAAGAAACTATTAAAAGAAAAACCGGAGCCAGAGGCCTGAGGGGTATATTAGAAGGAATTTTGAAAGATTCCATGTTTAATCTTCCTGACGAAGATGATGTTGAGAAATGCATTGTTGAAAAGGGGGGTAAAGTTAATGTTGTAAGAAAGCAGGCTGAAAAATCAGCAGGCTAAAAAAAATAACAGGTTTTTCTAACCGTTAGAAAAACCTGTATTGTGCTATGCACGAGGAGATGATTTTATGGATTTAGAGCAATTTAGAAGAGCGTATATGCATATGGAAGGTGTAACAAACACACCTGGAAACTTTGTAAAAAGAAGTAGCCGACTTGTTGAAAGTGTTGTTAACATTCCAGGTGCCATTAAAAGAGACGTCGATGAGTCTAAGATGAACGCTAAAATTAAAAAAGACATACTTAACGATATCAGGGAAAATGGAGGTAAAAATTTTGACGCTGAGACATTTTCAGACCTGGTAAAAAGTGGGGCAGCAAGACCAAGCCATACAGGAGCTGCTATGGAGCAGCTTGGCCATTCTGCAGCCGCCATGGGAAAGAGCGCGAATGAACTGATGCAGACTTCGGCAACAATTGTTGGGGGAAAAAGAAGTGACATGTATGATGGCCAGGACTTGGAAAAAGGCATGGGGTTTGCAATTGACGCTGAACAGGCTATAAGAAAACCTTTAAGACTATCAAATAAAGCATTGAAGAACGCGATTAATATAGGAATGATGACAGGGGCTACAGTAAGAGCGTTCAGAGACCATGATATGAAAGAAAAAGTAAAAGATATTACGAAAGCTAAGACTAAAGGTATTGAAATGCCGGATATCGGAGGAGGTGAAAGGTAACTTGCCTTTCTGGCGTAGTATCGAATATTGTTAAAAAATGTTTCACGTGAAACATTTTTGTCTAAAAATGGACAATGTTTTGTTTTTTATGGAATCCTGCATATTACCTGTACAGAAATACAGAAAAGAAAGGAGAAAAATATGCAGAAAATCTATACAGTCGAACAGCCGAAAATTCATTTGTCAGAGGTTATTGGATACGGCCCCGAAAATAAAATATATATCATTTCGAATGATATTTTCTTTGGTAATAAAGAAGAGCTGATAAGGTTTCTTGCCCGTGCACATAAACAGGTTGTAAATTGGAACGGCAAACCTATCCGTGGAGAGTTCAGAAATGAGTATATGGAGAACCAGGCGCTTAATGGTTTTTCAAGGAAAAGCCGTTATGAAAATGTGATAGATGAGTCTTTACATGTTACTGAGCCCAACATGGATTGGAAGGTAAACAAGTTTCTGTTCTGGCTTGATACGCCGGAACAGCCAAACATTGACGTCAGGATATTTAAGAAAGAGGTTGATACTGCGTTCTTGTTTATTCCAAAAAATATTAGCCATATTGAATGGAATTACAGCATTATGACTTCAATTAAGAGCCGCCAGGGCAGAGCCAATCATAAGTGTTATCCATGGCGCAGAGATTCAAAATATATCCATAGAGCACGTGCTGCTTATGGTATGGAAGCTGAGGAAGAATATAAGGAATTTGTCAAAGCCAAGGATAAGGAATTTAAAAGTGTATGGCCTGATGAAGACTTTGGAGGATACCACTCCACCGGCTGGAAAGATAACTCCGGAAACAGGTATCGCCATCAGTGGGAGGCAAAAGAGAGCAGAAAGTTTGAAAAAATAAAGAGAAAAAAAGACATTGCAATGTTCAGCGGAAAGAAACTTGCTGGACGAAGTGTCAGAAGAACAGAAGAGGAGCTTGATGCTGAGCTGGAAGAACTGAGAAAAGAATTCGGATGCTAAAAAATCTAACGGTTAGAAAATTTCTGACCGTTATTTTTTTGCAAAAAAAATATTGCAAAAAAAATCTGCAAAAATCCGTCTCCTTTTTATTTTTTTAAGCATATTGTATCTGACAACAAAAACAGACGGTTTTCTAACCGTTAGAAAAGCGGCTCGCAGCTTCGGGATACGAAGCATATCTCGCAGAAGAATTCTCTGCCGGCGGCCGTAAAGCGGCTGCTTTGCTGCTTAAGCATATTAGAAAAGGAGAAAAAGAATGAATAAAAATATTTTAAAAAAATACTATGAAATGCAGGGCAAGGTAATCCTCCCGGAACAGAAAGACAATAACAATGTTGAACTGGCAGCATCCGTTGCGGCTAATTTTGCATCAATCGGTTTCCCGATGACAACAGAGCAGACAAAACATCTAGCTAAAGCCGATAAGGATGATATCATTACATTTTTTAAGACAAACTACGAAATGCTCTCTGACGTGCTTGGGGCTGGCAAGAAGCTTACTCCATTTTATCCTGACTTCCCTGAATGCTGCATGGAACGAAGTTATGCAGAATATTTTCTTGACCAGATTATCTATGGTCTGTCAGGTCTTGAACTTGAACCGTCTGTTTATATGAAAGAGAAAAAGACTTATCCTTTTCTCGGTACACCTATGCATAGAATCCTGATTGAGGGCAGCAATGAAGACCTTGATGAAACTTTCCGTATGGCGGTCAAATCTGCCATCGCATACTCAAAAGAGCAGCGTGAATTCATTATGGAATATATAAAAGAAAACCCTGGCAGCATTGATGCGTTGATTGAGAATGTATCAACAAAGAACAGGGAGAATGCTGTCGCATGCGCGATGATGGTGGAAGAACTGTCAGGTAATGCAATCCATACTGCCGCATTTATGAAACAGCCTGCTGACCTTTTAAGATATGCTGCGTTCAAGTCTCTTAGCAAGGACGGCTCTGCCCGTGACCCTTACGAAGCAATCCCTCTGCGTGATGACGCGAAGGCAATGCCATCATTTAAACTTGGCCGAAAAGACCGTGCTTTTGTGATGGACTGTCTGGCAGCAATGGACAAGGGTAGTGGGGAAAGACTTTCTAATCTGATGCATGGCCATGACAAAGAATGGGAAAAGCTGTTTAACGTTCTTCATATCACAGATAAGGCCTGGGCAAAACCGAAATACGATAACGTTAAGCGTGCAATCATCATTATCCAGAGTGAAGAGAAGATTGACCGTCCGGCAAGACGTATTGAAGAGGCAATCAAAGCCGGTGATGTTGAAGCAGCCGTAAAAGAGGCTTCAAGAATGCCTGGTGATTTTATGCGTCGTTTTGATAAGCTGTACCGTATGGGAATTGAACAGGGAAAAGAAGACCTTGTTGTAAATGCTATGAAAGAAGTTGCTGCAAAAGCCGGTATCGCGACTGTGACCGGAACAATCGGAAATGTTGAGCAGCGTGACCATGACGACGAAAAACGTTACTTCAAAGGTAAAAACGGAAAGGTTGTTGAAACAACAGACAAGAACAGAAAAGCATTCACAAAAGAACAGATTAAAAATGTTGTTGATGCTGCAATGAACGGAATGTCTGAAAAGTTTGCCGGAAAAGACAGCATGGGTAAGGTCTATATGGCTGAAGGTGTAAATGACGTGAAAATCCCTGTTGATATCCGTGATAATTCCGGAGCGATTGGCAATATGACGTCTGGCTCCAAGATGCCGATTGATGACAGCTGGGAAAAGATGCGTTTCTTTGTTGGCTGGACTAACCTCAACAACAAGACAGGATATCATGATGGAAGGGTTGATATTGACCTGACGGTTGCGTTCTGCGATAAGAACATGGATATTGTTGGGTTCTGCGGATGGAATGGAAGCAAAAACGGAAACGGTTTTGTGTATTCCGGTGATGTGCAGGATGGCGGCCCGGCAAAAGGCAAAGGCCGCGGTGAGTTTATCGATGTGGATATTGATAAGCTGAAGGATGACGGTGTTATGTATCTTATCCCACAGATTAACAGTTATACATGTCAGAAGTTTTCTGAGCAGCCTAATACCTGTTTTGGTGTTATGAAGAGGACATCTGACGATATGGGTGAGGTATTTGAGCCCGCAACTGTTGTAAACCGCTTTGTACTTGACAGCGAATGCACACAGGCTTCTCCTTATGTGATTGATATTGTCAACCGTGAAATCCTCTGGATGAACGAGCAGGCAATGAACAATGTAGCATCAAGAGGACTGAATGGTGTTCTGAAACGTGTAGGCAGAACCTGCGATTCAAAAGGTATGTCCCTGTCCAGACTGATTGAGGCTAATGTTATGGCAAACGGCGAGTGGACGAAAAATCCGCAGAAGGCAGATATCATTTTTGTCAGAGATGCAGAGGAGATGTCTGATATCAAGTCTGAATTTGAATTAGATGGAAGCTATGACATGAAGTTTAAGCTTGGAAATAACATGGAGTATATTACCGGATATTTAATGCAGGAAGGAAAAAGAGAACCGGAAAAACTGACACCGGAAAGTATCAAGGTATCGGTGGAAGTAACAGAAATGAAATGAGACTGAGTTGCTGGCCAGTCCTATCCTAAACGGCCGGGGCTGGCCAAATAAAAAGGAGAGGGGGATAATGCGATTACAAAAAAATAAAGTTCTTCTAACGGTTATATTTTTTGCCTGTGGGATTGGAGCCGGGTGCTTTTGTGACAGCCCGGCTTATGCTGCAGGAAATGATGAAAATTTGGTATACAACTTTAAAGATGCGAAAAAAGAAGGCACGGTTACCTTTACAAAAAAGTGGAAAGACAGAAAACTAAATGATAACAGGCCTATTCCCGATATTGAAATCAGTACGGCAAAACCAAGAAAAGATGTGAGAGGATATACGGTAACATTCCACAGTAATGGCTTAAAATTTGCTGACGGCTCCACCGAAAATGAAATGATATTTAACAGCTCAAAGGATATCGTAAGCGGACAGTACAAGATGCCTAAAGGTTCGTATGTCTTATGGTATACAGAACCTGAATGCATAAACCATATAAAAGTGTCGTCTAATGGTATCCCATCTGTCAAAATTGATAAAGATATTGACTTATATGCAAAGTCTGTTACCTTTGTTTTGAAACAAGGCCCGGATGTAAACAAGCTGATTCCTGATGATGTCACATCGGTTATCTTTACTGATGAAGAAATGCCTGATGGAGTATCAGTGATAGATATGGATGCTGACGGTGATGGCGGAGTTGTTGGGTGGATTGACAATCAGTGCTTGAAAATTTCCACTCAGGTTGACGGAATAAAGATTACATTCAATACTTCAGCACAAGATATGTTCAGTTTAAAGAAAAACTTGACAAATATACAATTCAATAATATTGATACAGCCAATACGACTTCAATGGCGTATATGTTTAGGGGATGTAAAAATCTGACAAATATAGATTTATCAATGTTTGTGACAAAACAAGTTGAAGCAATGTCTGGTATGTTTGCTGAATGTAATACATTTACATCTATTGATTTATCTTCGTTCGACACCTCAAATGTTAAATATATGAATTCTATGTTTCGAAATTGTATAAACGTTACCGAAATAAACGTATCGAGCTTTAACACAGCAAAAGTAATAAATATGGGAGATATGTTTAATTATTGCAGCAAGCTTGAATCTCTTGATTTATCCAGCTTTGATACTTCAAATGTAACTATAATGGGCTACATGTTTTTTCATTGTCCCGCTTTAAAAAATCTTGATGTATCAAGCTTTAAGACATCAAAAGTAACAACGTTTGTCGGAATGTTTGCTGAAGATGAAAACCTGTTAAGTATTGATGTTTCAGGATTTGATACATCAAATACAGCGAATTTTGGAATGATGTTTTATCAATGTAAAAAATTGGCATCGTTGAATGTAAACAATTTTGTTACATCAAAAGTTACGGATATGAGTGAGATGTTCTCCGGCTGCAGCAGTCTTGCATCTATTGACGTCTCATCTTTTGATACGTTAAATGTAAAAGATATGAGTAACATGTTTAAGAGATGCGGTTTTGAAGCTATAGATGTATCTAATTTTAATACATCAAATGTGACAAGCATGCAGCAGATGTTTTGTGGATGCCAAAAATTAAAATATCTTGATTTATCACATTTTGACACGTTAAATGTAAAAAATATGAATAGAATGTTTGAAGGATGCAGTTTTGAAGCTATAAATGTATCTAATTTTAACACGTCAAATGTGACAAACCTGCAGCAAATGTTTTATGGATGCCAAAAATTAAAATCTCTTGATTTATCAAATTTTAACACTCATTGCGTAACAAATATTTGTAATATGTTCAATTTGTGTTGCGTGCTTACGTCATTAGATATTTCAAGCTTTGATACAACAAATGTAACAAACATGAACTGGACTTTTTCAAATCTGAATAAATTGAAGACGCTTTCCCTTGGCGAGAAATTCGCATTTGTCGGCACTGTTTACGGTCTTGCTGGAACATGGGCTAACTCTGCCGGTAATGAGTTTGACGGTATGGCTATGCCAAACAATGTGGCTGATACATATACAAGAGTGTCTTGATATACAAACCGCAGGAATTTTGAAAAATTTTTGCGGTTTTCTTCATATTAAATATAAAGCAGTAATGCTTATATGATATAGGAGGTAATAAAAAATGAAGCTAAAAAAAGTCGCTTCGCTTTTGCTGTCTGGCGTCATGTTGTTGTCGCAGCCGGCATATGCAGCAGGTGAAGTAAATGAAGTTGTAGAAACTGATGTTGCTGGTGAAGAAGAGAGCCTCAGAGAAGACACAAATACAGACAATATGGGTGAAATAAACGTATCAAACGAAACTGCAAATCAGGAAGCTCTTGACAGCACGTCAAGTGTTTTAAACTGGAATGGAACGTTTTACCAAAATCAGAACGCTGAAATCAATGTCTCTTATGAAAGCGGAGATGATATTGGTGCTCTTGGAGCTCTTCAGCTTGACGACTTATCAAAAGAAGCAGAAACAGAAATCTGTAAAAAAATTGAATCGCAAATGATTAATGTAAGTGTGCGGGGAATTAAATGTTTCAGTTTAAATACTGAAAATAAAAGCCAGGCATCTTATAAAATAAATATTGTTATGCAGGATGCAAGCGATTTCAGAAATACAGAACTGTATCATATTGCTGAAAACGGAGAGTCTGAAAAGCTTACTTATACAATTGAAAACACTGATGACGGCAGGCAGAGGATTGCGTTTGTATCGTCTGGAGGCCTTGGCGATTTTGCATTTGTGTCAATTTCAGATTTGTCTGATATAACCATGGAGGAACCTGGAGTGCCTGGTATTCCTGAAGCTGATGGCAGCACTTCCGAAACAGATGGTGATTCTGGTGATATGTCAAACTTAACAATAAGTGATAGTACTGAAGATACTTCTGAAAATGAAGATATAACCGTTAACGATAATATAGATTCTGATGAGAGCGATTCTAATATGGTTGACAATTCAGGTGACGCTGACAGCTCTGGCGATTTAACTGTTAACGATAGTGATAAAATGGCCATTGGCGAGACCGAAATCCAAGATAGCGAAAACAGTGACAGACAAAATGAAGATGTCATTGATTCTGCATCTGCAGAAAAAAGCACTGATACAACAGATAATAACACTCCTGGAGATTCTGTTGAACCTGTATCTATAGATAATTTTAAGGTTTTGTTTGTGAGTGGAGCTGATAATATTGACGGCCAGAATGTATGGAATCCATCCGACCCGGCGGCTGGTCATTCATTTATCTACCGCGCGGAGTACACAATGTCAGGAAAGTTTTCTACTGATGTTGGTGCCTTTAAAATAGAAGTTCCGTTACATATACTAAAAGACAAAGACGGAAACTGGGCAGATACGTTTCACTGCCCGTATAGACTGAGTTCTGAACTGTCAGAAAATGATGTTCCAGATTTCGTATATGATATTGATGAAGAAAACAACAAGGTAACAATCTATAATTATAAATCATATCCAACCGGAACTTCCGGCTATATAGAATTTGCATACGAGACCACAAAAGAGACAACTGAATATACTGATATGTCAGTATCGGACAATGTCCCTGCGAAGGTATATGCAACAAATGAAAATTCTACGGTTACCGCTGATGCAACTGCAGACGGCGTTTACATAGATACACATGCAACAATTGCATATACACAGAAGAAGAAACCTACATTATATAGAAGCTGGAATAAAGCATGGGGAGAAACACCGACAGATGCGGGGAATTATTATTATCTTGTATGGCCAATCAAAACATATGTAAATAAAAACACATCATGTTATTCATTTACATTAAATGACACCTGTACGGATATGAAGAGCAGTGTGATTGGTTACAGATTTTCAGGACAAAGCTCGTTTTCAGATATAAACAGTATTGATAACGTAAAAACGTATGGTGACAGATATGATTATGTTTTGACCAGATATAGTAAAGCAGATGCCGATGCAATCTCGAAAGATGCAGGAAGATTTTATATACATAATGACATTGAAGCAATAGTAAGTCCATCAGACCATGTTGATATCGATACAAATGCTACTTCATCGTATGACTGGTTTTATGAATCTCCCGTATATATATACGGAAAAGGAGATTTTTGGGCTGAAAAATATGGAATTTACGGAGAATACAATAAAGTTGAAAGCTCTGAGGATATATCAAATTATGTTCTTGGGGAATTTGAAGAAGGAGATATTGATACACTGCCAAATTTAAAATACCGTGTTATTGGCGACGGCAGACCGTCAGCTTATACGATTGAAGATGGAGGTACAGGAGAGGTTGAAGATGCAATAAATGACATGTTCTGGAAAAAGAAGGTTGATTATAATATTACGGATGATGGCATAGCAATTGAAGGTACAGCCTTGAATGATAATGACTATGATGTTTCAAAGGCAGAGCTGAAAACATTGATTAAAGAAGCCGTTTTTGATGAAACGACCTATGAATTCAAAACATCAAAAAAGACGTTGGGATTTAATGAGGATGACAATATCTCTGTTTCTGTAAGAACCGCTGAAGGCTGGAATCAGGCTGCTGTTTATGATTTAAACAGTAAAGCGTATAAAGATATAAATGAAAAATACATAAAATCTGCTAGCGGCAGGACACTGACATTTAATGCAGGTGTAAAAGCTTTGAAGTATTTATGTTCTCATGCATATTATTACACTGAACTTAATGTTTATCCTGAAATTTCATTATTTAGAACGGAGCATGTACAGGAAATTCTTAAAAATAAGCCTACAAAAATAGCAGTGCAGAATAATGCAAAATTTCTCGTGTCGCAGGGTGACAATGTCATACTTGACAGGGATACACAGGCTTCAGACTATGTGCAAAAAGTAGAACGTGAATCTGAAATCAAAAAAGATATCGTAAAAACTGAAAACCTCAAAAAAGAATCACGGTTTGAAGTCACCTGGAATGTTAGCTTCCAGGAAAAATATGTGGACGATGATGGTATCCATTATATTTATCAGGACAGCGGAAAGTTTTATGACCTGCTTCCACTTGGAAGTAATTGTGACCCATCATCTTTAACTGTTTCAGAATCCAGTGTAGTCTTAACTCGCGGTGAGTATGATTATTCATTGACAGAAAATTATAGGAATTCAGGAAGGACTTTATTGACGATTTCAATCGCCATGCCAACCAAAAATCAATACTCTGTCAAATATAATACCTCACATGATTACGATTCCGTTAATGATTATGGACGAAATCTTTTAAATTCAGTTGTGTATGAGTCTGGCAATAATAGAATCGGAAATGGCCGGCCTGATGATGGAGGCAATATATCTGATAAAAACATATTATCTGATATCAATCCTAATACAGGTGATAAAAAGTTTGCATATGCAGAAGCAAGGTATGAAGTTAATTTTCCTGTTGCGGCGTCAACTGGATTAAAGAAGCAGGTAAAGAACTCTACGTCAAGCACTTACTCATATAATGAAGTAATACACAAAAACGAAGATTACAGTTATAAAATAAGACTTACAAATGATTCCACGACCAAGGCGACAGATATCATATTCTTTGATTCGCTTGAAAATTTCTATCAGGATGAAGACCAGACAGAACCCACAAAGGTATCTGACTGGAAAGGCAAATTCCAGGGACTGAATCTTGCGCAGTTTGTCTATAAAGGCGCGGCTCCTGTGATATATTATTCAAAAATTGAAAGATTGAATCCTCAGAAACATAACGACTTGAAAGAAAAGACAAAAGATGGAGAGCCGATATGGATTGAGGCTTCTAAATTTGAACGGCAGTTTGGCCTTGATAAAGTAAGAGCAATTGCTATTGACGCGACAAAATGTGAAGACGGTTCGGATTTTATGCTTGATGAAAGTGAATCTGTTTCATTTATAATTTATATGCAGGCGCCTGATGAAGATACGAGTGATAAGCAAGACCCGGTGGCATATAATAATATCTTTGTGAACAGGACTGCAATTAAAGAAATTGGCAATGAAATAGTAAGAATACCTCAATTTTATCATCAGGATTACACGCAGGCACATTATAGAATTTCCGGTGACCTGGATTTCATGAAAGTTGATGCGACAGATGCCTCAAATGTCATCCAGGGTATCACATATAAGTTAACAGGAACATCTGATTATGGTACAGCATATGATGAAGAGCGTACGTCAAATAAATATGGAAAATTGTCGTTTAGAGAAATTGAAAAAGGCACTTATCAATTGAAAGAAACTTTATGCTCTAAAGACTGGCAGCTGAACAAAGAAACATACACCGTAAAGATAAACTCAAAAGGAGAAACAGCTATTGACGGTCTTAAGAACGAAGATGGGGTTTATATCCTTGAAGATGAACCGAGAAACCATGCAGACGTGATGTTTCAAAAGATTGATAATGTGACAGGAAGCCAGGTTGAAGGAGCAGTGTTTAAGCTATCAGGAGTGTCTGATTATGGCAATGAGTATACCTTATACGGCACTTCAAATAAAATTGGAAGAATTACATTTAAGAACATTGAGCTTGGAAAGTATGACCTGGTTGAGGTACAGGCTCCGAATGGTTATATAAAAAACGGCCAAAAATATTCTGTAAATATAGATGAAAATAACAGGGCATACATATATGACAGCGATGGAAATGAAATTAAGGCAAATTCTAACCGGCTCTATCAGATAGAAAACGAACCGTATCACAGTGTAAGGTTCTTGAAGAGCAGTACTTATGGTGAAAACATTTATCTTGAAGGAGCGGAATTTAATCTGTCAGGTATTTCTGATTATGGAACAAGCGTAAATATGAACGCTGTATCCGGCCGTGCAGAAGATGGAGGTCTTGTAGTCTTTGATGGTCTTGAGCCTGGAACATATACGCTAAAAGAAATCAAAGCCCCGGCTGGACATTATATAGATGAAAAACTTTATGATGTCGTTGTAAACAAAAATGGAACGTTTACAATAGACGGTCTGGAAAAGGTACAGTTTGGAAACAAGGAGTAGATGTAATGATGGGAAATAAAAAAGAACGGCGGGCGTCAGCCCGCCTGCTTAGCAAAATCTGCCTGCTGGCATTTCTGATAATCTTTATGCTTCCCTGCATAGTAAAAGCTGACGATGCAGTTTATTCTACTGTCGGAGGGACATGGGTTAAGGTTAATGATTCAACCTGGACGATGGACAAAGACGGGGATGGAAAGACAGACGTGACGTTGTTGAAAGAAGGTGATGAATGGAAGTATATTTTTAATGTTGCTGATGATTCATCGCTGTATTATGGCTGGGAAGTAAACCCGCCGGAAGGTTATGAAGTAGAAAACGGGTATGGAACAAAGCAAAATCCGGCAATCGGGATTCAGTATGCACGTACAGATAACATTGATATTGATGGAGTACAGAATGGCGATTACGAAGGCGGAATTGATACTACGAAAGTGTATACAGTGCCAGGGGCGTCAAAAATAGTAACATTAGGAAAGTATGACCTTACAGACGGTGACTTTTTGGTCATATGGAGCGGTAACCATCCAGAATATACGGCTGTAAATGATTATGAGAAGGGAACTGTAAAAAGAGGAAATGGAAGCCAAATGTCATCTTTTTCAGACAATACGATTACGATAGGTTTTCATTCTGAAAAAGATGGTAAAAAGGGTTATGGCTATTATATGAAAATAGTTGGCGATACCAATATAAATGGTCTTACCGCAACAAACGTTTCAACAGAAGAACCGACCATTGATACCGGTTCGCTAAGCATAAAAAAACAGATTCTTGAAGCTGACGGAAGCCCGTCTACGGATGATAAGATATTTAAATTCAATATAGAACTTTCATCTGACGAGGATAAGATTTCAGCAATGCTCGCTAATAAAAAGGATTATGGTGATGTGACGATTGAGGGAGGAAAAGGCTATTTCTATCTCTCAAATGGGGGAAGTATTTGCCTTGCAGGGATTCCGGCTGGTGTGAAATATCACATAACTGAAGATGCGGCTGATGGTTATGAATCAGCATTGACGAACGGAGATGGAATTATCCAAAAAGACATGATAACGATGGTAACATGTACCAATACAAAAAAGGCTCAGCCTGAAGTAAAAAAACAGACTTTAACTATTAAAAAAATAATCAAAAACGGTGACAATAAAAACAATTTTACTTTCCATGTCTCTTTTAGTAATTTAGAAAAAAATGCGAAATATAAATACAAAAAAGGAGATGCTGAAACAGTGTTTGCATCTGATAAAGACGGTGTTGCCGATGTGACCTTCACACTGGCCGGTAATGAAAGCGTGGTATTTGAAGATGTTCCGGAAAATACAAAATATCAGGTTACTGAAGATGCAAATAAATATTATGCTTCTTATGAAATAACTGATGCTGTTAAGACTGTCCAGCAAAAGCAGGGGAACGACCAGACAAACCAGTCTCTGTCAACCGGTACAGAAACCGTTGACGCTGATGAAAACGTAGCTGTGACCTTTACAAATACAGGAAAAGAACCTGATGTGCCAGAAACAGAAAAGCTTAAAATAAGGATTAAAAAAATCTGGAATGATAATGAGGATGCAGGGAATACAAGACCGGGCAGCATTACTGTTTATCTGATGCAGGATGAAAATATTATAAAAAATATTGAACTGAATGCTGATAATGGATGGGAGGCAGAGGCTGACGGGCTTGAAGTGTTTAAAGAAGACGGAAAGACAGAATACAAATACTCTGTGAATGAAGAAAATGTTAGTGGATATAAATCGGAAGTTACTGAAAGCGAAGACAGTGACACGGCGGGAGATGGAAGTAAAATAAAAGTATTTACAGTCACAAATACAAAAACCGAGACTGGAAGTCTTAAGATTTCAAAAACAGTTAAAGGGAATGGCGCTGACAAAAACAAAGCATTTAAATTTAAGGTTGAGCTGAAAAATGGTGGCAACCCCGTTTCAGGTGTTTATACACTTGATGGCACTGCTGGAAGTAAAACCGGAACAATCGTATTTGACGAAAATGGCATGGCTTCATTTGAGCTGTCTGACGGAGAGTCAATTGTAATAACCGGGTTGCCGGTCGGAGCCGATTATACGGTTACAGAAAATACTTATAAAGATTACAAACCTTCTGACAATGGAAAGTATAATGGAAAAATTGAGGCAGGAAAGACCGGTGAGATTTCGGTTGTAAACACATATGATGAAAAGTATGACATATCTGTAAGCAAAACTGTGAAAGGAAATCAAGGCGATAAATCCAAAAACTTTGAATTTATGCTGAAGCTGACAGGAAGTGATGGGCTTGTAGTGCCCGGCAGCGTTGATGTTGAAAAGAATGGAAACTTTGAGACAATGAAAGTTGTTGACGGCGAAGTGAAGTTTACATTATCACACGGAGAAAAAATTATATTCAAGAAACTGCCGGCTGGTGTCAAATATGAAGTGACTGAAACAGTAACAGACGGATATAAGATGACATGTGATAACAATTCTGGAGTGTTGAGGACAAATGCCGATATTGGATTTGTGAATACGAAGAATGTTGGAATTCCGACTGCGGCGATGACGAACACTGGAATTATAACTGCAATTGCTGTCTGCTGTGGTGGTGTAGTCATTGTAGCTATTGTGAAAGCAGTAAAGAAAAAGAAAAAATAACATGGTATTTAAAAGGAAAAAGAATATTTTCAAAAATGTTCTTTTTTCTTTTTTATTTGTCATATTAGATATAACGGCAAAAAAATTGCCGGATAAACAGGCAAAAAGTTATTGCCTGTAAAAACTTCAAATTGCATCGGATACAAGGTTTGTTGGATATCTATTCGAAGCCTTGCTCCGGATAGAAAACTCCTCCATTCCTTGTTCTCAGATAAACAATGCTGACGGCATAATACCGCAAGCATCTGAGAAAGCGGGCTTTACCCGTTATCGTTCGAGTGACCTTATTCGCAGGAAGCGAAAATATAATAAAAATAGGAGGAGAAACGATGAACAATTTGAAAAAAAGTATCATGTCTGTAGCGATGGCTGCAATTACCGCAGCATCACCTATACTGTCTTCATATGCGGCGTATGCAAGTGATATCACAGTAAACGATGATGGAACGGTAACGCAGATGTCTACCTCAACTGAAGGCAGCACGAGCAAAGCAGACGAAACCAAATTTTTATTCATTAAACTTAAGACAGCCGGAGGTAAGGTTGTGCTTAATGAAGGTGAAGACCAGGAACAGCGAATCCGCCTGGATAAAAAAACGGATGGCGTGGAGTATATAGATGTATATGATAAAAATGATGTACTTATCTCATCAGAAAGTACAAAAGATAATGATTATACGTATGTATATGAAGCAAAAGCTGACGATGCCGTCAATGTGAAGGCAAAGGCAGACGAAGGATATAAGGTCAAGCTGTATGAACTGACTGACGATTCATCCGGAACCGAAATCGCTGAAAATGTGGGATTTGATGCAGGAAATAAAGTGGATAGCTTCAAATATCCGGTATTTATGGAGTACGACAAGACCGTAAAAATTGGATTTGAGAAGACAGAGTCCGCTGATGACATTGCAAAGGATTTAAGTGTCAACGATAAGGCCGGAAAAGATAAGGCTGACGAGCAGAGCAAAGCTGAAGCTGATGTTGAAAGCGAAGATAAGACTAGTAAGAAGGACGAGGCTGAATCTAAAGAAACAGAGGATGCAAAGGCAGATGGCAGTGATGAAAAGCATGATGACGCTAATGTTGATGAGGCGTCAAATGATGAAGACTTGACTGTCGACACTGCTGGTGATGCTGATACTTCTGATACTGTTGGCGATGAATCCAAAGAAGAAAGCGAAGCGGTTAATAGCTCAGAAAATTCTGATACGGAAACCGAAGCTGAAAACAAAAACGAAGACCTTACTATTGATAGTAAAGAAGAGATAAATGCTGACGATGCGGAAGCTGATGCAGAAAATACAGATGCAGATTCTGTTGAAGGTGATGCGGATATAACTAACGCAGATGCGGATGCTGAAGCGAAAGATGAAGAAGAAAATGTGGAAGAAAGTGTAGAAGATTCAGATGTTGAAGAACCTGGTGTGAACGCTGAGGAGACAACAAAGTCTGGAGAACATTTCGCTGAAATTTCTACTGAAATCGCTTCTCTTGATGCAGATTTATTTTCTTCTGCAAGACTTGTCATTATGACAGGAGATGCAGGCAATATCGTTGACGCCGAACATATTATCGCAAATTACGATAATATCTATTTGATGCAGTATTCAACAGTAGAGCAGGCAATGACAGCTTATCTGTATTACAATTACGCTGCTTCAACAGGAGTAATTGATGCAGTAGAGCCTGATGCTCCATTGGAAGCTGCAGATGAAGAAACAGTAGAGGGAACTGCTCCGATTGATGAAACAAATGTTCAGGTAACAGCGGATGTGAATCCAATTAGTTCTATTGAGGAAACAAAACCTGCAGAAACAAAAGAAGCAACAAATGTAATTGCTCTGATTGATACCGGTGTATCAGAAAGTGCAAATGTTATTGATAGGGTATCTTTGATTGGTGATGAGCTGGAAGGCAATGGACACGGCGACAGAATGCTGCAGGCAATTGTCGGACAGAATGCTGATGCAAGCGTATTATCTATCAGAACAATGGGGAATGATGGACGTGGTACTGTATCAAGTATTATTGCCGGTATGGAATATGCCATTAATCAAAATGTAAGCATCATTAACTTATCTATGTCTGCAAAACTCAATGCAGCTAATTCTGTATTATATGCTGAAATCCAGAAAGCTATCAAAAATGGAATTATTGTAATTGGAGCTGCTGGAAATAATGGAGATGATGCACAAAATTACATGCCTGGTTCCGTAGATGAAGCATATATTGTTGGAGCCTGTGATGAAGATGGTATTAGACTTGAAGGTTCTAACTATGGAAGAACTGTTGATTTTAATGTTATTGCTGATACAACATCTGAGGCGGCTGCAAAATTTACAGGTTATGCCTCAATAAACGGTATTAGTAACTTAAATATTGATGAAAATAATACGTTACACTTAGAAAAGCAAGAAATAGAAAATCCGGACAAACCAGATATTCCAGATAACTCCGATAAAGATAATAACAAGTCAAACAATGATGACGTCGCTTCGGATAATGATGATGAAGAATGGACTCTTGGAGATTCTGATTCATATAATGAAAATCCGGAAGATTATATGGAAGATGATATATGGGAAATTGATGGATATCCAGAATTTCAGTCTACGAATAGAAAAAATGAAAGCATATGGACAAGAGATAAGAAATATGATATTTCTGCTTATAATCCATATGATAGCAATGTAAAAGTTGAATGTGTAACTGATTTAAGTAGTATTACAGATGATACTTATGCAGATGGAAATAGTATTGATATTACATATAAATGTTCTTTGCTGGACACTCCTGAATATTTTTGGACTATTATAGTAACATTTAATTTTAAAAACGATAGAACGCTTGCGACCGTATGTTCTGATGATGCAAAGAGGTTGTTACCTAGCTATATTAATCAGAATAGAAACAAAGGCTATACAGGCGTAGTACCGGAAAGGGTAGGAGATGTTGTTGAAGGAAAAACATATACAGTACTTGCCGGATGGAAAGATTTTTCCTTAGAGAATATTTTGTTAGATTATAACCCACATACCTTTAAGGTTAATGGTATCGATGATAACGGTTTTGATATTAATGTACCTGGAACATATACGGTAACATATGAAGTCTCTCATTTTATGTATTTTGATTATAGCTGGTATGTAAACACTACTGTAAATGTAATTGACCCGGATTCACTTAATCCAGGACTGTATATTACATCAGATAACGCATCGTTAATGATGAATAAAGTAAGTGATAATACATATGGCGGTTATGGCGATTTGTGGGAGGTGTTACAGAATGACAATCAATATGTAATTTCATGTTATGATAACGATTATGAGGTTTCTGTCTTGTCAAATAATAGTATCATTAACCCAGATGATATATGTTCTATCACTGACTCTGAGGACGGAAGAAAAACATTAACAGTATCTGTTCCGGACAATCTTAACCAAGCTGTTGTGCTATACTTAACTAGACCGAATTACCATTCTGTAAAAATGTTAACTGGTGGAGGATGGAAAACTTCTGGTTTGCCAGAAAATAAATTAATGCAGTTTTCGGAAAAGGATTTTGAAAAGTACGAAGATGAGCTTTCCGGAGAATCTCAGACAGATGAATATATGGATGTTGCTGCTGGGTGGACGACTATAAAAAGTAAACAGTATCAAGTGCGAGTGCAGGCTGGACCTGGTAATGTTACTAATTATGGATGGCAATATAGCTTTCGCGGTTCTAACTGGGGTACGGTACAGGTAAATACGGTGGCAAGTCAAATTGTTGATTTCGCTGCTGCAAACGGAATTACTGTTAAAAAAGACAAATTGAAAAATTTTAATTTAAGTTGTACTACCGGACACAGTTATATGGCTATGAAGGCAACTGGCTGGTATACGTGTAATATGACTTGCTATCTCCAGAAGAGTGGAAATGATGCGAGAGTTATGTTATATGCTTATCTGCATCCAGCATCTGATAATCAAGGTAATTATCAAACATTTGAGGGCGCTGAGTATATAGAAGCACAAGATGGTGGAAAAATTAGGATTTATAAAATGTTTAGAAATTCCACTATTGCATTAGAAACTTCTCGTGTTGGTGAATTGCAGACTGTATTTGGTATTTATTCAAGTAAATCTTGTTCCAAAAGCGATTTAGTAACTACACTGCCATTAAATGTAAACGAAGATGGTGCTTATAAAGTCAGCGGTGAAGTAGAAGTTCCAGTTGGCAAATATTATGTAAAAGAAATTTATCGTATACCAGGATGCGCTGAGAATACGGATGTCTATGGTCCAGTTCCTGTAAAATCTGGACAGACTGTTAATTTAGCAAGATATTTCAAAGATAATGGAGGAGACTCCAAATGGGAAGATATGGAAAATGGATGGATTTATAACAGACCGTTTTACTATCAGGGAGAATTATTTGCAAAAATTGGTAAGAACAGTAAAGCTCCAGTAGCTGGTGCTGTATATCATATTAATTATAGTGCTTATGACAATGATGATACTCATAAATTTAAAACTGAAAAGTCATGGTATTTCAAGACTGACGAAAATGGTAAAGTTGTATATGATGATGAGCATTTTCTTAAAACATGGAAGAATCCAGATAATGGAAAGACATACACAAGTGATGATTTAATCAGACGTAGAGATAATGCGCCTGCATTACCCATTGGCTATTTGCATGTAAAAGAGGCTTATGCTCCTGAAGGATTTGAAAAGGATAATACAATTTATACTCAGAGAATCCAGGCGATTACTCTTACGGAATATCCAGCCAAAATCACAAAGCTTACAATCAAAGAAGATGAGACTGGAGCTGGATGGAAAGTAAGAGTAAAAGCCAAAAAGGTGGACGAAAGCGGAAAAGGTTTGGCTGGTGCAAAATTTAGAATTTTTACAGATGAAGCTTGTACGACACCAATTCAAGGCGGAGACGAAAATAGTATCTTGACATCTACGAGCACAGGGGAAACAAATGTATTAGTAATCAAAGATTTGCTTGAAACTCAAAAAACTGTTACTCTTTATTGTAAAGAGATTGCAGCGCCAAACGGTTACACAATAACAGATGAAAAGTTTTCGTTGACTTTTGAACAATCAAAATATGCTGAATTAAAAGCTGCAGGTGATGATTCCGGAGAATTAAAAACATTCGGCCCTGAAACAGGTATCATAAACAAAAAAGGTTGGACGGTCAGAGTGCATTTGAAAAAAATAGACAAAAGAGGAAGAAATCTTGCTGATGCTGTGTTCAAAGTTTATTCCGATGAAGCGTGTACGAAAGTCATTGGAGAAGATTTAACATCAGGAGAAGATGGTATGACAAATATAGTATCAATTGGAGTTCCAAATGACACATCTTCGATAACTTTATGGTGCAAAGAATATTCTGCACCGAAAGGATATATTCCATCTTCTGAAAAATTTACGTTGACTTTTGATAAAAAAGACTATGTCGCTAAAGATGGAGGCGAATTAAAGCAGTTTGGTCCAGAAGAAGGTATTGTAAATAATGAAGGCAAAATATCACCAACTCCAACGCCTGTAACAACTCCTCCAACTGGCGCAGGTTTAACTGTCATAAAAACATCTAAAACACCAGACGACATGATGGCTTTAGATAGCTATACGCTAGAAGGAGCTGTATTTAGGGTAACATCAAGCCGAGATGGTGATATGGGTACAATCACAACGGATGCATCAGGATATGCGGGACCGTTATCTCTTCCTGATAACAGTACCAAAACATGGGTTGACCCGGCTACGGATAAAGACGGAAATGTAACACGTCCAGGATATTGGCAGATAAACGAAGTAACTACTACATACTATATAACAGAGGAAACTCCTCCGAAAGGTCATGAGAATAATTATTCAAGACAATCCATTAGTGTGACAATGCCAAGGGATGCAGACCAAACTTTTCGGGTAACATTCACTGATACTCCAAAATATAATAAAGCAAGCGTTTTTGATATTGAAAAACTAGGAGTAAAAGGAGAGCCGATTAAAGGAGTAGTCTTTAAAGTAGAATACTTTGACGGAGATGATGATAATGCCAATTTAACAAGAACGTGGCATATCAGAACAGACGAAAGTGGACATGCTAAACTTGATAATCAACATCTTGATACAACTCAATCAAGTGACCCGTTCTATATGTATGAAGGAAATATCGTAATTCCAATTGGTGGATACCTAAAAATAACAGAAGAAGCTGCGCCAGCAGAATATGTTCTCGATGAAGAACCCGTTGGGGTAAATACAGTAGAAGGCGGAGAATATAAGTTCACTTATGCAAATAATAATGCATGGTACAATGAATTACAAAGATGCCGTGTAGACCTGCAAAAATATGAGGCTGACGGAACAACTCCAATTGCGGGAGTTGAGTTTGAAATCAAGTTCCTTGAAGCAGCTATTCAGCCAACTTCAAAGAAACATCCAAACTTTAAAAGATTGCTTAACGTAGGTGATACTCTGATACGTCATACTGATGGCGAAGGAAACGTATTTTTTGATAATCTTGACCAAGGAACATATCAAATTACGGAAATAAAAACAAAAGATGGAAATGCATTATTAAAAGAGCCAATTGTATTTACATTACCATTTAAAATGACAACAGATGAAGCAAACGAATACGGCAATGTTGATTTTAATTCAGCAAAAGAAGACGTGGGATATACAAATAAATGGTATTTCTACAGTTGTAAATATGATATTACAAATAACGCAGTATTTAGAATGCCGATGACTGGTGATGATGGTAAGTGGAAGTACGGTTTTATTGGATTTGGATTTATTATAGTAACTGGAACAATGTTGATAGTTTGTAATAAGAAAACAAAAAAAATAAAATGTAAACATAAGAAATAAAAAGAAATGCTTGCACAAAAACGTGCAAGCATTTCTTTTTTACATTTATTAAATTTAATTATTTGGAGCCCATTTAGCATAAAACGTTTGAGTTACTCTTCCCGCACAAGTAGATGTTAGATTTGTTTCGTTGTATTCACTAACCCAACAAACAAATGTATAACCACTTTTTTGTGGTATTGGAACATTTTTGAAATAAATTCTTTGACCACATGGAATAACATATGTATGTCCGCCGCTTCCTCCATTGGCATCAAAAATTATAGTTCCCTTTTCATCAGGATTTCCATCCGCAAAATTTTGAACCCAATAATATCTTCCATCATTGTCTTGATAAAAACCAACGCCAATATATAGATTTTCTTTATCTAACATGGTTAATTTATGACCCTGGCTATTCATCCATGCTTTTACAGCTAATTCTGGGCTTTTCTGGCCAGCTGCAATATTCTCACCGCTAATATGTCCGGCACCACACTCATTTAAAATAGTAGTAAAGCTTTCTCCGTTTGGCCTTTCATGAGAAAATTTTATAGATATTTCTTTTGCTCTCATCATTGCACCTCTTTGTAATGATGGATTATAAATTAAAGCACTACGTCCAGCTTTAGCTCTTTCAATATTAGTCAGTCTGATAACCTCACTAGCCATTGCTTCGGCGTTAACGGGTGCAGGTGTTGGAGTAATGTCATCTCCCACATCGTCTTTATCGTTATTGTTTCCTCCAGTGTTTCCAGCTGTTACAAAAACGCTTATCCCATTATTGTCGTACTTACCATATACATTAGATGCAGAATTATAACTTTTTACAGTATAAATATTAGTTGTATTCTTGAATGGATATTTTACTGTATATGATGTTACAGAAGAGTCAAGTGTAATAACTTTTGTCCAATTTGTTGTAAACTCACTTGTTTGAATTTTGTAAAATAATACATATTTATCGGCTCCACCGGCTTTATTCCAGGTAACATTAACTTTTCCGTTGTTTGCCTTTGCCGAAGTAAGCTTTACGGTTTGTGGAATCGTTCTTGTTGTCAAACCTGTCTTATTGTAGCTTCCAGACTTCTTTGTCTTCTTGTTATACGCCTTAACTGTATACTGATACTTCTGACCAACCATAATCGGATACTTCTTGGAAGAAGTGTGGGTATAGCTTGTCTTTTTATTGTCAAGCGTCTTGACCTTCGTCCATTTGCTGGCTCCGGCTTTTTTGTAGTATACGATGTAATTCGTAGCTCCGGAAACCTTTTTCCACTTGATATTAATCTTATTATAATCAGTGGCCTTTATGCTTGACAGCTTCACCGTTCCAGGTTTCTTGGCTGCCGCCTGCGTTCGCATCTGCAATGCCTGCGGGATACAGATGAGCGCTGCAATCATGAACGCGAACAGCGCATATAAATATTTACGTTTCTTATACATATATTTACCCTCCTTGAGTTTTTATTTCTTATGTATTTATTATACTATATTTTTATATAGCATTCAAATGTATAAGCTATAAATAATATGCTGAATTTACGATGGAATAATTCGCAAAAAAAATTAAAAAATTTTCTCAAAAAAATAACACATCCCAGAAAAAATCCTGCATATTAGATTTGTCGACAGAGATGCAAGCCTGCTTCGGCCGGGTGGGGACTGCGTCTTGCATGCAAAAAACATAAAATAAATAACGAGGGGTATTCTGAGGAAAGATGTGAAGAGCATCTGAATAGGGAAACCTGGCCGCTTGCAGCCGCCCAACAAAGGGGAGAATATTCTTCGGAAAAATGACAGATTTGGCGGGCTTGGCGGCTCGCCGGCAATATTTGGCTGGACGGTGCAAAAAGTGAGATGTAAGCTTGTGCACACGATATAAACAGCCTGAAAAAAATAATGAAAAGAAAAGCAGCATGACGGTTTAGTCCGGGGAATCATGCTGCTTTTTTGTTGCGCCTGAAATTTGCATATTATATATGCAAAAAAGAAAAAACAAAGGAGGGCGTCAATATGATGAACGAATATATTTCTGAAATGGTCGCGCAGGAGGATAAAAGTACAGCCGAACATTCCGGAAGAGTGGCGAAAATCGCAGACATCCTTGGAAGAGCTTTGAGTCTCAGCGAATCGGAGCTTCTGACATTGGACGAGGCGGCAAAGCTTCACGATGTCGGAAAAATCAAAGTGGACGTTAAGATTCTGCAAAAGCCGGCGAGGCTGACTGATGAAGAGTTTGCTGAAATCAAAAAGCATACTGTATACGGCTTCGCGATGATTAGTCCTAAGGATGACATAATTGCCGGTCTGATATTGTCACATCATGAAAGATGGGATGGTAGTGGATATCCAAATGGTCTTTCCGGATGTAATATTCCGTATCTTTCAAGGGTAATTGCAGTCGCTGATTCCATTGATGCAATGATGTCGGACAGGTGTTATCGGAAGGCTCTGTCGTGGAGTCAATGTCTTGATGAACTTGACAAAAACCGGAACAAAATGTACGACCCGAAAGTCGTGGATGCGGCATTTGTATGTCAGGCTATGATATTCAATGCTCTTCGTGCAGACTAGAAGCAGGCAAAAGCCTGCTTTTTCTTTTTCAGGTCAGATTTGTCATATTGTATATATAAAAAAATAAGGAGGTAAAAAGCTATGTCCAGAGCAGATATTTTTAAAAGAAAAGAACGTGAAGTAACAGCTGATTCTATCGTTAAAGACAGTGTCAATGCCGCCGATGCACTTAATAACATATATGGCAAAGGCAGGTCAAATAAGACTGTAAGCGAAAACAGAACACAAAAAGAATTTGAAAAAACAGATGAAGCTTTACGTGATGTTGAAACCGCGAAACAACAGAAGGGAGGAGAAGAGCCTGAAGAGCAGGTAAGAGAAATACCGCGATATGAAAACCGTGAAGTAAGGCACCGTACTTCTAATGACAGGGCAACTGAAAGAGAGACAGAAAGACGCAGAGATATTGAACGCCGCAGGGCTGAGGCTGCACGCCGCGCGTTAGAGCGTGACAGAATACGTAAAGAAGAACAGCTGCGTGAAGAAAGACTTGCAGACAGAAGAGAGGACGCAATGGTTCATGATATGACGGAGCAGGTCTTAGGTCAGACCTACAAAGTGCCGGGAACGAACATTAGTTATGATGATGCTGCTATCATGGCAAAAAATAATATCAGAGATTCCGCAGAACTTACCGGTATCTCACTTGAAGATGACGGATTCGCAAATTCTGTTGAAGAAGTCCAGGCTATGATGAAAGGTTATGTATTCAATGGCGTTCCTGACATTGAGGAGGTCTACACTATGACAAAAGATAAGGATGCTGACGTTATCGCACAGGCATACGTAAATGTTGCAAAAGAGTGTAATAATGGTGATATGCAGCGCCTTACAAAAATTGATGAAAGATTTGACTTTGACCATCCGGCTTTTGAACGTGCTTTTGACAGCATCAGGTCAAGGGATGTTGAAGCAGACAGAGTCCTTGACTTTGTTGATATGCAGATGGGAAGAGAAAGAGAATAAGAGCAGCAGGCAGGACAATGTGTTCTGTCTGTTTTTTTGTACAAAAAAAGAATGCTATGACTGTCTTGCTGACAACAAAACTTCTTATATCCATCTGTCATTTTTCGCCGATTTTCAGCCTGTAAAATCTTTATACACAAAAATGTTATTTTTTTTAAATTATTTTTCATATTAGATACAACGACAAGTTCAGAAACGAATTCTCGCATGTCCAGCTGAGCAGGTTGAAAAAAAATAAACAAAAAAAATCGTAAAAAATACATAATATAAGGAGATAAAAATATGAAAAAAAATCTTTTACCAAAAATGGGGATGACAGCGCTTATGGCTGCTACCGCATTCGCAGGAGTAGGAACTCCAGTTCTTGCCGCAGCAGGAACAAATTATGGCACTACAATCGAAGGAACAAAAACAACTACATTTGATAAATTCCTGGTAATGGACAAACAGGCAAACGTACCAAATGCAACATTTACATATGCAGTAACTGCAGGTAACGCAAAAGCTTACGATGTTGCCGGAAAGAAATTCCAGGTTCTGGCTGGTGTCGACGCAGATAAAATTACAATGGCAGGTGTTGGTGGAACAGCTGAAGCAGCTGCGGCAGCTAATACTATCGTATTTAGACAGGGTGACGGCTCTGACACACATGACACAACAAAAGATGCTTATGTTAAAGACCTCGCAGCAGGAAAGAAATATGCACTGAAGACAGCAACTCTGGACTTCTCAGCGGTACAGTTTACAGAGCCAGGCGTTTACCGTTACATCATCACAGAAGATGGTACTAACCAGGGTATCACAAACGACGCTGACCTTACACGAGTTCTTGATGTGTATGTAAACGATGCTTCCGCAGACGTTGATGGAACATTTACAAAGAAACTGACAATCGCAGGATATGTTCTTCATTCTAATGAAAACGACGAGCCAGATGTTGCAGCAGGCGCAGATTTCGGTTCTACAGGCGCTTATGTAGCAACAAAATCCCAGGGCTTCACAAACAGCTATGATACATCTGACCTGACACTGAGAAAACAGGTTACAGGTAACCAGGCTTCTCGTGATAAATACTTCGAGTTCACTCTGAATATTGATAAGGCTCAGCCGAATACAAAATACGACGTTGTTATTGATGACGCAGACGCTACATCCAAAGCAAATGCAGCTACAATTGATGCAAATGCTGGACAGACAAATGTTACATCTATTACAACAGACGGCGCTGGAAAAGCAACACAGAAATTCTATCTGCAGCATGGCCAGCAGATTACAGTCCAGGGTCTTGCAAAAGATACAACATACGCTGTAACAGAGAATACAGAAGATTACAAATCTACAGCAAACACAAAAGATACTCCGGTTGTTGATACAAAAGCAGATACAGAAGCAGCTCCGGTTGATGGAACAATCGTTTCTACTGACCTGACAACAGGTTTCTTAAATACACGTGATGGTGTTATCCCAACTGGTGTTATTATGGCTGTCGCTCCGTTCGCAGTCGTAACCATCCTTGGTGGTGCCGGTATTGTAACAATGGTAATGAAAAAGAATAAGAAGGAAGATGAATAATCTCTTCTAATTATTAAACATAAAACGCCGGCAAACACGCTGCCGGCTTGGCGGAATTCTAACGCCAGAAAGGACGGTGTCAGAAATTCGACAAAAAGAAACTGAAATTCCTGATATTCAGGAAACCCGGCGGAAGAAATCTCCCGCCGGCAAAAAAAGAAAAAAACGAGCAAAACAAAGCAGAAAAAAAGTTGTAAAACCAGTGACAGATAAGAAAAAAAAGAAACTTGGCCCGCTGGCGAAGCTTCTTATTAAAATAACTGTTCTGACGATAATCGTGGTTATTGTCCTGACATGGATTCTTGGTCTGCACCGGATGACAGGAAATAATATGTTTCCGTTTGTGAAAGACGGTGATTTGTGTATTGCCTATAAACTGGATGATTACACGACCGGAGACGTCGTGCTGTATCGTAATGATGAAGGCAAGATGAAACTTGGAAGGATTGTTGCAGTTGGCGGACAATCAGTTGACTTTCCGAAAGATGGCGGTTACACCGTTGACGGGTATCAACCTTCAGAGGAAATAACATATCAGACTTTCGGCGCTGACGGGGTTAAATATCCGATAGATGTCGGTGAGGACGAAGTTTTTATTATGAACGATTTTCGTTCTGATACAGATGACAGCCGCCAGTTTGGATGTGTCAAGAAATCAGATATTGACGGTAAACTTTTGTTCTTAATCAGGAGGAGAGGGTTTTGAAAGATTTTGGAAAAAAGATAATCAGGCTGATTGATGGCCTGATTGATAAATCAATCCTACTGATATGTATTGTTTTGTTTCTGCTTGGCTCATATGGATTATATGACAGCTATATGGTATATCAACAGGCGACAGATAACAGTATCTTGAAATATAAGCCTGGATATGAAACCGATGATGAGACAGATAAAAAAATCACCGGAAATATGGTGGCATGGTTGACAATTGATGATACAAATATAGATTACCCGGTTATGCAGGGTGAAGACAATAATGAATATCTGAACAAAGACCCGTTTGGCAATTATGCTCTGTCTGGAAGTATCTTCCTTGACCGCAGAAATAACCCTGAATTCAAAGATTACTATTCTTTAATTTATGGACACCATATGGAACACGGCATGATGTTTGGGGCAATTGATGAGTATTTAAATGAAGATTACTTTAATTCACATAGAACCGGCTCCCTCGTCGTAGGTAAAAAGACATATAAGATTCGCATATTTGCCGTTTTAGAGTGCGAAGCAACGGAAGAATCGATTTTTGCACCGACAGAGAATGACAACACTTTAAATTATATTAAGCAGCATGCGTTGTTTATAGACAATACCGCACTGCCAAAAGATAATGAAAAGCTGCTTGGCTTATCTACATGTAAATATCCTGATACCGTTGACAGGACTCTGATTTTTGGAGCGTTAGACGGCTGATATAAGGCGTAATGCCGTCAAATAATTGAATTTACGGCCTGTAATGGCTGATAGAAAAGCAGCGCCTTGTTTTTAACGGGGCGCATTTTTTTGTATAGGAGGAGAAAAATAATGAAAAAAAGAATATTACCGTTGATTGCCTTATGCCTAATGACCACTCCCGTTTATGCAGCTGGGACGATTGACGCAGTTATTCCGGTTTCCTGCACTGCTAAAAACAGTAATGAAGAGTTTAAGGTTTCAATAAAAGGAGGCAACGGAAACCAGGCTTCTCCTGAAACTGTTTATATTAAAGATGGAGAGACTGAAAATGTCTCTGTCTCTTTTAGTACTCCCGGTACATATAAATACATTGTAACGCAGGAGACTGGAAGTGATAGCAATACAACATACGATAAAACCGTATATAACGCTGATGTGTATGTTACTGAAAATGACAGCGGGGTGATGAGTGCAGAAACGATTGTGTATAAAAACGGAAGTGATAATAAACTTCCGGAATGTAATTTTACAAATACGGTAAATATAACACCGACACCTGCTGCCGGGTCAGACTCAGATATCGGCGCTTCAGAGAAAAGCGGAAACTCTTCCACAACAAGCGGAATAAATACCGGTGTAATCACACATGAAGCTTTTTATGCTATGGCCGGATTATTTGGAATCACCGTAATGCTTATAACTGCTAAAAAAAGGAGGAAGAATTGAAAGCAGTAAAAAAAGGCCTGCAATTAAATTGCAGGTCTTTTTCTAGTTATCGTCATCATCCCAATCCTCGTCAAATATTGATATCACGTTGCTTTCAATTGGCGGAAGCTCGTTCGGGTCTGGAATTTCTGGTTCTACTACATAATCAAATTCAGGGAATACTATATTGTCAGGCTCGTCTATGTCGCCGAAGTCAATGTCGGAGCAAATCTCAGGTAATTCTATCTCTGGTGTATTGATGCCTGAAATATCTGGTTCTGACTCGCTTGACGATTTGGAGTTGGCCGGCTCTAAAATTTCTGGCATTTCGGCGTCTTTTACAGCTTCTGTGTTTTCGGCGCTTTCGGTGCTTGTTGTTATCTCTGAAACTTTGATGGCATCTGCATTTTCTATACTTTCAGTATCTGCTGTGCTTTCTGTGTTTATTTGTGCTTCAGCGGCTTCTGTAGATTCAGTATCGCTTATATTATTTGTACTATCTAAAGGTTCTGAGTTATCTGAAATTTCTGGAGCTTCTGAATTCGCTGTTGCCGCTGTAACCGCTGTGGCAATTTTTTCGGTTTCGCTTTCGTTCTTGTCTGACTCTTTGCTGTCTGTTTCTTTTTCGGGTAATGTCGCCGATATGGCTGAAACATCTTCCGGTATATAATCTGATTGTTGGTTTGTAGCATTGTCATTGTTGTCAGGCTCTTTTTTGTCTGCCGTCTCTTTGGGCGCTGTTGCCGGCGTGGCTGTAATGTCTTCTGATATAGAAACTGCCTGTAAATTTCCGGCATTAGAAGCATCGTCAGGTTCAGCTTGCTCTATGCTGCCGAAATCTGGCTCAATATCCGGTGCTTCCCCGAAGTCAGGCTCCGGCTCTGGCATGTCTGGCTCTGCGAAAGATTCCATATCCGGGAAATCTGATGGCGGTTCAGGCATGACTGGCTCGCTGTTCTGGCTGCCTGTATGTTCTGGCTGAGTATTTTCGCTAATATTTTCGCTGATGACTTGTTTTGCACGGTTTTTCTTTTTCTTCCGTCTTGATTTTCTCCGGGAGGTTTCACCTGGCTGTGATGCTGTGCCATCAGTGGGTGCTGCTGTATCCGCGGTAGGAGATGAAGACGAGACGCTTTCTGCGGTGTTTGATTCTGGTGCATTAACATTTGAAGAAACTCTATTTTCGGCAGGTTTATCAGATAGCTCTTGATTTTTCTGCTCCTTTTCGGATACCTCTTCCTGAACTGCCTGCTGCTCCGGTTTGGCTTCGCTTGCAGCGTCTTGTGGCTTGGTATTGTTGTCACTGACAGATTGACTTTGCGGGTTTCTTCTGTCCTTCTTTTGCTGCTTTTTCTTTTTCTGCTGTGTCGGTTCGGTTTCAGCTTGCGGTGCCGGATGCTCTGGCTGAGATTCCGGTAATGTTTCCTGCGCCGGTTCTTTTATGGTCTCTTGCGGCGCTTCTACTTTTAGTTCTTCTTTTTGTGGTCTCTTTTTTCTTTCCGGTCGCTTGCTGATTTTTAATTTTGGCTCGCTGAAGACGTCTTCTTCTGCTTCCGGCAAATCCTCGTATAACGGTTCTCCTAACGGTTCGTTTAAGTCTATATCTGGAAGCTCGTCTGCCTGCGTGCCGATATCTGGCATTGTGTCTGCTGCCGGTTCAGGAGCTTTGTTTTCTTCCTGTGCGATTTCATGCAGCATATTTTGTATATTGTTTGATTCAGAGCCGCGTTTCGGCTTCCTTTTTGGCCTTTTACTTACCACAGGTTTTGAAATAACTGGCTTTTCGTTGATTGACGTTTCAAATGAATTATATCCTGAATCATAATCGTCGTCATCGTCTTTTTCAATATGTAGTTGCGGCTGTTGCTGAGGCTGTTGGACTGGTTGCGGCTTTTGCTGTTGAACTGGTGCTTCTGCAGGCTGCGGCTGTTCTTTTGGCTCTTCCGGCTGTTTGTCCTGCTGGATATCTGCCGGTTGTGGCTCTGGCTGTGGCGTTTCAATTTCCGGTTGTGCTTCTGCCAATGATGTAAGGTCTATTTTTCCAAAATAACGTTTTACTGCCGCTTCACGGTTCTGTGGAAAGTCACGCATAAAATCATCATCCATGTTATCAAAATCAGGAAATCCGTCGCCTTCATCTGGTGATTTGCCGTCACTGTCTTCACTGTCGCTGTCATTACTGTCTGGTATGTCTCCGTTTGTGAGATTGGCGGCAAACAGTTCAGCAGATGTCCTGCTTAGTTCTTCCTCCTTTTGGGCCAGTTTGGATTCCAGGTCTTTGATTTTTGAATCCATTGTTTTCATTTTGTCTTCACGTATGAAAAAGTCATGGACGTTTCTTTTCATTGTATTCTTGAATACAGAAAACATTGAAGACGGCTTCGATGCATCCTGCAGTTCTTTCTTTAATTTTTCTATTTCTTCACGCTGTTGTTTTAATAATTGGTCTTTATCTGACATTTTGTCACCTTCTTTTTGCTTTTTAATTTAATATGCAAAATGCACCCCGCTTTCTAACAATGTTTTGTTTCGGCATATTGAAAGAGTAAAAACAACAAAGAAAGGTGGAAAACAATATGTTAAATAAGAAAGAAGCTCATGAAGTATTTGGAAAGGTTTGGAAGGAATTTAATAAAGTCCGCAAGAACAACACCGATGACGGATGGTCAGAATGTGTTAAGAATGTGGACGAGCTGCACAACAAGTATGATAACGAATTTTATGAAAAGATTATACTTATTGTTATCAAAGAAGCAGACAGGGAGTCCAAGCTTGACCAAAATACAGCCCGTATGGAATACAAAAAAGCGGGAAAGGCTTTCCAGGAGGCCTGGACGATGTTTGAACAGTTCGTTGATAACATTGATTCCTTTGAGACTGAGGGAATGAAGGTGCTTGCAGAATACAACAAACAGAATCCATGCCGGTTTGCTGCTGAGTTTGGAAGCGTGATTTATGAAGCTGTATGCAAGGAGACAAAAGCTTCTGGTTCATTTATGAATGCAGCTTATTCATTTTATGAAAAATATAAAACCGGTATTGATGAAGCTAATGCAGGGAAGGCACTTGCTGAGGCAGAACAAATCATAAATGCCCATCCGGAATATATGCTGCATATGATGAACATGTATTCAGATTTAAAGAACAAAGTAAAAGCGGCTTAGAGAAAGGAGTAAAAATATGAATAATGTTGAACAGGGTTCTCTTTTTGATGGCATTGATATGGAAAATATTCCTGAAGAGGGCGTGAAGTATAGCCAGGGCTGCAATGAGATGTATCGTCTTGATAAGATGGAAAGAAGCGCAAAGATTTTTACGGTATTTAAAGAAAAAGACCTTGCCGGCTTTCATCTTAAAGGCTGCGACAGAAAAGAACCATTTTATGTAATGTCAGGAAAGGTAACTGGTATTGAAATGGCTGGAGATAAAATCAATTTCACAATGCAGTCTTTGCGAAACGAAGAGGTGTTTCATTTTTCTGTCGGTGAGTCTGCCGAATTTTATGAAAAGGCATTGCATGTATGCAATAGTGACAACGTTACCGTGGTGATGAGCGGCGATGTGTGCGCTGATATGAAATTTGGCCCGTTCTTCGGGGCTGTGTCATGGCAGTTTGTGAATAGCAATAATACTGCCGTAAAGGAATACAGCGTGAGAAAATAACATATTTTTCTGGCATCCAGCGGATTTTTCCGCTGGCCTTTTTTGTGTTCAGAAAAAAAATAAAAAAAATTCGTAAAAAACGATAAAAAAAATAAAAATCCAGCATATTAAATCTGAGAAAAAATTGAAGGCCTTTTTAGACCATGAAAAATAGATTAAAAAAAGGAGATAAAAATGTCAGAACTTAATAAGCTGAAGAAACAGGCAGATAAGGTATACGCAAAGATGGAAAATATGCAGCGGCTGTCAGACAGCGAGCTGAAAGCAAAAACAGATGAATTTAAGATGAGACTTGCAAACGGAGAAACTCTTGAGCAGATTTTGCCGGATGCATATGCGGCAGTGGGAGAAGCGGCTTACAGAACGATTGGCTTAAGACCGTATAAAGTGCAGATTATGGGCGCGATTGTCCTGAATGAAGGAAAAATTGCAGAGCACAAGACTGGAGAAGGCAAAGCAATTCCGTTAGACACACCAATGCCTACTCCTGATGGCTGGAAAACAGCCGGAGACATTAAAATTGGAGATGTGCTGTTTGACAGACATGGAAAACCAACAAAGGTGACAGGTGTTTACCCGCAGGGCAAAAAGCAGATTTATGAAGTGCATCTTTCTGATGGAAGAGTTGTGGAAACAGCAGATGAACATTTATGGAGTGTTTACTGCGGCGGTCGAAAGAACATTCAAGTTGTAAATACTGTTGATATGTACAATAGGGGTTTAAGAGAAGGAAGAGCATACAGATTCAGAATTCCGATGAATGGGGCTGCTGAGTATCCTGAAGCAAAGTTACCATTAGACCCGTATGTATTAGGTGTATTTCTTGGCAATGGATGCCGCAAAGAGACTCACGCTCTGGAAATTTCGAGTGGTAATGATTTTGTACCGAATGAAGTCGCAAAAATTCTTGACGTTGATGTCTTTAAGGCAAATAAGAATAATCATTCCTGGATTTTCAGAAAACATGGTGACAGCAAGAACAGGCTTCATGGATATGACATTTGTCCTGAATTGGATGGACTGTTAAGCCAGACAAGATGCGGCGATAAGTACATCCCGGACATTTACAAAACTGCATCTATTGAACAGCGATGGGCTCTGCTTCAGGGATTGTTTGATACAGATGGATGTATTGAAGATAAAGACCGCTTCCATCTTACATATTCAACAACTTCCGAAAAGCTGAGAGACGATATCTGCGAAGTTATCTATTCCCTTGGTATGTCATGCTCCTGGTGGCTGTCAAGAAAGGCCGGCGTCAGAACAGCAAAAGCTGACCAGTATACAATCAATGTAAATGTTGATAATGATATGAAGAAGCATTTCTTCCGTTATCCGTTCAAGCTTGACAGAGCTATGCTGGCAGATGCGGCTGGTAATAAACGTAAACATTATGACAGAATAGCAATCAAAGATATCGTTAAAAAAGAAGAAGAAACAGAAATGGTATGCTTTACGGTTGATAATGATGAACATCTGTTCCTCAGTGGAAATTATATTGTAACTCATAACACTTTGATTGCCGCTATGCCTGCATACCTTAATGCACTTGAAGGAAAAGGCGTTCATGTCGTAACCGTTAACGACTATCTGGCAGAACGTGATGCAGAAGACATTGGACGAATCCATCGTTTCATGGGACTTTCCGTTGGATGTATTTTAAAGACAACATCACCGGAAGAAAAGAAAAAAGAATATGCAAAAGATATTACATATATCACAAATACAGAGCTCGGATTTGACTATCTGAGGGATAATATGGCTCAGCGCCTGGAAGATAAGATGCAGCGCGGATTTAATTACTGTATCATTGATGAGGTTGACTCCGTGCTTATTGATGAGGCGAGAACTCCGCTTATTATCTCCGGAGTTAGTGGAAAATCAACAAAACTGTATACCGCATGCAACGAGCTTGCGAAAAAGCTTGAAAAAGGTGAGACACAGGAGCTTACAAAAGTAGACCTGCTTGCCGGTGAAAGGGCAACAGAAACCGGTGATTATACCGTTGATGAGGAACACAGGATTGTAACCCTGACACTTCAGGGCATCAAAAAGTGTGAAGAATATTTCGGTATTGATAATCTCTCTGACAGAAAATGTACAGAGCTGTATCACAACATTCTTGCAGCACTGAGAGCACATAACCTTATGAAGAGAGATAAAGATTACGTTGTAAAGAATGGGGAAGTACTAATCGTTGATTCATCAACAGGACGAATCCAACCGGGGCGCCGTTATTCAGATGGACTCCATCAGGCTCTTGAAGCCAAAGAGGGCGTTGAGGTGCAGGAGGAAACATCCACATATGCAACTGTCACATATCAGAACTTCTTTAATAAATATAAGAAGAAATGCGGTATGACCGGTACTGCGTCAACCGAAAGAAAAGAGTTTAAGGATATTTATCATATGTCCGTTGTAAAGATTCCGACAAACAGACCGGTACAGAGGGAAGACCTCCCTGACCGTATGTTCTTGACAAGGGAAGCAAAATTCAAAGCAGTTGTTGATGAAATCAAGAAGGCACATGCAACAGGACAGCCAATTCTGGTAGGTACATCTACAATCCAGGATTCAGAAATCCTTGATAAGATGCTGAAAGATGAAGGCCTGCCGCATACCGTCTTAAATGCAAAACTGATTGAGAAAGAAGCAGAAATCATCGCAAAAGCCGGAACAAAAGGCTCTATCACTATTGCGACAAATATGGCCGGACGAGGTACAGACATTAAGCTTGATGATGAAGCACGTGCAGCCGGCGGTCTTAAGGTAATCGGAACACAGCGTCATGAGTCAAGAAGAATTGATAACCAGCTGAAAGGACGTTCTGGAAGACAGGGCGACCCTGGAGAGTCTGTATTCTTCCTTTCTCTGGATGATGAAGTGCTGAGACTTTACGGTTCTGAAAAAATGAAAAATGTTCTCTCCGCGACAGGTATGAAGAACGATGACAGCCTTGAGAACAACACCGTAAACAAATTTGTAAAAAAAGCCCAGACGGTTATTGAGGATAATAACTTCGGGGCACGAAAGAATGTCCTTAAATTTGATAAGGTAAACAATGAGCAGCGAGAGCTGATTTATGCAGAGCGTGATGCAATCCTTGAAAAGGCTGATACACGTTCTACCATGATTAGCATGATTCAGGACTCTGTCAATATGATTATCGATAAATATTGCGATAATAAAAAAGTGTCAGAGGCTGAGTATGAAGACATTAAAAAAGAGATTGAAGTTCTGGTCTTTGGTATCAAATCACCTGATTACACACCTGGAATGACCAAAAAAGACCTTTCAGAACTTTACATTGAAGCAGCTAAAAATAAATATTGTGACCGCGAAAGAGAATGGCCGGATATCAATATGTTCAGGGAATTTGAACGCCAAATCATTTTAAGATGCATTGACGTCAAATGGATGCAGCATATTAATGACCTGGAAATCTTAAGACAGAATATTTCACTTGTGGGATATGGCCAGAAAGACCCGGCAGTCGTATATAAACTGAAGGCATTTGATATGTTCAGTAAAATGTCTGATGAGATTAAGAACGATGCCGTATATACACTGTTTTCTTCAAGACTGAAAGGAGCAGTGGCTCCAAAGCGCGATAGCGCAGCGTAAGGTGAAAGACCCGGAGAAGAACTCCGGGTCTTTCTTTTTTCGCAAGAAAATGCTATACTGTTGGAAATTTCGCATAATATAGGAAAATAACAAAAAGGAGAAAAAATATGCATAAAAATATTTTCCAGAACAAGATAGGTAAGGCTTTTGCGGTTGTTGCGGTCGCCGTAATGATATTGTCCGGAAGTGGAATGACGTGGATGACAGCAGATGCTTATGCGGCGGTAGATTTGGCACAGATTCCGGAGTATACAGGAAGCCCTTATACTGTAATCAACGATAACGAGCCGGAATTTGAGGCAGATGACTTTTCTACGGAAGCATTTGAGAATTACAGTGAACTTGACGACCTCGGAAGATGCGGTGTGGCTTACGCCAATATATGCCAGGAGATTATGCCGACTGAGAAGCGCGGCGCGATTGGTATGGTTAAGCCGTCCGGATGGCATACCGTTAAATATCCGGAGCTTATTAAGGATAGATATTTGTACAACCGATGTCATCTCATTGGGTTCCAGCTCGCCGGTGAAAACGCAAATACAAAAAACCTGATAACAGGGACGAGATATCTTAACGTTGACGGTATGCTTCCGTTCGAAGATGAAGTTGCTGATTACGTCAAAGAAACAGATAATCATGTATTGTATCGTGTAACACCGGTTTTTGATGGCGATAATCTAGTTGCTTCCGGCGTGCAGATGGAAGCCGAGTCTGTGGAAGATGATGGTGCCGGGGTTAAATTCAATGTATTTTGCTATAACATCCAGCCTGGAATCGGTATTGATTATGCGACAGGCGATAGTTGGGTTGATGATGGAAATGCGGTAGTAGAAAATACTGACACAGACAATGCAGAACAGACGGAATTTGTAATCAATACAAACACCGGAAAATTCCACAAACCTGATTGCAAAAGCGTTAAAAAAATAAAAGCAAAAAACAAAGAAGAATTTAACGGCAGCAGAGATGAATTGATTGCGGAGGGGTATGAACCTTGTGGCAGCTGTAGGCCTTAAAAAGATGGAAAAGAAGACAAAAGAAGAGAAAGAGCAAGAGCGATGCCTTAGGCACCGCTCTTGCTTCGTCGTTTTGGTTCGGTGTTTAATATGTCAAAAATTAAAAATAGAAAAATACTAGCGCTAATAGTCTAGCATTTTTCTACCGTATCATCCAGTTAAACGCAGAACTGCGAAATTTTGTTCTATCGCTGCATTTGGAAAGAGACAATTTACTGCTTTGTCGATGTGAAACGAGCGAAGACTGGATGCAGGCTTCACTAATTTGGTTTTTTCGAAATGCTTCTAATCGTGTCATATAGAACCTCCTTTTTCTTTA
>ERZ772854.502-NODE-502-length-45801-cov-8.084292_pt1 | contig 45801 bp, 40 predicted proteins | sample MGYA00580844_ERZ772854 | MGnify/ENA primary metagenome ERZ772854 (study PRJEB29015, sample SAMEA2737727) | human gut metagenome | biome: human gut; feature: human-associated habitat; material: faeces | place: China | collected 2012 ...
AGAGGGTAGTTCTCTAGTCAGCTGTACCATCTACTCTTTAAAAGAAGCTCTTAATCAAAAAGAATTTTGGAATAATACACCTATTTTATCTGATCCAGAATTCACATATCATCTCCCCATTCTTTGTCTGCAAGATATAGGTGATATAACCATGAATTTGCAGGCTGTATCAGAAGGTAGAGACGATTATTTATGTTATCCCGCTCCTGACACCGATCGTTTTAACCTTCCTTTTAATGAATGGCTGGAGCGATATATTGTATGCCAGGGACATGAATTTTGGTTTTTCTTAAATCCGTAACTACCAAAATACTTTCTCTCTACTTTTTTTTATAGAAAAAATATATGCTTATGAAAAACACTCTGACTACTAATAAGTTGGAGTATTTTTATAATTCATATTATATTTATAGATTTACTCTCAGTGCTACACATTCCGGGGGTTGAGGCCGTCCCCAAAGTGCGTTTTGATATCCAAACGCTATGCTTGCCAGGTACTTCCGAACACTTTTTAAGGAAACCATACCATCCGTCCAACCATTTTATATTAATTCTCATCCATATTATCTTTCTTCTCCATCAGCTGTTTCAGCTTTTTATTTATTTTACTTCTATTCTCCTCCTGTAATTTTCCGCAGAATAGATAGCAAAATTTCAGTGCAAACCACCAGATATACAAAGCTTTGAAGCTCTGGAATGCCTGATCATCCAGCATTCCATGTGCCACATTGTTGCGCATGTTAAATCCAAATTTTGAACAGAAAATCGTATTTAAAGCAAATATAAGGTCTTCATCCAGGCTTTCTTTTACTCCTTCCAATTCTAAGACAGCGTGCATTGGTTTTACTTCTTCAATCCCTTCTTCATTCATGTTGTAAACAGGTTCTCCACATTCCACTGCCAGATATCTTACTGCATTTTCTATCTGTGGAATCAGGATACTTAGCGCCGTCAAAAAATCTCCTGAAAAGCCAAACATAAGACCCTTGGTATACGATTCTTTTCTCCCCTCCGGAATCGCACAACTTACATCTACAATCTTTTTTACATCACTCTCTTCGATCACAAATCTGGAACGAATATATTCAAACGTATTTCTCACCAGGATCTGTGCAAAATAGTCCATCTCCATGGCTGCTGTCCGCTCCATATTATCCTTAAGAGCTCCTTCATCAATTGTTCCATCGTGCTTTTTCACAGGCCTGCTTTTAGCAATTAATTTTCCTCCTTTTCCAAGGATTGCCGCTGGAAATATCGTGTGCAGGATCCCAGTCCTATTTAATACTTGATCCTTTACCCTTTCTCTTTCCGGAATCGGAAGAAATGAAGCAAAATAACACAGTGCTTCTTCCTTATCAAGATCCTCCAGTTGACGGAACAGTTCTTTTACAATGCCACTGGCATCCTGTTTATCACTCCATACCATCATCTCCGAAAGAGAAGCTTCTTCTATCTGTGCTATTTCCTGCAACAGTGCCTTTCTTTCTTCTTCCGTACCCTGTATGGTCTTTAACAACTGAATAACCTCTTTCAAATAGTGAATCTTTCTCATTAAATTTCCTTTGGAAGAGCCCCCGGCATATTCAGCCTCCATCCGGACAGCCTGAATCTTACGTCTTCGTATCGCAATCAGTTTAGGTTCAGTAATACACTTTTTCTTCTGCCAGTTATTTTTTCTGCAATAGAGTTCTTCCAACAGATCACAAAACTTACCAATGAGCGGTGCATCGCAGCTATTATCATCGTAGGTTTTCAAGATATTTTCCACATAAGGGATCAGATATCCTGTATCCACTTTTTCCTCCATGGCAGTTTTTATCAAATATCCAATTTTTGCATGGCTGCTGTTATCATACTCTTCTAATACTTTTATCAGCAGATTCTTTCGCACCACTTCATTGATTTCCTTGCTTCGCATTTTTTTAGAGATAAACAAGATCCGGTTTATAGCCATGATATGATCTGCAAATGCACCGGTGTTCTTCAAGTGTTCGCAATAAGCCGTTTCTGCTATTTTAGCATTTGAGAAATCATTTTCCACAACCCATAAAAAATCCGATATCTTTGCCTTGTTGATTGGTGCGATGGGATAGCTTCGGATTTCCTCCAGCAATGCCTGATACTCTTCTCTATTTATATCTTTCCGATTCCAAATGCTGCGGGCATAGGAAAACGGTACGTCTTTAGGCGTATCGATCCATCGTTCCACAATAATATCCACCAGAAGATTCCTGAATTCCCCATCCATCGGTCTGCGGAAATCTGCCAGTGCCTTCTCTACCGTATGATAATCAGATTCTTTTAAAATCTCTGCGATCTGCTCTGCCATTTTTTCTGCCATACATATTCCTCCAACCTTTTTCTATAGGAAAAGTATAACGTATTTTTCTTTTTCCTGTAAAGCAGAAAGACCTGAAAATCCAGGTCTTTCTGTCATCATTAATTAAAAATTGAAATTCACACTCTATTTTATATCCTTGGAGTCCATAGAAGCCACCCATCCAGCCTGAATCCTTTGTATTACGCTTCCATCCCGTGCATCGATCGTAAGGAGTGGAACACCTGCATCATCCATCGTCACGTCTCCTATGACCGGTCCATCATCCCCATTTCCGTACTCATACTCTGGCTCTTTGGCTGTCCAGGTTCCATAAAAATCCCACACCGGGATCAGGACTGCTTCGGTATCGCTGCCTTCACTGTCTGGCATACACATATAACCCAGCTGTACCTTTGTTATGGTTATCTCCGCACTCTGTGCATCAATGGACGGATAACGGTAGTGACTTCCTCCATCGACAGAGATCAGCCGATTCCTGTCTTCTGTCATGACCTGCAAAGTGATCGTTTTTTCAAAGATATCCTTGACCTCATCAAAAGGAAGTAAGAACAGCCTCTCATCGGAAGCATTCGATGCTTCTATGGGATTTCGGTGCAGAAAACTCTGAAGTGTCCCACTGCAAAAGTCCATCGTCAGTACTTCATTTTCCCATCCTTCAGACTGTCCTTCATGAAGTGTTCCATCTTCGTTTTCCCATTCAAGAGCCTGTTCATTAACAGGCAAAGAGGTTTCCCTCACATAATTAACCGGAACCCCGTCTATCATCCGTTCAAAAATGAAGTCATCTTTTTCCAGGGTAGTGTTTCCTTCAGTAAGTGCTTTTGAGGAACTTTCAAATATCTCCCAGTCTCCGGACACAAGACCTGAAACCTTCTCCTTTGCTTCCTTTTCAGACACTTTCCCGCTTCCTGCCTTTATATAATTTTGAAAGCGTTCTTCCCTTTCTTTTTTCTCACTTGATGCCAGGGTCATGTCCCCACAATCGTCAAAGCTAAACTTCGCTATCTGAAATCCAAGTTCCTCCACATCCGATACCTGCTTACTCTGTGTATAAGAATACCGATAGGTCAGTCCATCTACTGTATATGTCCCCGCCTGTTCGTTCTCATTCTTCTCTTCCTGCATGGACTGTCCTTTTCCGAATGTGTCTTTTATTTTATTCTGTTCTTCTTCAGAAATCGCCATTCTTTTTACCTTTTTTAAACAGATTGCATCTACATCCGGCACTTTTACCGGTGCATCCGCTGTCAGGGTAAAATTCATCGGGGTTTCTTTATCCTCCCGGTCCGCTGATCTTAGATCTGCCTGGATCGTTGTCTGGTATGTTTCCGGTGCCTGTACCTGTTCGGCAACGGTTTTCTGAACTGTCTCCTTTTTCTCTTCTTTTTTCTGTTCTGTCTGATCCTTTTCTTCCACAACAGCAGACTGGACAACATGGTCACATCCGGATAATGTCAAAAGATTCATACACAGAACGGCTCCCATAAACATTTTTATTTTCTTCATCCTTTTTCCATCCTTTCCTTTCGGTAATCAAGCGGATATTCGCAATTCGCTTCGCTACTTGCTCATAACCGAATAACTGCTCCGCAGTTTATCAGAAGGAGTTTGCACTCCTCCTGATACAAGCAAGTCCCCACCCACTGCTTATTGCTTTTCACAATTGAAGCAGGGGACTTACTTGATTCGGTTAAATTTCCGTAGAATTTCCGTTTTTCAGGTTATTTTCTACTCTTCGATACAATTCTTTTGCCGCATTATAGCCCATCTTTTTCTGTCTGTGGTTTGCAGCTGCTGCCTCACAGATGACTGCCAGATTTCGTCCCGGACGAATCGGAATGGAATGACACACGATGTTGTTACCCAAAATCTCTGTGTATTCTTCTTCCAGTCCCAGACGGTCGTATTCTTTGTCTTTCTTCCAGTCTTCCAGCTTAATGACCAGATCAATGGTCTGCTGCTCTTTGACACACTCTACACCAAACAGTGTCTTTACATCGATAATTCCAATACCGCGCAGCTCAATAAAATAACGGGTAATATCCGGCGATGTTCCGATCAGTGTATTATTATTGATCTTGCGGATTTCTACCACATCATCGGTAACCAGACGATGTCCACGACGGATCAGCTCCAGAGCAGCTTCACTTTTTCCAATACCACTCTCGCCCATGATCAGCACACCTTCGCCATAAATATCAACCAGTACACCATGAATGGAAATGCACGGTGCCAGCTTACTGGTCAGAAAATAAATTGCTTCCGCAGCCACATTGGACGTTGCATCCGGTGAACTAAGAATTGGAACCCCACGCTCCCCTGCAATCCGCAATACAACTTCATCCGGCTCATATTCACGGCACATAATGACACATGGCACATTAAATCCCAAAAGTTTTCGATAACGATCCTCACGATCTTCCTCTGATAAAGTCTCCAGATAAGAATACTCTACCATTCCAATGATCTGGATTCGTTCTTCTGCAAAATGTTCAAAATATCCTGCCAGCTCCAATGCCGGTCGGTTAATCTCCGGTGTGGTGATCATTCGTTTTGACATATCCACACACGGGGTAAAACATTTGAATTTCATTTTTTCCGCTAACTGTTGTACACTGACTCCCTGCATTATATTTTCTCCATTTCTGTATTATTTGGCAACGATTCAAAGTGAAATTATCTACCCTGAATAATCGCATAACCTCTAGTAGCTGTTACATATTTTTTACAGTTCCTACCAATAAGTACAGTAAGTATACCACTTTTTTACTCCTTATGGAAGAATTGGTATACCGACTGCGCCGCTTTTTCATTCATGCCATCCACTTCCCGCAGCTGTTCTACCGATGCTTCCCGAATTTTCTCCAGCGACTGGAACTGCCGCATCAGCGCCTTTCTTCGTGTCTCACCGATATTCGGAATATCATCCAGAATCGAACGCACCTGCTGCTTGCTTCGCAGGGAACGATGATATTCAATGGCAAAACGGTGTGCCTCATCCTGAATCCGGGTGAGCAGGCGAAATCCTTCCGAATGCCGGTCGATAGGGATTTCCTCATTGTTAAAATACAGACCACGGGTTCTGTGATGGTCGTCTTTTACCATACCACAAACCGGAATCGCAAGTTTTAATTCATCCAGCACTTCCAATGCAATATTGACCTGACCTTTTCCTCCATCCATCAGAATCAGATCCGGAAATTTTGTAAAACTGCCATATTCCTGCGCCAGATTCTTTTCCTTGTTCTGTGCCCGTTCTTCCATTCCATGAGTAAAACGTCGTGTCAGTACTTCCCGCATGGATGCATAATCGTCCGGACCGATTACGGTCTTTAACTTAAATTTACGATAATCGCTTCGGCAAGGTTTTCCCCGTTCATAAACGACCATCGAACCAACCGATTCAAAACCGTTCGTGTTGGAAATATCATAGGCTTCCATTCGTTTGACATAGCCAAGATCCAGCAGATCTGCAATTTCCTTGACAGCTCCGATGGTCCTTCCTTCTTCCCGGCGAATTTTTTCTTTGTCCTGAGTCAATACCATCACCGCATTTTGTTCCGCAAGTTCTACCAGTTTTTCCCGCTGCCCTTTCTTCGGCACCCGGATATAAACTTTCTGCCCGCGCTTTGCAGACAACCACTCTGCTACCACATTTGCATCATCAATTTCCATCGGCAGCATGATCTCCTTAGGAACAAAAGGCGTTCCCGCATAGTATTGACTGATAAAAGTGGAAAGAACCTCTTTTTTCGTATCCTCCGCCCCAATGGTCACATGAAAATGCTCTCTGCCGATCAGCTTGCCTTCCCGGACGAAAAACACCTGCACAACCGCATCCCGGTCATCCATTGCCAGCGCCAGAATATCGCGATCCTCGCCGTCAAAACTGGTGATCTTCTGCTTCTGCGCCACCTGACGCACACTGGTCAACAGATCCCGGTATTCCATAGCTTTTTCAAATTCCAATGCCTCCGAAGCCGCCTTCATCTTTTCTTCCAGATCCTTGATCACCGGTGCAAAATTGCCATTCAGCAGTTCCATAGCTCCCCGGATCTGTAAACGGTAATCTTCCTTTGAGATATATCCCTGGCAGGGTGCCTGGCACTGATGGATATGATAGTTCAGGCAGGGACGCTCTTTTCCGATATCGCGTGGAAGCGTCCGGTTACAGGTTCGGATCTGAAACAGCTTCTGTACCAGTTCGATGGTATCCTTCACTGCTCCGGCACTGGTGTAGGGTCCATAATATTTTGATTTATCCTTTTTCATCAAACGTGAAAACAGCACACGCGGATAAGCCTCACCTAACGTCACTTTGATATATGGATAGGTCTTATCATCTTTCAACATCGTATTATATTTCGGGCGATGCTCCTTGATCAGATTGCATTCCAGCACCAGTGCTTCCAGCTCGGAGTCCGTCAGAATATATTCAAAATGATCGATATGCGTGACCATCTTCTCAATCTTTGGTCCCTTATTCCGGCTCGTCTGAAAATACTGACGCACCCGGTTTCGCAGACTGATGGCTTTTCCGATATAAATGATCGCGTCCCGGTCATCATGCATAAGATACACGCCCGGATGATCCGGCAGTTTTTTCAGTTCTTCCTGAATATCAAATAGTTTCTCTGTTCCCATAAGTTTTTTCAATCCTCTTGAAATCCCCAAACGGTCAGGGCAGAAAATTGCTTCTCTACTCTGACCGTTTCTGTCATATTATTACTTTTTTATCCCACAATCGGATATCCGACCGCTTTTGTTTTCTTACTCCTCAAAAGCCTCATCCGGTGCAACCGGCTCATTTCCGGAAAACTCTGTCTCATTTTCCTTGATCGGTGCAGACTGTGTATCTGTCTGTGCAGTTACTTCTTCTGCCTCTACATCGATTGGCTGGTTCCCTTCTGTCATCTCTTTGAAGATATCCATGAACTCTTTTCCAGTGATGGTCTCATGTTCATACAGATATCCAGCAATCCGCTCCAGTACATCGCGATGGCTTAACAGCATTTCTTTTGCTGTGTCGTAAGCCTTCTGAAGCATTACTTTTACAACTTCATCGACTTTTGCAATGGTCTCATCACCGCAGTTTGTTACGGCACGACCATCTAAGTATCTGTTCTCTACAGATTCTACACCCATCAGACCAAATTCATCAGACATACCAAACTGTGTTACCATTGCGCGGGCAATTCTTGTAGCCATCTCGATATCATTGGATGCTCCTGTTGTCACAGAATCACACATGATCTCCTCTGCGGCACGACCACCCATGTAAGTAACCAGACGCGCCTCCAGCTCGGCTTTGGTTTCCAGATATTTCTCTTCCTCCGGCATCTGCAGGGTGTAACCCAGAGATCCCATCGTACGCGGCACAATTGTAATCTTCTGTACCGGCTCTGCATCTTTCTGTAATGCAGTAACTAATGCATGACCAACCTCATGGTATGCCACCAGACGTTTTTCTTTTGGTCCCATGATACGGTCTTTTTTCTCTTTACCGGCAATGACAACCTCTACAGACTCAAATAAATCTGCCTGTGTCACATACTGTCTGCCATTCTTAACCGCATTGATAGCTGCCTCATTGATCATATTTGCAAGATCGGAACCTACACATCCGGCAGTTGCCAGTGCGATTGCTTCCAGATCTACGGAATCATCCATTTTAACGTCCTTGGAATGTACACGAAGTGTCTCCACACGACCTTTCAGATCCGGTTTGTCAACGATGATACGACGGTCAAAACGTCCCGGTCTCAAAAGTGCCTTATCCAGTACTTCCGGACGGTTGGTAGCTGCCAGGATCAGCAGACCTTTGGAAGTATCAAAACCATCCATCTCTGCCAGTAACTGGTTCAATGTCTGCTCACGCTCATCGTTTCCGCCGCCGTAATGGCTGTCACGGCTTTTACCGATAGCATCAATCTCATCGATGAAAATAATACACGGTGCCTGTTTCTGTGCTTCTTTGAACAGGTCACGAACACGGGATGCGCCGACACCAACGAACATCTCTACAAAATCGGAACCTGCCAGTGAGAAGAACGGTACGCCCGCCTCACCTGCAACTGCTTTTGCCAGTAATGTCTTACCGGTACCAGGAGGTCCTACTAATAACGCTCCTTTCGGCAGTTTTGCACCGATGGCTGTATATTTCTGTGGATTATGCAGGAAATCTACTACCTCCTGCAGAGACTCTTTTGCCTCATCCTGTCCCGCTACATCGCGGAAGGTAACACCGGTTGATTTTTCCACATACATTTTGGCATTGCTCTTGCCAACGCCCATGACGCCGCCTCCGCCGCCCATTTTCCGCATGGCAAATCCAATCAGAATCCATACTAAAGCGACCGGAATTACAAAACTCAGGATCTGATATACCCAGGCAGATGTTGTATTATTCTTACCGGTATAATCAACGCCGTACTCATCCAATAATTCATACATACGGTCATCCTTTAAGTTTACCGTATAATAAGTTACCTGATACAGGCTCTTCTTGTCCTCTACCGGTTCAATATCGATCTGACTGTTGGTAATGACAACACTTTTTACCTTATGTTCCTTTACCATGGTCTGAAATTCAGAATATGTGATCTCCTGATTCGTCAGACTTCCAATTCCATTTGTAATCATTGTTACAAGGAGAAGTACCACAACGGTCGCAAGAACAAACCAAAGCATGTTCTGACCATTTTTGCGCCCTTTGTTATTTCCTCCCTGGTTGTTTCCTCTGTTCTCGTCCATTCTTATTATCTCTCTCATTCCTGTGTATATCCGGCTCTGGTCTGACAGGTCATTTATCGCTTCCGTCAAACCGGGAAGGAACTGTATACACAATCCTTTCTCTGGTTTCCCCTATGCCTGCCTGCATTCCCTATTGCAAAAATGCCCGACCTGCATTGTTTTATTATATGGTTATTCTGTATAGAAATCAATAATATAATCGTGAACTTTTCTTGATTTTTATAAAATATTTATAAAAGAAGCCCCAGATGCAGCTTCTCATCCGGGACTCCTTGGACTGAATAAAATCAGTATTATTTATTTTTGTACTCAATAGCAGCTTCCACAAAACCTTTGAATAACGGATGTGGACGGTTCGGTCTGGATTTCAGCTCCGGATGTGCCTGTGTAGCCACAAACCACGGATGAGACGGAATCTCGATCATCTCTATGATTCTTCCATCCGGTGAAAGACCGCTGAGTTTCATTCCATGCTCAGTCAGAATTGCGCGGTAATCATTGTTAACCTCGTAACGATGACGATGACGCTCATGGATGGTCTCTGTACCGTATAACTCATATGCTTTGCTGTCTTTTGCAAGAACACAAGGATAAGAACCAAGACGCAGGGTGCCACCAATATCCTCTACTCCGTTCTGATCCGGCATCAGTGCGATCACCGGTGCGCTTGTGTTCGGATCAAGCTCGATGCTGTGTGCATCTTCCAGTCCGCAGATATGACGCGCATACTCAACGATGGAAAGCTGCATGCCAAGGCAAAGACCAAGGAACGGTACTTCATGCTCTCTTGCATATTTGATAGCTGTGATCTTGCCGTCAATTCCACGATCACCAAATCCACCCGGAACAAGGATTCCCTGTACACCGCCAAGAACTTCGTCTACGTTCTCTTCGTTGAGTTCCTCAGAATCTACCCATTTGATATTTACAGTCGCATGCTGGAAAATTCCACCATGTTTTAATGCCTCTACAACAGAAATATATGCATCATGTAACTGGATGTATTTACCAACCAGTGCAATTTCAACTTCTTTGTTCGGATTGCGCAGAGCCTGTACCATCTCGATCCAGTCTGTCAGATCCGGTTCCGGACAATCCAGTTTCAGGCATTCACAGGCAACCTGAGCCAGATTTTCTTTTTCCATTGCAAGCGGAGCTTCATATAAATATTCTACATCCAGGTTCTGCAGTACGCATTTTTTCGGTACGTTACAGAATAATGCGATCTTGTCACGAATCTGACGATCCAGCTCATGCTCAGTACGGCATACGATGATGTCCGGCTGAATTCCCATTCCCTGTAATTCTTTTACGCTTGCCTGGGTCGGTTTTGTCTTTAACTCTCCGGAAGCGGACAGATACGGGATCAGTGTTACATGGATCAGGATTGCATTCTCATGTCCAACTTCATGCTGGAACTGACGAATGGCCTCAAGGAACGGCTGGCTCTCGATATCACCAACGGTTCCACCAACCTCGATGATGGCAATCTGTGTCTCTTCTGTTGTAAAATCACGGAAGAAACGGCTCTTGATCTCATTTGTGATGTGCGGGATTACCTGTACAGTTCCACCGCCATAGTCACCACGGCGCTCCTTCTGCAATACGGACCAGTATACCTTTCCGGTTGTCACATTTGAGCTCTTGCTCAGATTCTCGTCGATAAAACGCTCGTAATGTCCCAGATCCAGGTCTGTCTCAGCACCATCCTCGGTAACGAAAACCTCACCGTGCTGAATCGGGTTCATAGTTCCCGGATCAATGTTGATATATGGGTCAAATTTCTGCATGGTCACTTTGTATCCGCGTGCTTTTAACAAACGTCCAAGTGATGCGGCAGTGATTCCCTTTCCAAGTCCGGATACTACTCCGCCGGTAACAAATACGTATTTTACTGCCATTGTTTCTTCCTCCTGTGTTTATTTTATCTCCCAAAATGGGGTTTTTATTCTGCTTCATTCACTGTAATTTTGTTCAAAATCACTGTACGTTCCTGTAAAGTGTCTGATCTCTGGCTGCGTGTAAGCTCAATCAGAGATGAAATTACATACAGTTTTTATTATACAACCTCTGGCGACAGAAATCCACTTTTTTTTCATTGATCAACGACTTTTTTCAAAATCTGTCATTTTTTCAATAAAACGATATAAAATTATGGCTTATCGCTTATCAAAAAGAAGTGTTTTTCATCCATTCAAGAATGCTCCGGCATTCTTGTTGCGAGGTGCGCGTCATGCAATTGCATGACATACTTCAACTGCGCACCTCTGTAATCCTGCCGGAGGCTATATCAGATGGGGGATTGGCTCTCACCACTGATACTAGCTTGTTTCTCACCACCTATAGAGGTGGGAGTCATCTCTCATCTGATATATACTCACGCAAAAGCAATCATCATGATCAGCGGAACCGTGATTACACTAAATAGTGTTGTCATAAATACAGAACGACCGGCGCCCGTTGTATTTGTCCCGTACTGTTCCGTGATCATGGACTGTGCCGAAGATGCCGGAAGGGCTGCTGTCAGGATCATGACATTTTTTAATGTATCATCCAGTGCAACCGGAACGATCCGTAACAGTCCCAGAATCAGCAACGGAAATGCTATCTGCTTGATCAATGTCAAAAGGATCATCCTGCGATCCTGGAAAACAGCTTTGACCGGAAGTCTGGAAAGAGACAGTCCGACTACAAGCATGGACATTCCACTTGTAATATTGGACAGATATGACAGTAATTTTCCAAGCACATCCGGCATTGGAATCTGAAGGATACATACGATAAATCCAAGGATTACTGCGATATTAATATTGTTGAGTACCATTTTTCGGATACTTAATTTTTCTTTGATCGGATATTTCCATGTGAGCAGTTTGATTCCCACGGAAAAGATCAGAAAATTGCTGACCACATTTCCAAGCGCCATCAGGAACATTCCTTTTCCACCGAAGATGGATAATGCAAGAGGAATTCCCATGAAACCGTTGTTTGAAAATAGCATGCAGTAGATCCATACGCCCTGATCCAGATCTGCTACTTTCATGACTTTTACCAGTAACAATCCAATCAGGAAAGCGCATACGTGTAACAGGATGATCGTGACAAAGGTCTGGATTCCGTAGGCGAATAGCTGCGATCTGTCCTGATCGATGATGGAGCAGAATACAGTTACCGGCATGGTTACTTTTAAGACCAGGGTGGAAAAATCTGGGATGCTTTCTTTGTGGATGATATTTCGTTTTCCTAATATAAAGCCCAGGACGATCAGGGCGAATAGTAAAAATACGCTGGTGGCTACGACAGACATGTGGTTCTCCTCTTTTCTTGTGTGGTGGTTATATATTTTAGTTTTATGAGCCAGAGGATCAGAAAAGAATACCGCGCGCTAAGACGCACGCTTGTATTATTTTCTGATCCCCTGACTATTTACGCTGTGAAAAATGTATAAATCACGTTATCACAACGGTCTCTACTTTATTTCATTCGAACTAAACCATTGTACACCTGAACACTTACATCTTTCCAGAACATTTTTTCATACTGAAGTAGTATTTACTCATCGAACTCTACTATCACGTAGTAACCTTTCGGCGTTTCTTTTACTTCAACGACAGTTCCTTCCCGGGATTTTAATCGTTCACGAAATTCATAGTTTGCGGACATGGCGTAGGCCTTGCCCAGTGTATAATACCAGGAGTTTGGCAGTTTGCTTTCTGTCACCGGAAGGACATCGCCCACTTCCAGCAGTCCTGTCCGCTCCATTTTAAATTCCATTCTTCGCATAATGTCTAGTCTTCTTCCTTGTATTCTACGTCTATGATATCATCTTCCGGATTGTGATAACGTTTGTATGCACTGCCTGCACGACCGTTCAACCACAGTCCGCTGACGCCGTCATAGATCAGGATGATACCAACTGCCATCATACCGATTTCCAGCGCCAACCATGTGTGAAGCATCAGGATCACACCAATAATAATAGTTGCGATCGCTACCAGAAGTCCAAGCCACCAGCGCGGGCTGTCGCCTTTTTTTACTTCCAGAGAAAAAATCAGATCTTTCACGCCATGGTAAGCCAGCATAACACCGATCAAAATCGGGATCAGTGATACAAAAACGCCCGGTTTTGCCAAAATCCAGATACCGATAACTACGCAGACCCCTGCCGGAAGTAACCGCACGGAACGTCCCAGCATTTCCTGAATACGGATTCCCTGGATCAGCAGTACAATACCTGCCACTAATAATACAAAACCTGCAATGCGGCACAGAGTTACAAGGATGGTCCCCGGCCAGATACAAAACATCACACCAAATACGATGCAAATGATGGATGTAATCATAGATTCTTTTTTGATTTTTTGAAATAATTCAGACATTTTGTCCTCCTCTCAGTCTGTCAAAAAGCAGACTACTTAACATAGTAATACACAAATATTTCTAAAATATAGAAACTTTCTTCAAGTAGTTCCGTCTGATGAATAACTATTTTTTACCGCTTACTATTTACTCTGCCTGAATATCAGCAAGCTGTGCATTTGTCACGCCGACTAAGTCCTGCGGATTCATTTTCAAAGTAAGTCCGATCCGTCCGCCGCTGACATAAATTTCAGCAAAGTTTTTTGCGCTCTCGTCAATGACTGTCGGAAACAGTTTTTTCATTCCCAGTGGGGAGCATCCGCCACGCACGTAACCGGTGATTTTTGTGATATCTTTCACATGGATCATTTCCACGGATTTTTCACCAACGGAACGGGCTGCTTTTTTCAGATCTACTTCGCATGCGATTGGAATCACAAACACATAGTATTGTTTGCTTTTGCCCTGCATGACTAATGTCTTGTAAGATGCATCCACCGGTGCACCGGTAATCTCGGCGCAGTGCATTCCATCAATAAATTCGTCTACTTCGTAAGTCAGTGCCTCGTATGGAATCTTCTTTTTATCCAGCATACGCATAGCATTGGTTTTTGCTTCTTTTCCCAAATTGATTCCTTCTTTCCACAAAATGTTCAGAGAAATAAGCTTACTTTTTATTTCTATCACTTTCAATTACTCGGAAGTGATTTGTCTCTCCTCTCACAAAATCTCGTCATTTCACGCTTTCATTCGCGGAGAGACATCTGCTTTATTTATAATTTCTCGTCTAACAGTTCTTCATCGCCGATATCTACTTTCTTCACTTCTCTGCGGAACAAGATATCGTACAGTACCGGAACTACGAATAGTGTCATGAGTGTTGCATACAGCAGTCCGCCGATTACGACGATCGCCATACCACGGCTCATTTCTGCTGCCGCATCAGTACTAAATACCATCGTACACATTGCCAGTACGGTTGTCAACATGGTCATCAGGATCGGACGCATACGGGTTCTTCCAGTTTCTACCAAAGCCTCCCGTTTTTCCATCCCTTCCATTCGTAACTGGTTTGCATAGTCAACAAACACGATACCGTTATTTACAACAACACCTGCCAGCATCAGGAATCCCATCATTGCTGTCAGTGAGATTTCCTGTCTTCCGATAAAGAGTCCCAGCAGACCACCGGTAAATGCCAGCGGAATCGTAAAGATGACGATAAACGGTGATAACAGGCTCTGGAACTGTGCCACCATGATCAGGTAAATAAAGGCAATCGCCAGACCGATCATCAGGAAAATATCACTCATGGCATCCATGACTTCCGTACTTTCACCGGCAATCTCAAGGCTGTAACCGTCCGGCAGTTCATACTGATCCAGTTTGTCCTGCAACGTACGTGACAATACTGTAGTATTATAACCATCTTCTGTCTCCGCTGTCACACTGATGTATGTTTTCTGATTATCTCTTTGAATAGAAGCAAGACTTACGCCTTCGCTCATAGTTGCAAACTCACTGAGTTTGTGTGTTTCGGTCTCTGTGGTTCCGTCGGATTTCTGTTTATCTACAGAAAACTCATAGTCCATCAGGGAATCCACATCTACGGCATCATTTTCATTGACGATTTCTACATCGTACTGTTTGCCGTCCATAGTCAGGGTTGTCGCTGTTTTTTCCGTTGTCAGATTTCCGGCAAGTTCCTGATAAATCTGTGCTACCGTCAGTCCCTGAGCCATAGCTTTGTCCTTGTCAATGGTCAACTGAATCGTCTTATCGCCGCTCTCCTGACCATTGGAAACTTTGGTAAATCCTTTTACGTCAGACACAATATCCATCACGTCATTGCTGATCTCCAGCAATTTGTCAGTATCACTTCCATAAATATTCACGGTCAGTCCACTTGCCATATAAGAGGACATATCCATGTTAGAAGTAGATACGCTGTAATCTTTAAACTTCAGATCTTTGCAGATTTTTTCCAGCTCTTTTGCCACTGGACTGTTGTCCTTTGCGATTTCTTCATCCAATAACAGAAATACGTTCAGATTATGTGTGCCGCCGCTGCTTGTCAGCATGGAAGAAGCACTTCCGGAAGCACTGGAAGAACCAGAGATCATACCAACGTAAGTAACACCGTCAATGGCAGTCATTTTTTCCATTGCCTGATCTGCCAGTGCAAAAGTTTCCTCATCGGTCAGATCCTCATCTGCCTCCAACGTTACGGACATCTGATTACCGCCCATACTCGGGAACAGGATCATACCGGTATTCACTGCCTTGTATGCACATCCTGCCAGAAGTCCGATTGCAATAATTAACGGTACAAATTTTCTTCTCAGACAGAAACGCAATACCTTTTCATATACATTCAGTACTTTATTTAATAATTTCTGTGGCTTCGGCTCTGTATTACGCAACATAGTAGAACTCATCGCCGGAACAACTGTCAATGCGATCAGCAGACTCGCAACTAAGCTGTATGCAATGGTCAGCGCCAGATCTACGAACAGTTCACGCACCAGACCATTGACAAAAATGATCGGTAAGAATACGCAGATGGTTGTCAATGTAGAAGATGCAATGGCACCTGCCACCTGTTTTGCACCCATAACCGCCGCTCTGGCAGATGGTACACCAAGTCCACGCAGACGGTAAATATTTTCGATTACAACGATGGAGTTATCCACCAGCATACCGATTCCCAACGCCAGTCCCGACAGGGAAATCAGATTTAATGTTACACCGCTGAAATACATCAGCACAATTGCCACCAGGACACTCAGTGGAATACTGAATGCTACTACGATGGTTGGTTTGATGGAACGCAGGAAAATTGCAAGCACGATGATCGCAAGAATTGCGCCCACGATCAGGTTTGACAATACGTTCTGTACAATCAGATCTATGTAATCACCCTGATCCATCAGACTTGTAATATGAAGTCCGTCATAGTCTTTTTCCAGCTGGCTGATGGCTGCACCACAGGTATCAGACACATCTGCCGTTCCCGCTGTACTTGATTTTGAAATAGAAAGAACGATTCCGTCATGTCCGTTTACTTTTGCATAGGCATCTCCGGAATTGTCGATCCATGTGACATCTGCCACGTCAGATACATGCACATCTCCCAGTCCGTCAATGTTGCAAAGTACGGAAGATTCCAGTTCTCCATCAGAAGCATATTCGTCACCGACTTTCAGCAGGTACTGATCATCGCCCTGATAAATATAGCCTGCCGGCATTGCGAAATTCTGTGCAGACAGTAACTGAGATAAGGTATCAAGGCTTAATAAAGAATCCAGATTTGCATTTTTTAATGCGGTATCTCTGCCCTGTTCATAAGAAGTCTGTGCATCATCTAATTTTTCCTGATTAGACTCCAGTGCAGCTTCACCATCTGCGATCTGTGCCGCACCGGTACTGAAGCCAACTGCGGCGGAAATTTTTCCGGATTCCAGAGCTTCGTAATTGTCTGTCGCTGCTTTTACCTGCTCGTTAACCTGATCCACGATCGCCTGTGCTGCCTGAATCTCAACTTCTAAGTTTGCTAATTCTGTGTCAATCTGCGGCAGACGGGTATTTACGATCTGATCCATCTGTTTCAGATTGTCTGCTGTCAGTGATGCCGCTGCATCTGACTGACCGATCTGTTTCATAAAAGCTGTTAATGCTTCTAATTTTTCCGGATTTTTCAACGCATCAGAAATATCCGCCGGATAAGCGGAAACATCCATGCCATAGCCTGCTGCCATTTTCTGCATAGAAGCAAAACTTTCATTTACCTGCTGATACTGTGCTTCAATTCCGGCATCATCATATGCTTTTTTCTCTGTCTCCAATGCCATTTTTGACGCCTGCAAACCTGCAAGCTGCGCATTGTAGGCAGACTGTGTCGCCACTGCCGCATCCACTGCTTTGCTGCTCTGCGCCAGTTCACTGGATGTAGAATTTTGCTTGTCTTCCAGTGCCTTTTTGGAGCTTTCTAACTGCGCCTTTGCACTGTTCATCTGGCTTTTTGCATCGTCAATCTGAGACTTTGCATCCGCAAGCTGATCGTCCACATAAGCTGCCAGTTTATCATTCAGCGCATCGATTTTTTCCTGATTCAAACGGATTTCCACTGTTTTTTCAATGGCTCCGGTTGTATTGACACTGGCTACACCGTTCTGACGCTCCATAGTCGGAACAACGGTATTTTCCACGAAATCACTGAGTTCATAAATATCTTTTCCATCATAATCCACGCTGGCATAAATGACCGGAAGCATATCCATGGACACTTCCATGATCATCGGCTTTCCGGCGCCATCCGGCAGTGTAATCAGATCTAATGCATTGGACAGTTTTACCATGGCGCTGTCCATGTTTGTATCCTCTGCGAACTCCAGCATAACCGTACAATAATTTTCATTGGACGTACTTGTGACATTTTCCACACCGTTGACCGTTCCAAGCCCGGATTCCAACGGTTCCGTCACCGTACTCTCGATTTTGTCTGGCGAAGCGCCCGGATAGGTCGTCACTACCACAACATAGGGCAGCGAAAACTCCGGTAACAGATCCGTGGACATTCTGGTAAAACTTACCACGCCAAGGATCAGACAGATCACCACCGCCACAAATACGGTATAGGGTTTCTTAACGCTAAATCTTGACATTTCTTTCCTTCTTTCTGCTACTATAAATTTTTCAAATTTCTCTCTCAGCAATCTGACATTCCTGTCGAATGCAGATTTTTCTCATACTATCGAAGTATTTTACCGTAAACTGGTTGGCAGCTCAACTGCTTTGATGCAATTTATACTTTTTTTACACTTCATAACAAAAAAGCGACATCAAATACATCGCAGCCATCAGACAGGAGCCGCGACACTATTTAACGTCGCTGTTATTTCTGTATTCTGTTTTATTCCTTTTTTCAGCGAAATATATTTTAACACCAGTTTTTAAAAATCAAGCGCAGAAAATCACACTACAACTTCTAATATTTTTTTACCGTTATAGTTCAGCTCTTGAATACCTGTTTTCTTTTTCTTGTTAAAATAGTAAAAATAATTTTCGTCCATTCTCTTCCACAAATTTCTGATCATTATTTCCATATACAGCTTATTATTAACTGCCAACTCTGCCAAAAACATATCATACAATTGTGTTTCAAAATACTCATCTACCGCCTCAAAACTCAGACTGAGTACCAGATATTCTTTTTGCAGACGTCGTTCCAACAAATAAAGTGTCGTTGTTTTCCCATACTGTCTTGCCCGATTGATAGTAAAATACTGTCCGTTTTCAATATAATCATGCATAATCGTATCGATTCGCTTACTGATATCTACCATATAATTTTTTTCTGGAATACATATTCCAGTAACACAAAATTTTTTTGGCATATGGGTTTCCTCCACTTTTTTAATATCTATCAGTATAACTGCTTTTTCTTTCCTTCGCAAGGATTATGAAATGTACAACCATTAGCCGTTTTCAAACACATACATTTGTATTTTATTCTGTAAAATATTTCATACTCCGTATTCGTTACGCATTATATTTTTTCAAGTCGAACGCACGTGAGACTTGGTGCGTGATTCTGGTCAGCGCAAGCTGACATCTTCTTTTCAGAATCACTGCACATCCTCGCGGAGCATTTATCTCAGTCGGAGATTGAACTCCCACTGAGAAATACTTGTTACTACTCACCACTTGCAAAAGTGGGAGTCTCAACTCAGACTGAGATCAATTCCCCTAATTTTTCAAACACCTCATCCGCATACATCTGCTTGATCTCATGTCTGCTCATATCCGCCACCTCTGCTTGTAATTCAAAAGTATGCGCCTGATTTCCAATCCGAATACAAAAATACACCTGCCCCTGCACACTGTCAGCATTATTCGGATCTACATTTCCGGTTGTGCCAGTGATACCAATGGCAACATCCGTGTTCAACTTTTCCTGTGCAGTTTGTGCCATTGCCTCTGCACATTCTCTGGAATATACACCGTATTTCTCAATTACTTTTGCATCCACACCGATCAGAATCTTTGTCTCATTCAAATAAGTAACAAATCCTCCCGGAAAGATTGCTGATGCTCCTTCCGTATCAGTGATCATAGATGCAATCATGCCGGAAGTACAACTTTCCATTGTTGAAATGGTCGTATGAGTTTCTATCAGTTTTTTTATAATATTGTCTATTCGGTTTCTGTTCTGTTCCATTTTACCCCTCCATATTTTTCCTTTTTAAACGATGAAGTGTACTATGAGATAAATTATGCTTATTCGTTAATGTATACCAATTTTCAGTTGAATTTTCAAGCGTTTTCCAAAAATGTGAATAATCTATCATCACGATATCTCCATCATTTATTGTATGAAATGTATGTACCAGATCCTTCGAACCGTGTATTAGAAGATGATATCATTAGTTTTTATGGTACCTCTACTGGCTTATATTCTTATACAACAGTACTTGGTGCACAATTAACAATTCCGTCCGTTTTAGCAGTTTACATTGATATAAACTAATTAATCTACATCATTTGAAAAAAATCACTAAAAAATCATGGTAACTCTGAATCCACTCAAAGTTACCATGATTTTTATCCTGTTTCTCTGAAATATCAAATTTTTCCATCCTTATCTTTGCAGCGTCTGCTGAATCGTCCTCAGCATCCGGTCCACATCAATCGGCTTTGTAATAAATCCATTCATTCCAACATCCAATGCCCGTTTCTGATCATCCGAAAATGCATTCGCTGTCATTGCTATGATCGGAATATGAGCCATTCCTGAAACCGGAAGCTCACGAATACGTTTTGTGGCTTCATATCCGTTCATTTTCGGCATCTGAATATCCATTAATATGACCTGATAATATCCGACCTCCACCTGTCTCAGACGATTTAAACATGCACTTCCGTCTTCTACCCAGTCCACCATCATTCCTGCACTGGTCAGAATTTCTTTTGCTATTTCCGCATTCAGCTCATTATCTTCTGTCAAAAGGACACGCACTCCCGCCAGTTCCGCATTTGCGGCAATTGCCGGTTCTTTTTGCTTATCGATAATATCGCCCTGTCCCGCAATCTTCAAACGCAGACAAACAGTGATTTTTGTACCCTGCCCTACTTTGCTTTGAATGCTCACCTGTCCGCCCATCAGTTCAACCAGTTTCTTTACAATTGCAAGTCCCAGACCGGTTCCTTCCGTCTTACTTTCCGTGGAAGTCCGCTCACGCTCAAACGCTTCAAAGGCATGTTTTTGAAATTCCTCATCCATGCCGATACCGGTATCCTGCACGGAAATCCGATATTCTGAGAATTCTTCATTCACCGGTGTTTCTTCATACTCTAGTGTAATCTTTCCACCCTCAGGTGTAAATTTCACTGCATTATTCAGTATATTGACCAGAATCTGCTGTAACTTTGTCTCATCACACCAGACACAGGGGTTTTGCAATTCACTGATAATCTGAAACTGAATGTGTTTCTTTTCCATGCTGTATTCCATTATCATATTCAGTTTTTCTGATATCTGCTTCAGATCTACGGCGGTTTCCTCCAACGTCAGCTTTCCGCTTTCAATTCTGGATAGATCCAGCACATCGTTAATCAGCTTCATCAAAACCTCTCCGGATGCCTGTATTTTTGTTACTGCTTTTCTGACAACAGCTTCATCATCCGGATGTTTTGCAATGATATCAGCAAATCCAAGGATTGCATTCATCGGTGTACGAATGTCATGAGACATGTTTGCCAGAAACGTAGCTTTCACTGCACCGGCTTCCTTCGCATCTCTGGCAGCTTCTTTCTCATGTTCCAATGCCAGCAGTAATTTTTCCCGCTGTTCCCTGTCATGCTCTTTCTTCTGATGCTCCACCATAAAAAGATATGCCAGCAGCACCGTTGCTGTCAGGCAATAAGGTTGGAGCGGATATGCATCATGCAAAGGGAAAACAAAAATATTAATCAGAATCCCCATCAACGGAATAGATGAAAAAACGGCGGATATCAGTGCATACCTCTTTCCGTTTTTATTTTTTGTGATCAGAATATAGCTGTTCTGTACAAATGCATATCCATAGTAAAACAGATTCAAAACTGCAAACGACTTGAACCACGGTCCACGGGTATACACACTATGATCATCAATGCTCCACAGCATCCCATTAAACACAGACACAATCACAAGAACAACCAGAAGCATCATCGGAACCGCTTCCAGTATCCTTATGCAGATTCTGCGCTGCACTCCCATATAGCTTTGTATAAACAAATGCCAGGTATACGGCATGATAACGTACATCAACAGAAATGCAAATGCAATGATCCGAAATGCCCTTACACTTCCTCCTTCTGTAAAAAAGCATTTTACAAAAAGGGCATCCAGCGCTACATATAGCTCCACTGCTGTAGTAAAAATAATTGCATATGTCTTACTGATACTTCTTTCAATCGACGTGCCGATTTTTATCAGAAAAAGTGTCAAAACCATCAATAAAAAACCGGATATCCCCAAATATAATTCTTCCATTTTCTTGTCCTTTGTAAAACTTGTCTTCGTAAAAAATTTCTGTATTGCAAAAATGCGTAGAAGAATATGTCACGCTTTGCATGACGCACATTTTGCATTAAGAATACTGATGCTCTCTTGAATTCATTTTATCTTTTTTCTTTTCGATATGCAAGGAAATCAGACGTTTCACCCGACGATTCTTTTTCTTCACATTCAAGTCAATCATATGTGAACCTTGGTGCGTAATTCTGGTCAGCGTAAGCTGGCATAATCTTCTCAAAATCTCTGCATCTGTACACAAAAAATCCCTCTGACTTCTGCTGTCTGTTTGACAAGCATATTCAGAGAGATTTTTCTATAGAAAACAAATATGCAAATCCATTTGTGTGGATTTTCTTTTTAAATGTTGTACTCCGGTACAACGGTCTTTTCTTCGAAGAAATAATCGAAAATTTTCTTTTTGTAGTGTGCAAAATCGCTACCACCACGATCACGGTATTTTCCAAGTTCTACTTCGATGACATCTTTGATACGTCCCGGTCTTGCGGACATTACCACAATGCGATCTGCCAAAAATACGGCTTCTTCGATATCATGTGTAACCATGATCATTGTATTATGAAAACGCTCACGGATCTTCAGTAACTCTTCCTGTAACTCGATCTTGGTCAGTGCATCCAATGCACCAAACGGCTCGTCAAGCAGCAGAATTTCCGGCTGACTCACCAGTGATCTTGCGATAGCTGCACGCTGTGACATACCACCGGATAACTGGCTCGGATATGCCTTTTTGAACTCGCTTAATTTTACAAGTTCCAGATACTGATCGGAAAGCTTTATTTTTTCCTCTTTACTCAGTCCCGTTAATCCCAGCTGTACATTTTTTTCAATGCTCATCCATGGAAACAGGCGGTGCTCCTGAAAAATCATGCCACGGTCCATGCCCGGTCCTTTGACTTCATTTCCGTCCACAGTTACCAGACCAGTGTCGTTTTTCTCAAGTCCTGCAATGATTTTTAACAGAGTACTTTTTCCGCAGCCACTGTGTCCAACGATGGCGATAAACTCACCTTCCTGAATCTCAAGGTTGATATCTTTTAATACATCTACTTTCTGCCCATCGACAGTAAAGCTTTTATTTACGTTCTGAATTGATAATGTCTTTCCCATTTGTGCTTACCTGCCTTTTTCCCATGGTGTGCATAATTTGCCGATCAGTGAGATCGCCAGATCCATGATCACACCAACTACTGCGATGGCGATGATTCCTGCAAATACAACCGGATACTGCATCAGGCTTCGTGCATCGTTGATACGGAAACCGATACCGGAAGTAGCTGCGATCATCTCTGCACCTACCACTGCCATCCAGGATACGCTGAGTCCCAGTTTTAATCCGACAAAAATGGACGGAAGTGCAGATGGCAGATAGATTTTTGTAAACTGCTGCCAACCATTCAGATGATACATTTTTCCAACTTCGATCAGCTTCGGATCGGTACGCTCAATACCGCTGACGGTGTTGACCAGAACCGGGAAATATGCTGCCAGAAAAATAACGGCAACTTTTGACTCCTCACCGATACCAAACCAGATGATCAGGATCGGAACCCATGCGATCATTGGAATCTGACGGATCGCGGTAAATGTCAGCATGAAGAAACGGTTTGCAAATTTGTTCATTCCCATGAGCACGCCAAGCAAAATCCCTACAACGACTGCCAGTGCATAACCTTTGGCAATACGGCTTAAACTGATGCCGATATCTCCCGGCAGGGTGCCGTTTGCGATCTGTTCTTTTAAGGTTTCAAGCACGGTGCTGATCTTTGGTAAAATCAGCGTAGACATCGCGCCGGTAGATGTAGCAAAATGCCACGCCAGCACAATGATGATCGGCAATATGATCATGTTGATAAAAATCAACAGTTTTTGTATAAATACATTATTTCCTTTGTACATGCTCACACGGCCTCCTTACTGTGCGCTTTCCTGATACTCCTGCACTGCTTTTTCCAGATAGGAGGAATCAATCCAGGAATCAAAATCTACCTGATTGGTGATGATGTTGTTGTTCAGTTCAAATTCTTCAATATTTTTCAGTGAAGTAATATATCTGTCATCCAGACTGATCGGATATCCAAGTTCCAGATCAGATACAGCTACCGATTTTACCTGCTCTAACGTTCTTCCGCTCTTCTCAGCAGATAATTCATAGAATGCCTCCGGATCAGATACGATATCATCTTTTGCCTTCAGCATTGCTTTAATGATTGCCACACTCACATCAGAATTTGCACTGATATAATCAGATCTTCCGATCAATACGTTTGGCTCATAGAAAACATCCGGATCAGCTTCCACACCTTTATGTAAAATAGTCGCTTTTCCCTGTTCAACTAAAGTATCTGCCTGTCCGTATGTAACAACTGCTGCATCTACAGCCCCGGTGGAAAGACTGGATAATCCTTCCGGGATTGTGCTGTTAACAAGCTGTACGTCATTCTCTGTCAGGCCAGCTTCTTCTAATACTTTCAGAACATACATCTGCGGTGTTGCACCTCTCTGATAAGAAATAGTTTTTCCTTTTAAATCCTGTAAGGAAGTGATACCGGAATCAGTGCTGACTGCAAGCTGCCATACAGAACCAAAACTTGTCACGGTCAGTAATTTCGTATCAATGCCGTTTGATTTTGCCATGATTCCTGCAAACCCCGCATAATATGCGTAATCCAGATCTCCGGATACTAACGCCTCATGAATCGCCGGTGCTGCTCCTGTAAACGGAATCAGGTCTGCATCGTAGCCTAACGGATTCAGATATTCATCCAGATATCCTTTTTCCTCTGCCACTGCCAGTGCTCCCTCTGCCCATTCATATCCGGCACTTGGAAAACCGATGTTGACAACCTCATAACCATCTTTATTTTTTTCTGCTTTCGCACTTCCATCAGAGGATGTTCCGTTGTTGCTTCCACAACCGCTGACCACCAGACCTAATGTAAGAACGATACCTAAAACTGCTGCAGTAATTTTTTTGCTTTTCATTTTCCTTCACTCCCTTTCTGCGGAATTCTACTTTTTAACTCTCATTTGTTTCACAAACAGATATCTTTTTCCACCTGCCTGTGTTATGTATCTATTGTTTCTTTATTATTTATTTCTTTGTGAAACAGATAATCTTCCTATTTCTTGATCAGATTACTTTTCTTTACAGTTGCGACACAGAAGTTTACTTCTTCATCCTCATCCTCAGATGCACCGCCACCTGTCATCAGACGTGCATTCGGATCTACACCATCGATGGTTGTCACTTTTCCAAGTCCGTTTCCTACTAAAGAGCCCGGTACGCGGAAGGTTTCTACATCAATCGGCTCTACGGAAATTTCTTCTGGTTTTTCCACCTGTGGAATCCACTCATATGGTACACGATAAGCACGATATACCATATTGTTAGTGAACTGACCAAGAATGGTGTTGAAATACGGATTGATGTACTCCCATACGATTTCATGGTCCGGTGTTACCTCGATCAGACGTCCGTCAGATCCCTCTGTGATCAGTGTATTTCCGTTTGGAAGTCTCTGTGCGCCACTGATATAGGAGCTGTAAAATTTGGATGCATCTGTGAATAACAGGTTTCCTGCTTCTAACGGTGTATACTGCCATGTGATCTCCAGTGTGATCGGATTAAACTGTAATACTCTGGAATAATCTCTTCTTGCGTTATTGACACCAGTTAATGCGCCAGGGTTCGGAGTACCGTAACCGCCTTCGCCACCATTATCAAATACAAGCAGATCGCCTTCGCCCGGAAGTCCTTTCGGAATCATATGTAAATGATGCTGTCCGATGATCCATCCAAGTTTTTTGGTTGCTTCACTCTCGTTAAAATCCGGTCCTACGCGCCATACAATGTCGCCTGTCTCTTTGCTGATGATGGCAAGAATGTTGGAATTTCGTGCATCAATGATAATGTTATCCGGACGGAAACGCTCATCTCCCTGATCGTACCATTTGTTCTCACCTAATACGGACATGCTGTTGATGTGCATCCAGTCGCCGCCGGCTTCCCCCTGCAGGCATGGATTACGGAACAGTGCATTTTTTGCTGCCTCGTCAAATCCAAGCTGATCAAAATGATCACTTGCACGCCAGCTCCATAAAATATTTCCTTCCCAGTCAACTTCGATGATCTTGTCGTCGATCAGTCGTTTGTCGGAAATATCATGATTGTATAAGTTCTCATGTGTCAGAAGTAAGGTATTTCCACTGTCTGTTTTTGGCTCTCCGCCCGGATAATAATATCCAACGGTAGATCCCTCTCTCTGGAAATCATGATGCTGTCTTGCCATGTAAACCGGATCTTTGTCACCGTCTGCGATCAGCTCTGTTTTATCGAATTTCCAGACGATGTTGCCGTCCCAGTCTACCTGAACCAGATTGATCTGATCCTGATACGCTTTTTTACCAGGTCTGGTTCCTGTAGTTCCCATTACATATCCGCCCGGAAGGATCTTGTTCGGAAATCCGCCAAGTCCTGCCCAGAGCTGAACTTCACGACCGTTCATGTCAATTAAAAGTGCTCCTTTTGCGGATGGAAAAACGGTGTAACCGTTGAATGTTTTGTCTTTATTGTAAATTAATGTTCCTGTTGGAAAAATACTTGGATATCCCATGATGTTGTCTCCTGTTCTGTTTTAAATTCTGACCTTTCTACCTTCTTAAACACAATTCAAGAAGTATCCCACGAAAAAGCGATTCGGTCTTTTCTAAATTCTGCTATGTAAATTTGACCTTTTTCCCAAAAAAGTGGTTCGGTCTATAATTTTTTGATGTTTTCTGCGATGATTAATTTGTGTGTAAATCCTACGGATTTCTCTCTGATTTCTCCGTCCTTGAAATATAACAAGGTCGGTACGGAGCTGATTTCATATTCGTCTGCCAGAGACAGTTCATCCGGAATCAGTACTTTTCCGAAATAAACATCATTTCCTGCTTCCTCGGAAAGTTCTGTGATGCCCGCCTCCAGCTTCTTACAGTGCTTACAGGTTGCAGAATAGAATTCTACAACGACAGTGCTATGCTCTCTGATTGTTTTGTCAAAATTTTCTCTGGTCAATTCGTTTACCATGCTGTTGTTTCCTTTCTATTTCTCCACCCTTTATTCTGACTGGGTTGTTTTTTGTTTTATCAAAGGCAAAGGATATTCGCTATCCTCATATATATTGCAAAAACATCATTGCTTCTGCATTATATTCATATTTTTAAAATCAGGTTCTCTATCTGGCAATCTCAGTTTTATATCTGTGTCGTCTTATATTCTCTATTATTGAATCAGATTATTTTCTAATAATATACTGTATTGCTGAATTTGCAGCGTTTGCTCCATCTGCGGCTGCGGTGATAATCTGTCTGAGTTCTTTTGTTCTGACATCTCCTGCCACAAAAAATCCAGATTCTGAAGTTATGCCATCTTCTCCGGCTTTGATGTATCCGCTCTCATCCAACGTCACCAGATCTTTGACGGCTTCTGTCTGCGGGATCATGCCAATTGCTACGAAAATGCCTTGAATCTCAAGTGTTACTCCTGTATCTAATAAAAGCTTTTCAGCTTTCTTTTCACCGACGATTTCCTGTACTTTCGCATTTCGAATGATTTCTACATTTTCTTTTTGCTCCAGTTTTTCAAGTGTGGATGCATCTCCTCGAAATTCTGCTCTGCGGTGAATCAGATAAACTTTGTTACAGATTTCGGAAAGTAATAAGGCATCATCTAATGCACTGTTTCCTCCACCGATTACGGCTACATCTCTTTTCTGGTAAAAAGCTCCGTCACAGGATGCACAGTAGGAAATTCCTCTGTTATCGAATTTCTCACTTCCCAGAACGGTAAGTTTTCGATGTGCAGCTCCTGCGGTGTAGATCACTGTTTTGCTCTCCAGCACCTCGCTACTTTCCAGTGTGGTTTTAAATCCTGTAGCTGTTTTTTCAAAGGAAACTGCTTCGCCTTCGAAAAATGCAACACCAAGTGCTTCCACATGTTCCCGGATTTTTTCGCCTAATTCATAACCGTTACTTCCATAAAAACCGGGATAGTTGTCAATGCGGCTGCTCTCTGCCATCTGACCGGTTCCTTCATATTCTTTTTCTACTACCAATACGTCCAGATTGGCACGCTTTGCATAAATCGCTGCAGTCATACCTGCCGGTCCACTTCCGATGATCAGAACATCTGTCATTTGTTTTTCCTCCCGTTTTTACATTTCCTATTATTCATACTTACTTAATAGGTTTTGCATGTCATTGATACTATCACATCAAATAAAGGCTGTCTAATACACAAAAAAAATAGCCAGTTATAGATTTTGGCTATAGCTTATTGGTGGGTGGCTTAAAATTTACTATTTAAAGTCTAATAAAAGACCTTCTGTATTTTATCTCAGTCTGAGTTGAGACTCCCACTTCTGCAAGTGGTGAGTAGTAACAAGTATTTCTCAGTGGGAGTTCAATCTCCGACTGAGATCAACAAAACGTATATGGCACCAGTCAGGCAATCTTTCCTCGACAAGCGATTGTTAGCTGCAGAGGTAAGATTGCCTGACTGGTGCCTTCATTATCTAAATTTACTGTCGCAAAGCAATTTACATCATGGTAGACGTACGAATCTGCTCCGCTTTTATGTCACCTGCAAGGTAACGAATGATCTCAATCGCAAATTCAGCCGCTGCTCCCGGTCCTTTTCCGGTTACCAGATTTCCGTCAACAACTGCTGCATCTTCGCTCCAGATTGCGCCGCCTTCCGGTTTGCATCCCGGATAGCCGGTTGCGTGTTTTTCTTTTAAAATGCCGGTTTCAGAAATCATTCCCGGTGCCGCACAGATTGCTGCCAGCATTTTTCCATTATTTAAAAATTTCTGCGCCAGCTCTTTGACACCCGGTTTTTCACCCATTGCGCCGGTTCCCGGTCCACCCGGATAAACGATTCCGTCGAATTCATCAAAATTCATATCTGCATATACTTCATCTGCATGAAAAACGATCTGATGTGCGCCCATGATCTGGCGTTTTCCGGTCACTGAAACTGTTATAACCTCGATACCTGCTCTTCTGCAAAAATCAACTACGGTCAGGCATTCAATCTCTTCTACACCATCGTTACATAATACTGCTATTTTACTCATATTATTTCCTCCGTTTCATTATAAAATTCATAAACAAATTTGCTTCTGATTGCATTTTTCCAACAATAGCTTATACTAAAAGGACATGAACAATAACTATCAGAATGGAGCCTTATTATGGAAATCGAACGCAAATTTTTAATCCGACAGTTACCGGAACATCTGGAACAATATCCATGCCGCCACATTGAACAGGGCTATCTGTGTACCAATCCGGTTGTGCGCATCCGCAAACAGGATGATGCTTATTTTCTCACCTACAAATCCGGTGGTCTCATGGCAAGAGAAGAATACAATCTTCCGCTGACCGCAGAGGGTTACGAACATCTCCGCCCGAAAGCAGACGGTCTGCTTATCACAAAAAAGAGATATTGTATTCCATTTAGTACCTATACCATCGAACTGGATATTTTTGAGGGAGAACTTGCTCCGCTGATCCTTGCAGAAGTGGAATTTCCTTCTGAAGATGAAGCGAACAGCTTTACACCTCCGGAATGGTTCACCGAAGATGTTACCTATTCCGGCAAATATCACAACAGCTATATGAGCCACCACGGTTATCATCCAGAAGCATAGATAAAACATGCCTAAAGCAAACTAACTTAGCAGACAAACTTTCTGTGCATCGCTATTTGTTAGTCACCCCATGCAGGGTTGGCATCTGATTTTATCAGATACTATTTTCTCCAGAGAGAGGTCTGTTCGTATTTCTGACGTGTGCGGATACAATATTTTAACTGGTCATAACGATCACTTAATTTTCCCTCCGGGATTACCACATCGACAACAACTGCCAGATCATCGATCAGACGATCTGTAATTTCATTTTTGATGTCGCAGACAATCTGATACTTTTCTTCCATGGTTTCTGCATCCAGAAAACGCAGTAACCATGGATTGATTTGCTCTATGGTATCATCTTCTGGCGAAGCTACTACTGTTTTTTCTATTTCTTTATTGTCATTTTCCACGGATGTGCTTACTGGTTCTTCCTTCTGACACATCGTTGCTGCACTTACATTTTCTTCTTTCTGGCTTATCGTCTCTGGATCTACATATTGAAACCGGTATTTCTGTGTCACTTCCGGATATTTTTCATGATCGACTTCACTCACAAACATATCATACGGGCGGATGTATACACCAAAATCACCATACAACGCCTGATACACAACATACGGTTCCATGGTTTCTGAATGTTTTGCCACTGCAATGATCTGATATAATTTCTTTTTAAAATGTAAATATTTTTCTCCCGGTAACGGATTTCCCTGTGCCATTTTGATTCCTTCTTTCTGCCCCTGATTCTTTCTTCGATCACTCCCCTGATCTGTTTAAATCTGCATGTCTACAGCTTCATTCTATGTTTTGTCATGCATCCTTCTATTTTACTTTATTATCCGAAGCCAAAACTAGTAAACATTGTTTTCTATGTTTTTCGCTAATCCCAAACTTATACGTTGAATGAATTTAACATATCCATTCCTTCTGCAATAAAATCACGCTGAAATTCTATGTTGTTTTTTGGTCCTTTGACCATTACCTCATAGACATCATCCATCAGATTCTGATTTTCAGCGTCCCTGTCATTATCCAGCTCCACCTCTCTGGTGTTCGCTTTTGCTGCTGCCACAATCTCGTTCTGATCAAAAATGCTCATCTGCTCTGCCTGCTGCTGTTGCTGTGCGCGCTGTTCGGAAGCTTTTGCCTTTTTTGTATCGGAATATTTTGTCGTGGAAGCCGCTGGCTTTGCCTTCGACTGTTTATAAGATCCATAGGATGTCTGCTGTTTTTTCACCGTTTGTGCCGCTGTCGGCTGTGTCCGCGGTTTCTGTACCGGACAGCTTTGTGTCGTTCCTGCATTTCTATTTCTGTTTGCAGGCTTCTTTTTGCCTTTTACTACACTGGAAATAATAAAAATCAATACAATAAACCAAAAAATCAGACTTGCCATCACGCCATCTCCTTCCTGTCAAACTTTTCGTACAGTATAGCATATTTACAAGAATCATGGTATACTGTTTTGAAGTTCGACTTGATTGAATTTTGGAGGTTACTATGTTTGCCAAAGCAAGAAATAATATTTCACAGATGCAGATGATCGCACTGGGATTTTTCTGTATCATTCTGATCGGTACGCTGCTGCTTATGACACCTGCGGCAAGCCGGAGCGGTACACCCACTGATTTTCTCACTGCTCTGTTTACATCCACCAGTGCCACCTGTGTGACGGGACTGGTAGTCACAAATACGTATCTGCACTGGTCACTGTTCGGGCAGATCATCATTATCACCCTGATTCAGATTGGGGGACTGGGATTTATCACTTTTGGTTTCGGTTTTTCCCTTTTTCTTCGCAAAAAAATCACGTTACGCCAGCGCGGTTTATTAAAAGAGAGCGTAAATGTGCTGAATACCGGCGGAATCGTCCGGCTTGCACGATTAATCTTACGGGGAACTTTACTATTTGAAGGTGTCGGTGCCATTATCCTGACCCTCTGTTTTTGGCGGGATATGCCTTTTCATCAGGCACTTTATTATGGCATTTTCCATTCCATCTCCGCTTTTTGTAATGCAGGTTTTGACCTGATGGGCGCATTTGGAATGTCATCCTTCATCGGATACAACGCAAACTGGATGGTTTGCCTGACTCTGATGGCTCTGATCCTGATTGGCGGCATTGGATTTTTCGTCTGGAGTGATTTAAAAGAACACAAACTACATTTTCGCAAATATGCACTGCATACCAAAATTGTGCTGGTCACTTCCGTAATCCTGGCTGTTGTTCCAACGATTTTGTTCTGGATTCTGGAGCGCCATGCATTGTTTGCAGACATGAGCGGTTCCCAGGCACTTTTAAATGCTCTGTTTTGTGCCGTCACACCACGAACCGCCGGTTTTAACACAACCGACATTGCCTCTTTGAGCCAGAGCAGTCAGTTTCTGACCATTATCCTGATGTTTATCGGCGGTTGTCCGGGTTCTACCGCGGGCGGTATCAAAGTGACAACGATTGCCGTACTGATCCTGTATCTGCGCTCTACCCTGACCAGAACAGACGGTGTCAACATTTTCAAACGCCGGATGGAAGATGATGCAATTTCAAAAGCTGCTGCTGTATTTACGACACATCTGCTGCTGGCAGTGGTTGCCACGTTTTTGATCTCAATGCTGCAGAATCTTGACCTGACCACGATACTTTTCGATGTCGTATCCGCGGTCAGCACTGTTGGCATGAGCACTGGTGTCACACCTTCTCTGGTACCGGCTGCCAAAGTGATCCTGATCATTTTGATGTATCTTGGACGTGTGGGAAGTCTTTCCTTCGCCATGTCCTTTACAGATAAAAAACGACTTGCACACGTTCGCCAGCCAAAAGAGCATATCAGCATCGGTTAAACATAAGACCCGGCAATCTGTTGGTATACTTTGATTTTTCGGCATATTCGTTATTACATACGGCAAATTACTTCTGATAACGTCTTGCCATTGCATATTTGTTACTATTTATTTTATTACACCAAATCTATTTATTTTCGCAGAAAGGATTTTATTATGAAATCATTTTTAATTATCGGAATGGGACGTTTCGGCAGTCATTTATGCCGAAATCTTGCCAAACTTGGAAACGAAGTTATGATCGTTGATCAGAACGAAGAATTATTAGAGCCGCTTCTCCCTTATGTCACAGATGCAAAAATCGGTGACTGCACCAAAGAAGAAGTGTTAAAAAGCCTGGGCGTCGGAAACTTTGACAAATGTTTTGTCTGCATCGGCACAAATTTTCAGAGCAGTCTGGAGATCACCTGTCTGTTAAAAGAACTTGGGGCAAAATATGTCATCAGCAAAGCAACCCGCGATGTGCATGCAAAATTCCTTTTGCGCAACGGTGCCGACAAGATCATCTACCCGGATCGGGATATTGCAGAAAAATGTGCGGTGCAGTACAGTTCCGACAGTGTTTTCGACTATTTTGAACTGGGCGAAGATTTTTCCATCTATGAGCTGGCTCCGTTGCCGAAGTGGATTGGAAAAACTATTATTGAGATGGATATTCGTAACAAATACCACACGAATATTGTGGCGATTCAGACAGCAGATGGGATTCAGGCAATGCCGCCGGCGAATTATCGGTTTAAGGAAGAGGAACATTTGCTGGTGATGGGAAAAAATGAAGATATACGGAAACTTGTCCGGAAATATAACAATTAGTAAGCAGTGTGGTTTTTGCACAGCCTACAGTAAAGGGACTCTGGCTATTTTTTCTCAGCAAGCGATTGTTAGCCGCGGAGACAAAATAGCAGAGTCCCTTTTCATAACTTATATCAGATGGGAGATGACTCCCACCTCTATAGGTGGTGAGAAACAAGTTAGTATCAGTGGTGGGAGCCAATCCCCCATCTGATATAGCCTCCGGCAGGATTACAGAGGTGCGCAGTTGAAGTATGTCATGCAATTGCATGACGCGCACCTCGCAACAAGAATGCCGGAGCATTCTTGAATTTAAACCACACAATTACCCGTAAAATTTACACTAATTTCGGTGCGTCCAATTCAGATGGACGTTCTTTTAATGCGTATGCCAGATTAATGGCATGATCGGAACATCGCTCCAGATCGGTAACCAGATCGGAGAAAATAACTCCACCAAGTGGATTACACATAGAGTTCATAATACGCTCAATGTGATTATTAATGAGATCTTTCTCATGATCATCTACATGTTGCTCCAGAATTTCAATCTGATCCAGCTTGCTGTAATCATCTTTTTCAAAAATATCCAACGCCAGATAAACGGCATCCAACGCATCCTGAGACATATCCAGAAGTTCTTTTCTGGCTGCCTCTGACATTTCTGCTTTTTTCGCATTCATCTGTTCAATGTACTCTACAATATTTTCCGCATGATCGGATAAGCGCTCAATATCAGTAACCGCAATGGTCATCATAGACACACGACGCATATTTTCCGGTGACAGATCCAGGGATCTGAGGTCTACCATGGCATCTGCAATCAGATGATTCAGGATATTGACACTCTCCTCATGAGACCGTACGGAAGCTGCCTTTGACATACTGTAATTGAAGAAGCAATCCAGTGCACGTTTCAGATTGTCAGCTGCGATATGTCCCATACGTGTGATCTCACGCTGTGTCTGACGCAAAGCAACTGGAGCCGGTACTTTTGTCATCTGTGTCATATATACCAGAGAACGATCTTCTAACTGCTGGTTTTCCTCCGGAAGTACCGGAACAATCTTCTCTGCCAGCCAGATCAGTTTATTTGTAAACGATAACTCAACCAGTACCGCGATAATTGCGAAAATTGTATGCGTATTTGCCACCTGACGTCCAACATCGCTCGGTGACAGACTCTGGATTCCTGTCAGTATGATTGGGAAGATATTGATCAATGCGACCAGAATTCCCGCACGGAATACGTTAAACAGCAGGTTCAAAATTGCCGCTCTCTTTCCGTTTCTGTTTGCAGTCAGACTTGCAAGCAGGTTTGGTGTAACAGAACCAATTGCCGCACCAATTACCAGGTAAACAGCTACGTTGTAGCTAAGCAGTCCCTGAATGGCAAACGCCTGAAAAATAACGGTTGAAGAAGAAGAACTCTGCAGTAATGCCGTAAATGCAATACCAAAGAGAATTGCAAGTGCCGGATTGTTCAATGTGGATAAGAATGAAACAAATCCTTCACTCTGGGATAACGGATGAATCGCAACTTTCATCATGGTAATACCCTGGAATAACATACCAAAGCCCATGATGACAGATCCTACATGCTTCACAAAATCATTTTTCATAAACAGATACATGATCGCACCTGCAAAAAGAAGCAGCGGCGTAAATGTACTAATGTTAAACGCTGTGATCTGTGCAGTGATTGTTGTACCAATATTGGCACCCATAATAACACCGATCGCCTGTCCCAAGTTCATCAGACCTGAGTTTACAAATCCGATAACCATAACATCCGTAGCCGAAGAACTCTGAACCAGTATCGTCATACCAAGTCCCACAGCAATTGCAATCAATTTGTTTTTTGTTGCGTGTTCCAAAATTGTCTGGAGTTTATCACCACAGGCATTTTTCAGACCAGCGGACATGATCGTCATACCAAAAAGGAACAATCCAACGCCACCCAATAGTGAAAACACTTCTACTATAGACATATATTTATCCTCCGTAATATTCGTAAAAAAATTGTAAATAGATTTTTACATACGAATCTATTTTAACAGTAAATTGTAAATTTGTCTTTAGCTTAAACGTAATTTATTGAAAATAGGTAAAATATAAGAAATTTCAACGTAAAATAGAGGTAAAATATATAAATAGTAACAAATTTATCACTATCCATTTACGGAACCATAATTTTTCACAATTTTTAATGATTATTTTAATGAAAGTAACGGTTGATTTTTTGTTTTGTATTCTGTATAATTCGATTTGTGACTAAATTTTTTAGTTTTGCGGATATGGCGGAATTCATGACCATTGAACTACTAACGTTCAATGGTAGGCAGACGCGCCAGAGCGCGTTCATTACTTTGCGGATATGGCGGAATTGGCAGACGCGCCAGATTTAGGTTCTGGTGGGAGACCGTGCAGGTTCAAGTCCTGTTATCCGCATAGAATAAGGGTTTCCGGGCATTTTTCATAGTCCCGAAAACCCTTATTTTTTATGTTTTGACATCAATTTTGACAGCAACTAACTTCCAACCGGAATATATGCAGCTTCTATTTTCCGTCCCACCATACGATTTCACCGGCTTCTTCGGTTTTTCTCAGATCGATCAGACGCTGATTCTCCGATCCTCGGAACTGCAGACTGATATTTTTCTTATCTTTCATAAATTCTCCGTCTACAAGTACATCCACACAGGCAAGCACCGCATCCGTCACCTCACAACGTGCTCTTCCGGTTCCAATCTCTTTTCCAGTCAATTCCTCGTATACATAACCGCTGTAAGCCCAGATTGTTTTTTTCGGCAATTCACGGCGCACTCTCTGTAAAAACGGAAGCAACACGTACTGATGCTCCGGCTCAAATGGTTCCCCGCCAAGTAATGTCAGACCTGACACATATCCAGGTTGCAATGCATCCATCAGTTCTTCTTCTACATCTTTTGTAAAAGGCTGACCATAGGAAAAATTCCATGTCTCCGGTTGAAAACATTCCTCACAATGATGCGTACATCCGGACACAAATAAGGTTACGCGTACTCCCGGTCCGTCCGCAATATCTGATTTTTTTATATTACAATAATACATGTTCTATCCCCTCCAGATACTATCTTCAGCTTATCGGAACTGATTTGTCTCCGGCTTATATTCATAATTGATCTGTGCAAGCTGATCTATAATTTCCTGTTCTGTTACACCATACGCTTTTGCCAGTTCTGCCAATGATGGATAATGGTCTCTCAGTTCTGTATTTACAACGCTTAAAAGCATCACAGGATCTTTTGGTAATTTCATTGTTTTATTCCTCCAGCATCTATATCTCTGTATCATTCCCTATTATAATACTATATGCTCTTTTTTGGTATTCTATTTTTCAAGAATCGTTGCCATACCACTCATAACAAAAAGTCCAAATACTGCCAGAATGCCGCCACCAATCTGCTGCCACAAACGCCCCATCGCAGATAACTCTCCGTTGTTATACTGCCACTTCCGCAAAAAGAAATAACATTCTTCAGGATACATCACACAGATAATTCCAAGTATATACAAAACCAGTCCAAGTATATTCATATACCATTTTGAAATTGTTTCCTGATCATTATAGATGATCCTGCACAGTGCGTAACTGCAACGCTCCTGTCCCATGTCTGGAGTAATATTCACGCCATCTTCAGAAAATTCAAAGTTTCCATTCTGGAGTACTGGCACTCCGTTATCATACAACTCTTTCTGCTCTGTATCCCAGCTTCCTGATATAGTCTGATCTGGAAAATAAAATGTAATTTGTTCCTTTTCTATCTCATAGGAAACTTCCTGTTTTTTATCGTGAGAAACAATTGTAAATTCATGATCCGATGTCTGCTCTATATAATTAGAAATGTTCTTTTCATACCGCGAATCACTTTTTTTATAGAAAAAGTCATCTCCTACATAAACACCCGAACGTAACGTTGTATAAGTTCCATATCCAAATGCAACTGCTGCAATTAATACAATAATAACTGCCTTTATCGCCTTTTTTCTGCTGTTCATACTCCCCTCCTTTTTCCCATACCGTCTCCTACTATTTTTATAAAATAATCATACCATTCCACTTTTTCTCCTGTCAACAGCCGTCGATTTTCTTTAACATATATTAAGAAAGACCGTTATATAACGTCTTTCTCAACAATTACATAGCAGTCTTTTTTTAATTTATTATTTTTGTTACAAATCTCAGAGTTTTTAAGGCTTTTTTTCCTCGGCCGAAATTTTTTGTTAGTCAAATCCCCGAAAAAAATTTTTGGGTTTTAAGTTATTTTTGCTAATTTACAGATGAAGCACTCTCTCCTTAATTTCCTGAGTTCTTCCCTGATTCCAGAACTGTGTTCCGATATAACCACAGGTACGACGTGCCACATTCATCTTATCCTGATCATGGTTTCCGCAGTTCGGACACTCCCAGATCAGTTTTCCGTCTTCCTCTACGATCTGGATCTCACCAGTGTAACCGCATACCTGACAGAAATCACTCTTTGTATTCAGCTCTGCGTACATGATGTTGTCATAAATGTACTGCATTACTGCAAGTACTGCATCCAGATTCTGCTGCATGTTCGGTACTTCCACGTAACTGATCGCACCGCCCGGAGACAGCTTCTGGAATTGCGCTTCGAATTTCAGTTTTTCGAAAGCGTCGATGTTCTCTGTTACGTGTACATGATAGCTGTTTGTGATGTAGTTTTTGTCTGTTACACCCGGGATCAGTCCAAAACGTTTCTGCAGGCATTTTGCAAATTTGTAAGTGGTGGACTCAAGCGGTGTACCATACAGACTGAAGTCTACGTTGTGCTCTGCTTTCCACTCGTTGCAGACATCGTTCATATGCTGCATTACTTCCAGTGCAAACGGTGTTGCACTTGGATCTGTGTGGGATTTTCCTGTCATATAACGAACACATTCGCACAGACCTGCATATCCCAGTGAGATTGTGGAATATCCACCGTGAAGCAATTCATCAATGGTCTCACCTTTTTTCAGTCTTGCCAGTGCGCCATGCTGCCACAGGATCGGAGCTACATCAGAAGGTGTTCCTTCCAGACGCTCATGACGGCAAACTAATGCGCGGTGGCAAAGTTCCAGACGCTCATCGAAAATCTTCCAGAATTTTTCCATGTTTCCGCCGGAAGAGCACGCTACATCAACCAGGTTGACAGTTACAACACCCTGATTGAAACGTCCGTAATATTTCGGCTGATTTGTTTTCGGATCTACATACGGTGTCAGGAAGGAACGGCATCCCATGCACGGATAACAATGTCCCTCACCGTTTTTGTCTACTTTATTTTCAAACATAATCTTCTCAGAGATGTAATCCGGCACCATTCTTTTTGCGGTACACTCTGCAGCAAGTTTTGTCAGATACCAGTATTTGCTGTCCTCATGAATGTTGTCCTCTTCTAAAACGTAGATCAGTTTCGGGAATGCCGGTGTGATATAGACACCTTTCTCATTCTTGATACCCTGAATACGCTGTTTTAACACTTCCTCAATGACCATAGCCAGATCATCTCTGGTACGTCCTTCCGGAACTTCGTTCAGGTACATAAAAATGGTAATAAACGGAGCCTGACCGTTGGTAGTCATGAGTGTGATTACCTGATACTGGATCATCTGAACGCCCTGTTTTACTTCTTTCTGTACACGAAGCTCTGCTACTTTATTGATTGTCTCTTCATCTGCTTCGATACCACTCTGCTCGAATTCGTAAGCAACTTCTTTCTGATATTTCTCACGGCTTACCTGTACAAACGGTACCAGATGGGACAGGGAAATACTCTGTCCGCCGTACTGAGAACTTGCGATCTGTGCAACCGCCTGTGTTGCTACGTTACATGCAGTAGAAAAGCTGTGTGGTTTTTCGATCATTGTCTCGCTGATCACGGTTCCGTTCTCCAGCATGTCGTCTAGATTTACCAGACAGCAGTTGTGCATATGCTGCGCAAAATAATCAGCATCGTGGAAATGGATCAGACCTTTCTCATGTGCATCCACGATATCTTCCGGCAGAAGGAAACGTTTTGTAATATCTTTACTTACCTCACCCGCCATATAGTCACGCTGTACGCTGTTAACTGCCGGGTTTTTGTTGGAGTTTTCCTGTTTTACTTCTTCGTTGTCAAACTCAAGCAGGCTTAAGATCTGCTCATCTGTTGAGTTGGACTTACGCACCAGCGCTCTCTTATATCGGTAGGTGATATAGTTACGCGCTACAGAAAAGGCTCTCTGGTTCATGATCTGATTCTCTACCAGATCCTGAATTTCCTCTACACTCAGTGCACGATTCATGCCTTCACAAATCGTACGCATATTGGCTCCGATAACTGCGATCTGCTCTTTGCTCATCCGCTCAGTCTCTGCCACACTGTCATTCGCCCTGATCACTGCGGAAATAATCTTATCCAGATCAAACTGCGATTCTGATCCGCTACGTTTAATAATCTTCATTCCACTCGCCCTTTCTTACCACTTTTTCTCTTACTTTTATTATTTGTTCATCTGCTGTTCAGAGTTGTCTCAAGTAACATCCAACCCTTTTTTCTCTCCAAACAGTTGAATTTCTATTATAACGATCCTGTTGATCCCTTTCGAAGCCCTGTCTTCTTCTCTGGAGGACCGTTCTTGACCATTGTACAATATCTAGTGTTGATTTTCAATTGCAAATCCTACATCTAGTGATTTTCTATCAATATCCACAAATTTCAGTTAACGTATTGACTTTTTGAAATCACTCAGAATACTGCCTTTTTTTCGCAACTTTTTCCATTTAATTCAAAAAATTTCAAAATGCAAAAATAGCACTTTGCACAATTGACAAAAAATGTTTTTCAAATATCAATACTATATCTTGTATGTGCATTTTTTTACACACCTATTCCTCAAAAACAGAGGTTTTTACGCACAAAAAGAGAGGGAAAGAGTTCCGTCGTGATCAGGTACTCTTACCCCTCCCCTGATGTCAGATCTGATAACCAAACTGTCTGTGTCATATTTCCATGACACAACATCTGGTATGATATTCATTTTTCTTATGCTTCTGCTGTCAGTTTTTCGATAGCAGCTTTGATACGTGCGATGGACTCTTCTTTTCCAAGTACCTCCATCAGCTCAGTTGCTCCACCCGGTGTCATCTGTTTTCCGGAAAGTGCAGTACGGATCGGCCACATTACATAACCGTTCTTGTATCCGTTTTCTTTTACATAACCGCTAAGCATTGCATACAGGGCATCGTTGCTGTAATCTTCCTGTGCTTCCAGTAACGGTAACACATCTTTTAAAACTGCCAGAGATGTCTCTGCATTTGTTTTCATCTTTTTATGTGTATACATTGCTACATCGTACTCCGGAACTGCCTCGAAGAAATCAATATGCTCTTTGATATCCGGGAAGATCTCGATACGTGTTTTTACCATCTGAGCGATCTTCTTGTAATCACAATCACGATGTACCACTTCTTTGATGTACGGCTCTGCCATCTCGTAGAATGCATCAAAATCCATTGCTTTGATGTACTCTCCGTTCATCCATTTCAGTTTTACCATATCAAAAACGGCCGGAGATTTGCTGATGTGATGATAATCAAATTCTTTCACCAGCTCCTCTAAGGAGAAGATCTCACGGTTGTCTACCGGACTCCATCCAAGCAGTGCAACAAAATTTACAACTGCCTCAGATAAAAATCCCTGTTCGATCAGGTCTTCATAAGAAGAATGTCCGCTACGTTTGCTCAGTTTCTGATGTTCTTCGTTTGTGATCAGCGGGCAGTGGATGTATTTCGGCTCTTCCCATCCGAAGGCATGATACAGTCTTGTATATTTCGGTGCAGAAGACAGATACTCATTACCACGGACTACGTGTGTGATGTTCATCAGATGATCATCTACAACGTTTGCAAAGTTGTAAGTCGGATATCCGTCGGATTTGATCAGGATCATGTCATCCAGCTCAGAGTTTGGCTGTGTAATGTCTCCGTAAATCTCATCATGGAAAGTTGTCTCTCCTTCATTCGGTACATTGGCACGGATAACATACGGTTTTCCTGCTGCCAGATTTGCCTCGATTTCTTCTTTGGAAAGATGCAGACAATGTTTGTCATAAACGCTGATCTCTTTACCGTTGATGTTCTGTTTTAAAGAATCCAGACGCTCTTTGTCGCAGAAGCAGTAATATGCCTCTCCTTTTTCGATCAGTTTCTTTGCATATTCCAGATAAAGACCGCTCTTGCAGCGCTCACTCTGGATGTACGGACCATAGCCGCCATCTTTGTCCGGTCCTTCATCGTGGATCAGACCTGTTTTTTCCAGTGTACGGTAAATGATGCCCAGTGCTTCTTCTACGAAACGCTCCTGGTCAGTATCTTCTATTCTTAATACAAAATCTCCGCCCTCGTGCTTTGCGATCAGATATGTGTACAAAGCGGTACGCAGATTACCAACGTGCATACGGCCTGTCGGGCTCGGTGCAAATCTTGTTCTGACTTTAGCCATAACTCTACCTCTTTCTGTATATTTATTTCGATTCAACATCCAACTTTTTCAGTTTATCTTCATATGCTAGTAAAATCTACACATGATTTTGAATCACACAAACTGATAAATTTTTCTGAATCGTTTTCTTCATTCCATAAGCGTTCCTATTATAACGCAAACAGGATATTTCCACAAGAGAAAAAAACAGGATACCTGTCAGTATCCTGCCTGCAAGCGTCAGCTTGTCTTAAGTTCTTTCCAGAGCTGACTGTAATATGCTGTGGTATCCGCATCCAATGCTTTGTATACCTCACATTTTTCCAGTGTCTCCTCACTCGGGAAAATCAACGGATCATTCTTTGTCTCCTCATCCAGCTGATCGTATACTGCTGTATTCGGTGTCGGATAATAGATTTCCTCAAAGTTTTTCATCGCAATATCTTCTCTGCAGAGGAAATCCAGGAACTTCAGTGCACCCTCATGGTTTTCTCCTTTTTTCATCATTGTCCAGGAATCAAACCATACATTGGAGCCCTCCTCCGGAACGACATATTCCAGATCTTCATCATAATCGTTGGCTAAATATGCCTCACCGGAATAGCAGACAGCTAATGCCGCATTTCCGGCAACCATCTCCTCGCGGACTTCATCTACGAAATATGCTTCCACATCCGGTTTCTGCTCGATCAGCAGCTTCTGTGCAATGTCCAGTTCCTTACGATCTGTTGTGTTCAGAGAATATCCTTTATATTTCAATGCACACATATACGCATCACGGATACTGTTCTGCATAATAATCTCTCCGGCGTATTTTCCGTTAAACAGACTGTCCCAGCTTGTGATCTCCTCATCCACCATATTTGTGTTGTACAAGATACCTACGGTTCCCCAGAAATACGGAACGCTGTATTTGAGTTCCGGATCATAAGATTTGGACATTTCCCAGTAAAGATCACCAATATTATCGATATACTGCATTTTGCTGTAATCGATTTCTTCCGCCTCACCCTCTTCGATAAAACGCTCTACCATGTAATCGGAAGAACAGACCAGATCATATGGAATCGTACTCGCCATATATTTGGAATACATTTCCTCCGGTGTCGTTGCTTCCTCATAAAGCACTTTGATTCCGGTCTCTTTCTGAAACTGTTTTAATATGGAAGTATCAATATATTCTCCATAGTTTAATACCACAATGGTATCTTTTCCACCAGCTTCGGACATATCCACGGAAGATTCTTCTTCTCCGGTAGCACCGCAGCCGACTAAAATTCCGGTCATGGCAACACACAGCGCCATTGCCACCCGGCGTTTCCAATTTCTATTTATCATACTGTCACCTTTCCCATTCGCCCGGCGTGTTCTATGCCATAAAATACTTTTTTCTATATAAAAGATGTTTTTCTTACAAAATTCAAGAATGCTCCGGCATTCTTGTTGCGAGGTGCGCGTCATGCAATTGCATGACATACTTCAACTGCGCACCTCTGTAATCCTGCCGGAGGCTATATCAGATGGGGGATTGGCTCCCACCACTGATACTAGCTTGTTTTTCACCACCTATAGAGGTGGGAGTCATCTCCCATCTGATATTTTTATCGCAACCGCCTTTTTGCCGTTTATCGTACTGCTGCTCTAAAGCGGACATTTGCAATCCGCTTTTGCTACCTGCTCATGAACGCAGTTGCTTTGCGACCTGCGTTCACTCTGTTCTGATGAATTCTCGGAACATAATTTGCCAGCAGTAAGATCACCAATACTACCACAAAAATCAGTGTGGAAAGTGCATACATTTCCGGCTTGATACCACGCTTTAACTCACCGTAGATCATGGTGGATAAGGTATTGATTCCTGCTCCCTTTGTGAAATACGTAACAACGAAATCATCCATGGACATTGTCAGCGCCATGAAAAATCCACTCATTACAGACGGGAAGATCATTGGCAGAATGACACGTACAAATGCTGTCACGCTGTTTGCGCCAAGATCTCGTGCCGCCTCGTACACACTCATATCCATCTGTTGCAGTTTCGGTAAAATACTCAAAATGACATATGGAATATTGAACGTGATATGCGCCAGTAAAATACTTACATAACCTAAATTCGTAAATCTGGAAAACCACAGCATCAGTGCGATACCTGTTACAATATCTGCATTCAACATTGGAATATTTCCCACGCCAAGAGTCAGTGTGTAGCTTCTTTTTCGCATTGCATCGATACCGATGGCTGCCAAAAGACCGATTCCGGTTGCGATCGCCGCAGATGCGAAACCAATGGTCAATGTATTCTGTAACGCCGCCATTACATCACTGTTGTGTAGCAGGTTTTGATACCATTCCAGTGTAAATCCACCCCATACAACACGGGATCTGGATGCATTAAAGGAAAGAACGACCAGCACTGCAATCGGAATATACAAAAACGCAATGATCAGCACCAGATAAAATTTCATAAAAAATCGCTTTACCATACGCTGCGCTCCTTTCCTGCATCTGTTTTTGAAGTAAACATCATACTGATCAACACAAAGATCATCAGCGCAATGGATAAACCAGAACCAAGATTCCAGTTCATACTTGTTGAGAATTCCTGTTCAATAATATTTCCGATCAGCATGATCTTACCGCCGCCCAGAATATCCGGAATGGCAAAAGTGGTCAGTGACGGAACAAATACCATGGTAATTCCACTGATGATTCCCGGCATGGTCAGCGGGATCATAATTTTTGTCAGTACTGCTTTTGGCGGTGCGCCAAGGTCTCTGGCTGCCTCAAGGATATCCTCATTCAGCTCGGAAACCGCATTGTATACCGGCAGGATCATAAATGGCAGATAATCATATACCATACCGATTACAATTGCCACATTGGAATTGGCAAGATGCTGTCCCGGCAGTCCAAGTGCGCCAAGCAGTGCATTGATAATACCGTTTCTGGATAACAATAGCTGCCATGCCATGATACGCAGTACAAAATTTACCCACATCGGCAGGATCACGATGATCGCCATCATTCCCTGTTTTCCGATGTTCAATTTCCGCAGCATTACTGCCAGCGGATATGCCAGCACCAGACAGATGGCGGTGCAGAGCAGTGCAAGCCAAAGTGCCAGCAATAAAGATTTCAAATGCACCGGCTGGAAAATCGCCAGAATGTTCGCCAACGTAAATCCGCCGTTTCCATCCCCCAGCGCATAAAATACGATCATCAAAATCGGCAATACCGTAAATCCCATGATCCAGATAATATACGGCGTAGCCAGTAAACTTCTCTTATTCATCCTTTTTGATAACCTCCTGTGCGGAAGACACTGGTTTGTGCATGATCTGAATATTTTCCGGTTTTACATACAAACCGATCTCTGTACCCGGATGGTAAGCAATGGTACTGTGCGCCAGCCACTCAAAGCCTTTTGCCTGCACTTTCATCTCATAGTGAACACCTTTGAACAAAATGGATGTCACAACACCGTCCATCATACCCTCTCCCGGCTGTACAAATTCCATATCCTCCGGTCGGATAACCACATCGACATTTTCATTCGGAGCAAATCCGGTATCCACGCATGGGAACGGACATCCAAGGATTTCCACCAGACAATCCTTCGGCATCACACCGTCTATGATATTACTCTCGCCGATAAAATCTGCTACAAAGGCATTCTGCGGCTCGTTGTAAATATCTACCGGTGTTCCTACCTGCTGGATCAGTCCCTGGTTCATAACAATGATACGGTCAGACATGGTCAGTGCTTCTTCCTGATCATGGGTAACAAAAATAAAGGTAATACCCAGCTCATTTTTAATTTTGATCAGCTCCTGCTGCATATCCTGACGCAGTTTCAGATCCAGTGCCCCCAGCGGCTCATCCAACAGCAGTACTTCCGGCTCATTGACAATGGCACGGGCAATAGCGACACGTTGTTGCTGGCCA
>ERZ772854.516-NODE-516-length-45368-cov-5.082625_pt1 | contig 45368 bp, 39 predicted proteins | sample MGYA00580844_ERZ772854 | MGnify/ENA primary metagenome ERZ772854 (study PRJEB29015, sample SAMEA2737727) | human gut metagenome | biome: human gut; feature: human-associated habitat; material: faeces | place: China | collected 2012 ...
ATCAGATTCATTAAGAAATGTCTCTTGAAGTGTCTTAAATTACGATACCATTATACGATGCGGCACCTTTCGCCTTTTCATAGTCGCTTTCTGTTCCTACGTCTTCCTTCTGCACCCACTGCTTTTTCTCATCATCCCAGATACTGAGAATGCAGTACAGTTCATTTCCGATCATATTATGCCGTCTCTGCCATCCGCAGATGCCAAAGGCCTCATCCAGTATGGTCTGGTCTACCCTTGCATTTTTATAAAGGAGCAGAGTAATCCCCTGCTCCATGATTGCACCTACACGGCACTCAATCTCTTCCGGATTTAAATTCCGGAAGAGATTGAGTGCCATTAGTTTTTCCCCCTGTAATCCCTATGCAACAGACAATTTTCTATATGAGCTGACATTGCTGTACTCTGCAAATATTTCTGGTTTTTCTCTTCGAAGCCTTCTGCCGTCCACAGATTCCCGGCTGATTTTCTTCCAGGAAACAACAATTCCATCTAGTTCACCAGTCTCGTATGCCCCCATAACAGCCTTGATCTGATTGGCAAGTCCTGTTTTCTTTTTCTCAAGTTCTTTGACCTTGGAATCAACGTCCTGGTACTCTGCTATAACTTTTTTCATATCTACATTAAGCTGAATCGTACTTGCAACAGAATTGCTATATTTTGTGTTCAGATATTCCTGGGTTGCCTCGGAATCATCTGCAACAGGCTCTGTGTCTGTAAGTACGCACTCTTCCCAGAACTTCTTTTCCCTGGCGGTCAGTTCTTCAATCAGGAAATCATCTCTATAAATTGTAGTGAAAACAAATTTATTGCCGCCGATCAGTGCCGCTATGTATGCCTTATTCATGCCGCATACCGCCAGGTAATGCTGTACCTGCAATACATACTCCTCGGGTACACCATTTTCCCACTGGTCCGCCTTATACTGACTCGCTGTCTTTGCTTCAAAGATACATTTCTCACCCCGCTCATCTGTAACAATTCCGTCCACATCTGCAAACAGATATGGATAATCTTCGTGAAAAATCATTGCATGTTTCTGGCGCACCTTAAGCCCGGTACGGTTCATAAATTCCTTACGGATAATCGGCTCCATCACATTTCCCCAGTAAGTAAATTCATTTCCGTTATCTGCAACTGGCAGCTTTCCTGTTTTTTCTTCCCACAGCTGTAAAATACTTCTGTAAGGATTTTTTCCCATAATCACAGAAGCATCGGAACCACCGATTCCGTTTCTTCTAAGCTGTAACCATTCTTCTCTTGTAAGGTTCCCTGTCGGTGTCATTTTTCGTCTCATAATTCCTGGCCTCCTGTTTTCTTTCATTTTCCAGACTTTTATTCCTTGCTTCTTTATACCGCTTCCGGAAGGTCATATCCTTCCATATCTTCGACCTCATGTCCCACATACTCTTCCAGTTCCTGGTAGGAATGGTCTTTTACACCAAGCCATTTCCTGTACATACCTTCCAGAATCCCGCTTGACATATTCAAAAGGTTTAAAAGTGCAACGTCACTAAGCTGTGCTGATTTTGCCAGAAGCACCTCATATAATGATGAAAAAGTCTCAATCTTGTATGCCTCGGCGATCAGATCTGTCGGGTTTTCACACAGCAGATGTTCTCTATAAGTGGAAAATTCCCCGTAAAGTTTCTGGACAAATTCCTGTTTTAATTCTTCTTTCACTTTTTGCTTCATTATGCCTGTCTCCTATACTCTGAAAAAACATAGGACTATCGCATCCGCTGATATCCATACACGATATAGATGTAATATCCATATTCTGTATAAAAACTGCTTATTGCGATAGCCCCATCGGTAATTCATGCTGCCTTGACCAGCTGGTAAGCCCGGTCAATCATTGGGTTGCCATCTGCTGTTCTGGCGAAAATATTCTCTTTGTAATTTGCTGTCTTTCTTCTTGGTGTAGAATGTGTTGCAAAGTCAGATACTGCATTTACAAATCTATAACCGTTGTTTCCAACGTCTTTCAGATCAGGTGCATCAAAATATCTCATTTTCATGTCTGCTCTCAGTTTTTCTACACCACGTTTCTGAAGCAGAGAATAATTTTCTTCCATTGGAAGAAGAATCTTAATATAATCCAATACCTGTTTCTCTGACAGCTTGATTTTTCTCAGATTCTCAAATTCCTGTCCCAGCGCAGTCATGTATTCATCAGCCAGAAGCAGGGTGTTCTTGGCTTCTTCAATTTTTCCACTGATATCCCCAGTATGGATCATAGACCAGCTCCGCTTTGCAGTACGGAGTGCCAAGTTCAGTGTGTTATTGCAAACAACACGGATTGGAGTCAGGGCAGTTTTCACGGTTCCCGAACCGTCATGGGTATTGGAAAATACCATATACGGACTGATTCGCTCACCGCCAATGATAAACTCCCTTGGCAGTCTGGCAAGCATCCACACACGGCGTCCTTCCTGCAGGGAACCGGCTGTCTCATAACGGACACCCTCGCCCAGTAATGTATCTGTAAAAGCAAAGGCTTCTTCATTCTGGATTACCTTGTAACGGTCTGTTACTACGCCCAGCACCTTGCGGTCTGTGTCTCTTACATTCGCTTTGTACCCCTGGATCAGTTCTTCATTTTCTGTGTAGACTGGCTCCTGGAGAACTTTCCAGTTAAGTCCTGCTAGGCGCAATGCATCCTTTGAATTTGGTGCTTCTGCTACCATTGTTCCCAATCCGTGCCATGGTTTTTCTCTTGTATAAAACATTGTCTCCACATTTGCTGCCATAATTATTTCTCTCCTTTTCTTTTCATGATCTCGTCCCAGATTACAACTGCTGCTGATAAAATACTGATAATGATTCTCTGCAATTATGATTCCCCCTTATTCATCACACTGAAACACGTTTCCCTCACCTTTTGCCAGACGGATGCAGTTACTTTTTCCATCATAGCAATAGACCTGTTCTGTCAGCTTCTCTTCTGGTTCTTTTACTGTCCTGGATCCGTTGTACAATCTTCTCTGCATTTCTTCCACTGATAAATCCGCTCTTACTGCAGATACCATGACTTCATGGACAGATGTAAACACCAGATATAAGCTTTCTGCCCCCAATACTTTACAGATTTTTCTGCAGACTCCCGGATAGAAAATTGCAGCTGCACCATGCTGTAGTATGGTGGTGCTGATACACTTGTCCCCATTTCCTTCCAGAAGGACGGAAGAACTGTCCTCTTCCATGAAATCTTCCCCTTTATACTCCTGCATAAACAGGGCTTTCAGAAAGTTGTAATATCTGGCAGGATATAATTTTGATGAATTCCTCACTGCAGCCTTTATTACTTCGTTTTCATCTGTCTTCCATAATTTCAGAAATTCCGGTGCAACTTTAAGTCCGATCATCTTACCGTTTCGGTCTAACAGTTTAAGGTTTGAGCAAATTGCAATATCACCGACAGTCTGATATATACACTGTGTCAGTGCTTCCTCATTGTGAATACTTTCTGCACTAATAAATAAATGCTCTTTTGCCAGCTCATAATTTTTGCACTGGCTGACTGCCTGTGCCAGACAGAATCTGTCATCCTCACGGATCGTCCCGATAACTGAATCCGCTATGGATGTAATACTTTCCCCAATCTGGTATCTGGCATACAGTTCCGGGACTCTGATTGAAATAACAGATGCATCTCTGTCTGTATTCATATAATGAATCTCCAATGCCGTATCCGATGTCGGTCCTTCATCCGTCAGACTCCCCATACAGTCAGATTTCCAGCCTGTCTGTGAATAAATTGTCTGTTTTAACGTTTCCATGAATTCTTTGTAGTTTAACATTTCATTCCTCCTTGATGAAAGTAAAAAGAGCTGAAACGCATACTCACGTCTCAGCTCCGTATAACAGGTTACTATTTGTTATGTAATTGGTTTCCTCCTTCACGGAAATATTACATCAATATAACTTTCAGCTCTACGCAATAAACACATTTATTACTTAGGCTGTCCTTTTTTATCTCTTTTTACTTTTAATCTGGAATTGAAGATTTCCTTAATCTTCTGCTTTCCCTTTTCAGACTCTAGCTCACTTATAGTTATATCACCCTTACATATTTGAACTAAAATTGCAATATATGCTTCTCCCAACGCTGCTGTCAATGCGGCTGCCGTTGCAGCTGAAACAACACCACCAATTATAGAACCACCTATCGGTATAATTTTTAATATGTTAGCAACAACCGTTTTCCCAAGTACCGTTGCTCCCGCCGTTCCGATTGTTCCAGATATAATAGTGCTTAATGTCCCTTTCGCAATAGGAAGTCCAAACGTTGCTGTTATTTTTGCCATCATTGCAATTTCTTCAGGAACTAAAAATGCAGCATCAGAAAGCGGGATTGGACTCGCGCCAGTTACGGCCGCTCCAGCAGCGGCTACAGCCACAATAGAATTTGCTTTATCTATTTTCATATTAAGATTGGCACACTGTATTGCAATAAAAGTCTTTTTTACCGTATCTGGAATCACCTGCAACATTACTTCCGCTAATTTATCCAGTCCATATGCCTTTTGTACAACCATCTTATTTATTATAAAATCTTCAGCCAAAATTGGAACAATGCTTACAACATCCAACTTTTCTTTTCTTATTGCCTTTTTTAATTCTTTTGCTTCTTCTTTATTATAAGATTGTGTCAAAACAATAATAATCGGAACATCATACATGCTTGCTCCATTAATAAATTCCTTCAAAAAATCTATTTCCGCTTGTTCAAAACGATGTAATGGAGTACCTATGCAATAGCAAATACAGTGAATAGCCTGATCTATGTTACTATTTTGCACACCTCTTGCAATTTCACCTAATATCTGTTCTAACAAACCATCAACATTATTTGTTCCACTTAATTCAAGTCCTGGAACATCATAAAGTGCTAATGGAAATCCTTCTTTCTCGACTCTCTTAATTTCTTGCGTAACCGGTCGGCCAATACCTGTTTCAACTATTTTTTCACTAAATAAATTGTTTATTAAAGTACTCTTACCAACACCAGTTTTTCCTAAAACCATTATATTAAATTTATTTAGACTTTTGTATTCCTTTTGAATTGATCTCAGCACTTCCTGCGCCATTTCTCCCGTACTAATACTAGTCATTTCTCTTCCCCTTTTTCTACACTTTCTGCGTTTTCTACAGTTTCCAAATCCCAATCATCTTCTGCTTTCGATTTCTTCTTTATTTTTTGATCAAATACTTTCGTTGCCCCCCATTCCATTACCTTTGGAACTACAACAAATGCAGCCGCAGTAAGCACAATGCTTCCAACAACATATGTTGTTTTACTTTTCTTTTCGCTCCTATGATTGTCTCCCATAAAACCACCTCGTACATTTATCATTCGTTCTTGAAGTTGTCTTTATTATACGCTTTTTTAGTTTTATTTTCAACAACGTTATAGTTTATTTTGTACTGCATATTCTTGCTAAAATAGCAGTAAAGGAGAGACCGATAACATGAAAAATTTAAAAACTCTACGCCTATCCAAAAACTTAAGTCAGCAGCAGCTGGCATTGCGTTTAGACCTCTCACAGCAAACCATATACAAATACGAAAATCAAATTACCGAACCAGATATTGCAACATTAATCAAATTAGCAGATTATTTTAATACATCTGTGGATTACCTTATCGGCAATACTGATAATCCACAGCGTCCTGGAGCTTATAACGAAGAAAATCTCACGGATGCAGAACTACAGCATCTTAAAATGTATCGTAACTTATCAGATAGCATTCAGTCTTCCCTTGACAATCTGATATTTGAATTTTCAAAACACAGCCTATAGGCGTAAAAATATTTCTATTGACATGTCTATTAACTTAAACAGCTTGGGATTAAAACCAAGCTGTTTTTTATTTCCTACGATTCGTTCACACTCTGTCTGCTTTTGCCAAATATTCCTCCAAATCTACGCAATATTGGTTTATTTAGATTTATATTGGTTTATTTTGGTTTATTGAAATTAATTCCCAACTTACATTCTATTAAATAGAATTTCATGGCTGAACAACTTTATTATTACGGCCACGATAAGAATGGAGCAATTATTATGATTCAACTTTGCATTGACGATTTTAGCTATACTTCAAAGCCAGAAAAAAACGAGTATATAAAGATTTCTAAAAGAATTTCAAAATGCGAAGTATGTTATGATCTTTCTCACATTGCCGACTTGGTAGGGAATCATGGATACGCCTTTACACCTGCCACATTTCATAACCAATATAGAAAAAAAGAAAATTTTCAATCCATGCAACTTTTTGCATTGGATTTTGACACTGGTATCCGCTATAACGAAATAGCAGAAACAGCAAATAACTATGGACTTCCCATAGCTTTTGCATATAAAACTTTCAGCCATACAGAATCACATGAACGGTTCCGTGTTGTATTTTTATTTGATGCAATCATTACAGATCGTAACATAGCAGAAATGATTCTCGCTATGCTATTGAAAATATTTTCTCAGGCGGATCCAGCCTGTAAAGATGTATCCAGGGTGTTTTTGGGAGGAAAAGGACTTATAGATGTCCATAATCAGATGTGCTCCCCACTCACCTGTATAGAATCATTTGAACGAAAAATGATTGAAGATGATAATTCCCGACATGTCAATAGAAATATACAGAATTTCGCACGTAAATATAGCATAGGATTAAGTACTAAAAATAAGATCCGCATTCAAAAGAAATCAGAACGTCCAGACTATTATGAAAATGGCGCAAAAAGTGCAAGTCCTTATTATATATAAAGGACTTGCAGAAAATGCGCCATATTTTTATATAATATCAAAAGAAAGCAAAACACCTTTCATTTCTGATTCAAATGTATCATCAGAACCATTAAGAGCTTACTACATAAAAAAACACACTCTCTATGCCAACTATTACGCGATGCCGAAGATGATATCTATAAGCTTGACCATGGAGAACGTTTCTTTTTACTCTGCAATCTCCGACATATTAATGGTGGTGCCAAATATTTTTTTAAGCTAATAGAAAAATCACATCCGGAAAAAATAAAAGACTGGAAAATACAATACCGATATATAAAACGAAATGATTATGAACCACGTTGCAACAGCTATTGCAAATATAGTGACACTTGTAAACATAAAGCAACTCTGATAAAGACACTCTTGCAACATGAACGCTTCGAAATCATTTCGCCAGCATCTAACTATGTGTCGCTTGACGATGCCGCATTGGATCTTGAAACCAATTTTCATGAATCTGTGTCCGCCAACAATCAGGATATCTATATATTGGAAGCTCAAACTGCTATTGGAAAAACACGAATGTATTGTAATTATATTCAAAAACACTTCAAACAAAAAAAATTCTTAATAGCAACACCAACAAATCAGTTGAAAAATGAAGTTGCTGAACGACTTAGAGCATTAAATGTCCCGGTACTCGAATCACTTTCTGTTTCTGAGTTAGAATATATCAGCCCTCGTTTAAAAAAGAAAATACTTAAACTGTATGACAACGGATACAGCAGCATAGCGCGAAAATCTATAAAAAAATCATTAAGAAAAGAATGCCAGAAATCATCCGAGAATTACGATAACATCACACGGGACGATGTATGCTAATAGCGAGGACTTTCAAGTCCTCGCTATTACAACGATGGTCAGCTTGCATCATGAATGAAGGGTGATGTCGCTCGAAATTATACGCAATGAAATAAGCGCGGTTCAGCAGGAATTGCTATTGAAGTTGGAAATAAAATCAATCGCCATGCTAGAATATTCACCAAAACAAGATTCCGAGGCCTGCTGAAAACAGGATCATCAGAATTGGCGATGGAGCTGTTTTTCTGATTATTTTACAAATCAGATGTGTTGCTCCGAGCATGGCAAATACTGCGATAGAGCGCAAATCGGGCGCAAATCCGGCCTGTAAATCTGTGAGGCCAAACAGCGTAGACAGCGCCATGCTGAGCGCGGTCGCAAGGATCATCGCTACAACGCACGGACGAACTCCCGATAAAAAGGCGTTGACGGGTGCATATTTCATCAGATTCTTTAGTGCGGATGCAATTAAGAGAATAATCAAAAATGACGGCAACACCACGCCCAGCGTTGCAACAAATGAACCGAGGATTCCGCCCTGTGTTGAGCCGATAAAGGTTGCCATATTCACGGCAAGGGGTCCCGGTGTGGATTCAGATACGGCAATAAAATTCAGAAACTCGTTCTCTGTCAGCCAGCCGTTGGAAAGCACCTTTTCGCGTACCAGCGAAACCATTCCATAGCCACCGCCGAAAGACAAGGCACCGATCATCAAAAAGTTCAGAAAGAGACGCAGATATATCATGACGTTTTCCCATCTCCTTTCCGGATTTTTCGCAGAAAGAAAACAACAAGCCCGACCGCGCCGCAGATCAGGATGTAAAACACAGAGGAAAACGAAACTGCTGTGATCGAGCAGCAGAGCATGGAAGCCATGACCAACGTGAGAAGCGTCAAGTTTAGTGTGTTTTTGTCAATACTTTTAAGCATTTTCAGCCCTGCGGTAAGGATCAGATAGATCACACATACCTGAATCCCGCGGAATGCGCAGGAAACCCAGCGCAAACTGAGAAACTGATCAAAGAACAGCGAGATACCATAAATTACAAAGAAAGATGGAATGCAGACAGCAAGTGTGGACATGGTTGCACCCGCAAATCCTGCAATTTTGTAACCAATGTAAGTCGCACTGTTGATGGCGACTGGTCCTGGCGTGGATTCGGCTACCGCAACCATGTCCAGAAACTCGCTTTTTTCAAGCCATTTTTTCTTTTCAACGAACTCATTTTCAAGCAGCGCAATCATAGCGTATCCGCCGCCAAAGGTGAACGCACCGATTTTTAAGAATGTGATAAATAAAGAGCAAATTAGTTTCATGCCTGTATATCCTTCCTTCTGCGAATAATATCTACAAGTAAAACACCCAATAGAATCAGGCAGCCAGACAACACCTGCGACACGCGGACACCTGGCATCAGATAGAGACTGTCAGTACGAAGTTCCTCTACAAAGCAGCGTATCACGCCATAGCCGATCATGTAAAACGGAAGCAGATATCCCTTTTTTCTGAAATGCGGATAGGAGATCAGCATGACAATCAGCAGCAGTGTATTCAGTGCAGATTCGTAGAAGAACGTCGCCTGATGCCAATGCCCGAGTTCCTCTATGTAAACACCATACGGAAAGAATTGGAGATCTGGATTTGTGATCAGATTTCCGTAAGCCTCCTGATTCACAAAATTCCCCCAACGCCCGATGGCTTGTCCAAGAACAAGGCTGGGAATCAGCGTATCTGCAAACGACCAGAAGGAAAGTTCTTTGACCTTGCAGTAAATCAGTACAACAGCAACACCGCCGAGGATGCCTCCATAAATGGCAAGCCCGCCCTTATTGATTTGAAAAACGGAGAGAAGGTTATCCTTGTACTGCTCCCACTCAAAAAGCACATAGTATGCTCTGGCACAGAGAATACACACGGAAATCATCCCATCTACGGGTATCTGAAAGACCCGGAGAACAAGCAGCGCTGGATTATCGACGAGGAAGCTGCCGCCGTTGTGCGCCGCATCTTCCACATGCTCATTGACGGCAAGGGCGTGTATCAGATCGCGGATATTCTGTCCGAGGAAAAGGTGCTTTGTCCGTCTGCCTACCTTGCTGCAAAAGGCGTGGGCAACTGTAGAAACAGCAAGTTTGAAGACCCCTACCGCTGGTGGGGTACGACGGTGAGCTATATTCTTGCCCGCGTGGAGTACATGGGGCATACCGTCAATTTCAAGACCTAACGCATTTCTTTGTTTTGGTTTCCATACCTATTTTTTTTAGGAAATGACAGGATCTCAGCTGTTCCGATAACATACTTATCATCAACCTCGCCTGGGGGAATGCCATTATATCCTTGCCTTATCGGTTATAACAGTATTGTCTGCTGTGGCATAGAACACATCGACCATTTCCAACCTCATACCAATTTCCCAGCTCAATCACTTCACTTTCGTTTCGGCTCTGTTGCTCCCTGTCCTACGCTTAAACCTAATGTTACCATTTCGGCTTCAAGTACTCGGTACAGGCGGTTGGCCAGACCTTAGCTGATAGGATTTTCCTATTGTATGATTATCAGCTTACCAAAGCTTACAGAATTTCTTCCGCTCGCTAGGGGAAATCAGCTATGCTGATTTCACAGCTCGCACCTGTTGTGTAGTATAACATAAGCTCTTTTGATTTGCAAAATATATTCACAAAAATAGAATTCAAAATCTCTCAATACAACTCTTTTGATCTAAATCAAAAACAAGGAACACTCCAAACTCATGAGTGTTCTCTGCCGTATTTTGTATCGAAGCTCTTCGCTTATTTAGTGGGCCATCTGGTGGGCCATTTTTTTAGAAACTATATAAATCTATACAACCTTACATCTTAGGTGAAAATGTGCTAAATGCCCTAGCTATCGGCATTTAACCACCTTCGATATTTTAAGGAAAAATACGTGAAACTGGCTCGTAGATTACGATACCTAATTTCATTGCTTCTGCCTATCCTCCATCAATTTCCAAAAAAAAAGTGTCGAAGACACTATTTTATATTATCGTTACTATAAATCAACCACTTATGCAAAATGGGGTACAAATGGGGTACGACCACATTTCCTCTTGCATTCCTCTCCCAAATGTGTTATACTCATGCCCGTTGAAAAGCCCGGAAAAATAAGGTCTTAAGCGGCTTTTCCGCCGATTCCCGGCGCAAAATGAATCGAGTGTTCGTGACCTTCCACTCGTAAAACAAAACTAAAGGAGACAAATGAATATGAAAAACAAGAGTACCCTGTTTCTGGTGCAGGCAGCGCTGATTGCGGCTGTCTATGTTGTACTGACACTGGTGTTTGCACCGTTTAGCTATGGAGAAATCCAGGTTCGAATTTCCGAAGCCCTGACCATTCTTCCATTCTTCACACCAGCTGCCATTCCTGGTCTTTTTGTAGGCTGTATCCTTGCCAACCTGCTTGGCGGTGCAATTCCTCTGGATATTGCATTCGGAAGCATCGCAACCCTCATCGGAGCTGTATTTACTTACAAACTTCGTAACATCAACAAATGGCTGGCACCAGTTCCACCAATCGTAGCCAATGCAGTTCTGGTTCCATTCGTACTTCGTTACGGCTATTCCGTCAATCTTCCGATTCCACTTATGATGCTTACGGTAGGTGCCGGAGAGATCATTTCCTGCGGAATCTTTGGAATGGTACTTCTCACTGCACTTTCCAAGTACAAGAATACACTGTTTGGCAAACAGGCTGCTGCTAAATAATTTTTTTCAATTTGCAAACCCGGGTAAGAGGTTTTTATGCTCCTCCTTACCCGGATTTTTTTCTCTATTTTTTCTTTTTTTCAAAAAAGTCTCTCATTTTCATTAATTTCATCATATATTTTATTGCGAATCCTCCCTGCATACTATATAATTAATTAATCTTTTATCAAATTAAAGAGGGAAAGAGGTAAAGAAACAAATGAAAAATTTATGGAACAAATGGACCGGGATTGCACTGGTGAAACGAATCGTCGTTGGTCTGATTCTTGGTGCCATCCTTGGAGTTGCAGCCCCCGATGCAACCAGCATTGCCATCCTTGGCGATGTATTTGTAGGTGCTCTGAAAGCCATCGCACCCCTTCTGGTATTCTTTCTGGTTCTCAGTTCACTGTGCAACGCAGGAAAATCCCATGGCGGCGTTATCAAAACAGTAGTTGCCCTTTACATGTTCAGCACTGTACTGGCAGCTGTGATTGCCGTTTTCGCCAGCATGATTTTCCCTGTACACCTGACACTTACCAATGCAGCCGCAGACGCCAGTGCCCCACAGGGTATTGTGGAGGTCCTCAGCAACCTTCTTCTGAATATTGTTGCCAACCCGGTATCTTCCCTGGTGAATGCAAACTATGTAGGTATCCTTACCTGGGCCATCCTTCTTGGTCTTGCCCTTCGTACAGCAAATGACACCACAAAAAAAGTCCTTGCTGACATTGCAGACGGAACATCCCTGGTGGTCAGCTGGATCATCAACCTGGCACCCTTCGGAATCTTCGGTCTGGTATTTAACACCGTATCCACCAATGGATTAGACATTTTCACTACCTATGGAAGACTACTGTTGCTGTTGGTAGGCAGCATGCTTTTCATCTACTTTGTAACAAACCCGCTTCTGGTTTACTGGTGTATCCGAAAGAATCCATATCCGCTGATTCTGCACTGCCTGAAAAAAAGTGCCATCACCGCATTCTTCACCAGAAGTTCTGCTGCCAATATTCCAGTAAATATGAAAGCCTGTGAGGAGATGGGGCTCGACCGTGACACCTATTCCGTAACCATTCCTCTTGGTGCAACCATCAACATGGACGGAGCTGCTATCACCATCACCGTTATGACAATGGCAACTGCTTTTACCCTTGGAATCCACGTTGATATCCCAACAGCTATCATCCTCAGCCTTCTTGCAGCCCTTTCTGCATGTGGTGCTTCTGGTGTTGCCGGCGGATCCCTCCTTCTGATTCCTATGGCCTGCTCCCTTTTCGGAATTTCTGACGACATTTCCATGCAGGTTGTAGCCGTAGGCTTTATTATCGGAGTTATCCAGGACTCAGTTGAGACAGCCCTTAACTCATCTTCTGACCTGCTTCTCTCTGCTTCTGCAGAGTTCAGACAGTGGCGTCTGGAAGGAAAAGAGATTAAATTCTAACACCCAATAATGCTCTGGAAAATATGAGAAAATACTTTGCTTTTTTCTCCTTTTCCAGAGCGTGTTTGAAAAAGGCTCTCTGCAAAATGTGCATCACAATTTGTGGGAGATTTCTCTCAGCTTCTTCAATATCCTTTTCTCCATCCTGGAAATCTGAACCTGGGACATTCCCATTTTTTTTGCAACCTCTGTCTGTGTCATATCCTGAAAATACCGAAATACAATCAGTCTTTTCTCCTCTCCTTCCAATTTTTCCAGAATTTCCTCCAGAAAAATCCGGTTCAAAAGCTTTTCATGGCGATCCTCTTTTTCCGGAAGCCTGTCCACAAGCTGCAAATCCGTTCCATCTCCCTGATACACAATCTTGTAAATAGAATCCACCTCTGCAGCCGATTCCAGCGTCATCGCCAATTCTTCCATCGGCATATCCATAGCATCTGAAAGTTCTCTTAGATCCGGCTCACGGCCTAACTTTTTCTCCAGTTCCTCCCTCATTTTACAGATCTTATATTGATTCTCTTTTATGGAGCGGCTCACCTTCAGAATTCCATCATCCCTAAGAAACCGCTTAATCTCTCCAATGATCATTGGTACTGCATAAGTAGAAAACTTCACATCAAATTCAGGATTGAAATGATCTACAGCCTTCAAAAGCCCGATGCTTCCAATTTGAAAAAGGTCCTCCATTTCCACCCCTCTCCCCAGAAAACGCCTGGCAACACTATACACCAGTCCCATATTTTCCGAAAACAAAGTATCTCTTGCCTCTTTATCTCCCTGGTGAATGCGCCCAATGAGAGCAAGAGTGTGATCCATGCTTCCTCCTGATCAATTACCGATTTTTTTGCTCATATGCACACAGGTTCCTTTTCCAACCTGTGAGGTGACTTTAACCTCATCCATAAATGCTTCCATAAAAGTAAACCCCATTCCTGACCTGTCCTGATCAGCGCGGGTCGTATATAAGGGCTCCATTGCTTTTTCCACATCTGCAATCCCTATGCCATCATCCTCAATATCCAGATAAATTGTTCTCTCTTTTCTGACACACTTCATCCGTATCTTATGTACCTCGCCTTGATAGCCATGAATGATACAGTTGGTTACAGCCTCTGACACAGCCGTTTTCAAATCTGCTACTTCCTCCAGTGTGGGGTTCAGCTGGGTGCAAAATGCCGCAGCAGCTACCCTTGCCAACCCTTCATTCTCCGGACGGCTGTCAAAAATAATGGTCATTTCGTTGGAATTTCCCATCAGACTCCCCTCCCTTCCAGCTGCATCTCATTTTCTGTTCTTTCCAGTTCCAGAAATTTACTCACACCTGAAAGCCGCAGCAATTTTTCAATATATCCGCTTACATGGCAGGCCTTCATGCAGCCAGAACGCATCCCCAGAGCCCGGTATCTCCCCATGATCAAACCTACGCCCGAACTGTCCATAAAAACAGTATTTCCAAAGTCAAAACAAATGGTTCTGATATATATTTTTCCCATAATCCTGTCTGATTCTCTCCGGATCAGCTCAGAAGCCGGATGATCCAGTTCCTCAGGCAGTTTAATATTCAGACAGGTTCCCGTAGTTTCAAAAACAGGTTTCATAAATAAAATCCCCCTTTTTTACTCTATTTTGACCCTCTGCACAGGAAAAAGAAAAAGAGATGTGCAGGTCTATCCCGCACATCCCCGGTTCAGAGGTTTCTCATTATTGTAATTCAGAAATTTTTATTCATAATACTGAAAATCACCATTTTCATCATAATATCCGTTTTCGTCGCTGTAATCAGAATATCCGGATTCATCATACCCACTGTCACCAGATGCATCATTGTAAGAACTGTCATAACCAGAGGAATCCGTTTCAGAGCCTTCTGTTGTATTGTCAGTTCCATCATTGCTTTCGGAATCAGAGGAATCTTCGCTGCCCTCAGACTTACTGTCTTCCGTGATTCCAGACACACCAGTAGCTGAACAGATGGTATTATAAATTCCCATTACATCATCTCCCAGCTGATCTTCATAAACCTTCTGGATTTCCAACGCAGCTGCATCATACTCATTCTGTGTATAAGCTGCATACGCATTCAGAAGTGCCTGATAACTGGTGCTCTTCTTCTGCTCGGCATCAAGCTGCTGGGTGATTTCCTCTGCCACATCTCCGGATTCCTTCGCCTCACCCTGGGCTTTGGAAAGCTCCGCACCCTGGCTGACCAGAGACTCGCTGTACTTTACAATCTGTTGATTGGCTTCTCTGTAAATCCCCTGCTTGATAGCCGGAACTGCCAGAAACCAAAATGCAGCCGCACCTGCTGCCACACCCGCCATAAGTGTCACAAACAGTGAAATTCTGGAATTTTCCCTGTAAACTGCCGGCTGTACCACAGTACTTCTGGAAATCTCATCCGAACCTTCTGTCTTGCCCTTGGCACCAAAAAGTCCTTTTTTCTGTTTCTCAAGTCTGGTCGTTACACCGGTTCTCTCATCTACTTCACGAAGAAAACGTAATGTAGTTGTATTGGTCTTGTCAATACGAGCCGCCTTTTTTAAGGTTCTTCTTGCCTTGCCCCAGTCATGATTCTTCATATAGATCAGCGCCAGCAGATGATAACCTTTGATCAGCTTGGTATTCTGGTTCAGAATTTTGCGAAGCTGAATGGCAGCCATATCCTCATGGCCTTCCCTGCAAAGAGCCAGGGCATTATTATATTTTCTTATTGTCTCATTAATAGCATCCAGTTTATTCGAATTCGCCTGAAGACGATTAATATATTCATTCGCAATATTCCGGGTAGGCTGCAGATTCTTACTGATCACCCACTCGCTAAGAGCAGCAACCACCTCTCCCATTTCAAAATACACAAGCCCCAGAAGATTTCTCGCCTGGATATTTCTCTTGTTAAAGGTAAGGCTCTGCTTCAGACAGTTAACGGCTCCTGAAAGGTCCCGGATACTGGCCTTCTCCAAGCCCTGATTGTAATAAAGTTTGGATAGATACTCCACCTTTTTCTGGATCAGGACGTTGCACCCGCAATGAGGACAGTAATCTAGATCCTTATCAGCCAGGAACGCACCGCAATTCATACAGTTCATTAAGTATCTCCTATTCTATTTCATCCTGCGTCCGCTTTTGGACTCCCTGAGCATTTCCTGAAGAATGTCCAGAATATCCGTCAGCTCTCTATCGTAAATAGCCTCTTCCGCGTCTGTCACATCCAGACAGGGCTCAAATTTCTTCAGTTCCTCTTCGTAATCGATCATAAAATTCCTCCACAGACTCCTGAAAAATCAACCAGAAATCCCATGTTTTCTTTTTTCTGCAGACAATTTACTTTTTCAACAAGAGTGTCTTAATCTCTCCCACCAGGTAAAGAGAACCCACGCAGAACAGCATTCCGTCCTCTCCTTTGGCCTCGTGCGCCATATGAAAAGCTTCTTCAATATTATCAGAGTTTCCAACAACCTTACAGCCTTCTTTGCAAAAGATCTCTGCCAGCTCCGCAGACGGCACCTCACGGTATCCCCCAACCTCTGTGGTCACAACTTTACGGAATTTTATCCTGCTGCAAATTGTATGGATCATATCCTGGTAATCCTTATCATTCACAGCAGAAAATAAAAGTGTCAGCGGATACTCCTTCTGAAACCGCTCTGCAGTCTCCACAAACCTGCGCACGCCATCCTCATTATGTGCACCATCCACGATCACGCCCGGCAAAATGGTCTCCATTCTGCCCTGCCATCTGGTATTTGCAATTCCTGCCTGCAGCTGTTCCATGGTCACCGGAATCCTGTCTTTCAGCACTTCCATAGTTGTAAGCGCCAGAGATGCGTTCATCACCTGATACCATGCAATAAAAGGAATATGGAACCTGGTATCCCCATAATAATCGTCCTCCAGGGAAAAATCAATGCCATCTTTATTATTTCCCAGTACCTTTGCTCCAGCCTGAATTACTTTATAAGCCGGACTTCCAAGCTCCTTTGCCTTCGCAGCGATCACTTCTGCCGCATCCTTGTCATTTCCATCATAGATTACAGGAACTCCCGGAACAATGATTCCAGCCTTCTCCCCTGCAATCTCTCTTACCGTATTTCCCAAAAACTGCATATGATCCAGACTGATAGATGTGATCACGCAAGCCACAGGATTCTCTACCGCTGTAGTCGCATCCAGCCTTCCGCCAAGCCCGGTTTCCAAAGTCACATAGTCCACCCCTGCCTCTGCAAAGATCACCATTCCCATAAGAAACAGCATCTCAAAATAAGTAGGATGGTAACTACCTTCAGCCACAAGCTCGTCCGCCAGCACTTTCACTCTCTCAAAAGCTTTCAAAAAGGTGTCATCATCAATATTCACCTCATTGATCTGAAACCGCTCGTTGATCTTCACCAGATGGGGAGACGTAAACAGACCGCAGGAATACCCTGCCTCCCTGAGAATAGATGTGAGAAACGCACAGGTACTCCCCTTTCCATTCGTTCCCGCAACATGTATCACCTTAAACTTCTCCTGTGGATTCCCCAGTCTCCTCAAACATTCCTTCGTATGCTCCAGACTGTTCTTTTTGGTAAACTTCGGAGTCTCCTCAATATAAGCAACCGCTTCCTCGTAATTCATACTCTTCAACCACCATTTTTATCTATTGTATTTCTTTATGTAAAATCACTTCATCTGTGCACAATGCACATCCGTAATTACTCTACCATTATATAATAGTCACACCAGAAGTCCACCCCTAATCGTAACTTTTTATCCGACAAACCTCGCACAGAAGAAATCAGAGAGGTTCCGAAAAAATCTCATACGGCAGAATTTGGGGTTAAAAAAGGAGAGGACACAGTCTGAGCTCCAGCGGAGCAAATTTGTCCTCTCCTTTCTTCGGTTTCAGCAAAATTCTGATGTTTTTAATTTTTTTTTGGCCGCACACCGCGCTCAGAGCAGACCTGATGAGACCAGGTGCCCAGCCGGGAAACGTTCCTATCGGGAATTCACCTTCCACTGACTATCATACAATGCATAAACCGCTCTGTCAAAGCTCTTACTAAGAGCCTTCCTCGTCGAACTGTTACTTCTCTGTACAACTGCCAGTCTGTCAAAATCCGACAGCTCCGTACCCGAGATCACCAGCATGTTCGGACTTACATATGCCGTATCATACCACTCTCCATTCAGCTTCACCTGACTGGACGGGGTGAAATTCGTGCCTTGGATATAATAAGTCCAATCTGTATCCGACACTAACCGAATGGAATCTAAGGTCACATCATAAAGTCCCATCCGCATCTTTGTTCTCTCAAAAGGATTTTCTCCTCCATAAGCATATCGCTGACCGTACAGCACATCATACTGCAGTGTCTCCAGATCGACCTGATAATTCTTGGTATTTCTTCTTGCCTGATGATATTTCATGATCGTACCCTCATGAATACCAACTCTGTCCAGAACCTCTGCTGCGATCTGATAAGAAGCCAGATTCTCATCCTTCTTGGTAAGTCCCATATTATCCCAGATTACATACTCCGTCTGGAAAAGATACTTATTTTTCAGATCCTCCACAGTCAGTCCCATAGTCGGCAGATGATCCCCATACATAACCAGGATCACATCCTCCGGATAGTCTGCCAAAGCATCTGTTAACTCTTTCACAAACTGATCCATCTCATGAATCTGATTCACATAGTACTCCCATTTACAATTCAGCTCATCCGTAGGAGAACCGGAAACTGTAATAGAAGGATTGTCCAGAATGGGCTCGCTTGGATAATCACCATGTCCCTGCACGGAAATGGTATACACATAATCCGGACTGTCAGTAGAATCCAGACACTTAATGATCTCATCCGTCAACACACTGTCTTTTACCCATCCAAGAGGATTCTGCAGGTTCTCATCTGCCATATACTCTTCAGAAGTAAAGGTGTCAAATCCCAGATTGGGGAAAACAGACCTTCTTCCATAGAAGTTGGCTTCATTATTATGTACCGCATGTGTAGAATACCCCAGATTTTTCAGAACATAGGGCACACTTTCGCAGGTAGTCTCCTTAAGAATACTCTTATAAGGATATTCACCTGGTCCAAAATAGTGAAGACTCATACCTGTAATGGTCTCAAATTCCGTATTTGCCGTACCAGCTCCAACAGAAGGAACCTTGTAATATCCGGAAGAATACTCTTTCATCAGCTTCCTGAAGTTCGGGATTGGATCTTCAGAAATATCCAGGTAATTTACCAGTGTCGGGTCAAAGAAAGACTCAAGCTGAAGGAACAGAATATTCGGTCTCTTTCCATCCTCCTTGGTCTTTGGAAGATTGGACTCTGTCTTCTCGATCCGGTTAATCTCATCCTCAGAATAATCCCTCGGCTCACTGATGCCTGTATTAAAAATAGTAGTCGCCAGACAATAAGGATAACCATAATCCTCATAAGCAAACGCAATATTGCCAAAATAATTAGACAAAACCCTTTTTTCAAGAGCCAGCTGTGTCACGCCTCCAAAAGCCACAAAACCAGCAATTACCAGCGGAATCACATACCGGTACTTAATCTTCTGCTCATACTTCGGTCCCTTGACCAGTAGGATCAAAAGCCCCAGCACCACAATTCCGATCAAAATACATCCGATCACCACACCATAAAACGGCAGATATTTCTGCATGATTGCAATACCATCCGTCAGCATATGCAGATCCGGTCCGGTAAATGGTGTAACACGGTTCATCAGAAGAATACAGTTTACGATTCCCAGAAACAGCCAGAAAACGGAAACCACAACTCTCCAAAAGCACCGCCTGTGAAACAGATAAACGATCAGCATTGTAGTAAAAATAAACATCGTATTATAAGCAAATACCAACGGTTTTCCCGTCATATAATCCCAGGCCTCCACTACAGAATGGCGGCACAGTGCCTCTATAAGGAAATAGAGCACTGCGCACCAGAGTGCCTGGAGAATCAGGGAAATCTTATTGCAAAATTTGCTCAGCTTCATGCAAAATCTCCTTTTTATCTCTTAAGCTGCTCAAGCTGTGTTTCAACCTTATCTTTCATCTCTTTGTACTTCGCAAGCTTCTCCTTCTCTGCATCAACCTTGGCAGCAGGAGCCTTATTTACGAAATTTGGATTATTCAGCATTCCCTCACAGCGGGCGATTTCCTTAGTCAGTCTCTCCTGCTCCTTTGTCAGTCTCTCAAGTTCTTTTTCCTTGTCAACAAGGTCTTCCAGAGGCATATAAACAACTGCATTGGAAACAACAACAGAAACTGCATCCTCACCGATACCAGTCTTATCCTGCTGAACATGGATTTCTTTTGCAAAAGCAAGATTTGCAAAGGATTTCTTGCTGTTCTCATACATCTGACAGATAGCAGCATCTTTTCCAACAATGATCAGATGTGTTTTTCTGTTCTGCGGAACATTCATGCTGGTTCTTGTGTTACGGATGCCACGGACAACTTCCTGGAAACTTCCGATTGCAAGCTCAGCCTCAGGAGAATTCCACTCGTCCTTATATACCGGCCAGTCAGAGATCATTATGGACTCTTCCTCCGGAAGCAGTGTACAATAAATTTCCTCTGTGATAAATGGCATAAACGGATGAAGCAGCTTCAGTCCCTGGGTCAGCGCTGTGCGAAGTGTCCAGAGAGCCTCGTTTGCCGCCTTTGGATCCTCTTCTGCCTTCCACAGACGAACCTTGGCGATCTCAATGTACCAGTCGCAAAGCTCATCCCACAGGAAATCATAGATCTTCTGAACCGCAATACCCAGCTCATATTTTTCCATATTGTCGGTTACTTCTTTGATCACATTGTTCAGTCTGGAAAGGATCCATTTGTCCTCAGCGCAAAGAGAACCAATCTCCGGCTCCGTTACATCCTTTCCTTCCAGATTCATAAGAACGAAACGAGAAGCATTCCAGATCTTATTTGCAAAGTTACGGCTGGATTCTACACGCTCCCAGTAGAAACGCATATCGTTTCCAGGTGCATTACCAGTCATCAGAGTAAGACGAAGAGCATCTGCGCCGTACTTGTCGATTACTTCCAGCGGGTCAATACCATTTCCAAGGGATTTACTCATCTTGCGGCCCTGGGAATCTCTTACCAGACCATGGATCAGTACATGATGGAACGGTGTCTTGCCAGTCTGCTCAAGAGCAGAGAATACCATACGGATAACCCAGAAGAAAATAATGTCATATCCTGTTACCAGCACATCTGTTGGATAGAAGTACTCCAGTTCCGGTGTCTTATCCGGCCAGCCAAGTGTGGAGAATGGCCACAGAGCAGAGCTGAACCAGGTATCCAGCGTATCCTCGTCCTGATGAAGATGCGTACATCCGCATTTCGGACATTTTTCCGGCATTTCTCTTGCAACTACAGTCTCACCGCACTCATCGCAGTAGTAAGCCGGGATTCTGTGTCCCCACCACAGCTGACGGGAAATACACCAGTCACGGATGTTCTCCAGCCAGTGAAGGTAAGTCTTGTCAAAACGCTCCGGAACGAATTTCAGATCTCCATCCTCAAGAGTCTTGATAGCAGCTTTTGCCATTTCATCCATCTTTACAAACCACTGAGGCTTGATCATCGGCTCTACGGTTGCATGGCAGCGGTCATGAGTTCCAACGCTGTGATTGTGCGGAACAACCTTTACCAGAAGACCAAGCTTGTCCAGATCCTCTACCATGGCTTTTCTTGCTTCGTAACGATCCATGCCGGCGTATTTACCACCCAGCTCATTGATGGTAGCATCATCATTCATGATGTTAATTTCCGGAAGGTTGTGTCTCTTTCCAACCTCGAAATCGTTAGGGTCATGTGCCGGTGTGATCTTTACGCATCCGGTACCAAATTCTTTATCAACATACTCATCGGCAATAACCGGGATCTCTCTGTCTGTGAGAGGAAGCTTCAGCATTTTGCCAACAATGTCTTTGTAACGGTCATCATCCGGGTTTACTGCAACTGCAGTATCTCCAAGAAGTGTTTCCGGACGTGTTGTTGCGATTTCCACGAATTTTCCTTCTTCTCCAACAACCGGGTAATTGATGTGCCAGAAAAATCCGTCCTGATCCTCATGCTCAACCTCTGCATCGGAAATGGAAGTCTGGCATACCGGACACCAGTTGATAATACGGGAACCTTTGTAGATGTAGCCTTTTTCATATAACTTGATGAAGACTTCCTGTACGGCCTTGGAGCATCCCTCATCCATGGTGAAACGCTCTCGCTCCCAGTCTGCAGAAGCACCAAGCTTCTTCAGCTGGTTGATAATTTTTCCGCCGTACTCTTCTTTCCACTCCCAGGCATATTCCAGGAATTTCTCACGGCCGATTTCTGCCTTGTCGATGCCTTCTTTTTTCAGTTTCTCAGTAACCTTAACCTCTGTAGCAATAGCTGCATGGTCAGTTCCCGGCTGCCACAGTGCTTCGTAGCCCTGCATTCTCTTGAAACGGATGAGAATGTCCTGCATGGTCTCATCAAGTGCATGTCCCATATGCAGCTGTCCTGTTACGTTTGGCGGCGGCATAACAATGGTAAATGGTTTCTTATCCGGGTTTACTTTTGCATGAAAATATCCGTTGTCCATCCATTTCTGGTAAAGACGTTCCTCGATTCCTTTTGGATCGTAGGTCTTTGCAAGTTCTTTGCTCATAATTTTCCTCCTAAAAAAAGAGCCCCTCACACAATTGTGTGAAGGGCGAAATTAACGCGGTACCACCTTCATTATGTGCAAAATGCAAAGTACTGTTTCCCTGAATGTATTTACAGTCTTCGCTCTGTTGTACACATATCTCTTTCCTGTAACGCTGGAATTGCGTGAAAACTTACTGCAGATATCACTGCCTGTTCAGTTTCCCGGCTCAGAAGCTACCTTCAGTGAATGCGGATCTCGAAATGTCTTCCACCACAGTTATCCCTGGACATTTCTCTCTGGGAGGGCATTTACTTACTCCTCTTCTTCAACGCTTTTCGCTGCAGCGGTCTGATCTCCTTGTAAATAGCCGGAAAAAGCCGCCACTTTTATGGATATAACTATAATTGCATTCTTCCGGCTTGTCAAGCTAATTTAAAAATTTCACAATTACAATAATTTTTATTCCACACTCTTTAAGGATTCCACCATATCAATGGTTTTCAGCTTAAAATGCATCACCCCATTCACCACAATGGAAAATATGCTTGTCAGAATTCCACTGTATAAAAAGCTCAACGGCTTAATATTACGTCCAAACATAACTGCATCCACCTCAACCGTAGTAATCACATACCTGTGAATGAGAATTCCAAACACTGCTCCAAACATAATTCCAAGCACTGTCAGGATCACGTTTTCCCGAAGCACATACTGAGAGACCTCTCCGTCATAGAAGCCAAGCACCTTCAAAGTTGCCAGTTCCCTCTGTCTTTCTGTTATATTGATATTATTCAGATTATACAATACCACAAAAGCCAGCATTCCTGCGGAAACGATCAGCACCAGGATCACCGCATCCAGAGTGCTCAGCATACGGTCAACCTGTGATGCCAGACTACTGGTATAACTGATGCTGAGAGCACCAGGATTAGCAAGGATCCGGCTTCCTGCCATTTCCAGATCATCCTTGCAGTCTTCCTGCATAGTAAACACAATGTTCTCATACTCCGGCTTTTCCCCGAACGTCTGCTCATAAACCCTGGGCGTCATATAAAGGTAATGGCTCATATAATTCTCTGTGATCACAGCCACCCTCACCTTATATTCCTTATCTCCCTTTTTTAGGGGAATCATATCTCCCACCTTTAATCCCAGCAGGGATGCTGTTTTCTCGGAAATAGCAGCACCTTCGTCGGTAAGCTCATATGTTTCCCCGGTAATACGGTTCTTTAAGGTTACATCCTTTGCAAACTCACTCAGGCTCTCTGGCACAAACAGATAAATACTGACGCTGGAGCTGCCTTTCGGAGCACTGATCTTCGTCATCTGTACCCGATTGCAATGGGCGATTTGCTCATTTTCCTTCATATATTCAAACAGCTCTGCATGTTCTTCCTCTGTAGCATCGCTGTCCTCAATCACCATTCCGTCATAATGCTGAAGCTCCCGGTACTGAATAGCGGCAATATCACTGATGGAATCCTGAATCCCAAAGCCAACCAGCATCAGTCCCATGCTTCCTGCAATTCCAAAGACCGTCATGATCAGGCGCTTCTTGTAACGGAAAAGATTTCGAATTGTGGACTTCCAGGAAAAGCTTAAATGCTTCCATATAAATGTGAGCCGCTCCAGCAATACCCGCTTGCCCTCTTTCGGAGCCGGTGGGCGCATAAGAGAGGCCGGTGTCTCCTGCAGCTCCTTTCCACTTGCAAAAAGAGTCGCTCCAACTGTACATACAACAGAGGCTGTGGAAGCGATCAGTGCGAAGCCAGGCTGATAATCAATGGAAATGGTATTTGCCACATTGTGATACATAATTCCATAAGCAGTTATAATAATGTATGGAATGATTTTCTCTCCGATCAGCATTCCCAGCACACTGCCAAGAAGAGTTGCAAAAAATGCATAACAGATGTATTTTGCTGCAATAGCAGACTTCTTATATCCCAATGCCTTCAAGGTACCGATCTGGGTTCGCTGCTCCTCCACCATACGAGTCATAGTGGTAAGACTGATCAATGCCGCTACCAGGAAAAAGATGACCGGGAAAACCTGACCGATGTTTCGAAGACGGTCTGCATTATCACCGTAATCCGTATATTCCGGAAGAGCCTCCCTATCTGTGACCATCCACTCCGGCATTTCCAGATCTTCCAGCTCCTTTTTCGCATCATCCAGCTTTTGCTGATTCTCGGCAATCTCATCCTCAGCATCTTTTTTTGCGTCTTCGTACTCTTTCTTTCCATCTGCAAGGTCTTTCTCACCTTTTTTCAAGTCTTTAGCCGCATCCTGAAGCTTTTTCTCATTGTCTGTAATCTCTTTTTCACCGTCTGCAAGCTTCTTCTCATTGTCTGCGATTTCTTTCTCACCATCGGCAAGTTTTGCCTCATTTTCTGCAATCTCCTGCTCACCGGAAGTAAGCTTTGCCTCATTTTCCGCAATTTGCCGGGCACCGGAATTATACTGTTCCAGACCGGAAGCATACTGCGCTTCGTTGTCATTCAGCTTTGCCACATTGGCATCCAGTTCCGCCTGTCCTGCTGCCAGGGTCTCTGCATTGGAATCAATTTCTTTCTGGGCTTTATTCAGTTTTTTCTTTGCTGCCTTTAACTGCTTCTGACCTTTTTCCAGTTCCTGTTCCCCTGCCTCTATCTCAGCTTTCGAAGCAGCAAGAGTATTCTCCTGTTCCTGAATCTGAATCCATCCGGCGTCAATCTCTGCCTGACCTGCTGTTATCTGTTCCCGTCCAGCATTCAGCTCGCTTTCTTTCTGAGAAAGCTGGGAAAGTCCATCCTCGACTGCTGCAAGCCCGCTTTCCAACTCACTTCTGGTCGCTGCAAGCTGCTGCCGCTGACTCTCAATCTGCGCTTCACTTGCCTGAATCTGCTGGCTTACCGCCGCCTCCTGTTCTTCCAGTGCAGACACCTGAGCTGCCAGAATATCTATTTCCTCCTGGGAAGCATCCGGATTTTCCAGTGCTGCGTTGTAACTTGCGCGTACTATCTCAAGCTGACTCTGCAGCTCCGTCAGCTGAGCTTTTGCACTTTCCAAAGCACTTATTCCATCCTGAAGCTGTGCTTCTCCTGCTGATACCTGGGAAAGTCCATCTGTAATCTGCTGCTTCTGGGCATTTAACTGGGTTCTGGTACTTTCGATCTGCTGCTGTCCGGCAATGATCTCCGCTTTTGACTGATCCAGTTCACTTTGCTTTGTTGTCAAAGTCTGCTTTGCGGCTTCTAACTGCTGCTCGCCTGCCTCAATCTGGGCTTTTCCATCTGCAAGTTTCGCTTTATTTTCATCTAAAGTCTTCTGATTTTCCTCTAATTCTGCCAGACCACTGGTTACCTGCTTCTGCGCAGAATCAAGCTGAGCCTGTCCGTCAGCAAGCTGGGCTTTTGCAGCACTTACCTGACTCCATCCATCATCCAGCTGGCTTCTGGCCGTGTCGAGCTGGCTTTTGCTGGAGGAAAGCTGATTCTTGGCAGATTCCAGCTGACTTTTTCCATCAGCAAGCTGCGCTTTCGCATCTTCTAACTGGTTTTTCCCATCAGCAAGCTCTGTCTTCGCATCTTCCAGCTGTTTTTTTCCATCGGCAAGCTCTGTTTTTGCGTCTTCTAACTGGGATTTTCCATCTTCATACTCTTTCCTGCCGTCTTCTAAATCCTTTTCACCTTTATCCAGCTCTTCTTTTGCGTCAGCAAGCTTTTCATCTGCCTCTTTTTTCCCATCGTCCAGCTTCTTCTGGGCATCATTGATTTCCTCCTGTGCATCCGCCTTCACAGCTGCAAGGCGGATCTGACAGCGATCATCTGCTATGTTTTCAACACGGTCTTTGATCTTGGCGATCAGATTCTCATAACCGTCTGTATAACTTGTAAGACCCTTTGCTCCATGAACGGTCACATAAATCTGCGTATAAATTTCCTGGTCAAAATCTTCTGGGAGCACATATCCAAATCCATTGACTTCACCAGTTCCAAGGGTGGTATTTCCTCTATTAAAGGAAATATAAAGAGGACTTCTTCCAGTTCCCACTACCGTATATTCTGTGGTCACAAGAACGGGGGAATCTCCTTCTTCACGCAAAGCCACCTTATCTCCTACCTTATATTCATTGGAAGAAGCAAATGTGCTATCCAGAAAAATCTCTCCACTTTTTTCCGGAAGGCGTCCCTCCTGCACATCCAGTTTATTCACTGTGTCATTTATGGATTCAATGTGAAGAACCTTCTGCTTCTGGCCTTCCCCGCACATCACATCGGTAGACCAGGCACCTTCTGCGGACTCGATGCCATCTATACTTTCTATGGAAGAAACATCATCAGATGTCAGGCCCATTGTGCCCACAACCTTGATATCCATCAGGCTGCTTTCGTCATAATAGGCATCTCCGGAATAGCGCATATCCGGCGAGGAAGCCTGAATACCGGAAAAGAAGGCCACTCCAAGAGCCACGATCAGAAGAATGGAGATAAACCTGGATTTGCTTTTTCGGATCTCCATCCAGAATTCTTTTCTTAATGCTTTCATCTCTCACCTACCACTCAATTTCTTCTACCGGGGTTGGGTGGGCATTCAAAGTCATCTGTGCCACCTTGCCGTTTTTTATTTTAATCACGCGATCTGCCATAGGCGTCAATGCAGAGTTATGAGTGATAACCACTACTGTCATCCCCTTCTGGCGGCACATATCCTGTAAAAGCTTGAGAATCGCCTTACCAGTCTGGTAATCCAGAGCGCCTGTTGGCTCATCGCAAAGGAGCATCTTCGGATTCTTGGCAAGAGCTCTTGCAATGGAAACTCTCTGCTGTTCACCGCCTGATAACTGGGCAGGAAAATTTCCAAGTCTGTCTTTCAGACCCACCTCTTCCAAAACAGTTTTCGGATCCATGGGGTTCTTACAGATCTGTCCTGCCAGTTCTACGTTTTCCAAGGCTGTCAGATTGGGAACCAGATTATAAAACTGAAAAACAAATCCAATATCGTCCCTGCGGTAGCTGGTGAGCTGGCGGTTATTGTATTTCGCTATATTCCTTCCATCTACCCAGATCTGACCGCTGGTGGCAGTATCCATTCCGCCCAGAATATTCAGAACCGTAGTCTTGCCAGCACCACTGGGCCCTACGATCACGGCAAACTCGCCTTTAGCTATGTTAAAGCTGATCTCATCTACCGCGATTATTTTTACTTCTTTCGTTCCATAAATCTTAGAAACCTTTTCAAGGTGAATATAGTTTTCTGTGGTACCCTGCAATTTATCACACTCCTGTTTTTCAAATATATTTTAATTTTAGTATAGCATTGCAGGTTTTTTTGTTCAATCAGAGAAAGTATGAAATTTCTATAAAGATAACTATACGTTACTGGTCACGGAGTAAACAGTAACAACTATACCAATCGCGTAGGATATGAATTCAAGTGTGCAGTTATAAAAATTATAGTTATTTCAAAAACAGCCTCTGACTTTCCCAGTAAAAAAGTCAGAGGCTGTTTTTCTTTCCTGCTCATCAATTGCAGAATATATAATTACAATCTGCATATCCGTATTTCATAAGGCGTGGAGAATATACATACCAGTATTTATCTGAACTGGAATCAATTACTACCACAGTATCACCGGTATTCAGTTCACCAATCTCATTTGCCGCATCATATCCCATAGCGGATCGAAGAGCCAGATATCCGGTAGGCACTTTTACATACAAGGTAGCATATGCATTTCCACCCACCAGATAATCTTTGTTTACAAATCCATTGGTATCATATTTCGGGGAATACACATACCAGTACTGGGAATCACTTGTGTCCAGAAGCTGTACGGTATCGCCGGAATATAATTCCCCGATTTCATTGGAAGCATCATATGCCTTCATATTGCGAAGTGCCAGATAGCCCTTGGCTACACTGACCGTTCTTACTTCGCCAAAATAGCTGGAATCTGTATCCAGTCCCTCTTCTCTGTACAGGTACTCCTGGTTCACATATCCATAGCCGTCCAGTTTCGGGGAATACACATACCAGTACTGAGAATTGCTACTGTCGGAAACCCAGACGGTATCTCCCGAATAGAGCTCACCGATTTCATTAGATGCATCATATTCCGGTGCATTGCGAAGAGCCAGATATCCGGTGGAAACGCTTACGGTCCACATTGTATTATAGGAAGATACGGAAGATGTCACAGAATCCAGATAATCATTATTCACATATCCGAAATCGTCATACTTAGGAGAGTATACATACCAGTAACCAGTGGCGCCAGTATAATCCAGTACCTCCACCAGATCACCACTGTAAAGTTCTCCGATCTCATTACCGCTATTATAGGATGTATCTGTCCGCAAAGCCAGATATCCAGTAACAACATTCACACGGTAAGTATTACAGGAAGCCTCTGCCTCCTGCGTAGTTCCGGGAACTGAAAATGCAAGGGCTGCAGCTGCAAGAACAGGTATGCAAATCTTCTTCATTTTCGTCATAGAAAAATCCCCCTTCATATAGTCGTTGCTGTCCACCCCATGACCAGCAACATACAATTTTCTGAAAAAACACTTTTTTCATGTATTTATATATGAAAATTATAACGGATTAACCATGGCTTTTCAACTCCGTTTTTCTTATTATACACCACCTGACTCTGTTTTTTGTAATGCTTCATTTCCATCTTCTGTGCCATAATTGCGCAGCATAAAACTGTCCTCTACAGCTTCTTTCATATTGGTAGCGTCTGCATAATTATTATTCAGGATCAGCTTATCTAAACCATAGCAGGTCTGCCCTTTAATGTAATGATCAAATTACAGTTTAAAGCTATACCGATCTGTATCGGGGGCACTTGCAATAGACGAAAGACTAGTACATCGCTTCGTAAATAACTATACCAATCACGTAGGATGTGGATTCGAGTGTGCAGGTATAAAAACGCAGGCGTAGCGGGCTACGCCGAGGCTTTTATACCTGTGCAATCGGATTCACAGACAAGTGAGTGGTATAGTTATTTCGAAAACGATGTACTAGTATTTCCCTTAGAGCGTATAAAAAAGCGCTTATCAGAATTATTTTTTCAGACAACCGTAGCTGCCTGTCTTATCTTTCCCATTGAAATATTTCTTCGAAAATTCCTCCGCTGGACAGGGTTTGGAATAATAGTATCCCTGAAGCAATTCCGGCTTATAAGTCTGGACAACGGAAAGGATTTCCTCATTCTCCACACCTTCCACACAAACCTTTATTCTGGTCTGCTTACTCAGATTCATAATATATTCCAGAATCGCCTGATCCATCTCATCATCCTGAATGGAACTGACAAAAGTATGATCAATCTTGATCCACTGCGGTTTCAGCTTGCGAAGCAATGCAATGGAAGAGTACTCCGTGCCGAAATCATCCAGTGCCATATTGATCCCCATATTTTTAAAATATTCAAAATCATCCCGAAGACCGTTGGGATCCGATACCTTACAGCTCTCTGTAAGCTCCAGGATCAGCTGCTTCTCCGGTGTGCCGGATTCTTCCACGATCCGTGTCACCATTTCCTTGAAACCTTCCTGAAGTATCTGGATATAAGAAACATTCACGGAAATTACAAAATCAGAATTCTCCATGCGCCACAGTGCCGCCTGGGCAAGTGCCTTATTCAAAAGCCACTCTCCCACCTGTCGGATGGTTCCGTCTTCCTCCAGGATCGGAATAAATTCCATTGGGGAAACCAGCGTTCCATCCGGCAGATAAAAACGCATCAGAGTCTCAGCACCATAAACCTCCTGAGTCTCTCCGTTCACCAGAGGCTGGTATACCAGCGCAAACCCTCTGCAATTATTGGCAACAGACTCACGGAGCACTTCCTGCAGTCGGAATTTCTCCACCGTTTTTCTGTGCATTTGTCCGGAAAACTGCGCAATGCTGCCACGTCCCACTTTCTTCGCCTGCTCAAGGGCGTATTCCACATTTGCATGCAAAGTCTCGAAATCCTCTGCATCCTGCGGAAAAAAGGCCACTCCGCATGAAATCGTCAACTGGATCTCCAGATTCATCTCCCTGGGGACTTCCACTGAAAACTTCTGCATTTCCTGGTAGATCCGGTCAAGTGCATGCTCGGATTTCTCAGTGGTAATACAATAGAATTTACCTCCTGGTCCCCGATAAGAAATAACGCCTTCCAGGCTCTGACATTTCTGTCCCAGACGCTGCAGAACCTCATCTCCTACCAGATACCCAAGAATATCATTGATTCTCTGAAGTCTGTCCACATCAAAAAGAAGAACAGCACCTTCCATTCCATGACTGATAAATGCCGGAAGCTGCTTCTTCAGCTCATGAAACGTATATAAACCAGTGGGCTGGTCAAACTTGGCATTCACACCAAGATTCATCATCGTGCCAACAAAAAGGCCAAGGCTTCCATCCGCATTCCGCTCCACAATTCCCTGGCACCTTACCCATACATATTTCCCATATTTATTTAAAGCCCGGTATTCACAATTATGCCGGTTGCTTTTCCCCTCAAAAATACGGCCGATATCCTCCAGAAAAATATGCTGGTCTGCAGGATGAATATGCTGTACCCATTCCTTCGCCGTATTCTCTATAAATTCTCCCGGCAGATTGAAGTAATCCACACTTGGCTTAGACCATCTGGAAAAATCGCGTTCCAGATCTGCTATATAAATGTACATATTATCTGAAGTCTGAGACAGAGCATCAAATATATGGCTGTCAAGATTAGAGATATCTATCACACAAAATCACTGCCTTCCCTTTTCCCCTAATACGTCAATATTTTACCATACTTTGCACAATTCTGTCTACAGATTTTGACAATTCTGCACATAAAATGTTAATAAAGTATAAAAAGAAGAATAAATAATACAAACATTTTTATGATAATCTGTAATCATTCCGCAGGCGCCAGAGCCTGTCTGAAAAATCATTCCCGCAATCTGCACGCCCCACTTTGCAATATATTTTGCCGAATTCGACTGTTGTAGCCTAAAAAAGGTACCATATCTCCCATTTCAGGAAATACAGTACCTTTTACAGAAATGAATTTATTTTTTAATTACTTTACTGCCTCGAATGCTGCGTCCAGAGCCGCGATCAGGTCTTCCACTTTCTCAATACCGATGGAAAGACGGATTGTGTTTGGTTTGATGCCCTGGTCAAGAAGCTCTTCCTCTGTGCACTGGCTGTGTGTGGTTGTTGCAGGATGGATCACAAGGGATTTTACATCTGCAACATTTGCAAGCAATGAGAAGATTGCAAGGTTATCAATAAACTTCTGAGCGGTCTGTGCATCACCCTTGATCTCAAATGTAAAGATGGAACCGCCGCCGTTTGGAAGGTATTTCTTATAAAGATAATGACTTGGCTCACTCTCCAGTGATGGATGATGAACAGCTTCTACCTGTGGATGTTTAGACAGGTAATCTACGATTTTCAGGGCGTTGCTTACGTGACGCTCCACTCTTAAGGAAAGAGTTTCCAGTCCCTGTAAGAACAAAAATGCATGGAATGGAGAAAGGGTAGCTCCTGTGTCACGAAGGATGATTGCACGAATATAAGTTACAAATGCTGCCGGAGCGGTTGCCTCTGCAAAGGAAATTCCATGATAGCTTGGGTTCGGCTCAGAAATCCACGGGAATTTGCCGGATGCTTTCCAGTCGAAGTTGCCGCTGTCTACGATCACGCCACCGATTGCAGTTCCATGGCCTCCGATGAATTTGGTTGCGGAATGAACGACGATATCTGCACCATACTCAATCGGGCGAACCAGGTAAGGAGTTGCAAATGTAGAATCAACTACAAGAGGAATGTTATGTTTGTGCGCAATTTTTGCAACTTCTTCAATATCAATCAGGTTGGAGTTCGGATTTCCAAGGGTCTCAATAAAGATTGCTTTTGTGTTTTCCTGGATTGCAGCTTCGAAAGAGCCTTCTGCATCCGGATCTACAAATGTTGCGGTGATGCCGCTGGTCTGCGGAAGAGTATGTGCCAGAAGATTGTATGTTCCGCCGTAGATGGTCTTGGAAGCTACAATGTGCTCACCTGTTTTTGCAAGTGCCTGGAATGTATAATTGATAGCTGCTGCACCGGAAGCAACTGCAAGCGCTGCAACTCCGCCTTCAAGAGCAGCAATTCTCTGCTCGAAAACATCCTCTGTAGGGTTGGTAAGTCTTCCATAAATATTTCCGGCATCGCGAAGTCCGAAACGGTCAGCTGCATGCTGTGAGTTATGGAATACATAAGATGTAGAAGCGTAGATTGGAACAGCTCTTGCATCTGTTACTGGATCTGCTTTCTCCTGTCCAATGTGTAACTGTTTTGTTTCAAATCCCCAGTTTTTAGAATCTCTGATATCTGCCATTTTTCTTTCCTCCGTATGTTTACTATTTTTCATCATTTTTTGTTAATGTTAGTTTTGTTATTGTTTTTGATGTTTTTCTTTGCTGTTGCTTTGTTTTTGTTGATGAATGCATAGTAACATACTGGGGATTATCTGTCTAATATGTAAAAATAATATCTGGTTATAGGTTCATTCTATAACCAGGTATTTGGGGAATTTTTCTTTGCATATTTCTTTACACTATTCAGAAACGCCTCATGTATCCTGTCATCCTCATCCAGTTCCGGATGAAATGCCAGTCCATACTGCTCTTTATACTTTACAGCTACAATATTTCCATCCACCTCAGCCAGTACTTCTGCGCCTTCTCCGCATTTCTCAATATAAGGGGCACGAATGAATGTCATGGGAACCTGACCGATTCCTTTCATTTCCCTAATGGTGTGAAAACTGCCAAGCTGTCTGCCGTAGGCATTTCTTTTTACTGTCACAGGCATGGTTCCGAAATACACATGCCCGTCATTAGAGAGGTGGTCAGCCAGAAGGATCACCCCCGCACAAGTGGCAAGCACCGGCATTCCAGCCTGGATTTTCTCTTTCAAAGGCTCAAATATTTCCAGCTCCCGAAGGAGTTTTCCCTGTACCGTACTCTCACCGCCTGGCAAAACCAGTCCGTCAAAGTCTCCATCCAGGTCTTCTTTTTTCCGCAGCTCCACGCACCGGGCACCCAGTTTTTCCAGTTTGCTCTTATGTTCTGCAAAAGCTCCCTGCACAGCAAGGATTCCGATTTTCATCTTATTTGCCCCTCTCTGCCATCAGAAGCTGGATTTCCTGCTCATTGATTCCGACCATAGCTTCACCAAGGTCTTCGGAAAGCTCTGCAAGCATTTTGGAATCCTGATAGTTGGTGACCGCTTTTACAATCGCTGCGGCACGCTTCTTTGGATCACCGGATTTGAAAATACCAGAGCCCACAAACACACCTTCTGCGCCAAGCTGCATCATAAGGGCCGCATCTGCAGGAGTCGCAACGCCGCCTGCTGCAAAGTTTACCACTGGAAGTCTTCCGTTTTTGTGTACATACTCAACCAGCTCATATGGCACACGCAGGTTCTTTGCTTCTTCAAAAAGCTCATCCTCACGCATAGAAACCACTTTCCCGATTTCGCTGTTCATCATGCGCATGTGGCGCACCGCCTGTACCACATCGCCGGTTCCCGGTTCGCCTTTTGTACGAATCATGGAAGCACCTTCTGCGATTCGCCTTAAAGCTTCCCCTAAATCTTTGGCTCCGCATACAAATGGCACTTTAAACTGACGCTTGTCAATATGGTAAACATCATCTGCCGGGGAAAGCACCTCGCTCTCATCAATATAATCAATCTCAATTGCTTCCAGAATCTGCGCTTCTACAAAATGTCCGATACGACATTTCGCCATAACCGGAATGGAGACTGCCTCCTGGATTCCTTTGATCATTTTTGGGTCACTCATCCTGGAAACACCACCTGCTGCACGAATATCTGCCGGAATCCTCTCCAGCGCCATAACCGCACAGGCACCTGCCTCCTCTGCGATTTTTGCCTGTTCCGGAGTGGTAACGTCCATGATCACTCCACCTTTTAACATCTGTGCAAGCTGTTTATTTAATGCATATCTTTCCTGGCTCATTTTGATTTCCTCCTGTATGTATTGTGCAGAAAAATTGTGTGGCACTGTTTTAACAGATCTCCATTTCTTCAACTGCCTTTTATTTGTCTGAAAGCATACAGGAATACTGTACCGTTATAAATATCCAATTTTTATATATTTTAAAATGACAGTTTGAATATTTTCTCTCAAACTGTCCTGCAGGACTTGTTTTTTTCCAGCAAAACCTTCAGTGCCCGGGCAATTTCTACCTCGTCTTCTGCTATCAGGATACGCATAATTTTCCTCCATTTTTTCTGAAAAGGAGACGCTTACGCGTCCCCCATTTTCCCGCCCCTCCTAGAGCCTTTTTCAAACACGCTCTAGCCTGATGGCAAGTTGCAGGGGCAAATAATATACTATTATTTTTTCGGTTTCTTTCGCGCCATTATGCCACCGATCCGGCCCGTTTCTTTGGCGGAGAGGCTTTTCCAGCCCCCTTCTAAGACTTTATCCAGAATGCCAAGTTCCTGAGCAATTTCATATTTTGTCTGTTCTTCAGGGGTAAGATTTCCGGATTTGTAAGCTTCTACTTCTTTGTCTTTGTTCATATGTCTATGCTCCTTTTTACAGTGTTTGGATGTATATAGGGAGTATGGACAAAATATAATACATTTATTCAAAGTGGATGCAATTTGACATGGCATATTCCACGCGAACCGTCGCAATATTCTGCCAAGCTGACTGTCAACTACAACTAAGCAGCTCGGCCTCCCGCAGCTAAGTTTTCGCAGGCAGTGGATCTTGTGCGATTCTTCTTATGCTTTCGGAATAATAATCGCTGCAATAATATATGCCCAGATTCCTGCGCCGCCGAAGCAGGTCAGGATTACCCAGGCCAGGCGGACCAGGGTTGGGTCGATATCGAAATACTCGGCAATTCCTCCGCACACACCACACAGCATACAGTTTACGGTTGATTTGTATAAACGCTTATTGCTCATAATTGATTCCTCCGATCTGACATTTCTGTCTTATTTTTTTATTTATTACATAACTTTACACCAGAGCGTGTCTGAAAAAAGCGTTCTGCAAGATTTTATTTTTCCCCAGTAAACTCCACATCAATCTCGCCCATTCCGCATTCCAGCACCATATCTTTTTGGGCACCTTCATTGGAAATGGTTTTCTCAATGCCAATTCCACTGTACTCAGAATCCTCCAAATTAATCTCACCCATACCACAGGAAAGATCGTAATTATAGTCCTTCTCTTTTCCAGTTACTACCATGTCAATTTCACCAGCACCGCAGTCCGCATTCAGTTTCTGAATATCAAGCTGATCAATGTCGATGGTTCCGGCGCCAACCTGAAGATCACAATACGCTGCTGTGATATTTCCATAACCGCTAAATTCTCCAGCGCCAACTTCCACCGAAAGCTCCTGTACTTTTAAATCGCACTCCAGATCAATAGTACCCATGTCAACACCCAGGCTTACCGTATCAAAGTCTTTCCCGGAAGGAACAATGACTTTTATCTGTTTCTTCTTTTTTACATTTCCACTGCGGGTATCTGTAATCGTGATTTTCCCGGAAGTTTCCTTAACCACTACATCGTTCTTCGCATCATTTGCCACATTTACCCGAATCTTGTCACCATCGTATTCCTGGATAAGGAGCTCATCATACTTCAAACTGATTTCCAGATCACTGGCAAAATCCATATCCACAGTATTTCCATCTAAAGCATCCCAATCTATGTCAGAAGAATGATATTGGGCGTTTCCCAAATGGATCAGACCAGCCAGCGGATAATCATTATCCTGAAGCAGCTGTCCAGCCTGATCAAACACATTTCCGCCTGTTTCCACTGCTGCTACAGAAATTCCACCGATACATAAACCAATTCCTGCCACTGCGAAAGCACCTGCTGCAATCAGCATTCCCTTTGTTCCTTTTTTCATGCCTGCTCCTCCTTCTTATTCCGATACACGATTTTCTGGAAAAAGTCTGTCACCTTGCGAAGGATCCATGGGAAAATTGTGGAGCCCAGCCATCCTGTTAAAATGCAGAACAGAATTCCTGATGCAAACAAAAGACAGCCGATTCCCATTACCAGTAGTCCCACAGCAGTATTGGTAACCAAAGTTCCAACTCCCACACTCATGCAGGCGCAAGCTGCTACGATAAATGAGAACGCCACAACTCCGGATACAAAAATCGCCCAAAATGGAAACAAGATCACCACCAGTAAAATACTGAATACGCCACTGGCTGCTGTAATGATAAATGGGGAAAGAAATACCAGGGCAATTAGGATCAGGATAAATCTGCTGTTGCTTCCCTTCTCTTTCGGGCGATATCCCCTGTGGGTACGATCTGTTTTTCCTGCATGTTCCCCATCTCTTTGGCGAATCTCCGGCATATAAGAAGCCTTGTTTTCCCGCAAGTCCTCATATCCATTCTCTGTATACTGTGCATATTCCTCATTGCTTTCGTCAAGGTCTGCCTTTATTATGGCAGCCACTTTTCCGGGGCTTCCAAGCTCTCTGATCACGGAAGCCTCATTCTCAGGACCGGCTTCGTCAAAATAACTGTTGTAGTAAGCCAGCGCCTCCTGCTTTTCTGCTTCCGAAATATCAGACAGCAGCCTCTCTAGCTGTTTCATAAACTGCGCTCTGTCCATACCTGTTAATTCTCCTCCCTCATGTGGCCGCTGTCCGCATTTCTGCCAGCGTCCTCAAACATACTGCCTATCTTGGTGGAATAATTCTTCCACTCGATCTTGTACAAATTCAGCTGTGCCTGCCCTTTCTCCGTCAGTTTATAATATCTGCGATTTCGTCCGGCATATGCCTGATCGTAGACTTCCAGGCAGTCATCCTTCTGCAGGCGGCGCAGCACTGGATAAAGTGTGGATTCTGAAATATCCAGAACTCCGCGTACATCCTGGGTGATCTTGTATCCGTAAGTACCTTCCGGCTCCTTGGACACAACCGCCAGGACAATAGCGTCCAGAAGTGCAGCTCCTGTGTTAAATACCATCTGATCACTCCAATCATATTATATAATTCATCAATATTATTTAATTAACAATACTATATGATATATAATATGGTTTTGTCAATACCATTTTTGAAAACAAATTTCTATATTTCTATCATTTACACAAAAAAAGGCGCAGCTAATGCCACGCCAATATTTCAACATATTTTCTTTCACTTCAAATAACTGATAAATTTCTCCGTCACAGGTGAAAGCCTTTTTTATCCTTCACTACAAGCCCAATTTTCCGGAAACAGGCGGTTCCATAGATTGAATTTCCAGGTTTAATATTGCAGAAATTAACCACTCTTTTTTCTTTTTCAACGCCTTCTATTGCTTTACCTGGCAGGCAATTTATAGATACTTGTGAGTAATTTTTTGCCTGTATTGGTCTCAAATACGCGCTCTCTGGCTGTTTCAACAGCATTCTCAGACATTTCACTTTCATCTGCATTTACAAGAAAATCAGCTTCCAGAAGAATGCGGTAATCCAGTCCGTCTACGTTTGTATAGGTGTGGTGATGGCTAACCAGATAGTTGATTCTCTCTTTCATTTCATCATCAATTTCCACATCCTTGAGGAAATTTTCTACCAGCTCAGGACTTTCTTTTTCCTGGTTGGAGCCGTTTGTATTACCATATTTTACGCGGCATACAGGGCAGGCAATGTCGTGGATCACGGCTGCGATTTCCAGAATTTCCTGCTTTCTTTCGGTTAAATTTTCCATCTCGCCAATCATTCTGGCATATGTATATACCTTCAGGAAATGGGCAATATCATGCTTGTTTCCATCGGAATATGCGATCATTTTTGCGATAACATTATTTATGGTTTGCTGTGTTTCTGTCATGTTTTTTCCTCCTCGTTTGCATTCAAAAAGCGGCAGAAATCATCTGGAAGGGGAGCTTCCAGAGTGATTATTTCATCTGTAAATGGGTGACAAAAAGTCAGCTTCCAGGCATGGAGCGCAGCTCTTTTGAAGCAGTCATTCCTATTATTAATTCTGCCTTCCGTATTCTTTTTTTCTTTGCTGTTACTCATTTTCAAACACACTCTAGGATTATACATCGTATCTCCCAGAAGAGGGTGACCTATCCCTGACATGTGAACCCGGATCTGATGGGTTCGTCCGGTTTCCAGCTGAAGCTCAACAAGAGTCACATTGCCGAAACTTTTTATGTTCTTATAATACGTAACTGCATTCCTGCTTCCTGGCAACAGTCCATCTGGAGAAATTGTCATTTTCATGGGATTTTCCGGATCCGGGGCAAGTGGTATAGCAATTTCTTTCCAGAATACAGAATCATTTGCTTCTGATAAATCTCCTTCTGCAAGCGCCAGATATTTCTTCTGCAGCTTTCCTTCTTCCCTCTGCTTCTGCAATCTGGCTGCCGCCACCTGGTTTCTGGCAAAAAGTAAAATCCCGGAGGTCTCTTTATCCAGACGTCCAATGGACCGAATGCGTGTTGTCTCATTTTTTTCACGAAAATAGGCTGCAAGCAGGTTAGAAATGCTGTCCTGATAATGGCTTCCGGATGGGTGCGTCACCATATCAGCCGGCTTGTTTACTACAAGTAAATCCTGGTCTTCATAAAGGATCTGAAGTTTCTGGGGTTTTAATCCGTCTTCCAGCTCTTGTCTTTCGAAATCCAATAATTGTTTTTTTCCTCGTTCTATGAAACTACTTGTATCTGGACACACCAGTTGCTTTGAATCAATCCCTTTCGCTTCCAGACATACCTGAAGCCGATCACCAGGCACTGCTATTTCCGTTACACGGCACTGTTTTCCATTTTTAAGGATACCTCCCGGCCTGAACTTTGCCTGACTGATCTGCCTCTTTGTAAGCCCTGCCTCAGCCCGCAAAACCTCTCCTACTTTTCCAGACTCTGTAATCCTTATCTCAAGATATCTTTCCATATCTCCATCCTTGATAGCTCCTGCCCATATCTTTGTCAAAATGAAAGCTCCGCTGCTCAAAACATGAAGCTTGTTTTGCTTTATCACATAGTTTATCACAAAATGAAAGCTTATGAAATCCCCTATGATCTTAAAACAGGAAATAATAAGCAAGCCGAAATACACACAGGTATTCGGCTTGCAAAATTTGTCATATATTTTTCAGGAAATTCTTTTTGTCCACGTTCCAGAGCGTGTTTGAAAAAGGCTTTCTGCAATCTGCACACTCGAATCCCCATCCTACGCGATTGGTATAGTTATTTACGAAACGATGTACTAGTTTTACCTGCTTATCAGTATTCCATCAGCCTTCCTGCCTCATCAATATAGAACACGTCATCCGGTCCTATATAATAGCTGTCGGAACCATCAAAGTACATTACATTTCCTTCCCCATCATACCAGTAATAAGTATCTCCCGGATCACTTTCCTCTACATAATCTTCATCAGGAATGTAGTCTCCGTATCCTTCACCATCGTCAGCTGTCTGGGCTTCGTAGGCGATAGAATCGGACTCTCGTAAAAAAGCTGCACCTGCATAAATATTTCCATATCCGGAAATCACAGGCCTGAGCATCAGATCGCCATCTCCATCCAAAGTAACATCTGCCACATAGATTCCGCTGTCATTGACCAATTTCAGGGCAGTTGTGCCAAGTGTGGTAAAAGTACCGCTGTCAAAAAAATATCCCCCTGTTTTATCACTATTCAGGCTGTTGTAGATTTCCCAGGTTCCTTCTCCATAAAGCCGGATATTCATGGCATTTAAATCTCCATACTGGTACCAGCTGTCAAAATAAGAGATAAACATTTCCAGGCTCTCTCCTTCGGCACTTGGATCATAATCTTCCCCTTGAGTGAAAGTGGTTTCTGTATTTTCAACGCCCTCAATCTCCGTCAGCTCCAGAGAAGAAATTGCATCCCGGTATTCCGCCTCCATCTCCTCAGCAAAATCCGCTGAAACTCTGTAAGCATAAGCAAAGGTATTGGTATCCGTCTGGAAATACAGCATTTTCCATTTGCAGGTATCTTCATTTGCTCCGGTGGTAAATTCCAGTTCATATGCCGGATAAGTGAATTTCTCTGTATATTCCTGGTTCTGTACTGCTGTGAAATCCTTTATTTCCGATTCACTTACAAAGCCTGCAAACTGTTCCATATATTCCTCCGGGGTACCGGTGAATTCATTGTCATTTAAAGCACTGCAGTTGACGATCACCGTCATACAGTCCTCTGTCATATCGGAATAGAAATACCCTCCTTCCCAACTGGAATTGTTATAAAGAGGGCGCAGTCCTGTATAGCGTTTATTTGACATGAGGACATAGCCTTTCTTTTCCACGCTGTCTTCGTTTTCAGTCTGACCTTCCGAATTCTCTTCCGCCTGATCTTCCTCTGCTCTGGTAAAAACCGCAGCCCCGTCATTTCCCATGTGAAGAGTATCCGCGGAGTCCAGATAAAATCCCTCCAGCCACATGCCCATACGATTGTACATGTCATATCTGCCATTTCCGTCGTTGTATTCATCCACATATTCCAGATATCCCTGAACATCATCGCCTTCTCCGGTGTGATATACAAACAATCCGTCTGCACTTAAGGTAAGAGTTTCATCAGCCTGTGCATCTTCATTTTTCCATACACCGGAAAGTGCTGCATAGTCAGCTCCGTCCTCTACCTGAAGCGTATCCTCGTTTTCTGCCATTACGCCGTAAATACCAGCTGTGGGAACAACTGCTGCACATAAAATAAACGCGATGACCGCTGTAACTATTTTTCTCTTCATACCATTTTCCTCCTGTCGAAATATGTTGTACCTTTACTATACGTTTTCTCTGACAAAAATAGTATTAACTTCCAGTTAGCTTTTCCCTTCCATCATCTCCAAAAGATACTTGCGCTTCACCCGGACATCCCCGGGAATCTGTAATTTGGAATAAATCTGATTGATGTACTGCTTCACAGTTCCCTCGGATAAAAACAGACTCTGGGCGATTTCTTTGTTGCTCATATGCTTCGCCATAAGCTCCGTAATCTCCAGCTCACGATCTGACAGTACTTTAAAGACCGGCGGATACGCCTCCTCTTTTTTTAACTGATTGCACCGCATTTCCCATTCTTTCCCCATTCTGGTGATCCTGAAAAGAAAATTTTCATTGATTCCGAAAAAGCTTCCCTTCAAAAGCTCCTCTATGTATGGATAATTCTCCACAAATGGCATAAGGATTCCATCTGGAAAAGCCTGGGAAAGTGATCCTCTCAAAAGTTCAAGCGCCTGTTCTGTTTTTCCCAGCTTCCAGTTGGCCGCAAGAAGCTGGATCTGCACATGAAGCGCTACCAGATCGTAGTGAAGAGCCTGACACATGGCAAGAATGGATTCGCTTCTTCCGATCACCTTCGAATATTCTCCCTGGGCAAGATAAACCTGATTCTCGATCATTTCCATCATCGGTCTCCCAGGTGCCAGAAAATTCACCGTAGAAAGCATATGCGCTCCAAAGAGAGCCGGAATCCGCTCCGTTTGTCCGGTAACTGCATAGTAATAGGCGCAGGTGCTGTCAAAAATATTGACCCAGGTGGTATTATGCCCCTGCAGCAGTTCTTTTCGACGTTCTTCAAATGTATTTCTCATTTTTATGTCCATACAGATAGACAGCCTTTGTGCCAGAAAATCGCAGCAAAGTGCAATGCTCTCCTGCCCATTTCCCTGAATCTGGGTATAAGCCTTTTCCAATGCTATGTGGGCATCAACAAAATTTCCGCGCATAAAGTGAGCCTCTGCGCTCATAATCGTTTCTGCACCCTGTCCGTGTCCGTTTGTGATCTTGTAATAATGAGGCATACACTGGTTCATCTCTTCCAGCTCTTTGTCAAGATCTCCGCTTTTCCTGTGAAACATCATAAGTACAGATGGGGAGCCAAACGTCCAGCCTCCGTCACTTCGGATACTGATGGCAGGTCTTGTCATCTTCTCGCTGGCACTGCGGTGAAACTGACTCATTCTCGAAATATCATTGTACATAAGAAAGCTCTGGATCAGGTCGCATTCGCCCAGAAGATTTCCTCTCTCTTCCTCAGACAGCTTTGGATGTTCTCTGATGGATGCCAGAAGAAGTTCTTTCAGTTCCAGCATTTTGGGAATATTTTTCCAGTTAAACATGCATCTCATAAGAACCAGAATTGCAAGCGGATATTCTTTTAAAACGGAAACCGGACATCTGTTCAAAACTTCCAGAACCTCTTCCGGTTTTAGAGAAGCAAGTAAGATTCCGGCATCTTTTTGCACCACCCGGAGAATAGCTGCAAAATTCTGATTTCGCCGGTATGCTGACAAGGCATGGATATAGGCACCATGTTTTTCATACCATGCACCATATCTTTCATAATAGAAAGCCTGTCTGGAATCATCCAGTGTTCTGAACGCACGAAACGCGCACTCTTTCATCATATGGTGAAAGCGGTAAGTCTGCCCGTCATTCAGGCAGGTGACAAAAGCATTCTGCCTGGTGAGCGTTTTCAGGATCTGGTGTACGTCTTCTCTTTTTGTAATAAATTCTGCCATCTCTTCCGTGAATTCATCTGCAAGCCCCATGGCACTTAAAAATTCTTTTCTGTCTTCTGGCAAAGGATTCAGCATGGAAGCGGAAAACATCTGGTAAATATCAGATGTTTTTCCTGGCAATTCTCCTGATTTTGAAAAAGAACACAAATTCAGGTAAACAGCTGCGAACCATCCTTCGCTGGATTTCAGAAGCTGCTCAAGCTGGCTTTCTGTCAGGCTAGTTCCGCAGCGGCGAATATAGGCTGACAGCTCCCCAGCGTTCAGACGCAGATCGTCTATTTCTATTCTGTGAAGTCTTCCTCCAAGTCTTACAATCCAGTCATCACTGATAAAATGATTTCGGCTTGCTACGATCAGATGCACATTTTCCGGAATCCTCCCTGCCATTCTGCACAGGAAAGTGGCCGCCCGGTCATCTTTTAACAGATGAAAGTCATCTATAAAAATATAACAATTTTCACATTTTTCCAGTTGATAGCATAGAATTTCCGTCAAAAATCCAGCGGAGGCTTCATCTTCCGGGCAGTCGTAGTTTTCCAGAAAGTTAAGACCTGCGAAGGAAAATGCATTTTGCACACTTTTCCAAAAGATGGAAAGGTTTTGGGAGTAAATACTGATCCGGATCAGCAAAGCCTGACTGTCTTTCGCCAGTCTGGACAGATACCAGTTTACGGCAGTTGTCTTCCCATATCCCATAGGGGCTGTTATGGCTGTCAGCGCGCTGTTGGAAACAGGCTGCAGGGATTTTTGTAAACGTTCTGATATGTAAATGGAATTCAGGCTGATTTTTTCTTTTGGCATTTCATACCCTCACTCTCTTGTTTTATAAGTATATTGCTGTTTACACCGTTTCCGAAGTATGATTTGTAGGAATAATTTTTCAAACACGCTCTAATGATTATTCTATATTTAATTATAGTGGAAAAACCAGGAAATTCCAATGGATTCTTTTGCTTATGTTTGACTTGTTCTTTTTCTTCCGCTATACTAAAATGTGTTTAAAAATGCTTTCTGCAAGATGTGTTTTACTGTTTTCGTGAAATTTACGCAGTAAATCAGCGGATTTCGAATATTTGACACTCATATCATTCTATTTCAGTACTAAGGAGATTTTTCTATGGATTCAGATAGATTATCAGCTCTGCCTCAGGCTTTTCTTCATCGGATGGAGGATATGCTTGGAGATGATTTTGAACCTTTTCTGGCAGCTTATGAACAGCCGCGTACTTATGGGCTCCGGGTAAACACGGCAAAGATTTCCTGTGAGGAGTTTGAACAGATTGTGCCCTTTGAAGTAAAAAAAATCCCATGGGTTTCGAATGGTTATTTTTACAACGAGGATGTAAGGCCATCCCGGTGTGCTCTTTATCAGGCTGGACTTTATTATCTTCAGGAACCAAGTGCCATGACCCCCGCTTCCCGTATTCCGGTGGAGCCAGGGGAATATGTGCTGGATATGTGTGCAGCTCCTGGAGGAAAAGCAACTGCAGTTGGTTCCGCCCTAAAGGGTGAAGGACTTCTGGTTGCAAATGATATCAGCACTACCAGGGCAAGAGCACTGCTTCGAAACCTGGAACTGTTTGGGATTCCCAATCTTTTTGTTGCCAATGAAAAGCCTGAAAAAATGGTAAATAATTTTCCGGAATTTTTCCATAAGATCATTCTGGATGCACCTTGTTCCGGGGAGGGGATGTTCCGTAAGGAGGAAGCTCTTGCCAGGGACTGGACTCCTGAGAAGTCTGAGGAGCTTTCCAGAATTCAGAAACAGCTTTGTCTGAATGCGGCAGACATGCTACAGCCGGGAGGACAGATGCTTTATTCTACTTGTACCTTTGCACCTTGTGAAGATGAGCAGATCATTTCCTGGCTTCTCAGGGAAAGGCCGGAGCTGTCTCTGATTTCCATGGAGGATTATGAGGGCTTTTCCACCGGAAATCCTGAATGGGGAGATGGGAATCCACAACTGAAAAAATGTGTGCGTATTTTCCCCCATAAGATGCAGGGGGAGGGGCATTTTCTAGCCCTCTTGCAAAAGGAGGGAACGGCTGGACCTTCCGCTGGTACTTCTAAGACCAGTCGTCTGGCTGCAGATGTCCGGAAGTATATGGAAGAGTTTTTCAGGGAAATCGGGTTGAAAACTTTAGATGGTCAGGAGTTTGACTGGAACCGGGTGGAAGTCCGGGCAGATAAGGTTTATTATCTGCCGTCTGTTTTCTGTAATTTCAGAGGACTTACGTTTATTCGGAACGGACTTTATCTGGGAGATCTGAAGAAAAACCGGTTTGAACCGGCTCAGCCGCTTGCACTGGCTTTCCGGAAAAATGAAGCTGAAGCTGTGATTTCCCTTTCTGTGGATGATCCAAGACTGGAGCGGTATCTGAAAGGGGAAACTCTTACAATTGAGCCTGAGGAGGCTGCTCATTCTAA
>ERZ772854.517-NODE-517-length-45284-cov-23.524818_pt1 | contig 45284 bp, 62 predicted proteins | sample MGYA00580844_ERZ772854 | MGnify/ENA primary metagenome ERZ772854 (study PRJEB29015, sample SAMEA2737727) | human gut metagenome | biome: human gut; feature: human-associated habitat; material: faeces | place: China | collected 2012 ...
TCCACTTCCAAAACTTCTTTTCTGGATTCCTGATAAGCTTTCAGAGCGTAAATCGTGTTCGCATCTGCTGTCCATGTAAGTTTCATGGCTTTGCCGTTTTTGCCTTTAAAGCCTCTGGCTCTTAATATTTCCTGTAAGAGGAGCACAGATGTGTTTTTATCTCCTGCTTTTACTGTCTCTGGGTTAAACATGTAGCTGCCTCCTTCTGGGTTTGTTGTCTTGTCTGTTTCATCTTTATCTGCAGATAAAACAATTGAATAGTCCGGTGTACAAAATTTTGTCCCTGGAAGATTACTATTGTAATAGCTCTTCTGGCACACCCCGCCACCATTTGCCACGATACCGGATGCTCCGGAAGTATTTCCCTCAATCGTCCAGAACCTGTCTCCGGCTACTTTTGTTACAAAGCCGGTGTGGGTAAATGTATCGCCGTGTTTAAAGATAACAATATCTCCAACTTTTGGATTGGCATTTTTTACAAATAAGACGCCTAAGGTTGGGCAATATACATACGGCCAGTGTTTTAAGAGTTTCTTTGCATTATCCAGACCAAAAGCTTTCATGAAACACCAGGAGATAAACGCTGCGCACCAGGGCTGCCCCTGATAGGATGGTTTTATATCTCTCCAATATTTTGTATAGTTTGCTGATCCGGCATTTCCAGTCTTGCTGTCAAGCTTACTGTTATTTTTCTTTTCCAAGTACCCGATCTCTTCTTCTGCAATTCCCAGAACTACGTTGATAGCTTCACTCTTTGTCATGACTGTGTTTTCCTTTTCTATATCTTTTGCTTCGTTATAATCTTTGTAAAATATATTTCTATCTACAGTTCCGCTGATGCCTGGTATCTTCGCTTTGCTGGAATACTGCCAGCCCACACCAAAGTCCGGCCGGAGTCGTTCCTGTAAGGTGCCGTTATCTGATGCCGGATAACGTGCGATCCAGAAATCATATTTTTTCAGATGGCTACAAATTACATTCAGGTACCAATCCACATTGCAATAAATACCAACTTTATATCCCGCTGCCGTGATAATCTTTTCGAATGCTTCTGCCAATTTATGGATCTGTTCAGCTCCGAGGCTTCTCTGATTATTCCATTCCAAATCCAGCCAGACCGGATACTGCAGTTTTCGCCCGTTCAGAACTTCCACTACTTTTCTGGCTTCGCTCTGTATCTCCGCAACTGTCATGGCATAACTGTATTTATATGCTCCGGTTGGAATGTTATGTTCCTGACATCCGGAGTAATTTTTCTCAAAGCAGCTATCAATCACGTTTCCGGCTTCTGTGATCCGGAGTATTGCAAAGTCCATTCCGTAGTTTGCTACGGTCTCCCAGTCGATTGTTCCTTGCCATGCTGAAACATCTATTCCTCTTATTTCCATGTCCGTCTCCTTTCACCGGGAAAATAGGGATTAGGGATGATCACTCATCCCCTGAATCATTCGTCCTTGTTTGTCTGTTTAATAATCTGATTTACGTATGTAGAAAGTCCCGCAATGAGAATTCCCTGCGTGATTGCTGTGAAAATCGCCATCGCAATGTCCTGTCCGGTACCGCAGGTACAGGTGGCAAACACATAGATCGCGCAGATTGCAATGCTGATTCCGCCAAGGATAAGCGGGATATACTTATCTTTTACTGCCTGTGCCTGTTTGAGTGCCATGCCTACAAAATATAAGGCAATTGCTACTACGATGAGTTCCGGTTTTACATAGTTAATGATCTGTTCCATAGTCATTCTCCTTTTTGTTTGATATGTAATTCATCAATTTCCTGCTTCATTTTGGTCACCATACCATTCCCGCCCAGCGCATGATAGGCGTCGTACATTTCACAGAAGTTCTGGTACGCATACGATGGAATGTTTCCGAACTTTGTGTACTTTGCATGATACTCTATCATCTGCACGCGGAGCAGGAGCATAGTCCCCTTACTATTTGCATCCCGGTCTTTCTTCTGGTTTTTCAAGATCCAGACTATATACCCTAAAAGAACCGGTAATACAATAGTATATGTCTGCATGAGTATTTCTTTCACTATTTCACTCTTTCTCCGGTTTGCGCCGGCGCAATTTTAAAACGGTAATATGTCTTTCAGTGGCTCTGCTCTTATATTCTCTGGCAGTTCATCATCTTCGGTATCTGCATATCGGCGGCAGTTGTATTCTGCGATATCTATATCCTTTTCAATATCTTCAAGACTTTTATCACTCTCGCCTTTTATGATCAGAATCAAGTCGAAGATGATGGACCAGAGCTTACTTATAATCTGTAATTTTGTCATTTATTCTCCTCTGGCAAAGAAATGAGTTCCTGGTACTCTTTATCTGTAAGTTTTCCACGTTCCTTTGCCTGTTCTACCATTTTCAGCCAATTTTCGTGGTTATACATTTTCTTCATTTTCAATAAAATTCTGTACATCTTCATCCTCCTCTGTTTCTTCTGGAATATAAACATCTGTCATTGCTGCCAGATACTGAATTGTTACGTTCTGGTTTTCAATGGTTTTTTTCTGCTTTTCTACGGTTGCTCTGAGGTTTTCGTCCTCTGCCGCTTCTGCAGGTGTCTGAGTCATTTTTCTTACTTCCATGTTCTTCACCCTTTCTTAACTGTTTTAAATATTTCTGAGTCCTTTGTTTTACTTTATACGAATTTCCTTTATCAGCATTATTTTCCCAGGAATTGTGATGTTCATCTACTTTTTCCGGTTCAAGTTCTCCTCTCTGTGATTTATGAACCATCCTCACAAGAGTTTTTCTTTCATGCTTTACACTATCTGAGTTAAGCGTCATGATTATCCTTCCTGTTTCTGTCAGCCGATAGTCGAATCCCAAAAATGTAAATCCTTTTTCAAGCGGTGTTATGTGTGATTTCTTTTCATTTGCTTCCAGCCCGTATATCTGCAATTGCTTCATTATCTCACCGAAAACTCTCTCAGCCTGTTTTCTTGTTTTAACAAGAATCCAGAAATCATCCATGTATCTGATATTGTATTTTACATGCAACTGTTCTTTGATGTAATGATCTAATGGATTCAGAAGTGAAATACCGGCAATCTGTACCATTTGAGACCCTGGATTGTATCCGGTTTCTCCTGCGTACTGGTCTCGTAAAACTCCACACGACATTTCTGTTGTATCCTTATCCGTCAGATTCCTTATTTGCCTTTCTACATCACTGTGCCGCATGTTTAGGTAGTATCCATGTATGTCAACCTGAACTATCCATCCTTTTGTGCCGTATCTGCAGTAATAATTCCATAGATATTTTTTAACCAGTGCTCTTGCAAAGTCTGTTCCCTTTCCTGTCTGGCAGGCGCAATTTGAATAAGTGAATCCCTTTGTCATTTGAGGATAAAGAGAATTATCATTAATGCTCCTTTGATATACCCGATCCTTAAACGGAATACTGAGAGCTTCCCGGCGTTTCGGATATGTTATCAAGACTGTTTTAGGCTTCCCATTCTTCCATGTTCCGTCTTGATGCTGATGTTTCATCCGGAGTATATTTTCTTCTCCATTTAACAAAAACGACTTAACTGATGGTTTCCATGTTACTCCATTCTTACATTTCAGCATTGATTCGTATAAACTATCATAGCTTGTTATATGATCTTTCATCTTTTGTGCTTCCGCAGTTTCTCAGTGCTGGCAGGCTTATGTAAGTCACGCACTGTCTCTTTCGATTATCCGCGGTATTGTTTAGGCTTATGCCAGGGATTTCGGCTCCTTGTCTATATCTTCAAGGCGATCATTGCTATGCAATAACCATAATGCTTTTAGGAAGACAATCGGGGCATACACATTCGAGTTCCATGCGTTCGTGTTGTTGACGTTGCCGGATGTGTTCACATTCATGACGTTGTTAGCGTTGCCGCGGTTAGCCGAACGAGAAAACACATTCTGAGGTGTTAGCCTACGTCCCATGTAATTTAAGAGTATCTTTCTATGTCAGATTCCCGCCATTTTTTAATATAATTTCTCACTTTTACTGTTTGTTCTGACCAATATTCTACCCTTTTTCCTTTCAGGTGAAAGAGTGGATGCGCAAGCCCAATCAGTGCAAGTAAGTTGTTACAATCCAGAATCGCCTGACGCTGCAGTTTGCTTCTCCAGGCCCATAGCTCTTTCTTATTCTTTTCTGTTACCCGGATATTGTTTGCGGTCCAGGCATTTATATAAATGTCTTTCGCTGTCCGGATGATATCGTCCGTGAGCGCAGATTGATATTCCGGAAGAAATACCTTTTTATTCTTGCAGATCTGAATCGTGTAGACCGCCAGCTCTCTTGCGTACCATACTGCATTTAACTGTCTATTCTGCGGTGTGTCCGGTACATTTCTCTCACCTGCTTTAACTGCCATTTCTTTTCCTTTCCATCCCTGCATCCGTGGGTGCAGGGATTATTTGATTGCTGATTATACGACGACAAGCGGGGCATACACAACCGAGTTCCATGCGGTCGTGCTGCCGACGATGCCGGATGTGCTCACACCCATGACGCTGTAAGCGTTGCCGCGGTTAGCCGAACGAGAAAACACAAACTGAGGCGATGTGTGGTTCGCAGCTGAATATCTAATCATAATCGGATAGGTTTTCCATGGTTCAATCGGTGTTTTGGAATTTGTTCTCCGCTGCCAGTATTCGTGAACTGTTCCCTCCTCTTTGCTCATGTTGACATTCATCTGAGACGCGGATGCAAGGAACACTCTGTCGTATGTGATATCTGTCACGCCACCATCATTGACGGTATTCGCAAGGGTAGTTACTTTGACCGTCTTTAATGCTGCCAGCATATCCGCAGGCATTCCGCAGAGGAAACCGTCTTTTGTGGCTAACTGACTCGGCGCAATATCCCAGTCGTCCTGTTTTGTCCACCATTTGCCCTTTGGTTGTGTTGAATTGAGCCACTGACGGGCCGCTGAGTATTTCCAGCGATTCCAGCCGTATGCTGATTCCTGCATACTGTTAAGATTTCCGTTTCTGGTTGCGTACTGCATGGTTCCCAGATCTGTTCCGTCTGATCCGGATGTAACTGCCACGGTTTCAATTGTGGTGATTCCGTCTGCAGCGTAAGAGGTTGCTTTCCAGTTGCTCGGCGCAATGTCCGGCATCTGTGTGAATCCATATACTGATCCGCCTGCAGGTACGGCCTTGGTCAAAGTAAACTGCCAGTATGTGTCTGCTTTTGCATTATTTCCCCAATCCTTTTCTAATTTGAGGTGATAAGTTCCTGCTGCCAGTCCATCCGGACAGCGCAAGAATGCACGGTTGCTAAACTGTAATCCGAATGGGGTTGTGTAATGCGCTTCCAGGAATGTTCCTGAAATGACTTCTCCGTCCTCCAGTTCTACATTTTCAAAATGTGTAACCTGCCACGGGAAATCATATTCCTGGCCGGCGGCAGTATCTGTCCATTTCTCAAGAATCTGGTCTCCGAAATCAAAAATTTTCTGAGCGTACCCATTTCTGGAAAGCCCGCTGATCTGGTCCCACGTTGATATGTTTTCCAGGTTTGCCGCCTGTGTAAATGCCATTGTCTGCAATGCCTGTGAAATTTCTTTCATAGTGCTTTCGCGTGGAAAATTAATGAGTGTCTGGTCTCCTGTTGCCATTTCTGTTCCTCCTTTATTTATAATCTCTAGTTATTCTGTATAGACAATATCAAGTCCACCGTCTTCACTATTTATTGCCAAAGTTATATGTTGTGTCTGAGCAATCAGTGCATCTGTTGCGGACTTGGCGGCAGCCGCCTGGTCTTTAGCAGCTTTTGTGGCGGTATTTGCATTTGTTGCCGCGGTTTCGGCTGTAGTCGTGGCAGTTTTGACAGCTTCTAAGGATTTTCCAATTTCTGTGCTTAAATTTGCCGCGTCCGAAATCGTTTTTTTGAGTGTCGTATCCTTTGCAGTTGCATCCGCAATTGTCTTGTTCAGATTATCTTTCGCTGTCTCTATGTTTACATCAAATCTTCCAATCTCCTGATTGGTATGTTCTGTAATTCCTTGCTGTGCTTCTGATTCTTTCAGTGCAATATAATCTTCTGTCTGACTCTTTACATTCTTTACGGATATCTCCTGCTGACTGGTTATAGTCTGTATCGCCTGTTTTCTTGTCTTATCAATTTCTGTCTGAGCCAAAGTGACCGATTCGGTCACTTTTTCATCAAATCCGGTGATCTGCGCATTGATATTCTGTTCAGACTCTGATGCTGCCTTTCTGGACTGCTCCGCGCTCTGGGCGTAGCCTGCGGCACTGTCTCTGCTATTCTCAGTTTCCTGCGCTGCTTGCACAGTGTTGGAATGTAACTGCTGTATATCCGTGTGAGCTGATTCTATTTCCTGTTGTGACAGCTCTACTGCTGCTCTGGATGTCTCAACCTGTTTGGCTTTATTAATCACATCATCATAGGCTGCAATATATTCCGGTGTCATATCTCCTGGAAGGGCTATCATCTGCCAATGCTCTGAATTATGACCCGGATCAGGAGCGATTCCTGTGATTGTTGTCTCCAGCTCTGCCAGGCAGAAGTATGAGCCGCCCTGATATGAAACTGCATCAAGATATTCGTAGGCAGCTGAAGAATCATATTCTCCTCTCGGATTTAAGGAAACATTCCCCAAATCGGTTTCTATGTAGTTATTTTCTGTATTCATTTTATCCTCCTGTCACATTTTCAGTCTGTACTTCAGACGTGATCCGGTTCTTCGGAACCGAACCTTATCAACCGCTGGATCTGAATACAGTTTTAATTTGCCTGCCACAACTCTAAATGCAGCAAAAAAGACATTTCCTGTTTCTCCTTTCAGATCAGCTTTTTTCTGGCGGATGTAACTATCAATGTCTTTCTTTCCATTTTCCACTCTTCCCGAAATAGATGCGGTCTCTTTCTTTGCCTGTTTAGCGTAATATTTTGCATTATCTGTATCACATTCTGGATGTTTCTCATGTCCATGCGTCCATGCTTCTGCCTGTTCCTGGGCTTTTTCTGCTCTTCCAGCTGCTTCGCTCACAATTTCAACTGCTTTCCGAAAAAGTTCTGGTTCTTCCGGTGTTCCAGGAATCTCAGGTCTTGGTCTTGCTTTTACTGGAATGGTTATTTTGCGTTCGGTATTGCCAGAATTATTTTCACTTAGGTATATAAATGCGTATATCTTATAGTTCTGATCGCTTTCATGATTTTCCAGCATGGAATCCGGAATTGGTACATCCGTCACAGAATCTTTTGTTGTTCCGATTCTTGTTACAGATGTTCCACCTGTTTCTTCCAGCGAGAAATGAATCTCTACCACTTTAGGAAGATCCAATCCTTGGATGCGAAGAATCTGTCCGTAATCGTACTGCCAAGTCCCAGATGCTCGCGAAGAGCATTCATCTTCACGAAATACCACCGTTGCTATATTGTCATTCATCATTCTCTCCTTCTGTCGTATCGCGTTTCGAAATTATAAGACAACAATCAACAAAGCAAATAAAAGCAAACATTAACGCAACCACTGTTTTTCCAATTATCGTCCTCTTTTGCACCTCCTTATTAAGTCAAATTGCCTGAGCCTTTATTGTACAAATACTTATCCCTGACTTTGTCGTATAAACATAATACTCCGTTATCTTTTTTCACTGGAATAAGATCTGCCACCAATACATCCTCCTGATAAATTTTCGCATAATAGATTTTGCCTTTTAGCCCAACTCCCGCATTAGTTCCGTTTTTTGACATATTTCCAACATAAAGTGGACTTGTAAGAGAAAATGAATCAATAGAGTCTGTATCTACAGAAGAACTTCCGAAATTAAATGTTGTGCCATTTTGTTTAATTGTCCAATTACCACCCCAAAATGCAGAGGGTTTAGCTGCACTGTCTATTGTTCCTCTAATCGCATAAAAATTATCAGTGCAAGTATATCCATATTTATATTTATCATCTCTTGCACCGCATATATAAGTTGTTCCAGTGTTTACATACAAACTTACTTCCGTATTAGTATTTTGATCAGGTAAAATTTCTGTATCGAAATAACAATTTCCATCCAAACTTAAACTTGTAATTTCTATATGATTTTCTGTAATGGATTTTTTATTAATAGTAACAGAACATTGCGCTGTGTAATTGCCGTCAAGTGTTGTGACAGTAACAACCGAATGCCCAATTTCTTTTCCAATTATTTTTCCGTTTTCCACAATAACATTTGAATTATTTACGCTCCATGTAACATTTTGATTTGTTGCGTAACTTGGGAGTACGGTGGCTACTAATTGTACGGATTCTCCGACTTCCAAGGTAATAGCGTTATGATTTAATGTAACTCCTGTAACTTTTACAATATCTGGTATATCAGATGCTAATCCATAAGCAATTCCAAGGTTTTGAAGAGTTTTGTCAATTACAGGGCAATAATGGGTTCTATAGAATTGTTCATTTGGATGTACTCCATCACCTTTTTTACTATTTGGGTTATATGTATATTTATTTTTGTTTAATTTAGTCATTGCTATTTGTGCATATTTACGCATATCAAGATACGGCATATTCCATTTTTCACAGATTTCAATCGCTTTTGAATAGATGCTGTCCACGTAAGAATTGTCTTTTGCAAAACTGTGTGGAATAATATACAGTTTGACAGTCAATGGGTACGTATCCATGATATACTGCAATGCACTCTCTAATGCTCCGCAGAACGTCCCCGTATTATACGAAGCATCATATCCAGATTCGATTGATCCGACTGGAATACTACTATTGATGTCATTAACTCCACCGTCAAAAATGATCGCATCAGCTGCACCAGTGTAACTCCTAATCTGCGTTACGATCGGTGTGTGTTCTGGGTTGGATGTAGTGGCAAAGTTCGCACCAGATTCGGCTTTATTAATCCAAGTGGCATCTGGATATTTTTCTTTTAACGGCTGCACGACGCCGGTGCCTTCTTTCCATCCCCATCCAGCTATGATACTATCTCCAAATGCAACGATTGTCTTTCCTTTGTATGGACTTTCTGTGACCTCAACATTCGAAGACTCGTTATTTTGCAGTTCTTTCCATGAGCCAAAAGCTGCTCCATTTTTAGTTCGAATGAATGTCCTGCTATCTTCAAGGCACGTATAGATGTGTACAACACATTTATTGGAAAAACCAACAGAACACGCCATGCCACCAGCGTCAACCGGTACATTTTTCACGCCATGACAGGATATCAAATACGCCCTGTTGTCTTCCATATTGTCTAAGTCAGCCAAAACTTCCGTAGAATAAACATGCAAGCCAGTCATGAATGTTTTACTCGTATCCACAGTGCCAGAACTAGTTCCTGAACCATTTGCGCCTTTTGGAATCCCAAGATTCAGTACAGGATTCTCGGTCGTCCCTGTGATCGATGCAGTGGCAGACTGTCCAGATTCTAGTGTATTCACCGTTCCAATTGTGATATTTGGTGTTTTCCCTGTTGACCCTTTCGAACCGTTTCTAACTTGGAATGTGCTTTTTTCGCCGTTCGTTTTTGTCACGGTGACAATATTTGTACCACCATCTTCTGTCGATGTTGTAGTCTGCTTAACTTCTAGGATGCCAACCCCATCTTTTCCATTACTGCCAGTTCCAGAACCACCGCTTGAACCAGCACCGCCGGTGCAATTTCTTTTCAAGTAATCTACATCTTCCATTAATTCAGGAATTTTTTCTGCGTTAATGAGCATTCTCGCAAATTCCTCTTCCGTTCCTGTGTATCCTTTTTCTTTTACGATTGCATACGCGCTTACAGCACCTAAGTCTTCCCACATCATACTATGAGCACCTCCAGTCTTCCATCTTTCATCCTATAGTTTGCTTTATCTTTACTAACGCATATCAGGTGTCCGTTATGTATTTCAAAATTCATATAATCTCGTAATATTAGCGGAATATATATGTAGAGATGCCCATTCTTTTTTGTCCAAATACGTACAGTTTCATATTTTGGTTGATGTATTTCAATTGTTTCTTTAGGCTTAAATATTATTTTTGCTTCTGCCGCATCCATTTTATCTCCTATTTAGCTTCTTTCTTCAACAAATCCCATTCTTTTTCTGTAATTATTTCCAAAGCCCATTTGGAAGGAACATGTATTTTCATTCTCTTTGAAATACCATTCTTTCTGTAATACCTGTTCCAGAAGTACGCATTTGCTAAAGCACGCGCTTTATGCATGATGCAGATATACGTTGCTCTAGCATCCGGTGTGCCAAAAACCTGATAGTTATATGCGGTGCACCAGGAACACCCCTCTGCAATCGGGCAGTAGAAGCATTCGTCCGTACTCTGCGTTCTCCGATTAATCTTTTTAAGGCACTCCACGCGGCATTTATGGCAGTCGCATTGACAGATTCCCGCATCTACATCTCCTATACTGTACGGTTCCTGTTGGCTTCCCAAAGAGCTTTCCATATATCGCAAGCATGGATAAATGATGCCGTCCGGATCAACCGCCAACATTACGCCGTTTCCACCGCACCAGTTTTGTAAATCGTCTTCTTTCTTTGGGTGAAACAACTCCTCGTTGAACAGTGAACAATAGAATTCTCTTTCAAAATCCATATTATGTTCTAAGAAATAATCCGCAAGCAATTTCATTTGGCCGTAAAGAGTTGTAGCGTGTATTGGTTTCCACCCATCCTCATAAACACAATTCGCATTTATCTCTGTGTATCCCAGGTTAATCATGTGAACAATCGCATCATATATATGCATCACATTCGCCGGTGCAATAGTGATCTTTGAGCCCATGTAATTCCCCTGATTCATCCAGTCTTTTGCTGCAGATACCGCCAAATCATAAGAGGGCTGTCCGTCTGGAAAAACGCGGCAAGAATCATGGAGTTCTTTGTTTCCGTCTACCGTTACTGAAAATGACAGTCTGTTCTTCCACTTTTGCAGTACCATCTGCACTTCCGGTTCGTGATACAAGACCCCATTACTGCAGATTGAAAACATAGTCTTCATAAGCCACGGATGGTTTAATTCAATCATTTTGTCGATTGTGTAGGTGCAAATTTTATCAATCAGTTTTGCCTCCAGAAGTGGTTCGCCGCCAATAAATTCTATTATTAGCCCAGGCGATTTCTTGGGATTTATATATTCTTTAACCCCTTTTTCTCCTGACAGTAAAAGATCTATCATCTTTTTTGCGGTTTCAAATTTCATACTGCGTTTTCCTTTGTGGGTTTGGTAGCAGTATGTACAAGCAAGATTGCAATCATCTGTCACCTGAAATGTCACCGACTGTGTAAGAACTCTTTCTTCTCCCTCTTTCCGCCGGTGTAACTCAGGATACAACCTGCTTAATTTATCGCTGTACTGTTCTGCTCTCTTCATCTTTTATCCCTTCAATTTTACAATTGCAATGGATTGTAATCTCCATCTGATTAGAGTCCAGTGGAAGGATCCAACTGTATTTATGTCCTCTCAGTTTTTCCGGAATGTACTTCTGTTCAAGACTGGCAGATGCAGTTTTATATTCAGCTTCCAGTTCCGCGCCTTTTTTTTGGTAAGCAGCAAATGCTTTGCTTTTAATCATTTCCGGATCGTTTGAATGAGACTCAAGAATCCTTTGAATCACGTCTTTTGCAAATCCCAGTTCAAAATTTAGACGTTCCAGGTATTCCGCGTCTTTTTTGTCAATTTCAATAATGATTTTTCTCATGTCTCCTCCTAGTGACCGAGTCGGTCACATTACATTTTGCCAAGTTTGATGATAATCACTTTATTTTTATCTGACATATCTTCAGTTATCGCTTCGATTTTCCATCCCGGAAAGTCTCTTTTTTCATTTCCGCGCACAAGAATAAAATCCGTGCCGTTCCCGTCATTCGAGATTTTTGCCTTTACTGCGGAGAATGATTCATTTTCGCTCGCGTAAAAGGTAATAATGCTGTCATAATTTAATTCGTTTCCGTTTCCATCTTTGAACTTCTCGAATGAAAAAGCATTGTTCATACTTTCGATCTGGATTTCCTGTTTGTTTTTAAGTATTAGTTTCATTCTTTCTCTCCTTAATCTCCTTAATACACTGGTGACGATGCTGTTCCATAGCAAGTTCCGGAACAGGTTTTTCCACAATTATTTGAGCAATCGTTCGAGCAGCTAGTACTGCATCCGCCGCATTGGCTCTGGCACAAATTAGAACAGCTGTCTTTGCAGGTTGCTTCACATGAATTGTTGCATCCTGTCCCGCATGATGTTCCGCATGAGCTGCACCCTGAACATCCAGAGCAAGACTGTGTGCAAGATGCAGTGCAGTTGTCGTCGCATCCAGAGCAATATCCGGAGCAGTTTCCAGAGCATCCGGAGCAATTATCGCTACATGAACTTCCACAATGCCCGCTGCAATCTCCAGAACAGTTTGTCGAACACGATGTCCCACAGGCAAATCCGCAGCCATTATTGCAAGTATCACCGCAGGAAACAGAACAGCCGGCTGTGCAGTCCATCGCGCATTTTGCCTCGCAATAAATCGTGCAGTCAGTTTCGCATGCCGCGGAGCAAGTATCCCGGCACACATTTGTGCATGTTCCCGAACATACCGTGCTGCAGTTATGTGAGCAACTAGTTCCGCATCCGCCGCAATTCCCCGACGCCGTTGTCTGGCAACTGGTTGAACAGCTGGTTCCGCAAGTCGTACAAGCCCTTTCTCTCCCTCCTTTCTATGCTTTTGTTGATGTTGTGCATCCAGATCCGCATGTATGTGAACATTTGCCTGCACATCCTCCTGTGCATCCTCCGCAACCTCCAGAGCACCCATCTGCGCAGGATTTATTGCAATTGTTGCTACAATTTCCTGTGCAGGAGCTGCAACCCATGCAGGCAGAAATGCAGGACTGTTCGCACAATCCTGTACAGTTTCCCCGGCATCCAGAATTTTCAGCTGTTTTTGGAACTGCCATCATTTTGTCTGCAAATTTTTCCGCTCTTTCCAGTTCCATTTCCAGAGATGTTCTCTTTTTTCTGAGACTGTTATCCGGAAGATAATCATTGATCTCCAGTAATGGATCTATAATCTTTCGAATGTGTTCATCCGAAATCTGGCTTACTACTTTTGGTTCCATCATATAGTCATACTCCTGAGAAGCATATTGCGTGAGCTGACCTCCCATATCTGGCACATCTCTACTAGCCATGACTCTTTTTACTTTTTCTTTGATGCGTATCAACGAATCTGCCGTTATGATCATTTTGCTTTCCTCCTTAGACCGCAGATACAGATGTATATGCCGGATTTATGAGGACATAATCTACCGTAACTGTTTCCGTAGCATTTGTTTTTCCTATAGCAGCCTCGATATATATGTTGGTTCCCTTTGTCATGTTCTCCATATCCAGGATGGTTCCGATGATCTTATATCTGTCATTCGCTTCAAATGCTGCCGGCGAAATATATATTGTTTTTATAATGTCACCGTTTGCAGAGCCTTTCCGGAATCTCACCCTGATCATATTTTCATTTTTAGAAACATCTGATACCTTCATTCTTATCATTACTGCATAAGTTCCTAATTTAAGCGACATTCCCACGGAAAAAAGCTGCATATCCGCTACCGAACTGCTCGTTTTACTCAAAACGGTATATTCCGCCGCTGTATCTTTTATAGTTGCTTCGCTGGACAGTCTCTTGCCTCCTATATAGAGATTGCTGCCATTTTCAATTCGATACAGAGCATCATCCACCTGATCCATCATTTCGTCAAAATGAGCAACATTAAAAAAATCATCATCCTCAGGTTTTAGAAAATTATAATTTTTTGTATATTTCAATCAAATTTCGCCTCCTCATTTCGTAGCTGATGATAAGTTTTTGTTGACATCTGTTTATAAGTAAATGGTTTAAATACTTTGTACTGGTTGTACCTTAAAATGATTGACAGACCATAATCCAAAGGGATCATCTCTTCTAAGAGATTTTCTATCGCATTAATCATATAGCTTCTCGTTACTTCCACCTGACATGTAACTGTCTTTTGGTCCAGATCTATCGTAAGAATATAATTCCTCAATCCAAGAGTTGCATCAAGTTTTTGCCTGAGTGTCGTTTCCGTGTACATGGCGCTAGACCACCATCTCAGTAAAACTTCCATTCTGCGATCCTCTAACGTCGCGGTATCCAATGGAGCAATTTTTAAAATCCTTTCTCGATGCGCAATTCCTGATTCCTCGGATGTTTTTATTGTTATGTCATTGTCAATCTCATCAAGATGTCTCTCGAATACTTCGCCTACCTTATCACCGGCTTCTACTGTCGCCTTAACCTCACGGATATTTATCACTACATCCGGATATTCCACTTTTATGTGCATGTAATCTCTCCTTTGACCGGCACGGAGCCGTCCGTGATCTGCAGATTCTTCTCAGCTCCATTGATCTTTGTTCCGGCAACATCGAGTATACCCGTTATATTTATCAGAGCAGCTTCTATCTGCAGGATCCTCACAATGATCGTTTTGCTGTCTTCCCATTTCTTTCTGAGACTGAGCAGATAATTATCCACTGCCTGATTTATGTAGCTTTTCAAAGCTTCTGGACTGTATCCGGACTCGCAGGTTATAGTTGTTTCTATATTTACCACCGTTTCTTTTACTCCTATAACAGTGACTCGGTGCCCGATCGGAGCAAATCCTTCCCCTTCTCCGCTGTTTACAATAGGATCAACTGCTGTCTGGGCTGCTGATATGACCTCTTCCGAAGGTGTTCTGTAATCCTGCCCGATGATAGTTGCTTTGATTCTGTCAGAAGGCGCTGAAACACGTTCCAGTTTGCATCCATACACTCCACTCAGCTCTTTGAGTCTGCTTTTATAATATTCACGGTTTCCAGCGAATCCGCGATAGTTATATGTCGCCATAACTCTGGCCCGATAGGTTTCTGTTTCCTCCTGATCGGTTCCTTCCAGTGTGCATTTGATGATCTTTCCCCATTCAAATCCTTCCACATATTCGATTGGGTCTAAGTCACCCATGACATGGTTTGGTTCTGCACCAGGAGTATCGCATCCTAGCCGATATGTGTGATTTTCTTCACTGATCACATTGAATACCGTATAGTTATATTCATCCAGATTCCAACGTGATCCCGCCGGGACAGGACAATTAAACTGTGCTGTAAATTCTGCATATGTTGCCTGGTTGATATAGCAGCCCCTGTCATTTCCATTTCTGATCAGATGTTCCAGGTCAGCAGTATCTGTATACATATTCTGCTCCAAACCAGCCAACAACAGATATGCTTCTTCCAATCTTACCGCCTGTTTTGCGCAAGCATTAAAGATCAGGCTTCCCTCAGATGTGTCTATGTCATCCGGCATATCTTCCATCATGGTCCGCATGATCGTTTCATAAGTCATGTCTTCAAACCTTTATCTCCACCTCCCCGTCTCCAAGTTCAGTGATCAATGAAAAAGTAAGCGTTATCTTTTCATCATTTTTTGTACAGGAAAAGTTCTCAATTCCCATAATATACGGATTTTTAGTCAGGCATTCTTCCGTCATTCGTTCCAATTCTGAGTCTGTCAGCTCGACTGAATAAGTTTTTCCAACAAGATTTTCATATTCCTGGCCATAGCCATCTGAATAGATATAATACCGATACCGCGCTATCTGCAGTGCCAGCCATGCCCATACAAGAAGCGCATCATATCCTTCGACAACTTTTCCAGAAAGCTGACCTGTTTCAAAATCAATGCCATATTCCCGTGGAATATACAGGCTCTCTTCGGCTTCTTCTTCACTTTCCACGAAAGGAAACATCATTCCGGAATCACCACCTTTGCAATCAGAATGTACTTTTCATGCCTGTCCAGTTTCAGGAGCAGCACTTCATCCCCTTCTTGCAGGATATTTCTTTTGTATTCTTCTAAAGTGCTGTTATGTTCGGAATCTGTCATATACTCTGCTGATTCCGGTTTCAAAGTATGCAGGAATACTTTCTTTGTCCGATCCAGACGTAAATTGCAATTGATCAAATAATCACTTTTATCAAGGATCATCGTGTCCATCCTGATTTTTCCGGAATCCATCATAATTCCCAGGCAAGGTACCGGGGCATTGTAGAAGCTTCCGGCTTTTCTCATCTGTTCTATAAATCTTTCATATGTATTTATAGCCCTTTGTATCTTCCTCCGTTAATAATAGTCGTTACCCTTTGACCTCTCCATTTATCCACGTTTGGAAATCCATACACCATCGATTCCCATTCAATTACGTCTGCCTTTCCGCCTCCGAGGTCGTGTCCCCATTCTGTGTAATTGCTGTCGCCTGGGTTCTTCTCATCTGCGATCATGCAATTTATTCTTGTTCCGTTTGCCAGTACCACGCATACAATATCTCCTACTTGTCCAAATTTCTGTGTTACAGCAATCAGATAATAACCATCTATGGTTGCTATGTTTTCAGGGCTTCCAGTCTTTCCTTTTTGTCCCCATATTTCAGAAATTCTTCTTTGCGTCGTTCCTGCATTCCATCTTCCGTAAAATTGTGGATAGCAAGTGTAGTTGCCGGTAATCCCTGTCTGCGGGACGGACGATGGAATATTTACAGTTGTTCCGGATATTGCTGTACCGCTTCCAACTGATATTGTTGTAACAGGATAGTCAATGTAACAAAATCCATATACGTCATTTCTTCGATTTCCATACTGCTTTCGTGCTACAAGTCCGCCTGTTGCACCGCTTGTATTTCCCTCAATAGACACATAATCGTTGATTCCCGATCCGGAAACACTTTCCACCAAGCCTATATGGCTTCCACCACCAGGTCCATAGACTACCAACGCTCCAGCTTTTGGAGTTTTTCCAAATTTCCCGCGAGCCTGATACCATTGTGTGACATTAATGCAGCTTGCAGTCTTTCCTCCGCCCATGAAGAGATTTCCATGTCCTGATTTATTAAATACAGACCATTGAAAGATGCAGCACCAGGCAACTCCGTTATATCCATAGTACTGTGTAGCTTCATTTGTTGTCCCAGATATTCCAATCCATGCCCTTGCCTGGTTCAAAACATCGTTCAGCGCATCGCTTGTCCCGGTTCCCGAAGCAGAAGAAGAGGCAGAGGACGATGTTTCCTGTTCCTCATCCTCTTCCTGTTTGTCCATAATATTCTTGAACGCAAGCTCCAATGTAGTTGTATAAACTCCACTGTTCCATTGATGGCTGTCATTTTCTATCCAGAATTTCCCCTTCAATCCTGTCCTGAAATCTTCTATAATCACGCCTAAGCCGGATACACATCTGTAATCTCCAATCATGGTCAGATTTGCTGTTTTATCTATTCCATGCAATTCATTTTTAGCTTCTGCACTTCCATTTCCAGAATCTACAGATATCGCATTTTGAAATATCCCGTATTTATCTGCCCATTTTGAATTACTTATACTTCCTATCTTTTGATTGCTCGAATTATAAACATATACTCGGTTTACCATGTTATCAAGGCTTTCAGAATATGTAGAGCTTGTGATCCGCTCGCCTTGGCGAATGTGAAAATTCGGGATAACCTTTCCTTTCTCGATCACTTCCAGTCTATCTTTGTTCATCTGCGCTATATACGGTTTCTTAGTCTTTTTATAAGCTTTTGTATATGCTGCCATGATAATTTCATAATACGGGCGTTCCTGAAAGAATATTTTCGCAATAGGCATCTTAGTTTTTGCAATGGATCCGGTCTTTACTTTTACGTCTCTGCAGACCATCTGTGCGATTTTTTCAGGGGTTTTGTTTGCAAAACGGTATGTACCGCTAGATCGTAAGAGATGTATCATGCCGTCAGTTGCTGTATACTGTAGCTCACCCATTTCAGATTTTCTTTCTCTTTGGGTAATAATTCCGACAAATTTCGTTTTTTTATCATCCGGATATCCTGGGTAGAATACAATTTTGTCTCCTAATTTTATATTAAGAGTCTTGACATTCTTATCATTCGGGCTGTATGCAACACTAAACACAACTGTTCTGGCTGCCTGTTTAGCACTCCCAGCCCAAGTCACGCTCGTTACATAACCGGTTATTTTTGCATCATTCCACATTATTATCATGGTATCACCAGCTTTGTCCCGTCATATATATACCAGCCATTTACACCATTATGTGCGCTGCTTACACGTCCATGCTTTTTTGCGGCTTTTTCTATGACAGTCTTGTTTGCATTGTAGATTTTGTTCGCATAGGATCCTGAACCGTAATATTTTTTTGCGATACTCCTGAGGGTGTCATTTCCTTTTACTGTATGAATTTTTTTCTTTGGTTTATTGTCTGAGCGGCTGTTCTCCTTTTCCGGCTTCTTTTTCTCCGTTTTTACAGGTTCCAGGACTGCCTTCAACGGTTTCGTGTATTTTGGCGGACGATAATCTTTCATAGTGATTGAATATGTTATATCGCCCGTTCCGTCGTCTTCCCCGAACTGAAAAGATGTTATTATTACATTTTTATTAATCTTTGTTTTTGTAATAATGAATTGAATAGGGGTTTCCTGCCATCCAAGGATTTCCTTTACATACTCCCAAGGATTTCTGTCTTTTGCATAGTCTGCAAAAGGGTAATCCTGTGCCGGAAAAAAAGACTCAATCGTATACGCTTTAAGTCCTTTTTTCCCAAGTATTGTTACATCCCCTCTTGTTTGCACATTAACAGTCTGATGTGTATTTTCAAAGGTCACGTTGAATGATGCCGGTCTTATAGGAAGTTGTATTGATTTGTCTTTATTCTTTAACCAGTATTCCATATCTCCTCCTATGCTGTCTGCGGCATATTGTCACTTGTCTGTTCGATTTTTCTTATAATCGCTTCTGCTATTTTATCAATATCAGTTTCTTCTCTCACTACGATACTATCTGCAAGCTTCGCAATCTTGACTGAAAAGTTCTTTCTTGCTTCCTGTCGCGCTATCTGTACGGATTCGTCATGCGGATATACCCTGCTTCCAGATGGAAGATCTACAATCTCTCCACCTTTTTCACTGATCTGTACGATGCCTCCCTGCCAGTTATCTGTGCCTTTCGCAAGAGTTGGGATTTGTGGTATGTTAAGGCCCTCCCAGCCTTTTCCTCCTATTCCGGGTACCCACTCAGGAACTGTAAAATGAATTGAATTAATCTTGCTGATTGCTCCATTGACGATTGATATCACAGCATTAATTGGAACTTTTACCATATCAGCCAGTCCTGAGAATGCAGTTCCTACAAACTCCTTGCATCCATTCCATACAGATTCCCAGTCTGTTTTAAACACACCACTCAAAAAGGAGATAATTCCTTCGAACATAGTGAGTAACGCATCAATGGCAACTCCAATCGTATCAAATGTTCCGACGATAAATTCTCCGGCGAAATTAAAGATTTCTTTGACTACCGGTCCGAATGTCTCTTTCAGGTATGATGCTATTTTTTCCACAAATTCTATGAACGGTTCTAATTGCGGTTTTACTGTCTGCCAGAATTCCACAAATCTATCTCCTATCTTCTGCAAAATAGGTGCGATTCTGTCCCAGTTTTTATAGATCAGCAGAGCCGCTGCTGCCACTGCTGCTGCCGCAATTCCAAATGGTCCTGTCATTATCTTCGCAATTCCCGAGAATCCTGAAGCACCCGTCAGTTTTGTAATCGCACCACCTATTTTTCCAAAATTTGAGATTACTGTTCCGATTCCGGAGGACACTTTCCCGAACCCAAGTAAAACAGGTCCTACTGATGCCGCTACTGCTGCAAATTTGACTATCGTCTTCTGAGTTGCCGGTCCTAATTTATTCCATTTGTCCGTAAATTTCTGTATGGCATTAATCCCTTTTGTGACATACGGAATCAACTGGTTCCCAATTGGTTGCAGCACATCTACCTGTATCGTTCTCCAAAGTCCTCCCAGAGCGCCTGATAATGTGTCGTATTTTACATTCACCAGTTCTTCGACAGATTCTCTGCTTTTATCTATTGCGTCGCTGGCAGTTGACATTGAGGTTATGACCTGTGGTCCCAGATCTTCCCACATAGTTCCGAATAAGTTAACACCGGCTGTGCTTTGCGCTACAGGATCATCCATGGAAGCAAGTCCTTTTATCACTTCATTGAATGCTTCCTTTGCGGTATCTCCTCCGGCTCCAAATTTCTCTGCCATTTTCGCTGCATCCATTCCAAGAGCTTCAAATCCCTGCTTTGTCGTATCTGAACCATCTATTGCTCTTATAGAGAATTCTTTTACAGCATCTCCGACTTTATCCAGATTAAAAGCGCCATTCTGAGCGCCATTGGCAAATATGGAAAACATATCTTCTGCATCCAGTCCAAGTTTCTTAAACTGCACTGAATATTCATTAATGCTGTCTATCATCTCCCCGGAATAGTCCATTCCTGACTGTGCTCCCTGGGTGATCAGGTTAAAAGCTTCTCTTGCAGATACACCGTAATTTTTTATCAGGGTATCTGCAGCTCTGGTGTTTTCCGCAATGTCATATCCGAAGGTGTCTGAAAGAGTATAGGCGTATTCCGTGCATCTCTGCAGAGCTGAATCATCCAAGTAAGACATGTTTTGATTAACAGTTGCCATGGCTTCTGCGACATCATTTATTGATTCACCGAAATTATCTTTATAGACATTGTTGATCATGTCTTTATACTTGCCCATCTCATCTGTTGCGGTACCTGTTGCCGCCGCAAACTGCTGAAATGCGTCATGTGAATCAGAGGAAAATTTAATGGCCGCAGTTCCGACTGCTACCAGTGGTGCAGTGACCGACTTGGTCAATGTTTCTCCGGCAGATGTGAATGCATCTCCGGCATGTGAGAACACATCAGCAACATTGTTAAAACGTTTTTCCAGGTCACGAGCCTGGGCCGCCACCTGTTTTGACGGGTCGCTGAAATCATCTATTAACTTAACAACTGCTGCAACCGTCTTACCTGCCCTTGTTTTTCATCTCCTCTTTTAAGTCTTGTATTTCCTGTTTCAAAAAAGCGCGGGTGATTAATCGTTCACCCGCGCCCATATTGTAATATTTCGATGGCTTCCATTTTTTCAGGCGGAACAATGCGTAAGCAACGCTTGCTTCGCTGTCCACCTTTATAAGTTTTTTACTTCTTCTTCAGCGTCTTCTCCAAGTCCTGAGAGCTTTACGATTTCTGATGCAATGCTTCCAGTTTCCATTCCGAACAGAATCGCCGCAAGATCCTTTGGCGTAGAAGCCCCAAAATGTTCCATCAATTTCTGATCAGTCAGACATGGATCCACGACACCGTATACACAGCACATTAAATTGAAATCATATGTGGCATTCATGTCACGGTTTCCCTTTTTGTCATACAACATGGCCTGAAGGGTATTGTATCTTTTCCCTGATAATTCTCTGATCGTAATCTCTGCATCTTCGCCTACCAGTTTGGCCAGTTTCTTTGATTTAATCTTTTTTGTCTCTTTTTCCGTGGCTTTTGTTTTATCTACACTGAGTAATTTTTCAATTAAATTCATGTCATCCTCCTACACATCTATCGAATCGAGTACTTCGAATCCGCTGAAATTAAACGGAATTGATTCTTCAAGCAGCTTTCCAGCTTCCCAGTTTGCAATCGTCAGTTCTGTGATCACGCAGTCGTCCAGGCGGATTCTTTCTGCTCCGAACGCTTCCGGATCTTCCAAATTTGTGATAATCGTCATTCTGGTTGCTTTTCCCTTTTTTAAGTTTTCGGATACTTTCTTCAAAAAATACGACGTAACCTTGTTTAATTTCAACGTGCCTGAACCACTAATCCCAGTTATTTTATAACCTTTCTCCAGCGTCCCTGTTCTTTTCACCTCGCTGGTGTCAAGTTTCATTTTTGCCTGGAGTGCTGTTGTCTCTGCCATGTAATCATTGTCCACCCAACACTCTCCAAACGTTCCGTTTATAACACGGTCTGGTGTGTAATTATTCCTTTCAGTTCCTCCTTAAACAGTGATCTCCAGATTGATATCTTCCATAACGTCAACAATAGTCACCGATGCGGCCAGGAACACTTTTTCGTCAGTGTACTGCTTTCTTATTTCCTCATCCGACATTGCTTCCGCTTCATCTCTGGTCACACCTTTATTTTCGATGATGTACTCTTTAATTTTTTCAACATCCAGCTCAACAATATAATCCTGTATAAGGCCATTTCTTTCCAGTTCCTTCATGTATGAATTAATTGCTGAAATCAATAGACATTTATTACTGTATGTGTTCGGATACTTCCCGATGTAATTGTCTTCCGCAAGGAGCACCAGATCGTCATGCATCATGTCCATGGTTTCCACAACACGAATTTTCTTCCATGGATCCGCTTTTCCCTTCGGGATTGTCACCATGGAATTTACTCCTCTGGCTACCTTTACTTTTTCTCCATCATAAAATACTACGAATTTTCCAGCATCCACCGCGGCGTCCAGCGCGTCTTTATCCAGTTTCTCGCATGCCGTTACTTCTTCTAAAACCGCAAAAGTAGATGATATTTTATACGATGTTCCAGCCAGCAACCCGGCAATTCTGGAGCAAAAGGCTTCCGGAGCATATTTCTTTCCGTTTACCGTAACCTCATTTGTTGCATAGTTTACAATACCTTCGCTGTCTGCAGTATTATCAGGAAGAATCGCTTTTACTTTATTCCTGTTGTTTTCTCTCTGATCTTTGACCCAGGTTACAATTTTTTCCTCCTGACCATCCGTCTTTACCGTCGGGCAGCACAGCCATGTTACTTTTTTTATCCCAAAATATTCTAAGGCTTCGCTATAATCCTCTTCTGTCTTTGCAAGTGTGTAAACAACGACCTTTCGTGGCGTCGTGTCGTTTCCTTTCATTGCAAATCTGATCTGTTCCTTGCTTGCATCACTGAATGTGTCAGGTATATCTTTTTCACGGTAAATCGTGACCGGATTCCCATCCGGGACCGTCGTATCTTTTATAATCATTCCTACCACGCCACGTTCAGATCTTCTGATTGATTTTCTTGCTGCCGCCACAAATACGACATTCATCACCGGTAAACCCCTAATTTCTTACCTCCTGTGCAAATATTAATTCTTTCATTGTGTCATAGTTTTCTTTTCTCGGAATCTGATCCCAGAATTCTACATCGAACCGGCATACAGGAATATTCAAATTTTCTCCCTGGAAATCCAGTTCCATGTTATTTGTGTTCAGGTTTCTGTTCCCTGCTGTCACTTTTTGTCCAAATAATTCTTCCATCCTAGCGAAAAATTTCATTGCTTCCTCTTCATTCGCTGCTCTTTGTATAAAATCAATCTCTATTTCCACATTTTTGTGAGCTGCATTTTTAGTCGATTCCGAAAAAGTCTGTGTTATATATACAAAAAATGAAGGGCGTATATACCCCTCTATCGTGTCTGCTCCGTATATCTTCATATCCGGAAATCTTTCTTTCAAAGCGGAATTGACCGCTTTTTTTATTTCTTTAAGTGTCAAGTCCTGCCTCCCTCAGTATCTCGTTCAGCAGTTCCTGTCCGATCAGCTCGGCGTGTTCTGCACGCTGTGCCATATATTTTGCCACAGTCTTTTTTCCCCTGACTTCTCCAACCTGCCTCAATCCCTTTGTTTTGTCTTTACTTTTATGAGTTATCATGGCATGTCCTTCTTCGTAGAGATGGTAATGCGGAGCTGAAGACGTTACTGCAACAGTCATTTTACTTCCAGAGCGAATTACTTTTCCCTGCCGGAAGCTCTTGCTTAATGGCTTCTGTGTTTCTTCGTCACTGCTGTTCTTTCCCCGCCGATAATGATGCCCTTTTGCTTCAGAATTTACTCGTTTTTGTAAATCCTTAGCAATATTTTTCGCTTCTTTCTTTAAAACTTTTTCCGCAGATGCAGGATATTGTTTTGTCGCCTTCTCCATTGCCTGGATCAGTTCCGAAGCGTCAAAATCAAAGTTGATACTTGACACTTTCGAACACCTCCTCACATTGGATTTCCAGCATTCTGTGCGCATTATCCATATCAAGCGGTGGGCCTGCAATGGAAAACATGTGTCCCTGATACAAAATCCTCATATCTGCAGTAATATCTTTTCGGAAGCGGATGTACATCCTGTGTGTAACCTCCGGCTTTAATTTGCTCATGAAATTGTATTCTGATGCTTTGTATGGTTTTACAGTTGCCCATACTGTCCGATATTTTTTCCACTCGGATTTGTCCTGACCCATTTCATCTTCTGAAGTGTTCAGGCGGAGAAATGTGATCCGCCTGTTTAGTTTTCCGATATCAACCATTTTCTTCCTCCAGTTGTGACGCCTGTAGCTGAAGAACCATTGATCCGACCGCATGTGTCAGTCGTTGTTTGTCTGCTTCCTTTACTGTCAGCACACGATTTTCGTAGAGATCCTGTATGATAAGCATGAATAACATCTGCGTTTTTGGATTCTTCTCATCACATTTCCCGACAGCATCTTTTATGTACTCTTTTGCAGCGTTCATCATCAGTTCTATGGTCATGTCGTCTGCATCATCGTCGATTCGTAGATACTCTTTTACTGCATCAATATCCACAGTTCACCGCCTTATCTCATACTCCTGTAACAGTTGCATCTTTAATTGTCAGCTGCCCGTTCACGAACGCTTCTTCGTCTTTCACCGTGCAGTCTTCCCTTTCGATTGCCCTGAAGATTGTAAGATCTTCTTCAAATGCATTCAGTTCTCCGATCTGGGCGATGTTAGATGTCATAAGAGTCATCTGGTTTCTATCCCAGAATTTGATACCCTCTTTCAAATCTCCGATAATAACTGGTATCTTTCTACTTCCTGCTGTCTTTGTATCGGATGGCATATCGGAGTTTGGAATAACTTTGACAGGAACAATTGTTGATCCAGCGCAAAGTCTAAGCTGCATTGGATTTGCAGGATCCGGCTGGAGAAGATATCTTCCTTCGTTATCCTTTAATGTATCAAGCCACTGTAACCCATCGTCGTTTGTCACAATTGCAGAAGTAGGTTTAAATGCCTGTCCAAGCGTGATATTCAATGCTTTCTTGATATCATCAAGATCTTTCATTGCTGTTACATCCTTTGTCGCAATCTGCTCAAGAATCATTTTATTTCTTGTGACTCTTGACTCATCCGCAATCCATGTTGTCAAAGCTCCCGTAATATTTGCATCTGTATCCGCAAGAAGTTCATTTGTGCAAGGAAAATATCCTGCATATTTTTCAATCTCGTATGAGATTCTTTCGAACTGCGGGGTTGTTCCAGCTGTTATCTTTCCACCTTCTCCCACTTTCGCAAACCCAGTCTGCTGCGCACGTTTCTTATAGGTTCTCTGGCCTTTGTTTGTTGTTACATTTTCTACATCAACCAGGCTGATCAGAGAGAATTTTGCGCCTCTGTATGTATTGATCTGTGTCTGGATGTCTTCCGGGACTGTATATCCTCCATCTGCAGGTGTGCCTTCTACCATAGTTGCGTTTCGGAATCCTCTTCTTGCAGCATTAGCAAATTCTTTGATAGAGTTATTTTCTAACGGTTTCGGTTCCTGTGATGGATTGGCTGTTCCATCTCCGTCTGGATCCATGATGTCTTTCAGAAGGTCAAACTGTTCCTGCATATCTTTAAGTTCTTCCTTGGCTGTTCTTGCTTCTTCCAGCTTTCCCTGCTCTACCAGGGACTGTACCATTGTTTTTTTCTCATTAATAGAGTTTAAAAGTTCTAATAATTTTTTATTCCTTATATCCTCCGTTCCGCTCAGATACCATACTGATCTAAGTCTCTTAATATTTCTTTTTTCTGCTGTTCTTTTGCTTCCTGGGCTTCTTTTTCCTGTTTTACTTTATTGCGTATTTCATCCGTCAGTCTGACTCCGCACACGCAATTAAAGAACTGCTGCCCTGAATTCTCGATCTTATCAATAAATCCAAGTTCAAGAGCCTTCTCTGCTGTGATCCATGTTTCCTTATCCATCATTTTCAGGATTTCATCTTTTGATCTTCCTGTTTTTTTTGCATACGCTTCCGAAAGCGCACTGTTCATTGTTTTCAGGATTTCTGCGTTCTTCTGCATATCATGATAATCTCCGGAAGCTCCTGACATTGAGACATTGTGGATCATTATAGTCGCAACAGGGCTCATTTTGCATGTGTTTGCCATTGCAATCACACTGGCTGCACTACCAGCAAGCGATTGAATGTTGATTTCCACGTCACTTCTTCCGGCAAGAATAGAATAGATTTCCTGTCCTGCCATCACAGAGCCGCCGCCTGAGTTTATGTTTACCGTGAGTGTTTCTCCTGGTTGAAGAGAGGCAATTGCATTCCTGATATCATTCGGACATGTGGAATCCCAGTCCAGCCAGTCGTAAATCCATTTATCATCATTGCTGATGATATCCCCTCTTACATCAATCTCCATCTCCTTCACCTCCCTGTGTGTTAACTCCGTAAGCCGCGCCTATATGTGTTATTGGCTGATACGTTCCGTTTACCATGTTGACATCTCCTCCGTCCACGAAAGGAAGATCAAGGAGATCTCTCCCCTCATTGATCGTATAGATTCCGTTCTGCACGTATCCAGTTATTACTTCCTTCTGTGTCTTTGAATCCGTTCTCAATAATGCTTTTTCGTTGAATTTAAAATAATATCCTTCTTTTTTCTCAGTATCAGAAAGACATTTATAGTTTATCTCCTGCTCGTACTGTGACAATCTATAGCTCATCGTGTCCACCAGGAATGCCAACTGCTGGCTTTCAGAATTTGAATAGCTTGACTTATCATAATCGTTTAGCTGATTTGGTTTAATTCCGAATGCTGCTGCAATCTGCAATGCCGTATATTTTTTTATCTCTGCATACTGCGCATCTGCCAGAGTTACGTTTAGTGGCTGCAGTGTCATACCAACTGGTACCGCCACCACTTTACCTGCGTTTTTAGCGCCTGAAAGTAATGCGTTGTATTCCTTTTGCAAGGCCATACGCTTTGGTTTATCAAGGTCTCCTGTATACTGCAACGCTGCCTTTGCGGTTAATCCGCTAGCATACAGCTGATTCAAGTATTTCTGTGACTCCACTGCGCCCGAAATTGAATCCTGTAAGATCTGCCTTACCGGTTTTCCCATGATTCCATTAAGTGTGCACCATGTTTTAAAGTGCATAACATTATCCTGTGAAAAAGTGTATGTCTTTCCGGTCTTAGGATCGCTGTATCGATAATACAGCCTTCCTGCGTCTCCGAACACTCCCACATCATCCATTAGCACATCCACATAATTGCTCTGCATAGGCCAGAATGAAAGAATGTTGTATTCTCCTCCATATCTTCCCTTTTTCTCGAATTTCGTCTGTATCCATACATACGCATTTCCATAATGTTCACAATTATATTCTATCGTGCCCCAGAACGTCGCCGGAGTCATGATCTGATTTGGTCTGTTCATAAGGAGCCATGAAGCTCTCGTCGGATCTGCCCGTATTTTTCCCTTATCGGTCTGCTTATAAAATTTCAGTGGCATTTTCCCCATTGTTTCTGAAAGCATTTTTAAGCATGTAAAATACGTTACTTCTCCAATTGCATTTCGTGGGGTTTTTGGATCAATTCCAAGCCACTCCATTAGCCTTTCATCATCTATTGATGTAGGCTCTCCAACAAGGGAATTCCACATTTCTTTAATTTTCTGTAGAATCCTTCAATATCTCCTCAATAAAATTATCAATGTAATCTCCGTAATCGTCTCCGAATGCATGAAACATTGCCAGCTTATACGCACATAGTGTTGCATCCACCGGGTCGATTCTCTTTGTTGTTGCATCTTTATCAATTTTGATCAATCCATTGTTCTGCCGGATTACCGCATTACTCATCGCATAATTCAGCAGAGGATTGTAAGTATATATAATATTTCTGCAAAATACCTGCTCTCTGAATCCCTGTGTTGCTTCGTTTAAATGTTTGTGGCTCTGAAATACTTCTTCGACATCGTATCCTTCATCTGACAGATCCATCATTAATTTACTTGCATTTGCAGGGTCAAAGCACAGGCATTGTATTTTTAATTTCATTTTTTCGCAGGTCTCAAGAACATATCTCATAACTGCTCCCTGATCTACGATCGGAGTGTTTGTTACCTCCAGAAATCCCATACGTTCCCACGCGTCATAGGCAACCTTGTCTTTTATAATATGTTCCTGAAGCTTCTCCCTTGTCGGGATAAAACTGTGTGACCAAAGAATATACTTTACTATTTCTTTTCTATTCGCATCATATTCCCCGGATAAAAATGGAATCATAAACGCCACTGATGTAAGATCTGTCTTTGCGGACATATCGAAACCTACATACACCGGATGTCCCGTTATATCAAATGGTAATTCATTCACCTGGCAGGCTTTCCATTTCGACATGTCCATATACCCATTCTCTTTCGCCTGCACCCAGACATCCAGACATTTTGTGAGGAAGGCCGTCATATGTTCTGGCTGTTCTCTGGCAATCTTATATTCACCGCGAATCTTATCGACACCTTCCGGATATGTCATTCTAATCGGATTAGCTTTCTTCCAAGTCTCTTCGTTATCCAGATTTGAAATGTCTTCATAATCTTCCGGGTCCATCTCACAAATGTCGATTAGATATTCATCATTCTCCACGTCCGTGTTTGGATCCAACACCTTGGAACAATACTGATACTCAGTCACATAACAAGGATAAGTTAAATCCATTCCAGCTGTTGTTATGATCATCAAGAGCGGCTCTTTTGTGTTTGATCCTATTCCTAAATCATAGAACTCCGTGGTTTTGTGCTGATGATACTCATCCAAAACCAGAAGTGCAGGGTTTGTACCATCCCCGGACTTTCCATCGTCTTTTGATAATGGTTTGATTGTGCTATTGCTTTTCAGATGTTTTATACAGTCCCTGGTTACCTTAAATTTCATCCTCAAAGGTGATCCTTGAAGCATTAATCCGGCTTCCCCGAATACAATCTTGGACTGATCGCGTTTTGTGCCGGCGGTATAAATCTCGTATACTTCTCCGTTCTTGGTTGATGTAACTGCTGCCTCATAGAGTGCAATACCTGCCTCTTCCTGAGATTTCGCATTCTTTCTAGCCACTTCTGTGAAATATTTCTTAAAACGTCGATATCCGGTATCTTTATGCACCCATCCGTACAGCTGGCAGATTCTAAATCTCTGCCATGGTGTTAGAATGATCGGTTGCTTTGCCAGAACTCCTTTACTATGTCGTAAGAGCGCAAACCATTCTACAATGTTCTCTGCCTGTCTTTCATTCCACACATACGGGAAATCCAATTGACCGATTCGGTCAATATCTTTCAACAATCTTTTGCAGGCCCATATGTGTTTCCTGCCGCTGATAATCTTTCCAGAGATACAATCTAATGCGTATTGTTTTAATTCATCAAGGATCATATTGCACCAAACCGGTTTTCAATTTCTTTCTGCTGCTTATTCACTTTTGCCGTGCCGGCTTTCAGTCTCGAATCAATTGTCAATCCACACAAGGCAGCAAAGCGTCGCATTTCTTCCGCATATCCTTTCTGAATGTCTACCATCGGATTCTTTACGACAATTACTCCGGTTCTGGTTTCTCTGTCAACATAATATGTCTGCTGACTTAATATTTCTGTGGCTTTTACATAGTTTGCGAACGCATTACAATAGCCTCCGATATTATTCCTGTCCAGGTTTCCGACTATATTTAGTTTATCCAACTCTTTTATGATCCTGCGCCATTCTTTTTTTGCCACATCATCTATCAGCCATGTCGGAGGACGTTTGAGCTGGTTTTTCTCTGTTCTTACCTGGTCTTCTGCGTCTGCTTTCTTTTGTCCTTCTACTATTGTCAGGTGCTTTTTCTGCAAGCTGACTGGTTTCATTGGTCTTGCCCTTGTCCTCCCTCCTCTCTGGCCTGCCAACTTTTTTATTGTTTTGGGAATTTTGCAGAAAGAAAGGGGCATACGTGGTCGTGGGAGATCCGTTCAAAACTTTTTTCTATCCCCCGGTGGTCTTGAAACGCATCTGAAAGCCTCTCAATTCCTCCTGCACTACCGTCTTTCCCTCTTTCTCATATCGTTTATGTATCTCTTTATGTCCAGCTCTTGAGACTGGAATCAAGTTTGAATCTGAATAGAACAGATCAGGTCTATCTTGCGATAATTCAATATGGTGTACCGTATCTGCTGTCACTATTCTGTTATGCTTGTACATCATGTAGATATCCAGCCCGTCATAACTGTTAAGCACAAACTGTCTCAGATTCTTCCACCGTTGTGTGTGGTATTCTTTCTTTATTCCGGTTGGCTTTGCATACTCTCTGATGTTGTTCTTTCTGCATATACATGTAGTCCCTGCTGGTACCCTACTCCCGCATCTGCTACATCGTTTGTATATCATGCCATCCCTCCTGTTCTCTGATAGCGGGAGACGGATTCGAACCGCCATTCCAGGCTAAGGAGGCCTGTAAGTTTCCGTTACTTTATCCCGCGGTAATTATGGACATTCTGAGATTCGAACTCAGGACCGTCCGGTTATGAGCCGGATGCTCTGACCAGCTGAGCTAAATGTCCGTAGCGCAGGAGCCACCTGCTCATAAAGAACAGATGGCTCCTATGTCAAGGAAAATCCATATGAGTCCGGTGTTAAACCGGAGCAGAACATCAGGATTCGAACCTGCGGCTCCATGGCTCACGCTCGCTCCCACTTGGCGAGATGTTCTGGTAGTCTGCCAAGCGGGTACTGGCAGACAACTAAGGGAAGGAGAACTCTGTATGATCTTCCACTGAGTTCAGTTTATACTATAACATTTTGAATCGGGACATTTGGGACATTCGGGACAAATTTTAATTTTCTTTGAAAAATCTTTGAAATTCTTTTTTTACGCTCTCTTCTGTGGCTTTTCTTCCCATCTTTCCAGCTACCTGCTGCCACGTCAGTTCTTCAAACACCTTGTATTTTATGATTCTCTGCATTCTTGGAGGAATTGTGTTTAGCCACTCTTCTACTTTTGTCTTTAGCTGCTCTGCCTGTTTTCTTCTCTCTTCCAGTACCTTCTGTCGATAGCGCAGTTGGCTGTCGTCCTTAATAGAAAATGTTGTTCCCTGCACCTTGAAATGTTTTGGGTTATAAGGAAATTCGGGGTTGCTTCCAGATACGTTTGTCTGTATCACTGTCTTTTTCTTTCTGTTAAGCTTTTTAATCTCCTGTTCCGTTTCCCTGATCAGTTCGCAGGCATCTATGTACTGGTTCAAAATATTCTTATCCATCGGTATCGCTCTCCTTTCCTTCTTTTCATACTTTCAGCCGGGAGCTTTGCGGTTCCCGGCTTTCCTTTCAATGTCTTTTATTTTTTCATGCCGCTCCATGAAGCATCAGATATAGTTTTGTGTATCCGGGAGAGGTGTATTGCCCGTTTTCCAGCTGTAATTGTACCACATAGGGATATAATTTTATAACAGTCGCTGTATGGTATATGATTCGTGTGCTATTTCCATCATCTCTTACCCACGCTTTTAATTTAATCTTTCTGCCTGGGCGGACTTTGAACGTTCTTTTGAGTGTCTTTCTTATGTCTCCCATTCTCATGAGAGGGATGTTGCTTTTGTCGTAATTCATTTTTCTCCTTCCTGACCGATTCGGTCACTTTTTGTTTGTATAATCTGTATTCCTTGCAATTCGTTCCGGCTGTAACATTTTTGTCTTTGATGATGTGCAATGTTCATCTATTCATCCTCCAGATAGTTCTTTCCAAATATTTCCGTGAATTTATCCCTGCTGCCACACTTCTTCTCAAATGTTCTCTGGCCGATCCGCTGCAGGGTAATCCTGACTTCTTTGTTTCGGTGTGCTGATATCTCTGAGGTCCTGTGGCATTCTGGGCAAAGATATACGGTTAAGCCATATTGCTCGGAGTATTTGCGGTTTGCGCTGCCATAGATGTGATGGCGTTCTGTATAGCCTGTTTTTCCGCAAATGAAGCACTGATTTTTCATATCTCTGTCTATAATGCTTTTGTGGTGCTTTTTCCGTTTTTTTCTGGCGGGTTCTTTGGGAAATAATAATCCTCCCTGTTTCATCTAGTGTACCTCCTTGCTTCTCTGAGCAGGTAATTCCTGTTCTGAATATTCCGGTTAAAGTCTTCTACTGTTCTGGCGGCTTCCTGCTTCTTTAGGGCTGCCAGACCTCCCCATGGCTTACCGATAAAAACATGGTAGTCCAGGCTGGTGTAGATTAAACAGTCCGGAGGATTCCATCCCATGGTTTTTCGGAATAGTTTCTTTTTCTGTCTTTTATTCATTTCCTGTCGCCTTTCTTATATCCCAGCAAGCGGAGACGGACGGTATCAAATTCCTGAAGCAATGCGATATCCTTCATTCTGCTTAATTTCCGATCAACTCTGTGCATTTCGTACTTCCTGAAGATTAAATCTCCGGAGGTCCTTGCATTGTTCGCCTGTGCTTTTGAGCAGTTTAAACCTTCCACTATTTCTGCAAATGTTGCATTGCCTATCACCAGATTGCCTGATCTATCTGTTACATCGTATAAAAATGGGATCATTTCCGCCCTCCTCTCAGTGTCCGGCCAGAAATGTATTCATCATCCTTGCTTTCCATTCCGGAACTTCTTTGGTTTTCCATTTTGCGCACCAGTCGTCATCTTCTACCATGCGTCCAATGCGATCGCAGAAACCATTATCATTCTCTTTACAGGTTTCGCATATCTGTTCCTCTCTGCTCATATTCTTAAATGTCCTTTCCTTCTCCGGTAATCTTATCAATGCAGCTATTCCAACCAGCGGTAATTTTGATTTCGGGCAATCTCTCACTGGCAGGAATCCAGCTAGTATCTTTTAAACGTTCAATAACTTTCTTCTGCTCTTCTTCTGTCTCGCAATGTATTACAACATCGTAGGTATCATCATATGCACTAAATGTGCCATCTTCATTCTGAACAAGTTTCATTACATCACTCATGCTTCCACCTCACTATCCTCTGGCATTTGAAAGACCATTTTGTTCATAAGTGCTTTTCCAATAGCTTCAGCCAGAAGTTCATTTTCTTTTGATGCTGACGCTTCTGCGAACATCTTCCCGATATTTGGCACTGTCATTGGAATTAACTCTGCGTCCGCATAGGCTTCCTGAATCATATCCAGTACTTTCATGGCTTTTTCTTTTGTGGAATATTTTCCTAAAATAAAATATCCTCCACTTCTCTGTGCATCCTGCCAACTCCAACATATAACATTCAATAAATCTGGGAGTTTTAGATTGACTACAATGTTTTCAAACTTTACCAGTGCTGTTTTATCCTGACTTCTGATTAACATACATTTTTTCCTTTCTCCTTCCTGTGATCTGACAGGCTCACACAGGAAGGATGTATCTATGTGAATTTTAGTAGCACCCTTTTTCAGTGACCGAATCGGTCATTTCTTGTCGTTCCACCGGATTTCTAAATCTATTCCGGTTTCTTCCTTGAGCACATCTACTATATCCAACCATGTGCAGTAGTCTTCTGCCAGAGATGCAGCTTTCTCGGTGAATCTGTCCTTGAATCTTTCCAGGCGTTTCTTTCCGAAGGTGAATTCATCTCTTAAAGTCATAAGACTCATTGCTAACATGGTGTCAAAAGTCATATTCTTGATTTTGTCGGATCCGGCGGCTATCTCCTGTCTGGTAAGATTTAACGAGACTCCTGTCCGGTTTCGGTCCTCCTGACAGTCTTCTACAATATTTTTGAGAATTCTGAGTCCTGCTACAAGCATTTGTTGTTTTTTAATCACCAACTCTGGAAATCCTGCTTCTTCTTTCTCAACTTCCGTCATCTGTTTTAACAGGTCTTCTTGTTTTTGCAGATATATTGATAGATCGCCCGTTGATGGAATCGGGATATCTTTTAAATCTTCCGGCCACGCATCCGAGATTTTATCTGTATTTCTCAGATGTTTTACCATCTCGGCGGAATCGCCGGAATGGTCTTCCTGATGCTTTTTGTCCGGTGTTTCTGTTGCCGGTTGGCAGCTCTTTTCCTGAATATTCTCTGTTGGCCGATGAGCCGAAGCATTACATTCGTATCCGCAAGCTCCATGTTTTTCACAATTCCAACAGCATTTTCTATTACAATTTTCTCCATCCCCTGCTATCACTTTCTGAGCTGCTTCGAGAGTACAGGTGAATCCTTCTCGGTGAATACACTTTCCAGCATTGGTTTCTTTCTTCTCTGGCTTCTCAGGTGCATCAATTGTGGTCATCTTGACTGGTTTCTTTGTTGAGTAGCGCCTGATCAGTTCTTCGGTCAGTTCCTGCCAGGTCATTTCTTTTTCTTCCGGGCTGCCTGGGTTGAATGTGATCCTATCCGGATGTCCCTGATAGTTCAGGTACCCGTTTCTGTGCTTTACATAGCAATAGAGCATACTAATCATCTTTGTTCCCATCAGCTTGTCTCCATTGCGGATCCTGGCTGTTGTGTTCTTTTTCAAGCTGTCAAAGAATCTTTCTATCTGCAGTTCTACGGGAATCGGCGTCTCGTCTTCTGCAGGCTTCTGCTGCCTTGTTGCCTGTTCCATTGTCATCTGTCCTGAAATATCTACCTCCTGCCGCTCTTTCAGAAGCTCAACATCAGAAGGTGTCAATGTCCCGTTTTCCATAAAAATCTCATACGACTGCTGTTGCAGTTCAGGTTTCAGAGATGCTACGGCATCAGCCACTGAAATTTTAATCCTTTCTTCTTTGAATTCTTTCATCAGCTCTTCTATCAAATTATTGCTGATTTTCTTATAGCGGCTATATTGACCGCCCGATATTCCCATAAGCTCTTTTAATTCGTCTCTAAGATTGCCTTTAAGCCCCATGCTTTCTTTAAATTGCTTTACAATCTTTTCCATTTCAAGAAATTCCTGCATTTTTTCCCAATCACTTTTATCTCTGTAGTTATTAGTCTGAATTACTTTGAACTGGCGCAAGATTGGCTCAATTTTTTCTTTTTCTTCCAGAGACAGCGTTTCCATTCCAGGTATCTTGATTTCTGAAGCGTACATACACGGGACTTTTTCAAATCTGGTATCTCCTTCATTGATCAGATCAATACAGCACAACCGGCGGCGATGCCCAGCAAGCACTCGGTCCTTTTCATTTACGTTCTCTATCAGGATTGGCTGCATAAGATAACCTGTGATTTTAATAGATGCTTTAAGTTTTTCTATGTTTCGTGTATTGTAGAAATTTTCCTGAGTCGGTATCAACTCTCTGGGATCTCTGTATACAATTGTCTGGTCTTCCCTTCTCTGCGGAAGAGACTGGATTCCCAACAAATCTCGTGGATTAAATCTTTTTCCCATACTTATCTCCCTATCATCTGCAGATATTCTCTTACAAGTTTCTTATAGTCTTCTGCTGCCGCGCTTCGCTTGCTGTACTGCACAACCGGCATTTTTGCATATGTACTCTTTGCAACTGCAAGAGAATTTCTGATCACGGTGTGCATTGTCGGATAGTATTCTCGAATAATCTCAGCTCCTGCAGTGTGTGCTTCGTTATATCGGTTGTATCTGGAAATAAAGCATTTTACGTTCTTCATTTCCGGATTCCAGTCACGTTTGATTGTATCGATCTGCTTTAGCAGCTCTCCCATGCCTTCTGTCGTATTATCATCAATTTCAATAGGAATCAGCACATCGTCTGCTGCCGCAAGCGCATTGATTACAGAGATGTTAATATCCGGAGCATTATCGATTACACAAAAATCATAATCTTCTTTCACTCTTTCAACAGCTTTTTTCAGTCTGGTCTGCTGCACTCTTGTCAAATCCATGGACGCTTCCAGATTTGCTTTTAACAGATTGAGATTTGCAGTGATGATATCCAAATTTTCATAATTTGTGTTCTGGATTAGTTTTTCCATGTCCGGATCTTCTTCTGTCATAATCTCATCGATTCCGACACTCTCCGGAGATCTTCTATCCAATCCACGGGAGCAGTCTCCCTGCTTGTCATTATCTACAAGCAGAACTTTATAGCCTTTCTGGTTAAGGATGTAAGCAATGTTAATGCTGGAAGTGGTCTTAGCTACTCCTCCTTTTAAGTTGATGATTGCAATTGTTCTCATGTTGATTCTCCTTTTCTTGTTTATTCTTTTCTTTTTCCGAAACTGCATCCGTCACCGGCTTTTAATCCTTCACAGGAGCCGTTTCCAAGTCTGCAGCAATCTGCATTTGTCGTTTCTTCGTGTATTCTGTAAGCGCATTCCTGACAGAGCACGATATTTTTGTATTTCTGCATGAGCTGATAGGCAGCAGTTTTGCTGAAGGTGTTGATTTCGTCATATTCCTGACCGATTCGGTCAATGTAGCTTTCCAGTTTGCAAACGGCACAGCATTGATCCTGTTCTTCTTGTGTCATTGTCGTGTAATTACTCGGACAGATCTTGTCGCAGATGTATGTTGCAAATTCTTCAAGAATAGAGCTTATGCCTTCTTCTTCGTTCTTTTTCTGCTCTGAGCATCCATTCAGGTTTTCCTTCAATTGGTTCGTCTTCAAACCATATCCCTCCCTCGTCTTTATAGTATGTAAACCGGGTACCTGATCTAATAATGGTACCCAGACATTCCATTGTTCTTTGATCCTGTTCCGGTCTCAGGCTCCAGCCTTTGCCCCATAGTTCTTCTACATTCATCTTTTCTCTTTTCCATCTCCTCCTGCAGCCACTCGGAGTAACTGTGTTTCTCAGTCTTTTCTGACAATTGGTGTGCATTAGGAAGGGCATGGACGGCCGCATATACCCGCTTCCATTCTTCTGCATTCCTGATCGGTTCTCCTTTGGTGTCTTTCCATCCGGATCCGGCCAGTTCTTCCAGTTTCACAATTCGACTACAAACATATACGTCTCTCGTATGTATACAGATTTCGCAAGGTACAGTCATGCGTTCAAGAGCTTCTGCAAGTGTAACCAAGACTGCCTGATGCCAAGTTCCTTCGAGATGTCCGAAGCCTTCCTTGGTTCGTTCTTCGTTTCGTATCGATACTGAAAGGACATAAGAGCACTTTCTATCTGTGATTCCCTGATAGATACTGCTGGTTTCGATGTAAATATCTACTTTCACTTTCTCATCTCCTCTCAAATCTGTAATCGTTCGGTAGCTCTATCGAGCCAGCCTATATCTGTATGCGGATTCAGGCGGAACATTGTGTATCGTCTGTATCTAAATCCGGTTTTTGGATTTATTCCTTCATGAATTTTTGCTATGTAATAACCTTTCTTAGGCTTCAGTTCTTTTTGCCATCTCTGGAGCTTGTCTACATGTGGTTCAGGCAAAGGCATATTCCTCGAAGTGTTGTAGCTTGCTTCTTTAATCCTCTGTTTGGCAAGTGTCCCGTCTTTTTTCTTTTGTCGGGTGTTTTCATCTTTTGTTATGTAATTGCTAAGCTTCGTGAAATCTTCGTCATAATATTTACTTTTCTTTATTGCACTGGTCCACGTTCCGCCTTTACTCCAAGCTCTTTCTAAGATACTGGCTGTATCGCCTACTTCATTTACAATAATGTGGATATGCCAAGCTCCTTTTGTTCCCCTTTCTATATTCCTGATCCAGAAAAGTTCGTATCCTCTTTTTTTATATTCCCTTCTCACTATGCGTATCGCCTTCTGGAAATCATCCAGAGCTTTCTTTATATTTCCGGGGCGATTTTCTACTAGGTAATCCCATGTAGCCAAAATATCTCCCGGACCGAAATACATGAGCATTCTCTGTCTGGCTTTCTTAGCCTTATTCATTGCATTGACCTTTTGCATATCTTCTTTGGTGGGAGTCTTCTTCTTTTCTCTCTTCTTACCTTTTGCTCCATACTTCCCGTCATGGTATTCTTCTCGGTCAATGATATCTCCATCCCGGAACATGTATTCTTTACGTTTCGTAGCCATATTTCTGTCCTAACTTTAATATCTTTATCAAGTCCTAAACGGGTCTTCCGACCCTCGAAAAAAGGTTAAAAATATGGCAGGTTCACTCCTGCCGGAATTGACATTCCGCCGCCTGAGTGTTATACTTGTTGTATTGCAATTGTCTCAGGTGGCGAAAGCCCGGCTCATGTATTCCCGTACATGAGCTTTTTATTTTCTTTTCAGCGTGTCTGCGTATGCTCTGGCAGCCGCCTTGGTCGTGTTCGCGTTGAGCGTGCCGGATTTACTTGAGTAACTCATTCCATCAAACAGTTTCTGTGCCATGCGTGTCGCCTCTGGCTCTAGCTTCTGCGTAGCTTCTGTTATCATCCTCAGTGCTGTGATAATAAAGGCCATATCCCCGCTCGGTGCAACTTCTATTGCATCCTGGATTTTATCTACATATAACTGCGTACGTTCTTTGTAGAGTTTTTTCTTTTCTTCATTGTCGGCTTCCTGGACTTTCTGCACGAATTCCAGATATCCGTCAAAATCTTTTTTCAGCATTTTATTTTCTCCTTGCTTTTTCTCTTGTTTTGTTTTATACTTCTTGTAAATCAAATTATTTTCTTTTTTTATAAGCCTCTCATGTTTGCAGACGTGAGGGCTTTTTTAATTACTTTTCTCTTCTCCTGCAGCCAGATCAGGATTGCCAGGCACGTGATACTCAGCACTATTGTTCCAGCAAAGAGTTCTAATCTTGTGTTCCAGTCCCAGATCGGGAGCATGGCGGTTATGTATCCGATCAGCAGAGATATGATCATCTTGCGCTCCAATTTTCTCGCCTCCCTTCATTTATGTATGCTTGTCCTACTGTCTCCGCCTTATTCGGCGGTTTTTCTTTCGCAGTAATTCTTCCTCTGGTAATATCCGATTATAATTTTTGAAACGTTATCTATAATCCTTTGATTGTCTTCCTTTGTATTGTTTTTACAGTAGTCGTCGTGGATTCGGATTAAGCCGGATCCATATTTGATTTCTTTGATCACTGCCATATGTATTCACCTCTCTTGGGTTATATTATGTTGTGTGGTTGTACAGGGTTCCTTCCCTACTCAAGTCACTTTAAGAGTGTTCTGTGAGATTATGAAAGGATGGTTGCTGTTAAGGTACATAACCTTCGCTGATTTATGTGGCTTCACATTAGCTATTTGTGCGGTTGCTTCATTAGTGTGTTTAATCCTTAAAAAATAGGGATTGCGCCGGTAACTATTAACCTGTCTTTTCCACAGACATTAATCTCTTATGGCCGTTTCTTTCTCAAGGAAGCGGCCTTTTCTATTTAACAGCAACTACCCTTTCAAAATCTCACAGGCTGCTCTTCGCTCTATGACGGTTAGCCCTGCCCTTCCTTTTTTATCCTGCTTTCTTCTGTTCTGCGCCTGCCAGAGCGATGACTGTATTCATACAGCCATCCAGATAGCCTTTCTGTCTCTCTGTAAGGCAGTCCCAGATCGCATTCATTTCTTCCATCTGCTGCCATCTCTGTTTTACTTTTTCTTCTGTAAGGATTTCTTTTATCATTGTGTTTCACCCCACTTTTGTTTTTTATTTATAATTGCTTTAGATTCTTTTAATCAGATTGTCGAACGACTCTGTTTGACTATTCTGTTTGACTCCCTTATTCTGTATGTACAGGGTATTGCGAGTACCCGAGTACATACAGAAAGGAGGAAAATCGTATTATGTATCGTTTTTCCAAAAATGAAAAAGATGTCTTGAAATCGGCTTATAAAAACCTCACCGAAAACGGCACGCACAGAAACACATTTTTGATGAAAAATTCTGAATTCGCTGTGTATATCAATGCTCTCCGTTCATTAGCCAGAGAAGGTTATATTAAGCCTATTTCTGATAACTTTTTCGATTCTACGCTTTCTTTGAAGTATGAGTATGATCTGACTTCAAAAGGCGAGTCTGCAGCGGAATCTTTAACTTAACAGTCAAAGCAGGCGTCTCTGCATCTCCTACTGATATAGAGACGCCCGAAAGATAAGGAGCCAGGTCCTTCCCTTCCATTTCTTTAATAAAATCAAGAAATGCTTCGCATTGTTTTATTTTCTTTGTCCGCTCAGGTTCAAAGAACATTGCGTCCGATAATGTATCTTTATATTCTGGTTCAGTTTGTTTTTCCCATTTTGGAAACCATGCTGCTTCCATAACTGGATTACTTGACACTTCTATCACCTCTTTTCTTTTTCAATAAGCTGTTCGACAGATACTTCAAGGATTTCTGCAACTTTTTCAAGTTTCCATATTCCAGGCTCTACCTTATTGGATTCGCCACTGGAACCCCATTTGCAGATGCTGCCCCTTGCGACACCTGCCATTTTTTCAAGGCAATTAATTGATATCCCTTTTTCTTTTGCAATTCTGCAAATATTCTTGTAAATCACCTTTGCACCTCCTTAATTACGTGATATAATCAGATTGTTACTATTGACCCCAGCCACCTTTAAGGAGGTAAGCAAAGGATTGATTTTAACAAGAGCTACGTTCTAACACCAGAAACAGAAAGGAGATATTTAAGGTTACCTAACCTTGATATCAATACTCTGTGTGGCATTATTTCAGCCGTATGTGCTGTTATTTGTGTCTTACAGAACCGTAAGAAGTAATTTTCTTACGTTACATATTTTTTTGTTTTATAGTAGAACGTAGCCCCACACTTGGGCTGTTGCTTTTGCAATGGCCCATTTCCTTTTTATTCGCCAGAATTATATATCTGGCGATTGCTTCGCTTTCTGTTTCCTTTGTTTACAGTATAGTTTTAAAAATTAACTTTGTCAAGTATTTTTTGTTTTCAAAGTTAACTATTTGTGTTGACATTGTTCTGCAATGGTGATATTCTGGTTTTAAGAAATGGAGGTGAAAGATAGTGCAGGGTGAAAGAGTCAAAGAGGTTCGCAAAGCTCAAAATATGACCTTAGAAGAATTTGGCAAACGTTTAAATGTCACTAAGGTAACTATGTCAAATATAGAAAGAGGACATCGCGGTTTAACGGAAAGAATGTTAAAAGATATCTGCCGTGAGTTTAATGTAAATGAAGACTGGCTACGGACCGGAGCTGGTGGCCCTGAAAATATGTTTATTCCGGAAGATATGCGGTACCTGAACACCGTTGGCAGACTGGGAAACGAGCAGAATGAGTTTAAGAAATTCTGTATTAACATGCTGATGGAGCTTCCGGACAAATACTGGGATTACATTTATGAAGAATTCAAGAAATTTGAGAAAAAAGAAGAGTAGCCACTAAGGCTACTCCTTCCGAGGTTATCTGCAGATAAAATTGTAGATCATCTTTCCAGGAATCCGATAAGGAGATAATAGATCTCTTTTGCGCGGTTCCGGTTTCTTTCAAGTAATTTAATAATAAGTGTAATGTATTTTTCGTTTTCCATGAGTATGTACCTCCTGTGTCGAACATTCGTTTGTATTTAATATACAACAAGATTCTTTCGATTTCAAGAGGTGCTTTGTAGCATTTTCATAATCATCCCTCCCTGTGTATATTATGACATTTTTTCCAAAAAAATCATGCATTTAGAGGGAATCGTCCAGCATTCTGGACACTTTTTTTGTTTTTACTTGTAATCCGACTCGAACAAGTCGGTAATCCGCACTTTTAGTGCTTTTGCAAGCAGCTCCATGTTTTCCATCGTTGGCGAATATACTTCGTTCATTATATTATCTATTGTGGACTTGGATATTCCCGATCTGACAGAGAGCTGTCGGACTGAAATGTTTTTGCTATACATAATTTCGCTTAACAATATCTTCATAACCTTATTTCTTTGCAAAAGCATTTCTATTATACTGGAAATTCATTCCACATCTTTTGATATTTAGGAGGTATTTAAAATGGGACTTTTTGGCAATAGCGAATCCAAAGATGAGAAGAAAGCTCGTAAACAAGCTGAGGCAGAGGTAAAACAGCATGAAAAGGATCTTGCCATTCTTCGCAAATTTGGAATGGAAGGTTTAACTGATTCCAGAGATATTGAATCCGTTAAAAATATATTAGCTGAATTAAACGGTACTGGTCTTATAGAGTTAGGTATTACCTTAGGTGCTGGAAATGACCGCGATATTCAGAAAAACTTAATGTATTATCAGCGTGCAATCCTCGAACAGAATTTTATTATAATCCGTCAACTTGACAGAATTGCAAAAAATTTATCCGAAAAATAAAAGTTATCTGCATAGTAATACTTGTGATTCTCAATATACTGTAAGCAAATAACTTTATATAAAAACCGCCCCTGCTGGTAACAAGGACGGCTTTTCAAGAATCTTTGCAGTTGTGAATGCTCAATTCTTTCCTGGACAGTTAGAATTATAGCATATTTATTTACACCTGCAAAGGTGCATTTTTTATACCCTTTTTTACATAAAATATCACGGAGGTGTGCTATGAGTCTTGAAAATGTATGTATCTATTTAAGAAAGTCCCGCGCTGATCGGGAGGCTGAAGCAAGAGGTGAAGGTGAAACCCTGGCTAGACACGAACGAATCCTTCTCGATCTGGCCAGAAGCCGTAATTATAATGTCGGTGCTATTTACAGGGAAATTGTTTCCGGAGAAACTATCTCTGCCCGACCGGTTATGCAGCAGCTTCTTCGAGAAGTCGAAGCTGGTTCGTGGGATGGCGTCCTGGTTGTAGAGGTAGAACGTCTGGCCAGAGGCGACACAATTGATCAGGGTGTTGTATCCAGAGCTTTCCAGTTTTCTGATACAAAGATTATTACTCCAACAAAAACTTATGATCCTGATAACGAATTTGACGAAGAATACTTTGAATTCGGTCTTTTCATGTCCAGGCGTGAATACAAAACTATCAAGCGGCGTTTAAATGCCGGAAGGATTTCTTCTGTCAAAGAAGGAAAGTATTGCGGGTCCAAACCGCCTTACGGATACGAGCGTGTTAAACTGCATGGCGAAAAAGGTTTCACTCTCCAGCCGGTCCCGGAGCAGGCCGAAGTTATTAAAATGATCTACTCCTTGTACTCCGGAGCATCCGGTGACCGAATCGGTGTTTCAAAGATTGTCCGAAAACTCAACGATATGGGGATCAAATCTCCTTCCGGAAAAGACTGGGTTCCGATCAGTGTCCAGGATGTTCTTGCAAATCCTGTGTACGCCGGAATGATCCGCTGGAATGGTCGAAAAACTGTCAGGGCTATTCAGGATGGTATGGTCACGCAGTCGCGTCCACGATCTAAAGAGGATGATATACTCTTATTTCCCGGCCGGCATCCGGCAATCGTATCCAAAGAAATGTATGATTCCGTACAGCAGATCCGGAAGAAGAACCCTCCGCGTCCGATCAGTATTAAGAACACGATAAAAAATCCTCTTGCCGGAATTGTGTACTGCAGCAAATGTGGTCGCGCCATGGTTCGGCGGCCTTATCAGAAACGCGGTCAGGATGACACACTTATGTGTTCTTACACCTCCTGCCCTACTGTAAGTAGCAAATTGTCGCTTGTGGAAAGAGCTGTGTTAAATGGCATTCAGGATCTCGTTGACGAATACCGCCTGAATGCTGCTGTTCCCGGTCCGGATATTAACAACGCCGTTAAATCTAAAGAGAAATTAATTGCAGAGAAAGAGCATGAACTAGAGAAATTGAATGTACAGAAGATGAAGCAGTATGATCTGCTCGAACAGGGAATCTATACGACTGAGGTTTTTCTTGAACGATCTAACTCAATCGCATCCTCCATTAATTCCTGTCAGGATTCTATAGAATGTCTAAAAGAAGAAATCAGACATGACAAAGAGCTTATTGATCAGCAGTCCTCTTTCATTCCAAGATGTGAAAACCTGCTTGAAATCTACTGGAGTTTAGACACTGCCACAAAGAACAAGATGTTGAAAGAGTTGATCGAGAGGGTTAATTATACGAAGGATACCAAAAATGCTTTCCGCAAGGGGAATGAAGCCACCTTTGTTTTGGATATTTTCCCCAGAATTCAGTCAAATTAATTAATGATAACATCTATGTACAAACGAATCAGCTCATAGCTGTTGTCATTTTAATTATGCAATAAAGCTTTGACAATACCGCACAATGTGTGGTATTGTTTCAATATGAAGGAGGTAACAATTGTGAATATTACAGAAATGAGAAATTATATAGGAGTCTCCAGAGCAGAGTTCTCCAGGCGCTATAACATTCCGCTCCGTACACTTGAATCGTGGGAATCCGAAGTCCGAACTCCACCGGAATATGTTCTGCGATTATTGGAAGAATCTGTTAGAAGAACAGACATTGTAGAAGTAACATTCATGTATGACACGCTTCTGCAAGAAGATAAAATCCATCCATGGTCTAAAGATTTAGATGACCAATACGGAGCCGATCAAGCAGCGTATAAAACCGTGTTAAATATTGTCGATAGATTCCGGGAAAGGTATCCTAATTGTGAATGGGAGGATGAAGATATAGATTATATCGATGCGATAGAAGGCTTCGCTTCAGATTTCTTAATAAAGTCGTTGGGAAAAGGAGAGGGAAATGAGTAGAGAACGAGGTGCTGGATACATTCCGGATAAAAGCAATTTAATGTCAAGCACTCTGGTTATGTTGAATTTTTTCAGGGACTGCGAGAAATCATTCTCTCGCTTTTCAGCTTTTTTAGAATCGAATTATAATATAAAATCCGCAAACACTGTTCGAATGACTCTGGTTACACTGTGCAAATGGAAGTTATTGCGTGAAACGGATTTCAAAACTTACTCGCTCACAGATGCAGGCATCAATCTGTTAAATACGCCCTCCGAAATTTCACTGGGCAAACATATACAAGCCTGTACACTTTATTTCGCAGAGATTTTGCAAGAATTAGAAATAGAAGCAGGGGTGCTAACCGGATCAGCACTAAAACAGGCGGCAAACCAGAAATACAGTATGTCGTTCAAGTCGAGCAGCGACTTATCATGTCGCACGCAATATTTAAGGGGGTTAGGTTTTATTGAGAGAAACTCGAAGAGATATAGAATAACTTCAAAAGGAAAAGATTTCTTGCAGTTACTAAGAGATGAAAGCTTACTTTCAGAGTGCAATAACAAAAAATCATATAAAGAACCAGAATCAAATAATCACATCAGCCTTGAGTTGCCCAACAGCTTTTTGAAGAAATGTAAAAGGCGAAATTTATCACCAGAATTTGTGTTATATAAACTTATGGCGCACTACGCAGACAATGAATTGTTTTAGAAGGTTTATTCAAAAGGAACTCTGTAACATAGAGTTCCTTTTTTTATTCCTTTAGATTGCAATCAGGTCTTTCCATGTGGCAGGTCCGCATATTCCGTCCACTTCCAAAACTTCTTTTCTGGATTCCTGATAAGCTTTCAGAGCGTAAATCG
>ERZ772854.545-NODE-545-length-44161-cov-8.178048_pt1 | contig 44161 bp, 49 predicted proteins | sample MGYA00580844_ERZ772854 | MGnify/ENA primary metagenome ERZ772854 (study PRJEB29015, sample SAMEA2737727) | human gut metagenome | biome: human gut; feature: human-associated habitat; material: faeces | place: China | collected 2012 ...
CTGACAAAAAATCTGACTACGCATCTGACGCACAATCTTTGTGCGGTATTGCCTTTATTTTATTATAACAATATCACAATATAATGTCAACATGAATATGGTTGACAAAATCCCATAAAAATAGTAGAATTTAATTAGTAATTTGATTATTTTAAGGAGAGTTTGAGATGTCAAGAATATTGACGCCACAGCAGAAGATAGAGCGGAGCATTGTGACGGATTTTCGCAGAGATATATGGAATAAATTCGTAATGGGATATGAGCGTTACGATATGATAAAGCCCGGGGACAAAATAGCGGTGTGCATATCAGGCGGCAAGGACTCAATGCTTCTTGCTAAGTGTATGCAGCATTTGCAGAAATATCAGGGCATGGACATAGGGCTAGAATTTATTGTAATGAACCCAGGCTACAGCGATGCCAACAGACAGAGAATAATCGACAATGCGGCGCTTATGGGAATACCCATAAAAATGTTTGAAACAAAGGTCTTTGACATTGCATACAATACAAAACGCAACCCATGCTATCTTTGTGCAAGAATGAGACGTGGCTGGCTTTACAAATTTGCGCAGGATCTTGGGTGCAACAAGATAGCTTTGGGACATCATTTTGATGATGTTATAGAAACCATACTCATGAGCATGGTATACGGCGGACAGATTCAGACTATGATGCCGAAGCTACACTCGAGAAACTACGCAGGCATGGAGCTTATCAGACCCCTTTACATGGTGAAAGAGGCGGACATTATCCGCTGGGTGGAGCAGAACGATCTGCATTTTATCCGCTGTGCCTGCCGTTTCACTGAGAGCTACGAGGGGTCAGAGAAAAAGGGTGAAGTATCAAAGCGGCAGGAAATGAAGGAGCTTATAGCGAAGTTTCGTGCCACCAATCCCAACATCGAAAACAATATCTTCAAGAGCGTTTACAACGTCAATCTGCGCACTGTGATACAATACGAATACAAGGGCAAGAAGTACAATTTTATGGACACATACGATGATTACGACCCAAGTGTTCAGGCAGATGACGATGATGATGAGGGAATAGAGTAAAAAAGTTGTGAAAAGGGCTTGACAAAGCGGCAGAGATAGTGTATAATATATTACTGTAATTGGTTTGCTGCTATGGCTCAGTAGGTAGAGCACGTCCTTGGTAAGGACGAGGTCACCGGTTCAAGCCCGGTTAGCAGCTCCAGGAAAAAGCCTTTAAACTGCGTAAATGCGTGGTTTAAAGGCTTTTCTTTTTTTGTCTGATATTTTGTGATGTGGCGTGAATTTTTGACTTAACGTACAACGTAACGTACAATGAAAAATTAGGTCAAAAGCTATTTTTTAAGCTTTGACATTTCCTGCACTAACGCTGCCCTGTCCTGTCCCGAATGGTTATATATGTCAGCAGTAGTTTCATACTTGGCGTGACCAATGATCTTCTGCAATTTTTCGGGCTGCATACCGCAGTCGGCTGATATGGTCGCAAATGTGTGACGGAAGCAATGTGGCGTTATCTCTGTTTCGTACCTCTCGGTTGTCCTGCCGTTTTTTAGTTTGATAACAGTCGGCGGCGGAATTATGCCGCACTCGGCGAGAGCAGGATAAAAATTTCTTTTGCGAAAATTATTGACGTCACCGCTGAGCAAAAGCTGTGTGCAGCTCTCGTTGTACCAGCTCTCAACAAAGCTTTTTATCTCAGATATCTGCGGCGGTAAAGGAACTATCCTGTCTTTGCCTGCTTCGGTCTTGATGCCGCCGATAATGTATCCCTCATCAAGGTGTACATTCTCTTTGAGTATGGTAAACACCTCGCCGATACGAAAGCCTGTGTAGATCATAAACAGTATGATCTGAACGGACTTGTCATCTGAATGTTTCCACAGCTTTTCACGCTCTTCACCGGTGAAGATACGGCGCTCTTTTTTGACCTCTTTCGGCAGGACGATAAAGCTTGCATAGTTCTTGTCGATTATGTCATTCTGAGCGGCATATTTGCACAGCTGCGAGCATAGCTGTTTTATCTTTGCACACTGGGAGCGGCTGAACTGCTTTGCACAATCGTCCACACAACGCTGATAATCGGCTGTTTTAAGCTCTGCTATTCGTCTGCCTGCAATGCTGTCAAGGTATCTCCAAGCCGTCTTATAACCCTGCTCACCGCTGCTTGTGAGGCTTTCAAAATGCTTTGCACTCCATTTTTCATAGACCTGTGCGACGGTTAAACTGCCATAAGGTATATGAATGCTGTTGAAGTACTTGTCAAGAGCAGCCTGAGCCTGTGTGTAAGTTGTAAAAGCACCTAAGTATCTCTCCCCTGCTCCCCCTATTGTGGCAGGAGTATAGGCAATATACGGATTATCACGGCAGTCAGTTCTATGCCTTATACAGCCTGCACCTCGTGGTCTGCGGCGGACTTTTCGTTTTGTGGTCTCCTGCTTTTTACCGCAGAAGTTACAATAAAGTGAACCTTCGGAAATTTCCTTACGGCATTTTTTACATAGCATATTTGCCTCCTATTCTTGACACTCCTAAAAAAGTGTGCTACAATAAAAGGGCAGAATAAGCCCTTTTGTGGTGATTGGGTTTTGTTCGTTTTGAGCTGATACTGTCAATATCAGTTCACCTGTCCTCTGAGTGCTGTCAACGCTCGGAGGACTTTTTGTTATGTAGTTGCTTCGCTGTATATGATAGGTAAAAAGTCTGTTTCGTTTATTATCTTGACTTTCTTACCTGCTTCTTGAAGCTCTCTTGCTTTGAGTACCTCAGAGCCGTAATTGCCGTATGACCAATCAGGACTGCCGTAAGCTCCTACTACAAGATAGTCAGTCTTGCCACTTACGGACGTTCGGATAGTTGCACCCATTGCCTCGTATATAGGTGTTATCTCACTTGTATCTCCGAGCTGGCATTCACCTGTGAAAACAAGCACCTTGCCGTCAAGGTTTATAAGTTCCTCTGATGAAACGTCCTTGTCAAACTCAGGCTTGCAAATATCATTGAAAACCTCCAGCATTTCATCAAGCTCGTGCTGTTCAAGTATGCCGTCTTCCAAAGCATTTTCTATTATTCTTTTCAGTTTATCGAAAGGATAAATATTGCAGAACTCCTCGTTGCAATCAAGCCAATCTTTCAGCTCCATAACTTCTTCGTCAGTAAGGATATTGTCGTCAGTAATATCCAACAGCATTTCCTGTAGTTCTCGTATGGCTTTGGTCTTTGCTGAGTAGCGAACGTTATAGCTGTTCTTTTTCAACGTGAATTTTGCATGATTATGTATCTTTGGCATCGCTTTCTCGCTTAGCTTTTCAAATACCTGCTGAGTTGCCAACACATCAGACAATGCACGGTGGGCAGATTCATTGGTGACATTAAGCTTCCTGCATAACGTACTCAGCTTGTGATTTTCAAGTTTCGGAAACACCTGTTGGGAAAACTCCAGCGTGTCACATACTTTGTTCTTGTATGGCAGATTAAAACGCTGACAAGCTGCTGAAATAAATTGACTGTCAAAATCAATGTTATGTCCTACAAGTATATCGTTCCCGATAAATTTTAAGAACTTTGGAAGCACAATATTTATACTTGGAGCGTCCGACACCATTTCATTTGTTATCCCTGTGAGATTTTCAACTTCTTCTGGTATTCTTTTCTTTGGCTTAACAAGCTGCTCAAATGTGTCAACTATCTCAGAGTTTTCAACAAGCACCGCTCCAAATTCTGTGATAAAGTCATACTGTGGGTTTAGCCCTGTTGTTTCAAGGTCGATGACAACATATCTGTTTGGAGTGTTAGCAATTTTCCGCTTATGCTCCGCTCTTGAACGGACTTCTCTTGCAGGAACATCTTCGCTTTCCGAAAAATTTTCAGATGTATCTATACTTATGGTATTTCTTTTTGTGTCCGTCTGTTTTTGAACTTCCTGCCATGTTATCTCTTTATTGCGTTCTTTCTTATTGTGATAGTACCTTGCAACGAAGATAATAGCAATAACGGCGGCTATTATCACAAATGGCACGTTGTCGCCTCCTTTTTATATTCACATTGTCTCGACTTCTTCAAGCGCATCAAAGCTGAAAAAGTCACCTCTGACTATATGCTCGATTTCGTGAGCTATAGTCTTTTTTTGTTCCTCATAGGATAGCCTAGAGTTTATGTATATATTATAAAATCCGTCAGAATCCATTGCTGTCACTCCCTTTACCGATATAGGCAAAGGAACGTATCTAATGCAATAATCCAATCTATTCACTATCCTTTTGCATACGCTTTAAAATCTCAACTGTAGCTTCTATATCCTCTTTGGTGACGTTCTTTGACACACTAAAGAGGATCTTCATTTCTGGTCGTGTTCTCAGCTCATCTATTATATCTCTTGTTTCGTCATCAAGATAGATAGGCTCGTTATGCGCTTCGACCTTGATATTATCTTCACCGTTCAACAAATAATCAACAGAAACTCCGAAATATTCAGCTATCTTTGATAGTGTATCTGTAGATAACTTCTTTTTTCTGCCTGCTTTTAAATCGGTTAAAGAGCCTCTGCTTGCACCTGTTTCTTTGCACATTACTGTTACATTTATATTTCTCTTTTTGCACAAGCTTTCAATTCTATTGTACAATTCTGACATAGTTACACCTCATAATTTGTGTAATATAACAAAATTACGCAAAAGAGTAATTTTCACTTGACAATTACGCAAAAGTGTAATATAATACAGTCAAGGCAATACGCAAGAGCGTAATATTTGCATCTGGTAAATATATTATATTACATTTAAACGTAACTGTCAATATGTAAAACACATATTAGTGTGAATATTATGCAAAGGTGGTGTTAATTATTAGTGAACGTAAAAGACCGCTGACTGAGTACGGCGTGGAAGTCAAGGTACGTCTTGTTAAACTCAACAAGACACAGAAGTGGCTCATTGAGGAAGTCAAGAAGCTTCTTCCTGAAACTTATCTCGACACATCAAACCTGTATAAGATAATGACGGGTGAGATAAAGTCAAACAAGATTGAAGCGGCTATCAATGAAGTCCTTGACATTAATTATACTCAGAACGCTGAAAATGTCAACAGCTAACAGTCCGATTGAACGGACAGAAAATGAGGTGTGAGAAAGTGGAACAGAAAATTACTGCTATTCCAAGAGGGTGTGACAGTGCTAGGGTTGAGCAGGTGATCGTAACAAGAGCCTTGAAAGGTGCAGGAACAGAAGATGACCCCTGTAGAGAGGTCATTCAGTATTGGACTCTTGACGGAGAGCTGATTGTAACAAGGTCACAATATGAGGAGGGCAAACGTTGAATTTGAAAAAGATAGCGTACTATCTCGGTATTGCGTTGTGTCTAGCAAGTCCGCTTGCATTCGGTATATGTATGCTAATAGGGCTTGATAACACAGTTCCGTTGTCTCTCATGATAACTAGCAATGTTTGCAGGATATGTTCGCTGGAAGCAGAAATGACAGAAAACACAATGAGGAGTGACAAAGCAATGAAACTGTACAAGGTAACGACGATAGACCAGTATCATTATAAAAGGGTGTTCACAGTAGCAGCAAAGAGTCAGTACGAGGCTCTGACAAAGGCAAGTGTTATTTGTCCCCATGAGAATGTTTTGACAATCGAGGAGGTGAGATAAATGAGGTCACCTGACATTGAAATGGCAGTGCGGCTGTACTATGAAAAGCCCGAAATAACCAATGCGGATATCAAGGAACTGTTCAGCACAGGTGAAACGCAGACTATCAAGATCAAGAAAGCTGTTAAGGAAGAAATGGCAAAGCGTGGTGTGAAGTCATGGCTGCCGCACTCGGTCAATACCGAAATAGCCTACGAGGTGTGGGGCATTGATATCGACAACTTCGAGAAAAGGCTTAAAAAACTCCGCACGCTTTACGGAAAGGACGTGAGAAAATGATAGCCGTGTTAGAGATAATCAGATGTGCCGCAGCGGTAGCGCTCTTGGTGGTGCTTACAATGTATGTAGCGTACAGGTGGTATGTAAGCGTAAAAGAAACTGCCTACGAGGAAGCAGAGGAGAGCATTAAGCGTGCGGTGAGAGAAGCAGGCAGATCCATAGTCAAGATCGAAGTTGAAATGAAAGGAAAGTGGTAAAATGGCGTTGATACTGCTGATAACAATAGCCGTGCTTGCAGGGATAGATGTAGTGATGTATCTTGTGTTGAGCGTGGTGGATAGGCACTGGGAGAAACGTTTTGAAAACGAGGAGGACGAAAGCGATGATAGTGATGAGAGAGGTCTTTAAGAGGGACAAGCCCCTTGACAACGGCAGTGGAGCGGTAAGCCTTTGCGTGTTCCATTCAAATGTCAATCCTGGCGAGTGCGGTGCACTGACAGTAACGCCAACGAAGGACTACTGCCGTAGATGTGCATTTTACAAGACCCGTGAGGATTTCGACAGAGGGCTTGGCGATGCCACAAGGTCGCTGAGGGATAAGGGGCTTGAACCTGTGAAGAAGATGGACTATGACGGCAAGCAGTATATGAGCGTACAGCCGATAAGGGAGGAATAAAGATGAATAAGGAATTTACAAACGAAGATATCATAAATGCGGCGAAACATTGTGCGACAAATGCTGACTGCGATAACTGCCCATTTTTCGCAACTTTGGAAATTGAGGGTTGCATTGAAACTTTCACACGATACATAGTGAACAACACAAAAAATGAGCCTGCACCTGCGGCAACAGGCACAAGCTCGGAGGTATCTGCAAAAGAAGATACCGATAACATACAATTTAATGGTAGCACAAAAGAGCAGATTTGTCAAGCATATGATACCGCAGACAAAGCCTGTACAGATATACTCGATATCTACGAAGGAATGCCGGCATGTGAGCGTAGAGCCTTTGATATCGGAGAAGTGTACGGAAAAATATGCAGCACAAGGGATAAGCTTGAAAATATGAGAGGAGAGAACTAAAATGTCAGTAAAAATAAACTCACTTGAATTTGAGAACGTAAAGAAGATAAAAGCCGTACAGCTTGAGCCTGCAAAGAATGGGCTTACTGTTATCGGTGGTAAGAACAGGCAGGGCAAGACCTCTGTGCTTGACGCTATCGCTTGGGCACTTGGCGGTGACAAGTATAAGCCGTCCTCTCCTCAGCGTGAGGGGTCTGTTGTCGAACCGCATTTGAAGATCACTCTCGACAATGGTATCGTGGTGGAGCGTTCGGGTAAAAACAGCTCTCTCAAAGTCACCGACAGCACAGGCAAAAAAGGCGGTCAGCAGCTTTTGAACAGCTTCGTTGAGCAGTTCGCACTTGACCTGCCTAAGTTCATAAATCAGTCAAGCAAGGAAAAAGCTTCAACTCTGCTGAAAATAATCGGTGTGGGTGATACGCTCTATCAGCTTGAGCATAAGGAACACTCCCTCTATGACCAGCGTACCGCTATCGGCAGGATAGCTGACCAGAAGTCTAAATTCGCTAAAGAAATGCCCGTGTATGCAAATGTCCCTGCCGAGCCTGTTTCGGCTTCGGAGCTTATCAGACAGCAGCAGGATATACTTGCTCGCAACGGCGAAAATCAGCGTAAGCGTGATCAGAAAGAATACTACGAAAAGCAGTTGGAGCTTGCTAAGTCTGCCTATGAGCGTGCAAAAGCAAGCTATGAAGCGGCAGTGAACAACTTCAAGCTTGCAAGCCTTGACGCACAAGACCTTGTGGACGAAAGCACAGCGGAGCTTGAAAAGAACATCTCAGATATCGAGGAGCTGAACAAGAAGATAAGAGCAAACCTCGACAGGGAGAAAGCTGAGATAGACGCTGAGGACTACCGTTCACAGTATACATATCTCACTGAGCAGATAGAGGACGTAAGGCAGGCTAAAACCGACCTGCTGGGCAGTGCCGACCTGCCTCTTGAGGGGCTTTCAGTTGAGGACGGAGAGCTGCTGTATAACGGGCATAAGTGGGACAGTATAAGCGGAGCAGAACAGCTTATCGTCGCTACCTCTATCGTGAGAAAGCTCAATCCTGACTGCGGTTTTGTACTGCTGGACAAGCTTGAACAAATGGATACCGACACCCTTGAAGACTTCGGTAAGTGGCTCGAAGCACAGGGCTTGCAGGCGATAGCCACAAGAGTTTCTACAGGTGACGAGTGCAGTATCATAATCGAGGACGGCAGGTCAATGGACAATGATAAGGACGAAAAATCAGAAACGAAAACTTGGAAAGCAGGTGCATTTTAATGTATGAGATAACATCAGGAGTTGTAAGCTCCGCACAGAAAGTTGTGATATATGGTCCTGAGGGCATAGGCAAATCCACTTTTGCGGCTCAGTTCCCCGACCCTGTATTTATTGATACTGAGGGCAGTACAAAGAAGCTGAACATCAGACGTTTTCCTAAGCCAACAAGCTGGGAAATGCTCAAAAACGAGGTAAAGGAAGCTATGAACGGCAGGCTCTGCAAGACCCTTGTCATTGATACATTTGATTGGGCTGAACAGCTTTGCATTGAAACGATCTGCTCGGCACATCAGAAGAAAGGCATTGAAGATTTCGGCTACGGCAACGGCTATGTTTACGAAAAAGAGGAGATAGGCAAGTTCCTTAATCTCTTGCAGGAGGTAGTTGACAGCGGTATCAACGTTGTGCTTACGGCTCACGCTCAGATGAGAAAGTTTGAACAGCCTGACGAGCTGGGGGCTTATGACCGTTGGGAGTTAAAGCTCGGCAAGAAAACTTCTTCTCAGATATCGCCTCTTGTGAAAGAGTGGGCAGATATGGTGCTGTTTGCAAACTACAAAACATATGCAGTAGCTGTGGATAAGGACGGCAAGAAGTTTAAGGCTCAGGGCGGCGACCGTGTTATGTACACCACTCATCACCCTTGCTGGGACGCCAAAAATCGTGACGGACTTCCGCCCGAAATGCCTTTTGAGTATAGTGGTATAGCTCATCTGTTTGCGTATACACAGCCTGCTGAAATGCCTAAGCCTGTTCCTGCACCGACAGTTCAGACAGCACAGCCTACACAGACCGCACAGACTGCCACACAAAAGTCGGACGAGCCTCTTACTGATCTCAGCGGCTTTGAAGACGTTGCACCACCTATCGTTATCCCTGAGGGCATACCGAAAGCACTTGCGGACCTTATGAGAGCCAACAACGTAAGCGAATCGGATATACGTCTTGTGGTATCTCAGAGAAACTATTTCCCTTATGATACCCCTATCACAAACTATCCTGACGACTTCGTACAGGGCTGTCTGATAGGTGCTTGGGAGCAAATGCTGCCGCTTATCAGAGAAAATCAGAAAGTACCATTTTAAAAGGAGGACAACACTATGGATAATTTTATGGAATACGGCTGGGAAGATGAGATAGTCAACGAGGGTGGGGACTTTGTCCCGCTCCCTGAGGGGGACTATGACTTCACCGTTGCAAAGTACGAACGTGCAAGACACGAGGGGTCGGCAAAAGTGCCGCCCTGCAATATGGCAAAGGTCACATTCACCATTTGGGGTGCAGAGGACAGCGTGGAGATAACAGAGAACTTCTTCCTCTGCAACAAGTTTGAGTGGAAGCTCTCAGCACTTTTCTTGGCACTGGGACTTAAAAAGCACGGTGAACCGCTGAAAATGAACTGGAACGCTATCACAGGCAAAAAGGGCAAGTGTCACGTCTACGTTGACAACTACAAGAACAAGGACGGTGAGGACAGGCAGTCCAACAAGATAAAGAAACTCTATGCCTATGACGAGAATGTGACTACCGTTCAGCCTGCTCAGACGCAGACACCACAGTATAGTCAGCCTGCTCAGACAGGTGGCTGGAAAGCCGGTGCGTTCTGATGATGAATTTAAGACCATATCAAAACGAGGCTAAGCTTGCTATACTTGAACAATGGTCTGAGGGAATAAACAAAGTCCTTGCAGTTCTGCCCACAGGAACGGGAAAGACAATACTTTTCTCGGCTGTTACGGAAGAATGTGTGCGGCAGGGTAAGCGTGTGCTTATCCTTGCCCACAGGGGCGAGCTGCTCAACCAGGCGGCGGACAAGCTTATGAAGTCAACAGGGCTTGGCTGTGCCACCGAGAAAGCAGAGCAAAGCTGTTTAGGCTCTTGGTATCGTGTAGTAGTAGGCTCAGTTCAGACCCTTATGCGTGAGAAAAGGCTCAAAGGCTTTTCGGAAAATTACTTCGATACCATTATCATTGACGAGGCTCATCACGCTATCTCAGACGGCTATCAGAGAGTGCTTGACCATTTTCCTGAAGCTCAGGTACTCGGGGTAACAGCTACACCTGACAGGGGCGATATGAAGAACTTAGGCTCGGTGTTCGACAGCCTTGCATATGAATACACCCTGCCGCAGGCTATCAAAGAGGGCTATCTTTCACCTATCAAGGCTATCACCATACCGCTGAAACTTGACCTTTCAGGAGTATCAACGCAGGCAGGAGATTTCAAGGCAAGTGATATCGACACGGCACTTGACCCTTATCTTTATCAGATAGCTGATGAAATGCTCAAATACTGTAAGGAACGCAAGACAGTTGTGTTCCTGCCGCTTGTCAAGACCTCTCAGAAGTTCCGTGATATCCTTATCAGCAAAGGGTTCAACGCCGCTGAGGTCAACGGAGAAAGCACAGACAGAGCAGAGATACTTGAAGCTTTCGACAAGGGCGAATACAACGTGCTGTGCAACTCAATGCTCCTCACAGAGGGCTGGGACTGTCCGTCAGTTGACTGCGTTATCGTACTAAGACCAACAAAGGTGCGTGGGCTTTACTGTCAAATGGTAGGCAGAGGCACAAGACTTTGCGAGGGAAAGACAGAGCTTTTACTGCTCGACTTTCTATGGCACACAGAACGCCACGAGCTTTGCAGACCTGCACACCTTATCTGTCAGAATGAAGAGGTCGCTGAGAAAATGACCGAAAACCTTGCCAATGAGGCAGGCTGTGCAGTGGATATCGAAGAGGCAGAAAAACAGGCAAGCGAGGACGTTGTGGCACAGCGTGAAGAGTCTTTGGCAAAGCAGCTCAAAGAAATGAAAACACGCAAGCGAAAGCTCGTTGACCCTTTGCAGTATGAAATGTCAATACAGGCTGAGGACTTGTCCTCTTATGTTCCTGCCTTTGGCTGGGAGTGTGCTCCTGCTACCGACAAGCAGAAAGCAAAGCTTGAAAAGCTGGGCATTTTCCCTGACGATATAGACAACGCAGGCAAGGCAAAGCTTATCCTTGACCGCCTTGAAAAGCGCCGCAATGCAGGACTTACCACACCTAAGCAGATAAGGCTGCTTGAAAGCAAGGGTTTTGAGCACGTTGGCTCTTGGAGCTTTGACAGCGCAAGTGGGATGATAGCCCGTATCTCTGCCAATGGTTGGAGAGTGCCGAGAGATATCGACCCGAAAACATACACACCTGAGAACTAAGGAGAAGTGAATGGATAACACAAATTTGCTTAAAATGCTTGAATACATAGACCCTGCAAGCTGTGATTATCAGGAATGGGTCAACGTGGGAATGGCTCTCAAGCACGAGGGCTATTCCGTGAACGATTGGGACAGTTGGTCGAGGTCAGACAGCCGTTATCACAGCGGTGAGTGTGAACACAAGTGGCAAGGCTTTAACGGCAATGCTCAGCCCGTGACCGCAGGAACTATCGTGCAAATGGCAAAGGAAAGAGGATACAGCCCCCATGAGTTTAAGGCATACGATTGGGACGGCGAGATAGTTGCAGAAGAAAGCAGCCCCCTTGTAAACGGCGGTGAGGGCATACCGATCACCGAGCCTGCTCAATGGGACCCTGTCAAGGAGATAGTCACATATCTTGAAACACTCTTTGAAGCAGGAGAGAACGTGGGCTATGTTACGCAAACGTGGGAAACAGAAAAGGACGGCAAGACCAAGTATCTGCCAACAAAGGGCTGCTGTGACAGGACGGCAGGGGAACTTATCAAGAGGCTTGGCGAATGTAACGGCGACATTGGTGCGGTGTTTGGCGACTACAAGGAAGAAGCCGGAGCGTGGATACGCTTCAATCCTCTTGACGGCAAGGGCGTAAAGAACGAGAATGTAACAGACTACCGCTATGCTCTTGTTGAAAGCGACAGTATGCCTATAGAACAGCAGAATGCCGTGATGAGAGAGCTTGAACTTCCTATCGCTGTGCTTGTATACAGCGGTGGAAAGAGCGTTCACGCTATCGTCAAGATAGACGCTCCCAACTATGATGAATACCGCAGGCGTGTTGATTTTCTTTACAAGGTCTGCAAGGAAAGTGGCCTTGACATAGATAAACAAAACCGCAATCCCTCACGTCTTAGCCGTATGCCGGGTGTAATGAGAAACGGCAAGAAACAGTTCATCATTGACAAGAACATAGGCAAAGAAAGCTTTTTGGAATGGAAAGATTACATAGAAAGTATCAATGATGATCTCCCCGACCCTGAGAGCCTGAGTGCTGAGTGGGATAACCTGCCTGAGCTTGCTCCGCCACTTATTGACGGTGTTCTCAGACAGGGTCACAAAATGCTCATTGCAGGCCCGTCAAAGGCAGGCAAGTCTTATGCACTTATCGAAATGTGCGTGGCGATAGCTGAGGGGGTAAAGTGGTTTGGCTGGCAATGCACCAAAGGAAAGATACTATACGTCAACCTGGAGCTTGACAGAGCATCTTGTCTGCATCGTTTCAAGGACGTGTACACCGCAATGCACCTAGAGCCTGATAACCTCAACAGCATAGACATATGGAACTTGCGAGGTCACAGCGTACCAATGGACAAGCTTGCACCAAAGCTTATACGCCGAGCAAGCAAGAAGAATTACATTGCCGTGATAATAGACCCTATCTACAAGGTCATAACAGGCGATGAGAACTCAGCAGACCAAATGGCACACTTTTGCAACCAGTTTGACAAGGTATGCACAGAGCTTGGCTGTGCGGTCATATACTGTCACCACCACTCAAAGGGAGCGCAGGGCGGTAAGCGTTCAATGGACAGAGCCAGCGGTTCAGGAGTATTCGCCCGTGACCCTGACGCACTTCTTGACCTTTCAGAGCTTGACATTTCAGACAGCCTTTACAAGCAGCAGGAGGACGAAACTGTTTGCCGTATCTGTGAGAACTGGATGAGGAGATTTTACAGAAATACTGATGACCTTTGTTCACAGGACGATCTTGTTACGCCGTCAAAAATGCTTGAGATAACGCACAAGCACCTGCACCCGAACTCATACAAGCTTATGATGGCCGATATAGACAAGGCTAAGCTTGCAGTAAGAAACCGCACGGCATGGCGTATAGAGGGTACTCTAAGAGAGTTCCCGAAGTTTGCTCCCCTCAATATGTGGTTTGATTATCCTGTTCACAGAGAGGATACCGTGGGCGTGCTTAAAGACTGCGAAGTAGAGGACATCGCACCGAATTGGAAAAAGAATTTCAGCAAGAAAAAGACCAATGAAGACCGCAGCAAGGAACGCAAGGAGAGCATTGAAACAGCTTTCAGCGGTGTGCAGGAGAACGGCAAGTGCCGCATTTCTGAGCTGGCGGAGTACATAGGAAAGGGTGAAAAGACAGTGCGTTCATACCTCAAAGAGCATGGTGGTTTCTGGATAGATGGCGGCGAATGCGGCTTAAAGAAGTGAGGGAAAGAAAGGAAAAAGTCGAGAAAATTTACTTTGAAACGGAAAGGAAAAAATCGAGTAAGTGTAAGGAAAATATCGGTGTTTTCCCTTAGGAAGAAAATATCGACAAAATACCGACTTTTTCCCGAGGGAAGAAAAAGTATATTATTACATAATATATATTTTCGGGCATAAGCCGCCCGAAAATCTATTCTGAAATAATAAGGCGGCTAGCACACCGACCGCACGAGAGGAGCAGATAACAATGACTGAATTTTTTATGGCGATGATACCGCCAACGGCTACGGCGCAGGAACACAAGGTGACTGTGAGAAATGGCAAGCCGATATTTTATGACCCACCCGATGTCAAGGCGGCAAAAGAAAAGCTCACGGCAAACCTTGCAAGGCACAGACCGCCTGAAAAATACATCTGTGGGATAAGGCTGATAACAAAGTGGCTGTTTCCAAATGACGGCAAACACAAAGACGGAGAGTACAAGACCAGCAAGCCTGACACGGACAACTTGCAGAAGATGTTCAAGGACTGTATGACAAAGCTTGACTTCTGGACAGACGACCAGCTTGTGGCGAGCGAGATATGCGAAAAGTTCTGGGCGGACATACCTGGCATTTATGTGAGGATAGAGGAGCTATGACGATACACGAAGTAAAGAAAAGTCTCGGACGCAGGGTGAGCTACAACGGCTCTGACTGCTACGAATTGACAGGGTGCATTATCCGCAAGAGCAGTAAGACAGGTCAGTTCTTCTATCAGGCGGAGATCGCTGACAAGACTTGTGGTAATACGTTGGTGTATTGTAGGCTGGAAGAGTTGAGGTGTGAGAATGAAACACACTGACCACACCCTCTGTTGGCGCTGCCGCCACGCAGTACCGACAAAGGATAAGATAACAGGAGAATACCTCACAGGCTGTGCATGGTCCATAGACCGCAGACCTGTTGAGGGTTGGAGGACGTGCCAGCACAGATTGTACGAGGCTCAAAAGGGCGGTATGATACATTCGTATACTGTGACGGAGTGTCCGAGATTTGAGGAGGGATAAAGTGAAAACACATAATCTGAAACTTAGCATAGAATTTTGTGACGCTGTTCTGAGCGGTGAGAAAACTTTTGAGGTCAGAAAGAATGACAGGGGTTTTCAGACAGGAGATCTGATAAGATTTATACCGACTGACGGAACGTCTTATCGTAGCTCAGACGGCACAGTAAGAGAACACGCAAAACATGAGATATCAGGACATACATACAAGATAACATATATCCTCAACGGCTGGGGAATAAAGAACGGGTATGTTGTGCTGGGAATAAGAGAGGAGAGATCCTATGGAAAGAAACGACCCTATGACCATGTCACGCCTGAAAGCCTACCGCAGGAACGCCTCAGCCATTGAGGACATCAAGGCGGAGCTTTCGGGCAAGTACGTTGCCGACAGTATCAGCGTATGCACTCCGCCGTCCTATACACCACACAGCACACGCATAGACGGCTTTCTGCCGAGTGGTGATACACTTTCACTGCTGTGCGAACAGGCACGGCTAGAGCGTGAGCAGAGGACTGTGGAGGAGTTCATCAAGGGGATAGAGGATAGACAAATGAGGAAGATATTTGTACTCAGGTTTGTAAAAGGATTGACTTGGATACAGATAGGACACAAGGTCGGAGGCACGGCGGACGGCTGTAGAATGGCGGTCAAAAGATTTTTGCAAAATGCTTAAACTTGTTCGCTCTGTTCGTTTTACCTATGTTATAATTTAAACTGAGGAAAGTGTAGATGTACCTCAGACTTGTACTTTCATGAAGTCACCTCCAATTTTCTAAGCCCCGTAAGGGGCTTATGCAGGTCGAGAGCGTGCCAGCGCTCAGATCTGCTCCACCATTTACAAAAACTCCTTATAATATTTCACAAGGGCGGCTGCATTTTGCGGCCGCTTTTGCGTTGAGAAGGTGACCTTATGCCTATACCAAGACCAGACCGAAGCGGTTCACATCAACAGCAGTTCCGTATCAACAAGAAGAAAATCTACGCTACCCAAACAGTTTGCGGTATCTGTGGGAAACCTGTTGATTTTTCACTGAAATATCCGCACCCACTGTCAGCTTGCATAGATCATATCATACCCATTGCAAAAGGCGGTCACCCTTCGGACATTTCAAACTTGCAGTTGGCACATTGGTGTTGTAATCGCCAGAAATCTGACAAATTGGTGGAAAAACAGGTGTTTGACCAGTCTCTCGACCTGATTTCCAACCGAATTTTACCACAATGCTACGATTGGAAGAATTTTTAACAAATTATTGACAATATGGGGGGTATGCCCCCTTTTGAGGTCAAAAAAGACCTTCACCGCCGCACTGCTTATATTTCTCGCAGGATTGAAATAACTGGAAAGGATATACAAGATGAGCGAATACAAAGGCATGGCATATTTGAAAAAGAAGCTCTCCTCAAAGGCTTCGAGGGTCAATGTGCGCTATGACTACTATCACATGAAGAACGGCCTTACTGACATGGGCAAAATGATACCACCAAGCTATAACTGGATGCGTCCTGTGCTAGGCTGGTGTGCAAAGGCTGTTGATACCCTTGCGGACAGAATAGTATTTGACAGTTTCGAAGACAACACTTTCTACGTAAACGAGATATTTGACAACAATAATCGTGACGTGTTCTTTGATTCTGCTATTCTCTCAGCGTTGGTGTCCTCCTGCTGCTTTGTGTATATTTCGGCTGATGAAACAGGCTATCCACGCTTGCAGGTCATTGATGGCAGTAACGCTACTGGCATTATCGACCCTATCACGAATATGCTCCGAGAGGGCTATGCAGTGCTTGATAGGGATAACAATTTCAACCCCACCATTGAAGCCTACTTCACCGCCGAACAGACAGAGATATATCGCAGAGGCTATGATGTTGAGATTTATGACAATCCTGCGCCTTATCCCCTGCTTGTGCCTATCATATACCGTCCTGACGCTGTTCGTCCTTTCGGTCACAGCAGGATATCAAGGGCGTGTATGGAGCTTGTGCAGGAAGCTATGAGAACGCTCAGGCGGTCGGAAGTATCAGCCGAGTTTTACAGCTTCCCACAAAAATATATACTCGGTCTTTCGGATGATGCCGAGAAAATAGAGAAAATGGACAAATGGGGTGCAACAATGTCCTCACTGCTGACTATCACCAAAGATGATGATGGTGGCAATCCTACTGTCGGACAGTTTCAGCAGCAGTCCATGTCACCATACTCTGAACAGCTTAAATCTATAGCTTCTCTTTTTGCCGGAGAAACAGGGCTGACCCTTGATGACTTGGGCTTCGCAACGTCCAACCCTGCCAGCTGTGAAGCGATCAGAGCGGCACACGAAAATCTTAGACTTACCGCACGCAAGGCGCAGAGGACGTTCGGTAGTGGTTTTCTAAACGTGGCGTATCTTGCCGCCTGCGTTCGTGATAACACGACCTATATGCGCTATGCTTTCAGTGACATCAAACCGCAGTGGCTTCCTATTTTTGAACCTGACTCTGCCGCACTCTCGGGTGTGGGCGATGCTATCTTGAAGATAAATCAGGCTGTTCCTGACTATCTGGGTGCAAAGGGCATCCGTCAGCTCACAGGCATAGAGGGCGAAAACAATGGCTGATATCGGCGCAGAATTGCTTAAAAAAATCCGTGCTGAGTTTCAAAGCAGGTGCAGAGCTGACAAGTACATTCAATCGTTTTTGAAGAAAATAGATGGTGGTACTGCGGAAATGGAAGAAGTCGCCCTGCTTTCAAAAAGGCTCGGCCTTCGTGCTTCGCAAGCTATCGGAGCATATGTGAATGCAAGCGCTTTGCCTGATGGCAAGATGTACTACAACATTGCCGATACCATACTCACGGGCGTACTCAAGGACAACTACGATGTTATAAACTCCGCTGCCGCAGAATGCCAAAAGGCACTTGACAAAACAGCGGGCATAAACATCACACCTCAGCAGGCTGCCTTCCCTACCGAGCGTGTGCAGGCGGTAGTCAATGCGGCTTCTGTACCGGATATTGCAGAAGAAGTGATGATACGGCGAATGACAGCTCCGGCGCAGAACATCACCGAGAGTTTTTACACCGATTATGTTCAAAAAAACGTGAAGCTTCGTTCTGATGCAGGACTGGACTGCTATATCATTCGCAACGATCACGGCGGCTGCTGTAAGTGGTGTTCAAAGCTTGCAGGCAAATATCACTATCCCGAAGATGTTCCAAAAGACGTTTACCGCAGGCATGATAACTGCGGCTGTACTGTTACATACCTCAACGGCAGAAAGGCACAAAACGTGTGGAGCAAGACCAAGTGGAACATCTCAGATGAAGAGCTTGAGCAGATGAAGAAAGCCGGTTCAAGACAGCCTGCGAGGCTTGACAAACGTGGCATAAGTGGTATAATGAAGGAAAATAGCAGTATGGCTAAATTCATTCCTGCTGATACCATTGAAAATGCCAAGGAATATACACTAAAATTTGCCGACAAAGTTAACGTGAAAAATGTCAAAAATCTCAATTCACTTAATACGGTGAATGAAACATTAACTGACTTAACTGCAAAATACCCCGTTGATAAGTTACAAGATATAAATTGTTCGTCAACACTAAAAAAAGCAAACGCTCAAGCAAATGGTGGAGGCTTGGATATAAGCACTAAATATCTTAACGAACCACCAGCAATGGTTACCGATTGGAAAACAAGGAATGAGCAAATTGCCAAGCTTATTCCTGAATATCAAGCAGCAATAAGCAGTGGCAAATATAGTGCTGCACAGGTAAGAGGATTAAAGAGAAAACTTGCTCAAATGGAAGAAGGCATGAAATATACTCGATGGAGTATGTCAAGCACATTCAGTGGCACAAATGCGGTAAAAGCAACAGTAGCACATGAATATGGGCACATTATTGCAGATCAATATTTCGGACAAATAAACAGAGGTCTGTATTGTAAAAATTATGGTGATCCAAGAAGTGTGAAAATAAAAAGCATGGTTGATGATGCTTTTCGCAAGGCAAAGCAGACAGGCGATATTTATAACATTTCGCAGTATGCAAGCACGAACAGTCACGAGTTTTTTGCAGAATGTTTTTGTGCGCATTACCACGGAGAAGAATTTCCTGATTATATTGAGCAAATGTTAAAGGAGGCATTGACAAAATGAAACAATGTAAAAAATGCATTTTTTATGATGCTGAAATGGAAGCACTTCGTCAAAGTGGTGATGATGTGATAATAGTCGGACACGAAAATGACGAAGAAAAAAATTATTGCTCTGCATATATGGAAGGCATACCGTTAGAAATAGCCAAAGATAGGTGTACTTGCGAATTAAAAATTTCTAAAGAAGATTTTAAAAACAATAATGCTTGACCGCTCCGCTACGGCGAGGCGGTATTTTTATACCCAAAATCAGAAAGGACGGATATTATGGCACTTGACCGGGATACAATATGGCAGCTGCGGAGAGCTAAGAGTGATATTGAGAACATCAGAACTGACATTCAGAAGATAAAGGATAATGCTGATTATGTTGCGGCACTGATACGCTGTGAAAGGTCATTGAGTATAGTTTTATCCAATGCTGAAAAGGTCAAATCGACAAAGTAAATATCAAACCAAGCACCTTAACGGGTGCTTTTTTTCATATCCAAAGGAGGTAATTCCCTATTGAGGATAAGAGAGTCGGCAGGCAGACCCCCACCATATCGGTAGTGTTGCCATATGAGCAGACCAAAGGCGATGAGGCTATCACAATGTACAACAAATCGGGGCGCACCGCACAGGAATGGCAGGAGCTAATGCTTTATGACATCATGGCGGTGGACGATGAGGGATTGTGGAAACACATGAAGTTCGGCTGGTCGATACCAAGACGTAACGGCAAGTCAGAGCTGCTTATCATGCGTGCAATCTATGGTCTGCAAAATGGCGAGCGTGTTCTTTACACCGCCCACCGAACTACAACATCACATTCGGCATGGGAGAAGATAATCGACCGTATCACAAAAATGGGTTTTCTTGAAAAAGAGGACTTCAAGACCGCAAAGCAGTTTGGTCTTGAGTGCATCAAGTGGCTCAAGGGTGATGGAATTATTAATTTCCGCACACGTTCATCAAAGGGTGGACTTGGTGAGGGTTATGACCTGCTCATCATTGACGAAGCGCAGGAATACACCACCGACCAAGAAACAGCCCTAAAATATGTCGTTACAGACAGCCAAAATCCTCAGACGTTGATGTGTGGAACACCTCCAACAATGGTGTCTGCCGGCACAGTTTTCACAAAATACCGACAGAAGACGATATCGGGCAAAGGCGGTGACGACGGCTGGGCTGAATGGTCCGTGCCAAAGCTCACAAATGCACATGATCCTGAGCTGTGGTATGCCACTAACCCGTCTTTAGGCACTATCCTCACTGAACGTAAGATACGCTCTGAGCTTGGCGACCCGAAAGACGATCAGGTTGACGATAACATTCAGCGTTTAGGTTTGTGGCTGACCTACAACCAAAAGTCGGCTATAAGCAAGGGCGAGTGGCAGGCACTTTGTATCACTGGCAAGCCCAATATCAGCAGAGAACTGTTTTTCGGCATTAAGTATGCAAAGGTCACGGATAACGTATCTTTGGCTGTCGCTGCAAAAACAACCGACGGCAAGATATTTGTCGAGGCTATCGACTGCCGCCCTGTAAGAGAGGGGAACGGCTGGATAATCGCATATCTGCGCAATCCGCATATGCGTGAAACTGTCATTGACGGCGCAAACGGACAGTCTTTGCTTGCGGCAGATATGAAGAACGCAGGTATCAAGCGCAAGCCTATCCTGCCGAAAGTCGCTGATGTGATCACTTCGTCAGCAGGTTTTGAACGAGGAGTATTCGCACAGAATATTTCTCACGCAGATCAGCCGTCCCTTGAACAAGTCATTGCAAACTGTGAGCACAGAGCTATAAGCTCAGGCGGAGGTTTTGGCTATACCTCAATTCTTGAGGGTGCTGACATATCACTGCTTGAGGCGGTGGTGCTTGCTCACTGGGCGTGTGCAAATTCATCAGATAAAAAGAAAGTACAGAAAATAAGCTGGTAACAGCTTGTTGTATATCACCTACACCGCAGGGTAAAGCGGGGAAAGGAAACACTATGGCAGAATTTGAAGCTATAACAACACAGGAAGCCTTCGACAATGCGATAAAGGCAAGGCTCGACCGCAACACGGACACAGTCAAGAAACAGTTTGAGGGTTACATTTCCCCTGACGACTTCAAGACAAAGACAGCCGACCTTAACGGCAAGATCACCGACCTTACAGGCAAGCTTGCGGAAAAGGATACAGCTATCGCAGACCTCACGGCTAAGAACAAGGCATACGAGACCAGCTCGGTAAAAATGAGAATTGCCCACGAAAACGGTATTCCTTATGAGCTTGCGAACAAGCTTTCGGGAGACACAGAAGAAGCTATCAAGAAGGACGCTGAAACATTTGCAAAGTTTATCGGCAAAAAGCAGACAGCTCCTCTTGGTCACACAGAACACAATCACGCAGACGACAAGAATGCGGCATATAAGAGCCTGCTTGCAGGTCTGAAAAACTAAAACCAAATACAGAAAGGAAGTAATTTTATGGCAGACGTAATTTCAAAGGGCACACTTTTCGACCCGGTACTCGTTAAGGAGCTTTTCAACAAGGTAAAGGGCAAGTCATCCCTTGCCACGCTTTGCGCTCAGACACCTATCCCCTTCAACGGTCAGAAGGAGTTCATCTTCACTATGGACGATGAGGTAGACCTTGTGGCTGAGAACGGCAAAAAGACAAGAGGTAGCGCTGCCCTTGAACCTGTGAAGATAATCCCTCTCAAGGTAGAATACGGCGCAAGAATTTCAGACGAGTTTCTTTACGCCAGCGATGAGGAGCAGATCAATATCCTCAGAAACTTCTCAGACGGCTTTGCGAAGAAGGTTGCAAGAGGTCTTGACATCATGGCTTTTCACGGAGTTAATCCGAGAGCAAAGACAGCTTCGGCGCTTATCGGCACGAACCATTTTGACAACGGCGTAACTGTGATAAAGCAGGACAGCACGTCACCAAAGACTCCTGACGCTCTTATCGAGGAGGCTATCGCTGCAGTGCAGGACAACGAGTATGATATTTCAGGTCTTACAATGGCTCCGCCGTTTAGAGCTGACCTTGCGAAAATGGTGGATACAAGCGGCAGAAAGATTTATCCTGACCTTGCTTGGGGCAATGCACCGACTTCTATGAACGGCATTCAGACCGTGACAAACAATACAGTTTCATTCAACTCCAGCAAAGATCTTGCGATCGTTGGCGACTTTGAAACGGCGTTCAAGTGGGGCTACTCAAAGAAAATTCCGCTTAAAGTCATCGAGTATGGTGACCCTGACAACAGCGGACAGGATCTCCAGGGATACAATCAGGTATACATCAGAGCGGAGACATATCTCGGTTGGGGCATTCTTGACAAGTCTGCATTCGCTGTCATTCAGTCAGCAGCTAAGTAAGGGGGCAGCATAAATGGCGGCAGAGTACGCAACTATCGAGGACGTTATAAGGCTCGGCCGAAAGCTCACGACTGAAGAGCGGGAAAAGGCGGCGGCTCTGCTGCCTGTCGCCTGCGCAAAGCTTTCAACTGCCTGCAAGAAATATGGCAAAGATCTTGACATTATGATAGCCGATGAACCTGACGTAGAACTTGTGGCAAAAGATATCATAGTTCGTGCCACGCTGAGAGCTGTAGACACCATTGCGGACAGCTCTCCTGCGACTTCGCAGGCTTCACAATCGGCTATGGGCTACTCAGTATCAATGACATATCTCAATGCAGGACAGCAGCTGTATTTCCTCAGAAACGAGCTGAAAGAACTGGGCGTTATGCGGCAGAGATACGGAGCTATGGAGGTATATGACGTATGAGACTAAGCATCAAAGGCATACCTGTTAAGCTTTCTGTAAGAACGCAGAAAGGCATTGACGGCTTCAACAGACCTACATATGAGGTATCTCAGGAAGTTGTCGAAAACGTGCTTGTGGGCGAGCCTTCCGCAGAGGACGTTGTAAACGAGCTTAACCTATCGGGCAAACGCATAGCTTATGTGCTCGCTATACCAAAGGGAGATACACACGTTTGGGAAGACACAGAAGTCGAGTTCTGGGGAATGACGTTCAAAACTGTTGGTATCCCTACGCAGGGCATTGATGATAATATCCCTTTACAATGGAACAAGAAAGTAAAGGTGGAACGCTATGAGTAAAGTTAAGATAGAGCTTGACCACAACGCAGTTGCGGCGTTTCTCTGCTCTGCATCTGTTGAAAACATGGTCAAGGGATATGCTGACAGAGCCGTTCAACGTCTTGGCACGGGGCATAAAGCGTATACTATCACATGGACAAGATACCCGAAAATGCGCCGTAAGGTCGCTATCGTCAAGGCTAAGACAAAGAAGGCTCAGCGTGCTAATCTTAGAGATAACACAATTTTAAAGGCGGTGCTTGGCAAGTGATAGAGAAAAAAATTCTTGACTGGCTGGGGGCAAAGCTTGACGTTTCAGTTTATCTTGAAGAACCTAAAAACCCACCAAAAGAGTATGTGCTTATCGACAAGCTAGGCTCGGCAGAGAATGATTTTATCACCTCTGCCACCATAGCCGTTCAGAGCTACTCAGCGAGCCTATACGGGGCGGCAGAGCTTAACGCAAAAGTTAAAAAGGCGATGTCTGAAAGCGTGTCACAGGGCGATATATGCCGCTGTGCGTGCACGTCAGACTACAACTATACAGATACGGAAACAAAGCGATATCGCTATCAGGCGGTATTCGATGTAACCTACTACGACGAGGAGTGATAATACTATGGCAAACAACAAAGATAACGTATCAACAGGCAAGCCAAAGGTAGGCGGAGCGGTTTTCACAGCGGTCACAGGATCTACACTGCCAACAGATGCAACAACAGTGCTTGACGCAGCGTTCAAAAGTTTGGGCTACTGTTCAGAGGACGGTGTAACAAACAGTTCTGGCATTTCTACTGAAAACATCAAAGCCTGGGGCGGAGATATCGTAGACACACCACAGACAGAAAAGACGGACACTTTCAAGGTCAAATTGATAGAATGTACCAATACAGATGTGCTGAAAACTGTCTACAATGGCAGCAATGTTTCGGGCGACCTTGACACTGGCCTGACTATCAAGGTAAACAGTGCCGAGCATGAAGATCAGGCGTTCGTGTTCGATATGATACTGAAAAATAACGTACTGAAAAGAGTGGTCGTTCCGTTCGGCAAGGTGACGGAGATATCTGACATCACCTACAAAGACAATGAGCCTATCGGCTATGAGCTGACTATCACAGCCACACCTGATGAGAACGGCAACACGCACTATGAGTACATGAAAAAGGGGGAATAACCTATGCTGACAGGTAAGACAGAAAGCGGTTTTGAGTTTGAAATAGAGGAGAAGACCCTTGACGACTATGAGTTTATCGAAGCTGTCGGTAAGTGTGAACAGGGCGACCCTCTTGCATATGTCAAGGTAGTTGACGCCGCTTTGGGAAGCAAGAAAGAAAAAGCTTTTGCAAAGATAAGAGAAAAGTGCGGCTATGTATCGGCTAAAGAGATAACAAAGTTGATCGTGGAGATCTTCCAGACACCTAAGACAAAAAACTCCTAGTCCTTGCCGCTGTCATGGAGCGCTATCCTGATGAGTTTGATTGCGATATGGCACAGTATTATCACATATACGACTACAAGTCGCTGCCTGCACGAAAGGTGGCGACTTTTCTTTGTGGTCTTGACAGTTCATCACGGGTCAAGCGCAAGCTCAATGGTGTTGGCGGCTCGTTTTCTGAAATACTGCTTGCGCTGATATTTGACCGCCTGCAATGGATATGTTGGTCGCAGACAAAGGACGGTCAAAGAGGTGTGAACAGGCCGCAGTCAATAGCTGAAAAGCTTATAGGCAAGAATGACAGCGACAGTGAGATAACAGCGTTCCGAAGCGGCGAGGATTATGAGAAAGCGAGAAGAAAAATCTTAGGAAAGGAGGACTAACATGGCAGAAGAAAACGGCACACAGCTGGGCAAAGCATATGTGCAGATAGTTCCGTCTATGCAAGGGCTTGCGTCAGAGCTGAGAAGAGCGTTCGGGGATAGTATGCCCGATGGTCACAAGTTTGGAAGTTCTCTTGGCGGCAAGGTCGTTTCAGGTTTTGGAAGCACTATCAAAAAGGGCTTTGCACTTGCCGCAAAAGCTGGTATAGCAACTATATCGGCAGCAAGCGCAGGCATAGGTGCTATAGTCAAAAGCTCTGCGAGCGCATATGCGGACTATGAGCAGAACATAGGCGGCGTTGAAACACTTTTCAAGGACAACGCTGATACTATCGTAAAGTACGCCAGTGAGGCATACAAGACCGCAGGAATCTCCGCTAATGACTATATGCAGAACGTCACAAGCTTTTCTGCTTCACTTCTGCAAGGCTTGGGTGGTGATACTGCACAGGCTGCTGAGATAGCCAATGAAGCAATGGTGGATATGTCGGACAATGCCAATAAAATGGGTACTGACATATCATCTGTTCAAAACGCATATCAGGGCTTTGCAAAGCAGAACTATACCATGCTCGATAACTTAAAATTGGGCTATGGCGGTACACAGGCGGAAATGGCAAGGCTAATCAACGATTCAGGCGTGCTCGGGGATTCGATAAAGGTCGATGAAAAGACCGTCAACAGCGTGTCATTTGACAAAATGATAGAGGCTATCCATAAGGTACAGACCGACCTTGACATCACCGGTACAACTTCCAAAGAAGCGGCAACAACAGTTTCCGGTTCTCTTGGTTCTGTGAAAGCAGCGTGGGCAAACCTTATGGCAGGAATGGGCGACAAAAACGCTGACCTGAAAAATCTCATCAAGGAAATGGTAAACACAGTAAAGACCTTTGCAAAGAACATTATGCCTGTCATAAAGCAGGCTCTTTCAGGGGTCACAACGCTCATAAGTGAATTGGCTCCTGACATAGCAGCCGAGCTTCCTCAGCTTGTGAGCGACCTGCTCCCACAGCTTATAGAAGCAGGCGCGCAGATATTTCAGGCACTTGTAAAAGGTATTTCTGATAACATCGACACGATAACACAGGCGGTCATAACAGCCGTTACAACTATTGCAACGGCGCTTATCCAGAACACAGGTCCTCTTGTGCAGGCGTTGGCAACTATCATAACCACTATTGCACAGGCTTTGCCAACTATTTTACCAGACCTTACAGAAGCGATAAAGCAGCAAATGCCATTGATATTGCAGGCTATACTTGACAGCTTACCTGCGATAATCGAATGTGCTACACAGATAATCGTAACAATAGCAGAAACATTAGCCAACAATATTAATCTTATTGTTGACGGCGCTGTCAAAATCATTGATACATTAGCAATGTCACTTTCTGATAGTGATACAGCTAAAAAGCTTACAGAAGCAGCATTTAAAATAGTATTTACCCTAACCAAAGAGATAGTAAAAAATCTTCCTGATATTCTTGCCAGCGGCATACTTATAGCTGTTGAAATTGTCAAGGGAATTGCACAAGGTATGGTGGACTTTTTTGCACCTGTTTCAGACGCTTTATCAGACAAACTGCTTGACCTTACAGACTGGTTTTCACGCAAGTGGAACGATTTTAAGGAGTGGGGTTCAGATATGATACAGGCGTTTATAGACGGCATAAAGGAGAAGTGGCAGAGCCTTAAAGACACTGTATGTGACGTAGCTTCAAGCGTTAAAGACTTTCTTGGCTTTTCTGAACCTGACAAGGGTCCTCTTTCAAATTTCCACACTTTTGCACCTGATATGATGGACCTTTTCGCAAAGGGCATAGCAGACAACGAGGACACTATCACAATGCAGTTCAACAGGTCACTGCAACCGCTTATGGATACGGATATCATACCGCCAAGCTTTTTGGCACTCCCCGAAAAGAGCGTGAATAACGGCGGTAATGATACCATGAACAAGATCATCGCCCTCTTAGAGACCTACTTCCCACAGCTTGCACAGCAAGGGAACATTTATCTTGACGGTGATAAGCTCACGTCAAAGGTGGACGGAAAGCTAGGTGAGAGGGTCACAAGCAACGAAAGGAGGCTTGCAAGTGTCTAGTGAATATATAGAATTTGGTGGTAAGAAGTCCACCGATTTCTATTTGGTTATCCAAAAGGACGGCGTTCAGATATCTCAGCCGGAGGAAAACAGGATAGAAGCCACCTTGCCATTTATGAACGGCTTTTATGACTTTTCCAAAATGGCAGGCGAAAGGACGTACAAACAGCGTGATATCACGATAAAATTCAGCCTTTCTGCAAAAGATGAAAACGAACTTTATCACAGAAAATGTGATGTTGTCCGTTGGCTCAGTGGAGCAAAGGACGAGTTGAGGATAAGCTTTCTGACGGACTATCACTTTGTGGGGGCAACGGCTGTGTTTGATACCTCCGCATTTGAGTTCACTTCACGGCGCACCGCTGATCTGACAGTGAACTTCAAAACGTATCCTTTCCTACGTTCTGATGATTACTCAGACATCGGATTTGACGACTTCAACTTTGAGACCGATTATCTGAATTTGACGGATATATCGCTGACAGCGGTCAAGCAGACACGATACGCACCTCCTGCGACCCTGAAAGTCTATTCATATGCTGATAGACCCATACGCCCACGCCTTTCTTATAAGCGCTCAGAGGATGATGCAAAGAGTGTGGGCTTCACCTATTTTGCGCTCAACGACAAAGAGATAGGTGCAAGTGTATACCGCAACACGGAGAAAGAATTCGACCTTGACGAGCTGACTTTACAGCCTGGTGTGAATACTCTTGCGGCTTATGGTTTCGGTACACTCACGCTCAAACTTTATGAGGAGGCACTCTGATGTTCATAGTAACGATAACAAACGGAGCTGAAAACACTATCATACACAGCGACGGCACAGACCGCATATCAGGCGGCAAGGTTGCAAAGTCTATCAACGCTGTGGATAGTTTCAGTTTTACCATATATCCGAACAATGCAGGGTATGACCTCTTGAAACCGCTGACAACGGCTGTCAAGGTCTATGATGAAAGCACTGACAAGGATATTTTTATAGGCAGGGTCTTGAAGTGCCCTGATAGCATGGACGAGAGAGGTCTGATATGCCGCAAAGTCACCTGCGAGGGACGTTTAGGCTGGCTATATGACAGCGTTCAGCCATATATTGAATACAAAATGGTAGGTATATCAACAGTGCTTTCTTCGTTCCTCTCCAAACACAATGCACAGGTGGGTGCAGATAAGCGTATAGAGCTGGGACAGGTCACTGTTACGGCAAGCAACAATTACACATATACTGCAAATTGGGACAAGACAATGGACGTCATTGCCGACAAGCTTATAGGAAAATTCGGTGGTGAGATACAGCTTCGTGATAAAGACGGAAAGGTGTATATAGACTATCTGGAACATATCGGACACGGCACAGACACCACCATAGAGCTTGCGGTCAACCTTAAAACCATATCACGAGAAGTCGATGAAACGGCGGTCATAACACGTCTTTACCCTCTCGGCGCAAAGCTTACAGACAGCGAAAAGCGGTTGACCATCGGCACTGTGAATGGCGGCAAGGACTACATAGAAGACAGTTCTTTGGTCGCAAAGTACGGCATTATAAGCGGTACGCAGATATGGGACGATGTGACACTTGCAAGCAATCTTCTTAGCAAGGGTAAGGAGTATCTTAAATCTGTTAATCGTGCGAAAGTGCAGTATCAAATAACAGCACTCGACCTCTCGAGAATAGACAAGCACATTGAGCAGTTTGAACTCGGCTGTTGGTACAGAGTAAAAAATAGCCTTATGGGCATAGACGAGGATTTGCGCATTGTGGGCATATCCATAGACCTTGACAATCCGCAGGCTTCACAGTTGACCTTCGGCGACCGATTTGAAACCCTTTCGGGCTTTATGACAGCGAAAACACAAAGCCTGCAATCTGCTATAGATAACTCAGAGTTTAGGAACAGAAAGGTCATAGACAGCAAGATAGAAAATGCCACAAAACTGATTACAGGTGCAGAGGGCGGTCACGTTATACTCGACCCGTCTGAGAAGCCTCAGCGCATTCTGATCATGGACACGGCTGATATAAACACCTGTAAATCCTGCATTCAGCTGAATTATAAAGGTTTAGGATTTTGGACGCCTGAATTGGCAAAAAAGGCTGGGCAAGCCGACGGTGGTTCTGCAAAAGACGGACCATATACGAATGCGTGGACTATCGACGGAAATTTGGTGGCTAGTTTTATAACCGCCCTGACCCTGACAGGTTTGAAGATAAATAACGGCTCAGGCACCTTTTCGGTATCTGAGGACGGAACAGTTGTTGCCAATAGACTGTCGTCAAAATCAGCAGATATAACAGGTGGAACTATCAATCTACAGACATCTAGTGAAACTACCAGTGCCATTCAGCTGTCACATAACGAATGGACAGTTAGAATTAGTCCATTGGAAATACGCATTGACAACGCAAGCATAAGTGGTCACGTTGTCATACAGGCAGGTGCGGTATTCGGATATAATGGCGAAAGACAGACGTTTACGCTAAGTACGGAAGACGGAAGTTTAACTCTTTGTGATGAGAACAGCAAGCCTGCTATATTTTGTCTTGGAAAAACAGGCGAAATTTACTGCAAGAGCATCTCGACAGAAAATCACACACTGAATTAAAAAAGGGGGCAAATTTATGGCAAACATAGACCTTACATCTTTTATCGAAACTGTCCGAAACGCATTTTACGGCCGTGACGTTCGTCAGGCGCTGGTTGACGCACTGACGGCAACAGAACAGGCAGTAAATGACCTAAACCAGAATAAAATAAAAAGCGGCACGATTGAATACACACTGGAAAAGGCAGCTTCAAGCGTGCAAATACCGCTGAATTTGGATTTTACGCCAAAGCAGATATGCGTGTCACTGAGGGATATCGGCACGCCTAGTCCATTTCAGAACTATTGCACCCATGTGCAGGTATACAAGGGCGCATATTTCGCAGTAATCTGCATGGGTCCTAGCAATGGCGCAGTGACTGTCAACGTGCCTGCAGGAACGTATAGCATTGACTACATAGCAATCGTATAAAGGGGGGCGCAGAAATGGTAATCAGATTGGACGAAAATTACAACGCAATGACATCAACAGCCCTACTGGGCTACGTCGGTGAAACGAATGCTAGACCCGTGTCGGTCGAAGGGCTGACAGTAGACGGTGCAGACCGCTATGTGTTAACGATAGACTACGGCGATGGCACTGTTTACGAGGTCGATATCACAGGCGGACAGTGGACACCAACGGCTGATATACTGCGGTCATCGCAGACAGTCAGCTGCCAAATAGCGGCGAAGAAGCTGTCAGGTGATGAATATGTGCTGGTGAAGAAATCACGCATATTCCGCCTGAGAATAGGTGCGGCAATAGGCGATACGGCTATCCCGTCACCTGATGTGGCTATGGACGCACTAGACCGCATAGACGCCATAGGCAGACAGGTGCACGCAGATATGCAGACAGCCGTCACCGCCGCAGAAACGGCTACTACAGCGGCTGAAAACGCAGAAAAATCTGCCACAGACGCAGAGAAATCAGCAGATACCGCAGAACAGGCGGCAAGCCGTGCTGAAACCGCAAAGACAGCGGCTGAAACGTCCGCAGCACAGTCAGAAACCGCAAGGCAGGGTGCAGAAAACGCACGTCAGCAGGCGGTCACATCACAGAATAACGCTAAAATATCCGCAGCGCAGGCGGCAACATCAGCACAGCAGACCGAAGCCGACAAGACCATAACGACAGGCTACGCAAAGACCGCCAAGACCTGCGCTGACAGCACTACGGCAGATAGACAGGCGGTGCAGGAAATGGCGGAACAGGTCACGGTTGACAAGGCGACAGTGGCAGACCATGCCGCACAGGTCGCAGAGGACAGAACTGCGGCTGAAACCGCCGCACAGACAGCACAGGCGGTGGCTGATAGTTTGCCTGATGATTATGTGACGGCTGTCGGAAAAATCGCTGAGAACACGGCTGAAATAGGACGTGTAAAGCTGACGGATAAGGAACTAACAAGACGTGTAAATGCACTATATTCCATTGGCAACGGCATAACACACCAGTTTGAAACAGACAGCGAAACGGCATATGTCAAGACTATTCCTACGGGGGCAAAGCTGATGTCGGTTAAGTCTGTTGGCGGTAGGTCTATCGTATGGAATCAGCTATGCGATACTGTTTTAGATAATTTTTCCGACACTGTAAGTGCTGTATATCACGAATACGGCATTTGTAAATTTACAGCAAACGTCGGTGATAAAATATGCATTTATTCAGGGGGTATTAATGGCACATACGCAGCTAATGGCGCATATGTAGCAGGATTCATAGGTTCGGCGTATATTGAATTTTTTGGGAAACAAATCGTGCAATGTACGGAAAATGGGAACTGCATAATATATTTGCGATTGAGGGGAGGTGGAAACACATATAGCAATGTTTCTGTTCGTCCTGAATTTTTCAATTTAACAAAAATGTTCGGCTCAGGCAACGAGCCGAACACAGTTGAAGAGTTTGAGAAAATATTCCCAGCGGACTACTACCCATATAATGCTGGGGAAATAGTCAGCGCTGGGGTGACAGAGGTCGCTGTGGGTGAAACCGCACACCTAATCCCCGAAGCTATCAAGGCACTGCCTGGCTACGGCTGGAGTGCAGGAACGGCTAAGAACTATGTTGATTATGAGAATAAAAAATATGTTCAATGTGTTGGCAGCGTTGATTTAGGAACAGTACAATGGGTTGCAGGCGACGGTGAAAGAGTAAGTTTTCAAACGTCGCAGGTTAAAGGGCAGAAGCTGACAAAGAATTACACCATTTTGCCAAATTTCCTGTGCTCAAAATATTTAACAAAAACGCAAAACGAGGTTTGGGGTAAAACCGATGTAACAGGCATATCAGCCGATGCAAACGCTGATGGGTATGTCTATATCAACGATATGTCATATACCGATGTTGATGCCTTTAAGCAGGCAATGTCAGGCGTAATCCTGTATTACGAGCTGGCAGAACCTATAGTAACAGATATATCATCATTAATACCAGATGACTTCCTGAGAAATATAGAGGTAGAGGCAGGCGGTTCAATCACGTTCAAGGGTGGTAATGACAATTACAGAATACCGGTACCAAGTGAGGAAGAGTATGTTGTGAAACTGAGTGAAGTGGGAGGTGCAACATGACAGATTTGCAAAAGAAAATGGCTGACAAGCTAGGGTTATCCATCGAAGACTTTGAAAAACCTACAGTGACCGAGCAGGACAAAATAATGGCACAAGTGCTATACACAGCTGCTATGACAGGCACGCTGATAGGCGAGGAGGGCGAGTGATGTATTACAGCATTATTAAACGTTTCTATGATCTGGGCGTGTATTCGCTGGCAAAGGTCAAAGATTTTGTCAAGGCAGGCGTTATTAGTCCGGAGCAGTTCAAAGAAATCACAAAGGAGGTATACCATGAAGCAGAAGTTAGCGAAACTCATTGATGTAAAGTCCATTGTAACGCTGTTCTTGACAGCGGTGTTTTGTGTGCTGGCACTTCGCCGCACGATTTCAGCAGAGCAGTTCATCACGGTGTTTACGGTGGTGATATCGTTCTACTTTGGCACGCAGTCAGCCAAAAGAAAGTCAGGTGATGACGAGTGACGGAAGCGATAATAGTTGCACTGATAACAGCTGCTTCGGCGGTAGTGTGTCAGCTCGTTATAGCATCTAACAGTCGTAAGACTATGCAACAGGCGCAGTATGATAGTCAGAAGCTGATAGAGTACAAAATCGACAAACTGTCTGAGCGTGTGGACAAGCACAATTCCGTTATTGCTCGGACGTATAAGCTGGAACAGGATTATGCTTTGATTGATGAGAAAATCAAGGTGGCTAATCACAGGATTGATGATTTAGAAAGGAAGTAATTTTATGGCAAAGACATTTAAGGGCATTGACGTTTCACAGTATCAGCAGAACATTGACTTCAAAAAGGTAAAAGCGGCTGGTATCGACTATGTTATCATTCGTGCAGGCTTCGGCAAGTATGCTCATCAGAAAGACCCATATTTCGAGAGCCATTACAAGGCAGCTAAGGCGGCAGGGCTGAAAGTTGGTGCTTACTGGTACAGTTATGCGACAACTGTTGTGGAAGCAAAGGCAGAGGCTCAGACCTGTATCAACGCTATCAAGGGCAAGACGTTTGAGTATCCGATATACTTTGACCTCGAGGAACGTTCACAGTTCGCAAAGGGCAGAGCATTTTGCAACAGCCTTGTCAAGACTTTCTGCAATGCACTTGAACACGCAGGCTATTGGGCAGGACTGTATATCAGCCGTTCGCCTTTACAGCAGTACATATCTGCCTACGTCGCTAAGAGATATGCTCTTTGGGTCGCTGAGTACGGCTCACGCTGCAACTACGGCAGAACATATGGTATGTGGCAGTACACAAGCAGGGGCAAGGTCAGCGGTATCAGCGGCAATGTTGACATGGATATCTGCTATGTGGACTATCCTGCGAAGATAAAGGCGGCAGGGCTGAACGGCTTCAAGAAGACCACCAGCTCGACCACAAAGCCGTCTGCAAGCACAGCAAAAAAGACAGTGACTTATACGGTGAAACGTGGTGATACGCTCTCAGGCATCGCACGGCGCTACAAGACCACTGTTGCAAAGCTTGCTAAGGATAATGGTATCAAGAACGCTAATCTCATTTATGTGGGGCAGAAAATTAAGATTAAGTAGGTAGTAAGACAGCCGACAGGGATTATTCCTTGTCGGCTGTTTTTGTTATGAAGCACCAAAGCACTATGTTCTATTTCTGATAACTGCTGATTAAAACGACATCAACAATTTAGGAAAACTTTTTTGAAAAATCACTTGACAAAGTTAAATTGATGTGTTATAATAGTATCATCGAAGGGAGGGCGTAAAAGATGTTGACAGAAATCGGCAAATTTCTCAGAAGATATCGTATTGACAATGGTCTCCTACTTAAGGATATGGCTGGTAAAGTTGGAGTTACATCAGCCTACTTGTCTGCTGTTGAAAATGGCAAGAAACGACCAACCGAAGATTTAGTGGGTAAGATCATAAACGCTTACGATTTGGATTCGGAAAAGGCAGCAGAGCTTAAGGAAGCTTATTTCCGGAGCGTAAACGAAATCTCAATTAGCACAGTAGGGTATTCGACCGAGCAAACAAATTTGGGACTTATCTTTGCACGGAAGATTGACTCGCTTACAAGTGATGAGATTAACAGTTTAATTAAAATTCTTGATAGTAAGAGGTGATCAGTATTGAGTCAATTCATCGCAAAACCGATGAGCACAGATGACATTTTACATTTGACCAACAGACTTCGCAGAAAACTCAACTTATACGATCGTACATATTTTCCGATTGTTGAGTTCATAGAAACTGTGTTGCCTGAAATAGACCCAAAATTTTCGTATTTATATGTTGCTAAAAATGAGATGCCTGATACATACGCATATTTTGATAACGTGGCAAACAGTATTGTCGTCCGTGAAGATGTTTATGATAGAGCGTTAAATGGTAGTGGACGTGACAGGTTTACGTTGGCACACGAGCTAGGGCATTATGTTCTTCATAGTTCAGGTGTGCAGTTGTGTAGGAGTGACGGCGGACGTGTTGTTACATATTGTGATCCAGAATGGCAGGCTAACACATTTGCAAGCAAATTGCTTATGCCGGATCATCTGATATACACGCTGACACCGTCAGAAATTTCAAAAGAATTTGGCACGTCTTATCAGGCAGCAGAAATTGCTCTATATAAAGCAAAAAAAGCCAAGCTCGCAACTTGACTTTTCATACCACTTGCTATCGAAACTGTGTTTGTCAGCAATGTATTCTCAACAATTACATTATATCATAGTTCTTTCGAGTTTGCAAGGGGTTTTATAAACTTTTTTGCAAAGGGGGAATGTCTATGTACATTTTCACGGCGTATATTACGTCGAAAGATGGACGCAGACTCTATGCTAAACAATATGGCATGAAGGCGTTTCGTATCTGGATTGATGATGATAGGGTAAAAAATTAATATAGACAGTATGTGAGCTGACAACATACTTCTGCAACAATTAAATCAGCCGTCTCGGACTTTTATGGGTCTGAGGCGGCTGATTTTTGTGCTCAATCAAGGTGAAAATAAGGGTAAAAAAAATGTACAATTATCCTCTTTGACCTACCCTTGAGGACGATTTTGACGTACAATTGACGTACAACGAGCCAATAAAAGTGCCTATTTAAGGGATTTCTTTATTCCTTGGTAAGGACGAGGTCACCGGTTCAAGCCCGGTTAGCAGCTCCAGCAGGGACGTGTCCCTGCACCCAAATCCGCTATCATTTATGGTAGCGGATTTTTTGTCGCCGCCCATGGGTATGATACCCTACACACAAAAAACACCGCCCGAACTCCTCGGACGGTGTTATATTTTTACCTCGTATTACAGATTTGTATACTCCATAAGGCTCTTATCCACCTCACGGGCAACATCTCTGCCCTCTCTGATAGCCCATACTACAAGTGACTGTCCTCTGCGCACGTCGCCTGCGGCAAAGACGTTCTTCACGTTTGTCTGATGTGTGCCGTCGGCTGTTGCGATATTCGTTCTGCCGTCTACCTCAACGCCAAAAGCCTTTGTGAGATAGCTTTCAGATCCCAGAAAGCCTGCCGCAATAAGAACAAGCTCGGTTTCTACCTTGTATTCGCTACCCTCAACAGGCTTCATTATCGTTCTGCCTGACTTAGGGTCTTTCTCCGGGGAGAGCTTTACAAGCACTGCGCCCTTAAGATTGCCCTTTTTGTCTTTGAGAAACTCCTTGACAGTTGTCTGATAAACTCTCGGGTCATGACCGAACACACCGATAGCTTCCTCCTGACCGTAATCTGTCTTGCAGACCATTGGCCACTGCGGCCATGGGTTGTTCTCAGCTCTCGTGTCAGGAAGCTTTGGCATCATTTCAAGCTGCAAAACGCTCTTTGCGCCATGTCTTACGCTTGTACCAACGCAGTCATTTCCTGTATCTCCGCCACCTATTACCATGACGTTCTTGCCCTTTGCGGAAATGTGGTTTTTATCCGTAAGACCGCCGTTCAGCAGCGCCTTAGTTGTGGATTTCAGAAAATCCACTGCAAAATAGATACCATTTGCATCTCTGCCCTCGGCTTTGATATCTCTAGGGTTTGAAGCACCACAACAAAGTATTACTCTGTCGAAGTCCTTGAGAAGCTCAGCCGCTGTGATATCCTTGCCCACATTAACGCCTGTGCGGAACTCGATGCCCTCTTCTTTCATTATGTTTATCTTACGCTCGATTATCTGCTTTTCAAGCTTCATGTTCGGTATGCCGTACATAAGCAGACCGCCCACTCTGTCCTCACGCTCGAAAACTGTTACACTGTGACCTCTCTGATTGAGCTGGTCAGCGGCAGCAAGACCTGACGGGCCTGAGCCTATAACAGCGATAGTCTTTCCTGTTCTTACCTTTGGCACTCTTGCTGAAGCATATCCGCAGGCATAGGCATTTTCGATAATGCCGTATTCGTTAGCCTTTGTGGTAACAGCGTCGCCATTAGCTCCGCAGGTGCAGGCTTTTTCGCAAAGTGCAGGACAAACTCTTGATGTAAACTCAGGAAAATTGTTCGTCATATGAAGTCTGTAATATGCCTGCTCCCAGTTGCCCTTGTATATAAGGTCGTTCCATTCAGGGATAAGATTGTTAAGCGGACAGCCTGAAAATGCGTTGCCTATCTTCATTCCTGCCTGACAGAACGGCACACCGCAGTCCATACATCTTGCACCCTGCTTTTGCTGCTCCTCCTTTGAAAGAGGAGTGTGAAATTCATTAAAATTCTTTATACGTTCCTCAACGGAGAACGCTGCTGCGTCCTCACGCTTATAGTCCATAAAACCAGTTGGCTTTCCCATATCTCAACTATACTTGCTTTCACGGCAAGTATATCCTCCTTTCGATTTTAAAAGTACAATATCTCATGTGCGCAGGCTTACTGCTTGCCGTTGATGATCTGATAGAATGCTTCTATCTGCGCCTGATCGCTACTCATACCCTTTTCTTCCATTGAAGCTATAGCAGACATCATCTTCTTGTAATCGTGAGGGATTATCTTCTTAAACTTAGGCAGATATTCCTCAAAGTTATCAAGAATACGCTTGCCCTTTTCAGAGCCTGTTGCATCAACGTGCTGCTGGATAAGGTCTTTGAGCTGAATGATATCGTACTTCTCCTTGACCTCAGAGAAAAGTACCATTTCCTTGTTGAGTCTTGTGTAAAGGTGTCTGTCCTCGTCAAGAACGTAAGCTACACCGCCCGACATACCTGCCGCAAAGTTTTTGCCCGTCTTGCCGATAACTACCACACAGCCGCCTGTCATATACTCACAGCCGTGGTCGCCAACGCCCTCGACAACTGCCACTGCGCCTGAATTTCTTACGCAGAAACGCTCGCCTGCAACACCGTCGATGAACGCCTTACCGCTTGTTGCGCCGTAAAGTGCAACGTTACCGATAATGATATTATCCTCGGCTTTGAAAGTGGAATCCTTCGGAGGATAAACAACGAGCTTACCGCCTGAAAGTCCCTTGCCGAAATAATCGTTAGAGTCGCCCACAAGCTCGAGGGTCAAGCCGTTCGGGATAAATGCGCCGAAGCTCTGTCCGCCTGAGCCGTTGCAGACTATCTTGTATGTATCGTCAGCAAGTGTGTTATAATACTTTCTTGTTATCTCTGAGCCGAAGATAGTACCGAATGAACGGTCTGTGTTCTTTACATTTACTGTGATAGACTTCTTCTCACCACTCTTAAGATTTTTCTCGAACTCCTTCATGAGTACCTTTTCATCAAGAGTGTTTTCAAGCTTGAAGTCATACTTGGATTTCTTGTTGTATTCTACCTTTTCTGAAACGTAATCAGAGTTGATGATATTAGAAAGGTCAACTTGTGCCGCAGTGCCTGTGATACCAGCCTTTGGCTTGATAAGGTCAATTCTTCCCACAAGCTCGTCAACTGTTCTTACGCCAAGCTTTGACATATATTCTCTAAGCTCGGAAGCCACGAATATCATAAAGTTCATTACATATTCAGGCTTGCCAGGGAACTTCTTTCTAAGCTCTGGGTTCTGTGTTGCAACACCAAATGGGCAAGTATCAAGATTACATACTCTCATCATTGCACAGCCGAGTGTTATCAGCGGAGCTGTTGCAAAGCCGAACTCCTCTGCGCCAAGGATCGCTGCGATAACAACATCACGGCCTGTCATGAGCTTTCCGTCTGTTTCGATAACGACCTTGTTTCTAAGACCGTTCTTGATAAGGGTCTGATGTGCTTCTGCAAGTCCAAGCTCCCATGGAAGTCCTGCATTGTAGATAGAGTTTCTCGGAGCCGCACCTGTACCGCCGTCATAGCCTGAGATAAGGATAACACCTGCGCCTGCCTTTGCAACGCCTGCTGCAACTGTACCAACACCGCACTCAGAAACGAGCTTTACAGAAATTCTTGCGTTCTTGTTTGCGTTTTTCAGGTCATAGATAAGCTGAGCCAAGTCCTCGATAGAGTAGATATCGTGGTGTGGCGGAGGTGAGATAAGCGACACGCCAGGTGTGGAGTGTCTTGTTTTAGCTATCCATGGATAAACCTTTTTGCCAGGGAGATGACCGCCCTCGCCAGGCTTTGCGCCCTGTGCCATTTTTATCTGTATCTCATCAGCAGATGTGAGGTATCTTGAAGTTACACCGAAACGTCCCGAAGCCACCTGCTTGATAGCTGAACATCTGTCCTCAGAAGTACCCTTTGTGAGAAGTCTGTCAAGGCTCTCACCGCCCTCGCCTGAGTTTGACTTGCCGTGAAGTCTGTTCATTGCGATAGCAAGTGCTTCATGAGCTTCCTGCGAGATAGAGCCGTATGACATAGCGCCCGTCTTAAATCTTCTTACAATAGAGTCAACGCTCTCAACTTCCTCCAGCGGAACAGGATTCTCAGCAAAGTTGAAATCCATAAGACCTCTGATGTTCACAGGATCCATTTCCTCAGAGATAAGCTTTGAATACTTCTTGTATGTTTCATAGTCACCAGTCCTTGCAGCCTGCTGGAGCAGATAGATAGACTGAGGATTGTAGAGATGCTCCTCCTTACCGCTTCTGAACTTGTGGCTTCCTCTTGATTCAAGCTCTGTGTCTGTGCCAAGTCCAAGAGGGTCAAAGGCTGATGTATGAAGTCTGTCAACGTTCTTTTCAATATCAGAGATAGTGATACCGCCTATTCTGCTGACTGTACCTGTGAAATACTTGTTTATAACATCCTGACCGATACCGATAGCCTCGAATATCTGTGAGCCTTGATATGACTGTATAGTAGAGATACCCATTTTTGAAGCTATCTTTACGATACCATGGAGAACAGCCGCATTATAATCGTCAACAGCGGCATAGTAATCCTTGTCGAGAAGGTCGTCAGCAATAAGCTCGTGGATAGTTTCCTGAGCAAGATAAGGGTTGATAGCGGAAGCACCGTAGCCAAGCAGTGTTGCAAAGTGATGAACTTCTCTAGGCTCGCCGCTTTCTAGGATAATAGCAAGAGATGTTCTCTTCTTTGTAACAACAAGGTGCTGATGAAGCGCTGATACTGCAAGCAGTGACGGGATAGCAAGGTGGTTCTCGTCAACTCCCCTGTCTGAAAGGATAAGGATATTTGCGCCCTCGCTGAATGCCTTGTCTGCTTCTATATAAAGTCTGTTTATAGCCTTTTCAAGTCTTGTGTTCTTATAATAAAGTATAGGGATAACAGCTACCTTAAAGCCAGGAATGTGCATATTCTTTATTTTAAGGATATCTGTTGAGGTAAGAATAGGGTCGTGTATCTTCATTACCTTGCAATTTTCAGGCTTTTCTTCAAGAATGTTGCCGTCCTCGCCAATATAGACAGTTGTGGAGGTAACTATTTCCTCTCTGATAGCGTCTATAGGCGGATTTGTTACCTGTGCAAAGAGCTGTTTAAAGTAGTTGAACAGTGGCTGAGGCTCTTTTGAAAGCACCGCAAGCGGGCTGTCTGTACCCATAGCGGCAATAGACTCAGAGCCGTTCTTTGCCATTGGCAGGATAGATGTCATAACGTCCTCATAGGTATAGCCAAAAGCTTTCTGAAGTCTCTGTCTTTCCTCGTAGCCGTGTTCCTCTACCTTGATGTTTGGTATCTTAAGGTCTTTAAGTCTGACAAGGTTGCTGTCAAGCCACTCGCCGTAAGGCTGCTTTGAAGCATAGTATTCCTTAAGCTCGTCATCGTCGATAACTCTGCCCTGAACAGTATCAACAAGAAGCATTTTGCCTGGTCGAAGTCTTTCCTTTTCAACGATATTGTCCGACGGGATAGGAAGTGCGCCAACCTCAGATGAAAGGATAAGATTGCCGTCCTTTGTGATATAATATCTTGACGGACGCAGACCGTTTCTGTCAAGGACTGCACCCATGATATCTCCGTCAGAGAAAAGGATAGAAGCAGGTCCGTCCCATGGCTCCATCATAGTTGCGTAATACTGATAGAAGTCTTTCTTAGCCTGACTCATCGTGCCGTTGTTATCCCATGGCTCAGGGATCGTTATCATGACAGCCAGTGGCAGATCCATTCCACTCATGACCAAAAATTCAAGTGTGTTGTCGAGCATTGCAGAGTCAGAGCCTTCTGTGTTTACAACAGGTGTGACCTTATCAAGGTCGCCCTTCAAATGCTCAGACTTCATCGTTTCCTCACGAGCGAGCATTTTATCAGCATTGCCTCTGATAGTGTTTATCTCACCGTTGTGAACGATCATTCTGTTAGGATGCGCCCTCTGCCAGCTTGGGTTTGTGTTGGTAGAAAATCTTGAATGTACCATAGCGATAGCAGACTCGTAGTCCTTATCCTGAAGGTCAGGGAAGAACTTTCTGAGATCCTGCACAAGGAACATTCCTTTATATACTATAGTTCTGCTTGAAAGTGATACAACGTAGGTGTCCTCATTCGACTGCTCGAACACACGTCTTGCAACATATAGCTTGCGGTCAAAGTCAAGACCCTTTTTAACGCCCTTTGGACGCTTGATGAAGCACTGCATTATGGCAGGCATACACTGGGCAGCTCTCTTGCCAAGCACCTCAGGCTTTGCAGGAACGACTCTCCAGCCAAGGATCTCCAGACCCTCTTTTTCGGCGATTATCTCAAACATCTTCTTTGCCTGATTTCTCGCAAGCTCGTTCTGTGGGAAGAAGAACATACCAACAGCATAATCTCTTTCCTCGCCCAGCGTGATGCCAAGCTCTGCGGCAGCGATCTTCTTGAAGAATTTATGTGAGATCTGAAGCAGGATACCTACTCCGTCACCTGTTTTGCCCTCTGCGTCCTTACCAGCACGATGCTCAAGCGTTTCAACGATAGTCAGCGCATTTGCAACAGTATCGTGGCTCTTTTTGCCCTTAATGTTCACAACAGCACCTATTCCGCAGTTATCATGCTCGAATTTCGGTGAATACAGGCTTTTTACATTAGTCATATCCTCCATGCGTTCCATTTTTATCACCCTTTCCTGCCAAACTGTAAAAAAATTATAGCTTATCGTTCAGCAACGTATGTTATTTCACGGCTCATAGCCGATTTTTAGCTGTTTTTAATAAAAAAATTTGCAGGAAGAAATTAAAATCCTGCAATCCTGCATAAGCGCAAGTAAACCCAAAGCGTGGTTTTTCACACAAATGCAAGAAAATAGCCTTTTGCCGTCTTTTTTGGCGGCTTAATCATTATAACACACATTACAGCAAAATGCAAGAGCGAATGATAAAACTTGCATAAATTCATTATTAATTTTTAGTTAATCGGTATACATATATAACTTATGATTTCATATCGCTTTCCTAGGTAAACCTCGCAAACTAACGTAACAACGCTCTTTTCAGCTTATTTACAGCCATTTTCAGCGGAGAATCGTACTCTTTGTAAAAATGCTGATAATCCTTAGAATTGTTCCAGTCGCCACCCCATTTCCAGCCGTGACGCCTGAAAATGCAATAGCAAAGGTCTGTTCTGTCAATCTTGTGATCAAAAGCCTTGTCACGGTCTGCATACTCTGCAGCATTGGCAGGCATGACCTTATTCCCCACTATATAAGGATTTATAAGAGGGTTTATGTCTATCGCCCTGCCGTAGCTGTGAGCCGAGATAGTGTTGGTACCAGCCACCACCCTATAATTGAAGGCAGAGGAATTGTTATCCGCCATTGACCTTTCATCATCAGCGTCATACTCGTCCACGAGCCTGATTTTTTCTATCTCATAACCGCCCTCGAAAAGCTCATAGAAAATATCCAGAACCTCCTGCGCAAGCTTCCTCGCCACGATAAGCTCCCCCGACTGCACCTTATGCTCAAAGTCATAATATCTCACACGCAGATATGCAAGGTCGCCCAGCTTCACATAGGGATTTTCCTTATAGGAAACGCCTTTGATACGCTCTATCACCTCGTTTGGAAGCTCCTCAGCCGTAAAGCCCTCTCTGTATAATATCTTTTCCATAAAAACACTCCTTACAAAAAGCGGTCAAGGCATGATACCTTGACCGTCCTTATTATTTATCCGCAGACTTGTAGTACATAACAACAGGCGTACCGTAAGGCACGTTGTCATAAACATATTTGGCGTCGTCATAGCTCATATTTATACAGCCGTGAGAGCCGTTGTATTTGTATATCTCACCGCCGAAATATCCGCCTCGCCACGTTGAATCGTGAAGACCTATTCCGCAGAGAGAAACGTTGTTCCAAAAGTTGCACTTTGTATCCCACTCGTCGCCGTCGGCATTTGTGTCCTTCATACGCTTGTTGGTCTCCTTTGACCACAGCTTATAAACACCAGGGAGAGTTGTTCTCGCCTCAGATGTGGTCTGACCTGAAACTATATAGGTATCGAGCTTTTTCTTGCCCTTTTCATAATACCACAAGTGCTGGTCGGTAAGGTCTATCTCAATATAAGTGTCGCCTATATCATCGTCCTTGCTTCTCGCAGACTCAACGCCTGTAAAGTCAAAATAACCGGTACTGTAATAGATAGGGTCTACCTTGTCAACGCTCTCGCCCTTTTCAAGCATATCCACAAGATCGTCACAAGTCTTTTCCTGATCTATCCACCAGCCGTATTTAGCATCAGAGCTTGTCGGCACGATTATGTCGCCCTGCAAAGTGGCGTGGAATTTTCTCTTAGTATTATATGTATCATACTTCTTTGCGAGCTTTTCCACATACTCCATGGCTTTCTTTCTATCCACAGTGTAGCTTCCGTCATCTTTGAGCTTTATAATCTTCATAAGCTCCTCGCCCGTGAGAGTTTCTGTGGTGTAGTCAAAATCGTATGTGACAGAAAGTTGGAAAACATCATTTCGTTTCTTGCAATCGTCCTCAAGGTCTGCGCTCTTCACCTTTGGAAGAGAATAACAACCTGTATCCTTGTCAAGCTCAACGCTAAGCTCACCTGTCGCCACGCTTTGCGTAACATAAGCTTCAAGCTTTTTCATATCGGTTATCTTGTTTCCCTGCACCTCAGGGGTGATAACATAAGCCGTCTTATCCTCGTTAAGACCAAGCTTTGCATCGGCAGTTTCAACATCGCCCCAGTTTGCTTTCTCCACAAGCTTCTGAAGCTTCTCAACATCAAATGTGATGTCCTCATTAAAGCTATAGATGGAGTTCTGTATAAATCCAGAGAACCATGTTTTTCTGTTCACGCTGTCATAAATCTTCTGAAGATCGTCCTTGCCGCTTAGTCTGTAATCAAAATCAGCCGTCTTGAAAACAACAGGCGTGCCGTCGATAGTTTTGACCGTAAGCTCATAAGGCATATCATTCACCCCGAGCAGATCGCAAGCCTGTTCAAATGTCTTTCCGCCCACGTCAACGCCATTCACTGTTGTGCCGCTCAGAAATCTGTTGCCATAGTAAGCTCTTCCAATGAAATATCCTCCGCCCATAACTATCACGATAGCCGCTGCCGCAGTGCCGCAGATAATGCCGATATTGTTGCGTTTTTTCTTTCTTTTCTTATTCTTTGACGAACCTTTGACAGAGCTGTTTTTCTTCACTGATGTCGCAGGCTTTTTCGTTATTTTTGTGGAATTTTCCGTCATCAATTATCCTCCTGTACAAAATGACGTTCGGCATTTGCCGACAATGTATCAAGAATAATTATATCATGCTTTCTTCCTTTTGTCTATAGGATAGGCTGAAAAATTTGTCACAAAATGTTCAGTTGTCAATGATAGGTGACACATCTTCTCAAAAAATAATGTTAAGTAA
>ERZ772854.550-NODE-550-length-43951-cov-13.295403_pt1 | contig 43951 bp, 44 predicted proteins | sample MGYA00580844_ERZ772854 | MGnify/ENA primary metagenome ERZ772854 (study PRJEB29015, sample SAMEA2737727) | human gut metagenome | biome: human gut; feature: human-associated habitat; material: faeces | place: China | collected 2012 ...
CAGCTGGATAGAGCACTTGGCTACGGACCAAGGTGTCGGGAGTTCGAATCTTCTCGCGCACGTATGAAAAGAGACATGATATTATCATGTCTCTTTTTTGTCATAGAAAATTGCATGTAATTTGTCGCATGAAATCTTTTGTTGCGAAATATACAAAAACAGTATAAAATATTTTTAAAAAGCATCGTATCGTAAAAGAACGAGAGCAGGAGGAAAATAAAATGCTTCAGGGAAAGACAGTACTTCTTGGTGTAACAGGAGGGATTGCAGCATACAAGATGCCGAATGTGGCGCGGATGCTAAAGAAAATGCATTGTAACGTACATGTTCTGATGACACAGAATGCAACAAACTTTATTACAGCAACAACATTTGAAACACTGACCGGCAATAAATGTCTGATTGATACATTTGACCGTAATTTTGAATTTTCGGTGGAACATGTTGCATTGGCAAAGCAGGCAGATCTTGTATTACTTGCACCGGCAACTGCAAATGTGATTGGTAAGATAGCAAACGGGATTGCGGATGATATGCTGACTACGACAGTGATGGCATGTACCTGTAAAGTACTGGTTGCACCGGCGATGAATCATAATATGTATCACAATTCGATCGTGCAGGAGAATCTGGAAAAACTGAAGCGGCATGGGTATGAGATGATAGATCCGGTATGCGGCATGCTTGCAAATGGTGATACCGGTGATGGAAAACTTCCGTCTGAAGAGACGCTGGTGGAGTATGTTTTAAGGGAACTGGCATTTGAGAAGGATATGCAGGGACTGAAAGTACTGGTAACAGCAGGACCGACACAGGAAGCAATCGACCCGGTACGTTTTATATCAAATCATTCTACCGGAAAGATGGGGTATGCCATAGCAAAGAACGCAATGTTAAGAGGTGCAGAAGTGACACTGGTTACAGGCAGGACAGCATTAGAACCGCCGATGTTTGTAAAAACGGTTCCCGTAACATCTGCAAAAGATATGTATCAGGCGGTCATGGAATGTGCAAAAGAACAGGACATTATCGTAAAGGCTGCGGCAGTGGCAGATTACACACCGGCGCATACCGCAGATGAGAAAATTAAAAAATCAGAAGGTGAGTTATCACTCGCACTGGAAAAAACGACGGATATTCTTGCAGAACTCGGAAAAAATAAAGGCAATACGGTCTTATGTGGATTTTCCATGGAAACAGAGCATATGTTGGAAAATTCCAGGGCAAAACGCAAAAAGAAAAATCTTGATATGATCGCTGCAAATAATTTAAAACAGCAGGGAGCCGGATTTGCTGGTGATACCAATGTGCTGACTCTGATTACAGAAGACTGGGAAAAAGAACTTGCACTTATGAGTAAGGACGAAGCAGCAAAATGTCTGCTAGATGAATTGTTAAAAATTAAGAAAAACAAAAAATAATGGCGGTGTAAAACAAAAAGTGTTGCAGCGTGAAAAGCTGACAGGAGACAGGCTATATGGAAACGATTAAAGTACAGAAAAATCAGATCATTGCAAAACAAAAAGAAAAAGTAAAAGCATGGTATTTAATTTTAGAAGGTTCGGTCGTACAGAGAAATTCCTATGCGAGGATTGTTCTGAACAAAGAAAGTGTGATCGGTGTCTCGGAAAAAGACCGGTTTTTGTGCGATTATATTGCGAGAGAAGATTCTGTGCTTGCAGTTTTTCCATACAATACAGCAGATGATCTGATCAATGCATTAAATGGGCAGGAGAGTATGAGAGGCACGCTTCTTCGTGCTGCATTAAAGCAGAGGCAGATGCTGCTTGAGATGTATGCTGGATTTAAAAATCTGGTAAGACAGTTCCATACGTTTGTGGAAACGGAATATAACGACTATACCATGCTCTGCAGTCAGATGCGTATCGATGGACAGGGGTTTACGAGGATGGACAACTTTAAACCGCTTGATATGGTACATATGGCAGAAAACTGGGAGGTTAATAACAGTACAAGCCTTACAAAAAAAGGATATCTTGATGAATACATAAAACTCATGCAAAAAGACGACAGTCTCTGTATCGGGGCTATTATGGAGGCTTCCTATCAGACAAGGCGAGTGATGCAGGGAATTATCGAGATGGTTGATTATTTAAAATATAATCAGGATATCCTGTTATCAGAATCTGAAAACGATTTATTCCATCTTTATTTTGAACTTGTAATACAGGCGGAAATGAATCATTATGATGTGACGCCGTTAAAAGAACGTATGGATAAAATTGCGGAAGTGATCCGCAAATTAAATATCTATGATGACAAACTGGTATCCTATCGTCTGAATGAATACAAAAATCACGACTTTACCCAGTATGCGATGGATGAGTTTGCGACGCCGGGGGAAGATGATAATGTTTCGGATGATGAGTGGGATGAAGAGGAAGAAGAGTCAGAAGACTGCTTAGAACATATCCTGACCTATGCCGGATATACACCGGAACGGATCGAAGATATGCGTAATCTGATCCGGAAATACAGGGAGCTTCCGGATATGCTTTCCACGGATGCGGAAGTGTTCCAGCTTAGAAAACAGCTTTCACAGGTCTTTTATGATGCATATTATAAAGTATTTATGAATGTGATGAAAGATGATGATGAACCGACACCGATCATAGAGATGTTTTTGAATTTCGGATTTATGGATGTACAGATGGTAGGTGAGGATAATGCCAATATCCTTTACGATCTGACAGAACATTTAGAACTTTGCAATTCAGAGCATATTTTTACTATTTTTGAATGGTTAAAAACGATTTATAACGGTCAGAATGAACCGTCAAAAAACGAATTTGACTTAGATTATGCGGGCTATCTGGCAGAACTGAAAAAGACCGGAAAAGTAAATGAAAAACAGATGCGCGATTATGCGAATAACCGTGAGATGAAGGTAAAATTTGAGATACAGAATATGTTTACTTCCGGAAACCGTGTTACATACGGCAGAGTTTCAACATTCTGTCCGATCCTAGGCGAAAATGATCTGATCAATTCCGTTGATAAGATGCTCGTTACGGCACAGAAAATCGAAGATGCCATGAATAAAGTGCGGAAAGTTGATTTTTCCGTATTTTACAGAGGCGTTGTATTTTCTGATCCGGACAAGGGAATCAATCGCGAGGAGATCATGAAAGAGGTACTTCCGAATATTATTCTGATGCCGAACGCTGGAACAAGAGCTATGATGTGGCAGGAAACAGCGGGGGTCAGACGTGATACACCGGCAAGATATATGTTCCCTATTTTTACGGCAGTTGATCTCGATGATATGATGGTTGAAACGACCGGCCGTTACCGTTGGGAGATCTGTCGTAAAATTCAAGGGGTTCACTGGAATGATATCCGCGATAAATCCCTGACGGCAGAGTATTGTGATTATATTCAGTTTTATAAGAAGAATCATGATCTTTCGACTGAGGCAAAAGAGAAGATAAAAAGTGCATTGCTTCGTGGAAAAAATAATTACCGCGAGGTGTTTGTGAAAGATTATCAGAACTGGATCAAATATGAATCAAAGGGAAGCTTCCGTTTAAATAAAGTTTCAAGAGAGATCCTTGTGACATACTGTCCATTTTCCAAGGAGATCAGAGAAGAGTTAAAGTCCAATCCAATGTATCAGAATGCATGGCAGAAATATGATATTTTAATTACGAAAAAGATTCAGCGTATCAAGGGAGTCTATGATAAATATCAGAAGGCCGGTGGTAAGATCACGGATGAACTGAAGGATAATTTAGAATATTATATGATGTAATTGTATGTATAATTTATGATGTAACTGTATGTATAATTTAGAGAATTTCTTCCCATAATATTCTTGCAATAAAAGTTTCATGTAATTAAAGTTTCATGTACCCAAAATTGCGTGTAAGAAAGATTATGCGTAATCAGAATTGGGTGTAAGGAAAATTGCATGTAAGCGAAATTGTAGTAAACAAGGTGCAGAACAGCACCGGAATGGAGAAAGAAATGGCAAAGAATGCAGACAATGCAAACAGTGGATCTAATTGCAGAAACAGTTACGAGGACAGCTATGAGAATAGTTATGAGCAGAACAGCTCAAAAAATAAGTCTTCCAACAAAGCAACAAACAGCAACGGACAGAATAAATCCGGACAGAACAGTACAGGTTCTAACGTATCAAAATAAGAACACGGGTACCGGAAACTGCATATAATGTAAGGAAAAAACATTAGCAGAAGAACAGATTACAGGGCAGAGCTTTGTAATCTGTTTTTATTTCGGAGGGAGTATGGCTTTTTTTACGATCCATCCACGCGAGATGGAACAAATTATTTTAAATAAGCATGCCCTGGTTTTGGATGTAAGGGAACGGGAATCTTACCGGGAAGGGCATTTTAGGGGAGCATACTGTTGTCCATATGAGGAGATCGATGGGTGGATGCGGCATTTTAACAGAAATAGAACACTATTAGTTTACTGTGAATATGGAAGTACGAGTCTTTTAGCAGCAAGACAGCTTTCAAAATATGGCTATGAGGTGTATACCGTTGTTGGAGGAATGCAGGCAATCAGACGCTATAATGGTTATGATTAACATTGACAGGGTATTTTAGAACGGATAATATAGTACTAAGGTAAAAGAAACAGTTAAGGAGAATTCATGAAAACATATGAGCTTGTGGTACCGTGCCATTTTGGGTTAGAGGCGGTATTGAAAAGAGAGATTTATGATCTTGGCTATGAGATAGGCAGAGTAGAAGACGGAAGGATCACATTTACCGGAGATGAGGAAGCAATATGCCGGGCGAATATTTTCCTGCGCACGGCAGAACGTGTCCTGATCCAGGTGGGACGTTTTCATGCAGAAACGTTTGAGGAATTATTTCAGGGAATCAAAGCGCTTCCATGGGAAAATTATATCCCGGAAAACGGTAAGTTCTGGGTTAAAAAAGCATCCTCCATCAAGAGTAAACTGTTCAGTCCGTCCGATATTCAGTCGATCGCGAAAAAAGCGATGGTGGAGCGGTTAAAGCAGCAGTATCATAAGGAGTGGTTCCCGGAGGATGGGGCGCCGTACCCGGTGCGTATTTTCCTGCTAAAGGATGAAGTGATGGTGACACTTGATACATCAGGGGATTCTCTGCACAAAAGAGGATACCGTACTTTAACGAGCAAGGCTCCGCTGACGGAGACGCTTGCGGCATCCCTGCTTATGCTGACACCGTGGAGACCGGACCGTATTCTCGTGGATCCGTTTTGTGGAAGTGGTACATTTCCGATTGAGGCGGCAATGATCGCTGCTAATATTGCACCGGGAATGAACCGTGAATTTACGGCAGAGCAGTGGACAAACATCATTGACCGTAAGGTGTGGTATGAATGCGTAAAAGAGGCACAGGACATGGTAAATGATGACATTACCGTGGATATCCAGGGATATGACATTGACGGTGATGTGGTTAAGGCGGCGCGGGAGAATGCAAAACGTGCAGGAGTTGACCACCTGATCCATTTCCAGCAGAGACCAGTGGCAGAACTGCACCATCCAAAGAAATACGGTTTTATCGTGACAAACCCGCCATACGGAGAGCGTTTAGAGGATAAGGCGGATCTGCCGGAATTATACAGTCAGATCGGGGAGGCTTACCGCAGACTGGATGCATGGTCTATGTATCTGATCACCAGTTATGAGGACACCGAGCGTTACATAGGACGGAAGGCAGATAAAAACCGCAAGATCTACAACGGAATGTTAAAGACGTATTTTTATCAGTTTATGGGACCGAAACCGCCAAAACGGGATAATTTTCATTAAGGAGATTCTGATTCATGCATTATTCGAAAAGATTTATTGCCTTTGGTGGAATTGTGGCGATTGCTTTTTTGATAAAATATAATATACCTGGTGCTGAGTATGAGCAGATCGGCAGTTTCCGCGGAGCGAGTTTAGAAGCAGAAACCTGGAATCCGCTGATTGCATCAAGTGTGAATGATAATCTGCTGTCTGTGATCATTGATAATAAACAGTATACCAATGAGAAATACAAATTTTATATGGATGACAATTTAGACATTATGATGCCGGTTTCCATTTTGCGGGATGCCTTAAACTGCAGCGCACATATTTATGACGGGGACAGGCTTGTGGTGGAAAAACATTCCAGCGACATATCATTTTCCCTGGATCAGGAGACTGCGACCGTGAATGGGGACATTGAAAAGATCATTTCTCCGTTTACCATGATAGATAATGAGTATTATGTCAGTCTCAATGATCTCTCACAATATATGGATTATACATATAGCTGGAACATGCAGGAAAATGAGGCACAGGCTGCGGATAATTCAGATGCGTCGATCGTGCCGACCAGTTATGATCTGCGGACGAAAAACCGGACATCAGAAGTGCGTAATCAGGGAAGTTATGGAACCTGCTGGTCATTTGCGGCGTTAGGGGCGCTGGAATCATCGCTTCTGCCGGAGGAGAGTGAGCAGTATTCTGTGGATCATATGACACTCTGTAACGGATTTAATATGACGCAGAATGACGGTGGGGAATATACCATGGGAATGGCATATCTTGCAGCATGGAAGGGACCTGTCTATGAAAAAGATGATCCTTATGGAGATAATCAGACAAATGAGGATCTTACCGCGGTAAAACATGTGCAGGAAATGCAGATCATTGAAAGCAAAGATTATGAAAAGATCAAGGAAGCTGTATTCAAATACGGCGGAGTACAGACATCCATTTACAATGCACTGCGCAGTTCACAGTCTTCCTCCCCATATTATAACAAAAGCACAGATGCATACTGCTATATTGGTACAGAGAAACCAAACCATGATGTGGTGATCGTCGGATGGGATGATTCTTATTCTAAGGATAATTTTAACACTGATCTCGAGGGTGATGGAGCATTTATCTGTCAGAACAGCTGGGGAGATAATTTCGGGGAAAACGGCTTCTTTTATATTTCCTATTATGATACAAACATTGGAACACATAATGTTGTTTATACGGATATAGAAAACACGGATAATTATGATCACATTTATCAGAGTGATCTGTGCGGATGGGTTGGACAGCTTGGTTATAATAAAGACAGCATCTACGGTGCCAATGTATTTACCGCAGAGGGGAATGAAACCTTAAAGGCGGCATCTTTTTATGCGACTGGAAAAGACTCACAGTACGAATTATATGTGGTGCGTCAGTTTGAGGATGAGACATCGTTGGAGAAGATGATTCCGGTTGCGTCCGGCAAGCTTGGGAATGCCGGTTATTATACCGTTGACTTTAACCAGGGAATTGAAGTGGATGCGGGGGAGCGTTATGCGGTTGTTCTGTATATAATTACACCCGGATCCGTACATCCGATGGCAATCGAGTATGCTGCGGATGAAGCGACTGAAAATGTAGACTTAGATGATGGAGAGAGCTATATCAGTGCAAATGGCTCGAAATGGGTGAGTGTTGATACCGTAGAGAAATCCAATCTCTGTATCAAGGCATTCAGTGATAATCGATAGAAAGCAGTTATTACATGGAAGATAAAATATTAAAATTTGCGACAGCAGTTGTTGTGGTGCTTACTGTGGCAGTCTGCATTGGACTTCCGTTTTTTCCACAGATCCATACCTGGGCAGTGGAATCGCGGGAAGAGCGTTTAGCAGAGCAGGAATATGCGGAAAACCAGACAGAGATGAAAGATCTTGAAATTGTTGCTGCAGATACATCAGAACAGGTTCATGGCGGACAGCTGCAGTTGAAACTGCCGGAGGGCATAAATGGATCTGATATTCAATTTACAAATGATTATGTGACACAGACGATAAAAATCAGCATTCCGGGAACAGACCGCTCTTATTTTGAAAACGGACCGATTACGGGAAGCAGTAATCACATTGCGACACTTTCTTATTCCAGCAAGGGAGAAGATGGTGTGATAGAGATCGTAATGGATCATGTTTATGAATTAAAAACGGAATATGACAGTGCATATTATTATTTTGATTTTTTGACACCGCAGGAAGTGTATGATAAAGTAGTCGTAATCGATGCGGGGCATGGAGGCCGTGCGCCGGGAGCGAACAAACAGGGGGTCAATGAAAAAGAAATTGATCTTGATATTGTGCTTCAGTTAAAAAAGATACTTGATGAGGATGATCACAATATCGGTGTTTATTATACCAGAACCGACGACAGCAACCCTACTTTTGATCAGAGGGTACAGCTTGCAAATAAGTCGGACGCCGATCTTTTTATCAGCGTACATAACAATTCCACAAACAGTGGAAGAATGTCCTCGGCAAATGGTACAGCAGTCATGTATAACGAGTCGGATGAGAGCGAACTTGGAAGTAAGCGGCTGGCACAGATCTGTTTAGAGGAAGTAACGGGACAGTTACAGAGCAGAAACCGTGGTCTTGTTGAGGGAGACAGTATCTATATTATAAGGACAAGCAAGGTTCCGGTTGCGCTGATCGAGGTTGGATTTATGACCAATCAGCAGGAGCTTGATCTGCTGCGGTCGGAGGATTATCAGAAAAAAGCAGCACTTGGTATCTATCATGCGATATTGCGTGCATTTGAAGAAGGATATTAGTGTGAAAACCAATGGCATACAGGGAAATGGAGAAGCGGAATGAACAGAATTATTTTTGCGACCGGAAATGCCGGTAAAATGAAAGAAATCAGAGAAATTTTAGGGGATATGGATGCAGAGATCCTGTCTATGAAAGAAGCAGGGATCCAGACGGATATCGTGGAAAACGGGACGACATTTGAGGAAAATGCCAGAATAAAAGCAAAGGCAGTGGCACAATTTACAAAAGATATTGTCCTTGCAGATGATTCCGGACTTGAGGTGGATTATCTGAATAAGGAACCAGGCGTATATTCTGCCCGCTATATGGGGGAAGATACCTCTTATACGATCAAAAATCAGGCAATTTTAGACCGGTTAAAAGGTGTGCCGAAGGAAAAGCGTACGGCTCGTTTTGTCTGTGCGATCGCTGCTGCAATGCCAAATGGAGATGTGCTGGTTACAAGAGAAACGATAGAAGGTTATATCGGAGAAAAACCTGCAGGAAGTAACGGGTTTGGATATGATCCGATTTTTTATGTGGATGAGTTTGGATGTTCCACTGCAGAGCTTACGGAGGAACAGAAAAATCAGATCAGCCACAGGGGAAAGGCGCTGCGCGCCATGAAGGAAAAATTGAATCAGTATGGAATCTGATGTATAAAAATGGGGATTGGAAATACATAGGATGGGGCAGGTAGCCTTATGAGAGTACTGGTTATTAGTGATACGCATAAAAAACATGAAAATTTAAAAGTTGTTTTAGAGAGAGTTTCGCCGGTGGATCTTGTGATCCATCTCGGGGATGCGGAAGGGTATGAAGACTATATTGGGGAGCTTTGTGGCTGTCCATTAGAAATTGTGGCTGGAAATAATGATTTTTTCTCTTCTCTGCCACGTGAAAAGGAGATCATGGTAGGAAATTACCGTGTGTTTATGACACACGGACATTATTACTATGTCGGATCAGGGATAGAGGATTTAAAGCGTGAGGCTTTAGCGCGGGGCGCGGATGTCGCAATGTTCGGGCATACACATATTCCGCTGATCGAATACGGGGACGGAATCGTTGTCATGAACCCTGGAAGTATTTCCTATCCGCGACAGGAGGGAAAACGCCCTTCGTATATCCTGATGGACATTGATAAAAAGGGTATGGCGCATTATGAAATCGAGTATTTATAGAAAAAATTAAAAAAATTGAAAAAATATAAAAAAAAGTGTTGACATTTATGTTTGCGTCCTATATAATAACTCTTGCGTCACGGATGAGACGGAAAAGACAAGCACTTGAATGACTTGCTTTTCAGGATAAAAATTCATATCGGGGTGTGGCTCAGCTTGGCTAGAGCGCCTGGTTTGGGACCAGGAGGTCGCAGGTTCGAATCCTGTCACCCCGATCGTGTGCGGGTGTAGTTCAATGGTAGAACACCAGCCTTCCAAGCTGGATACGTGGGTTCGATTCCCATCACCCGCTTTCCATTTGCAAATTATTATGGAAAGCATAATATATAACAGATTTTTTATGAAGATATGCAACCTGTTATAGTGCAGATGTGATAAATGTGTTCGTAGCTCAGCTGGATAGAGCAACGGCCTTCTAAGCCGTGGGTCGGGGGTTCGAATCCCTTCGAGCACATTTCCTTATTTTAATAAGGTGTCAGGCTTTATAGCCGTATGGTGGGTATAGCGCAGTTGGTTAGCGCGCCAGATTGTGGCTCTGGAGGCCCAGGGTTCGAATCCCTGTATCCACCCTCTTACGAAAGTAAGTTTATCGCCAAGCACAGGCCTAGGGCTATCGCCAAGCGGTAAGGCACAGGACTTTGACTCCTGCATCTCGTTGGTTCGAATCCAACTAGCCCTGTTAGCAGGACGAAAGGAAACGAACTGCGAATAGAATATGGGATACTAGCTCAGTCGGTAGAGCACTTGACTTTTAATCAAGTTGTCCGGGGTTCGATTCCCCGGTGTCTCATTACTGAAAAAACCTCTCAAATGCTTATAAAATGAGTATTTGGGAGGTTTTTGTTATATGTGGTTTTAGTGTGTAATGGAGTGTTTCTTTGGTAGTCAAATGGTAGTCAAAAAAATGGGCTGGAATCAGCCCATTTTGATGAAAGAATTTAGTTTGGTTTCTGTCTGCTCTTTCTGCTCATCCAGATGAGAGTAAACTTCCATAATCATTTTTGTATCGGAATGACCCATGAGGGCAGCAGCTTTTTTCAGAGAGATTCCGGAGTAGTAGAGCATTGTCGCATAGTTGTGCCGGAAGATGTGTGCAGTGAGGTCGTGTATTGGCCTGTTTTTGGCTCGCAGATTCATTGGCATATGTTCCACTTCAAAAGATTCTCTATGTTTCATTAAATACGTTTTATAATCCTAAAATTTTCATCGCTTCTTCGGAAGAAACAAAATCCTGACAATCAGGATTGCTTTTTATTTCTTTCAGCATTTGTAAATCGATTTCATCCGGAGCTTCTTCAGGGATTGTTTTCCAGCCCTTATTTGCAAAAGTAGTTTCAATAATGTTCCAGATATATGATGCATCTTCTTCTGACATTACAGTAACAGCTCCTAAAATTCTTTCTTTTACATTTGACATATGAGATACCTCCTTTACTTATATACCTGTCCTCGGTTGTCAATTTTTTCTATCGCAAGAACGGTTCCGTTATAATCAAAAATAATTCGATAATCACCAACTCTCAAACGATAGCCAGTAGTACCTTGTAATTTTTTTACATCATCAGAAGGAAGGTGATTAATCGCATTAACGATGCGTATTCTGGTTGGGCGATCTTGCTTGTTCAGAAATTTTAAAGCCTGCTTTGAATATTGTATGTTCTTCAATGCTGTTTCACTCCTTTGAGATTATTATTTTTCCAGTTGTGGTACATAATCGGCATCTGGGTAATCCAGATACCCGCTGTTGAAAAACGTGCTTCCGTTCTGTGGTCTCCTCCATTCGCTGTCTTTTGCCAGTTCGGCTTTGTATCTGCCTATTGCTCTGACCATTTCGTCATGGCCCACTTTAAGTAATCGCTGCTTTGCAGCCGCAGATACCTGTCCTTTGCCTTTTTTCACGGGATACAGCTTCCAGAGTTCCGCAAACAACTCCTCCGGTTTGCACAAAGTATTTATATTATTCTTTTCATTCTTGTTAGTGTTCAGTTGTTGTTCGTTTGTTGTTCACTTTTCTGATAGAGTGACCAGCTAAGTATTGTTATCAGGCGGTTTCTGGTGCAATTCTGTTGTTCAATCTGCTGTTCACTTTCAATGAGTTTTAGAAATTTTTTGTATCATGATTTTTAAAGTTATACTCGCCATCTGTGGCCACAGTCTTGGCATACTGCATAAGTTACAGTTTGTGTTTTCCGACGAAGTAATAATGGGATTAAGATAAACAAACCAAGTAACGAAACCGCTAGTATTAAATAAATTAGTACTGTTAAACAACCAGTCTTTCGTGATTCTGTTACCGTTTGGTAAGTAATGTTGTTTCCTTTGCATTTTGGAGAAGTCATAGAAATTCTCCGTATTTTTCTAAATTTTTTTAATCAATTGGGGGTGAAAGTTATTTTGGCTACTATTAATTCTATTGATAATCAAACAAATGTTTGTCAATAGAATTGTATCGCTACTTTAGTGTGTGGATGACTGGAGATGAACACATGGACTATAAAGCACTCATAATAGAAATGCTTGATAAAGCAGATGATAGAAAATTAAAACTAATATTCTGTTATATCAAAGCAATCCTTGGATTAGGCTGATGCCTAGTCCTTTTTTTCGTGAATCATAAGTACCATTTTTTCTAATACTTCCCAATCCGATTCATCCAGTGCAGAAAGCATTGATACAAATCTTTTCTTAAATGAATCATCTTCATTAGATTGAATTGTACCAATGAATGAGGCAATCTGTTCATCTCTTGTCTGTTTTATAAACATCTCACCTTCGCCTGTCCGCAACCAATTTTCATCTACATTAAATTGTTTGCATATTAGAGAAATTACAGCATCGCTAGGAGCATTCTTTCCAACTTCATACGCACCAATGTTACCTCGTGCTATGCCAATTTTGTTTGCAAATTCTTGTTGTGTTAAATCTAAGGTTTTTCTAAGTTTTTTTAACCTTTCATTCAATATTTAGTCACCTCTTTTCTTGATTTTATTATACAGTTAATTTTTAATATGTCAATAGAAAAAATGTTGGTAAATTACAAAATGTTGGTAAATTACAAGAAAATACTTGGCAAATGATATAACCAATATATAATTGCGATATACCAACAAATCTATTGGTAAAAACAGAAAGGAAGTGGTTAGTATGTCAGAAAAAGAAAATTATGGAAACTTTTAAAAAGATCCTTCCAGATTTGTCGGAAATGGAACTGGAAAAGTTACTTTCGTTTGGTGAAGGCATCCGGTCTTGATACTGCTTATTCAACGAAAAGTCCGGATACCATAGCAATGTCATTTTTAGGAATCACTAATATGGGACGGTGCATTGTTCTGGATGAAAAGGTATATAACAATGCGAGTCTTGACACACCGATAGCTCCGTCAGATACGGTACAGAATTACATTTACTTTCTGGAGCGTAACCGCAGAGCATGGGGAATGGCAAGAAATGTATTTGTGGATAGTGCGGACCAGGCAACACTGACAGAACTGGCAAAGTAAAAAAGAGCCAATCCGCAGTGTCTGTATCTGTTTAATAATGCTTATAAGCAGATAACGATTATAGACAGAATCATGCTGCAGCTTGGCTGGATGAACCAGAATGAGGAAGCAGGGAAGAAGGCAGATTTTTATATTTTTGATAGCTGTGTGAATTACATCAGGGAACTGGATGTATACAGCTGGATGGAGAAATGTGTTGCTTGCAAGGGATGCGTATTACGAGCAGCCATACAAGGAAACAGAGATAACCGTTTCTTTTGGAGAATATGCAAACCCGTCGTTTGAAAGCCAGGTTGAAACGATTTCAAAGGCAAAGAGCGGCGGAATCATGAGTTTGGAAGCATCCGTGGATGAACTGTATGGGGACACCAAGGATGAGACATGGAAGAGTGAGGAAGTAACCAGATTGAAAGCAGAGCAGGGCATCACCGAGATGGAAGAGCCACAGGTGGCACAGATGCCGGAAGTGGAAACATTGACCGGGAACGGTCTGTAAAGGATGAAGTATGGCAGGAATACCAAAAGATATCAATACAACGTATGATGTGGTCGGTGCATTTCGGGCAATAGAGGATGAATTAACCGCTTCTATGATACGAAATCTTGACCATCACCGGGCAGAAGAACTGGAAGCAGGTTTTAACTGGAGCCAGTGGCAGGTGGAACAGCTTGCCGCACTGGATGCGTATAAGAAAAGAAACCTGAAAAAGTATCAGGGCATATTTAAGAATATTAATCTGAAAATAGATACCATAATATCCATGCAGAGGGCAGCAGGAAATGCTGACCAGGAAGTAAGCATCTTAAAAGCAATAAAAGAAGGGGCGAAGCTCTATAAAGCGAAGAAGCAGGTCAGTGCAGATGGCAGATTCTTCAAGGAAAATGACAAAAAGATAAATGCCCTGATAAAGGCAACCAGGTCTGACTTTAAGAAAGCAGAGGTTGCGATTCTGCGGAGAGCGAACGACCAGTACCGGCAGGTCATATTCAATGCCCAGATGTATGCGGCCACAGGAGCCACTTATGAAAAGGCTGTGGATATGGCCACAAAGGACTTCCTGCGTGCCGGCATTAACTGCATTGAGTATAAGAACGGCGCCAGGCATACCATGAGTGAGTATGCCGACATGGCACTGAGAACAGCACAGAAAAGAGCATATCTGACCGGAGAGGGAGAGAAAAGACAGGAGTGGGGAATATCCACTGTTATCATGAATAAACGTGGAAATCCATGTCCGAAATGTCTTCCCTTTGTGGGAAAAGTGCTGATAGATGACGTGTGGAGCGGTGGAAAACCGGAGGATGGACCATACCCGCTGATGTCAACGGCAATCAGCAAAGGTCTCTACCATTGAATGTTGAGTTTGGGTGGTAGTAAAACAGTGTGAACCGCATTGCAAAGCGGGTGTATATAACATTAAAAATAATGGTTATATGCTAACGGGGAACAGAGCAATCTCAATCCCGTGCTAAGAAATTTGAATTACTACTTGACTTTTGTGTGAACATATATTATAATTTATGTGTGAACAAAAGTGAGGTGAGAATATGAGTCCACGAACAGGTAGACCAACTAAAAATCCTAAGACAGAAGAAATAAAAGTAAGGGCAACAAAACAGGATAAGGAGATTCTGAAAGAATGTTGCGAATCGCTGAACCAAACGCAATATGAAGTGGTGATGTCTGGGATAAAGAAAGTTTATGCTGAAATAAAAAAATAGAGCGTTACCGCCCTGAGAAAGTAGTAAACGCTCTAACGCAGAAGTTTCCTTCTATGAAATATTCTATCATAGTCAGGAGCTTCTTTCAAGAATAATTTTTGAGAGGAGATTTTTATTATGGCGAAATTGGATTTAGACAAAGCAATTGAGTATGGATGTGATGTGATGTAATGGAAGATAGATATTCGTTAACCTGCCAAAATATAAGGGAATTAGCTACAAGACCGATATTGGATGCTGTTTGTGATAGTTTTGCAATAGGCTATTATCAAGGAATGAAAGCTGCCAGGGCAGAAGTTAAAAGGAAAGGTGGTGTTAGCAAATGTCTGAAAAAGAAATCTGGAAAGATGTAGTCGGCTATGAAGGTGTTTATGAGGTCAGTAACATGGGAAGAGTAAAGCGGGTAGGAAAATATAGAAACCAATGTGCAGAATGGGATAGCAACCACATATTACGACCAGGACACAAAGATAACGAATATTTGTTTGTAAATTTATCAAAGGAAGGAAAGAATAAGATAAAATATGTTCACAGGCTAGTTGCAGAGGCATTTTTACCAAATCCTAAAAATAAAGCAACGGTAAATCATATTGATGGTGACAGAACAAATAATGTGGTTGAAAACCTTGAATGGGCAACGTATAAAGAAAATAATAATCATTCATTATATGTTCTAGGTAATGAAAAAAGTGTAAGAAAGAAAAAATATCTTTGTACAGAAGAACGATTAGCGATATTGAGAGAACAAGTGCAAAAGAAACAAAAACCAGTAATACAATATGATTTGCATGGAAATTTTATTAAAGAATATCCTTCGTATAGAGAAGCTGAAAGAGAGACAGGGATAAAAGCTATAGATGTTGTTTGTAGAGGTGATAGGCAAAAAGGAAGAAAACAACAGACAGCAGGTGGATATAAGTGGAAATATAAAGAAGATGTAATTCAAGATTAAAGTGTAGAGACTATTCCGAAAGGAAGTAAGGCGGAGATGCACCGTTTGAAGCGCACTGGATAAGAGAGAACCGAACGGTTCTCTTTTATTATGAGATAGTCCGATGTTAATAAACATAGCCACGATGTAAGGACAGTCACACGACGTATTTCAAAGGAATCAGCACTGCAGATGACACCTGGACAGAGGAAGAGCTGCAGGCAGTCAATCAGGGAAATAAGCAGGAGGCGAAAGAACAGTATGCCAGGCTGCAGGCAGAGAAGTATGGAAGGATGTCAAAATACTCTCTGGATGGGGAGAATAAGAGAAAATATGCAGCCAGAGCGGAAGAGTGGGAAAAAATATCAGATAAAAATATTGAAAAAGAAAATGAAGCTGATATAATAGAATTAAATGATCAACAGCTAGGGGCTATATTGAAATATAAAAGTTTTGAATCATATGTTATTAATGATTTGCTTAGAGAAACTGATAATCTGTTAGAACTTACAAAAGAACAACAGAACTATATTAATGCATTAGATGAGGCATTGAAAAGAGTAAAAAAGTATAATGGGACGCTAATAAGATGTGTTGATTTTTCAACATATAAAAATGCGGAAGAACGTGTGCAAAGCTTTATGTCAGATTATACTGTGGGAAAGACAATAAAAATAAAACAGTATTGGAGTACATCAAAAGAAGAGGGATATCTCGAAAATCCACAAATTAAAATATATATAGAAGATACAAAGAGAGAAAGAGATATAAGCTCTATTGGATTAGATGAAAATGAGGTTCTTTATGAACGAAATAGCGAATTTAAAGTTATTTCAAAAGTATTAGTTGGTGCTATTTGGCATATTGTTTTGAAGGAGGTGAATTAGATGGCATTAACAGCAAGGGAGTGGCTATTGTTACCAGAATCAGAACAAAAACAAAGGGGAAAAGAACTTTCACCAAAAGAATGTTTTAAACTTCGGATGGAATTAAGCGAGATTCATTTGACAGAGGAAGAAAAACAAAACCTTACAGAAGAAGAACGTGAAAGATTTATAAATCCACCAAAGAAAACTGCTCAGGAAATAGAAGCATATAATAAAACAAGATTTAAAGTGTTGAAAGACTTCAAAATTTTACCTGAAAATATTACTTATGAAAAATGGATAAAAGATGGAAAACCTTACAAGAACTGAAAGGGCAAAAGAAATATTGGATATAAATGATAAGTGATTATGCAAAGAAAATCTATGATCAAGAGAGATATGATGAAGTCGAGGCAGACTATATGACAATTGTAAAAAGAGGAAGTAAAAAATTATGATTATTGATTATCCAGAGGAAATAAAGAAAGCAATGGAAATATATGAACCCTATAGGTTAAATATTAAAGATGGAGAATTAAAAGATGCACTAGAAGAAGCGATTGAGGCATATAAAAAGGTGCATAAATGGGCATGGGAACAGGAACAGTAGATGAACCACCACCAGTCGAAAGACCGGTGGTATTTTTATACCCAAAATCCTTGCGATATCGCAAGAGAAAGGAGACTCATGGGAAAGGTAAAAGTGATAAAATCCTATAAGGACTTGCAGAAGATGTTGCTTTTCCATCCGGGAGAAGTCCATGAAGTGGATGAAAAGAGGGCAGCAGAACTGGTACAGAAGAAACTGGTGGAAATCCTTCCACCGGAAGATAAGGCAAAGTTGAGTAAATAGCACCGCAGAGGTGCTATTTTTATGTCCAAAACTTAATGACGTTAAACTTTAGGAATGCCGATGGGCTTTATACAGAAAGGCGAAACACATGGGGAAAAGATGTCGCACCGGTTGGGAAAAACTATTATTCCTGGCAGCTTGACAATGAAACTGGGAACGGCATGGATGGTTATGCCGGTGCCGCTTGGTAAACTTCAGGTGGTAATGGAATAAAAAACTGTTCACTTTATAATTCACAAAAAATGAATATTGCAAATCTTTTTTACATATGCTATAATGCCAGTAGGAAAAAAGATACAAAAGTCCACGTTGACAAAGAACGAATCCCCCAACTGTAGTGACGTACGGCTGGGGGATTCTTCTTTATGCGGTAGACAAAGATTTGAAGCCATTTACAGAATTCGTTGCAGATTTGGAAAACAAACAGCTGGATTTGTATCTGGGGTTGATAAATACTGATTTTCATAGAGGAGATAATTAAATTGTTGGCATAGAATGTTCCATCAAAAACCTTCTATTCTTCAATATCAGGATTATAAATACATACAGCCAGGCATTGACCACAATGGGAACATTTATCATCTGCTACAGGTGCCGGAAATCCAAGTATATTTGTCGGTAGTATATACTATATTCCATGGAGCATCAACGATAATAGACAATAAAAAACTCCGGTAACAGACCGGAGTAAAAAGGATAGGAGTTTTATGAAAAAATTTATAAAAAAATTTATATAAAAAGGATTTTTTCAGGCCTGGTAATTACCTGTTCCTTATGGTCTATAATATACCCAGAATTTATGGTGATTCTGTGAAAGAAATGCGAAAGAAATATGAAAACTTGATAAGATTGCAAATATCTGGTATAATAAAGATATGATGAATGAGGAAAGAAGTGCAGAGAAAAGAAAACTGAATATTTTGATATTATCATGCAGTACAGGAGGCGGACATAATGCTGCAGGACGTGCAATGGAGGAGTATTTCAGGCAGCAGGGGCAGATAGCTGACTTTCCGGATTATCTGGCATTTGCAGGACAGAAGGTGTCAGATACGGTCGGAAGAATTTATGTAAAGACGGTGCAGAAAGCACCACGGGTATTTGGGATGGTTTACCGGCTGGGAGATGCAGTAAGCCGGCATGTGAAACATTCCCCGGTATATTATGTAAATTCCATGATGGCGGAATATCTGGATAAATGCATTATGGGGAAAGAATATGATGTCGTGATTGTGCCGCATTTATTTCCGGCTGAAACATTGACAGGAATGAAGAAGAAAGGAAAGAAAGTGCCGCCTGTCATAGGGGTGGCAACAGATTATACCAGTATTCCGTTCTGGGGAGAGACAGACTGTGATTATTATGTAGTTCCTTCAGAGGAAGTCGGAAAAGAATTTATCCGGGCAGGAATTCCGCAGGAGAAGTTGCTTCCATTCGGGATTCCGGTTGCACCTGCGTATGCACAGGAAACAGACCGGGAAGAAGCAGTGGGGAAGATAGAAGAAGAATTGCCAGAAGGAAGAAAGCTGAAGCCGGGGAAAATATATCTGATTGTCGGAGGCAGCATGGGAGCCGGGAATATCTGCGGACTGGTCCGGGAACTGGACAGGCAGAGTGACAGAGAGGATAATATTCTTGTGATCTGTGGTTCAAACCAGCAGATATATGATAAATTGCAAAAAGAATATCAGAGGGAAGGAAAGGTACAGATTCTCGGCTGGACGGATAAAATGCCGCTGTTTCTCCATGCGGCAGATGCCCTGTTTACAAAACCGGGCGGTCTGACTTCGACAGAAGCTGCGACTGCAGGATGTCCGATGGTACACATAGATCCGATTCCGGGTTGCGAAACTGCCAATATGTCATATTTTGTACGGCATGGTTACAGTATAACAGCGAAAACCAGTGAAGGTCAGGTGGCAGCGGGAATCCGGCTGGCACATGATGACAGTATGAGAGAACGCATGAGAGAGAATCAAAGGAGAGATTTCAAAGGGGATACATCACAGAAAATATTGCAGTTTATAGAAAAGTGCAGGTGATACAATGAAGAAAATAATATGTATTCTGATCGCATATCTTAGTGGAAATCTTTTATTCGGGCAATATATCACAAAGATAATAGCCGGAAGAGATCTGGTAAAGGAAAGCAATGACAGCAATCCGGGTACGGCAAATGCCTTTATGTTAGGAGGAATGGGTTGCGGAATCGCAACACTGCTCTGTGATTTGCTAAAAGGCTTTTTGCCGGTTGCATATTTTCAGGATATGTTTTCGGATTCGGTGCTGTTTTCGTTCTTGATGATAGCACCAGTCTTAGGGCATGCATTCCCTGTCATGCATGGATTCCGGGGCGGAAAAGGAATCGCCGTTTCCTTTGGAGTGCTGCTTGGAGTATCAGAGGATTACAGGGCATTAATAATACTGATATTTTACTATCTTCTTTTCTCTGCACTCAGAGTTGCACCGCACAGCAGAAGAAGCATCATTACCTATCTGTGTTTTACAATTACCAGCTGTATTCTTATTGTAGATAAATATATCATATATGGATGTATGGGCATTGCTGTCATCGTCATCTGGAAGCATAAAAAAGCAGAGATGGCACAGGTCAGGGAACGATAATCATACAATGTATTTACCGGGAGAAATCCCGGTATATTTTTTAAATACCTTGGAAAAATAGTAAACATCATGAAAACCTGTCTTATCCGCAACCTCGCTGATCGTATAATAACCGCTCTGGAGATATTGTTTCGCCATCATGATACGCAGTTCATTCAGATAATAAAAAATAGTTTTTCCCGTTGTCTGTTTAAATTTCCGGTTAATATAGTCAAAATTGCATTGAAAAATGTCGCTGATGGAATCTCCGGAGATATCTTCCATATAATGATCCTGAAAATAATTCAGAATCCTGTGAATTGTTGCGGATGAACCCGAAGCAGCCAGACAACTTCCGGATAAAATATCGCCGGTAAAGCTTCTCGAAGCCTCGATGAGAAAATCAAGAAAGAGACAGGAGGTTTTCAGGCGGTGTCCTTCTAAAGATTCCAGAAAGGCAGTTTCTGTCGCGGAAAGGCAGTTCTTCAGGTGAATCATTGCGGACTGCGGCATATGATAATATTTTGGCAGGTAGAGAAGTTCGTTTGCATGGGAGGATTCACAGCTGAAAGAGGAAAAACGGAGCGCTTTCAGGGTTTCTTTCAGATCAGGGAGATGTTCCTGTGTACAGGAAAAATCATTGCAGGAAAAATGAATGTAATAATAAGTACAGTCAGAAGCCTTACTGCCATAATGTTCAAATGCAGGATCCAGGATCAGAAAATCTCCGGGAACAAGGTGGTAAGAATTAGTTTCCGTATCATTTTTTTCTTCCAGAAACATTTCGCCATCCAGAATAAAATACAGGATATATTCATCCGGTCTGCGGCAGGTATGGACATAAGGCGGGGTAATTCGGACATGACCGGCAAGGGAGATCTGTGGAAACTGGGAACAAGTTATTTTATAATAAAAAGAATTCATGGCAGTGTACCTCCAGAAATAAAATATAAATCAAATCATAGTTTCAGTATAAATGAAAATATACAAAAAATCAACAGATAGTCGCTAATTTGCAAAAAACAGACAATACAATACATTTACTAAATCTGAAATTCAGGTATAATAAACACATAACATGAATTTAAAATATAGGAGGGTGAAACGTATGGTTCTATTAAATGATAACTGGAGATTTCATTTAGGGGATGAAGAAAATTCGTATGAAAAATTTCACAAGGATGAGGACTGGAGAAAGGTAACGATTCCTCATGACTGGTCAGTGGAATATCCGAAGAGAGAGGAATATTCCAGCGGAACCGGTTATGTCATCGGCGGAACTGCATGGTATCGTAAAACATTCCGGATCGAAGGAGAGAAGAAAAAAGGAAGAACATTTTTATGCTTCGATGGAATTTACAAGAACAGCCAGGTCTGGATCAACGGCTATTATCTTGGAAAAAGACCGAACGGTTATGTGTCTTTCCGTTACGATGTAACAGATTTTCTTGTATATAATAATGAAGAAAATGTGATCGCAGTCAAGGTAACACATGAAGATATTGCGGATTCCAGATGGTTTACCGGTTCCGGAATTACAAGAAAAGTTACCCTGCAGGAGTATGGCATGGTATATCCGCAGGAGTACGGCATATTCTGTCATGCAGAAGAGGTCAGCGGGAAATCGGCTCAGATTACAGTGGAGCATCAGCTTTGTCTGTCAGAAGAGTATGAACAGGACAATGCAGAAATTAAAGTCCAGTCCATGCTGTTTGACCGGGAAGGAACACTGCAGGCCGTATTTGAAACAAATGCAATTATCCGGAAAGGTGAAACTGCAGAAGTAACTACGGGAGGTGTGTTAAAAGAGCCTAAACTCTGGTCGGTTAAAGAGCCGAATCTGTATACATTGAAATCAACAGCAATAGATTTGATAACAGGGGATACTTATTATTTAGGAGAAGAAAAAGTAGGCATCCGTAAGATTGAATTTGATCCGGATAAAGGATTTTTCCTGAATGATAAACAAGAGATATTTAAAGGTGTATGCCTTCATCATGATGGAGGAGCATTAGGAGCTGCGATGACCAAAGGGGTCTGGAGGCGCAGATTAAGAAAATTAAAAGCAATGGGCTGCAATGCCATAAGAATGAGTCATAATCCGCATATGCCGGAATTATATGAACTCTGTGATGAACTGGGATTCCTGGTTATGGATGAAGCATTTGATGAGTGGGAAGGCTGTAAGAACAAATGGTTCAACGGACATAATGTATATCCGCCAAAACATCAGGGATATTCCGAAGATTTTCCAGAATGGCATGAAAGGGATCTGACTTCTCTGGTGAGAAGAGACAGAAATCATCCATGTGTCGTTATGTGGAGTATCGGAAATGAGATTGATTATCCGAATGATCCGTATAATCACCCGAGTTTCCAGGTAATGACGGGAAATAATGATGCAAATAAGCCGGAAGAAGAGAGAAAATACAATGCCGGACGGCCGAATATGGAAAGACTGACGGTAATATCAAGAGAACTGGCTGGTATCGTGAAGAAAAGCGACAGGACACGCCCTGTTACGGCAGCTGTAGCATTTCCGGAGTTATCCGCAGAACTGGGATACATCGATCATCTGGATGTGGTTGGTTATAATTATAAAGAACATCTTTATGAAGAACATCACAAGAGGTGGCCGGATAAACCATTTACAGGAAGTGAGAATGGGCAGCAGTACGATGCATGGAAGAGTGTTATGAAATATCCTTATATTTCAGGACAGTTCTTATGGATTGGCATTGATTATCTCGGAGAATGCGCTGGATGGCCGGTTCATTCCTTTACATCGGGCAACCTGACCACGGCAGGTTTTGAGAAGCCACGTTATTACAGCCGACAGAGCTGGTGGAGCGATGAGAAAGTCATCCATATCTGTACTGGAAGAAAAGAGGAAGGCGAAGGAGAATGGAAAGAAGTATCCGACAGCTGGAATTATCTTCCAGGAGAAGAAATAGAAGTCAGATGCTATACAAACTGCCAGAATCCGAAGCTGTATGTGAATGGAAAAGAAGTTGCAGATACACAGAAAGTAGATTCTTCCGAACTGGGATATGATACCTGGATTGTCCCGTTTGAGGCAGGAAAGATTGAAGCTGTGGCAGAAAATGTACATCATGTTCTGGAAACCGTCAATGCACCGGTACAGATTCAGTTAGAAGAAGCCGGATGTGAAGATATTGTACAGCTTGAGCTTACCGTACTGGATGATATGGGAAGAAGAGTGATATCGGATCAGTCAGAGATCCATGTTGCCATCGAGGGCGATTGTGAATATCTTGGTATGGACAACGGAGATGCGGCAGATGTAACAGAGTACCGTTCCCATTACAGACATTGTCTGGAAGGAAAGATGATGATTTATTTAAGAAAGCTTTCGGATGAGAAAGTGAAGGTTACGGCATCGAATCCGAAATTAAGAAAAGCACAGATTGAAGTTTAAACCATAAACGAATACAGGAAAGAAAATGAATATTGGCATTGACATGAAAAAAATATTGTGCTATTATGACTGCAATATCGAAAAAGCGATGATGAGAAGGAGTACTTTCCGGTAACATTCCAGAGAGAAGATGGCAGGTGTAAATCTTTATGAAGCCGGTTAGGAAGCAGTCCCGGAGCAGCAGAGTCCAAAGGTGCAGCTTAGTAGATTTTGACGGGTTCTCCCGTTACAGAGAAATGGCATGGTAGTGCCAGCAGAGTGCAGAAAGAATTACTTTCTGAAATTAGGTGGTAACACGGACATGGTTCGCCCTAAACATTTCGGATGATTATTTACGAAAAGATAGTCATCCGCAATGTTTAGGGCATTTTTATTATCAGGAAAGGAAAAAGATAAATTATGAGAACATTTGAGAAATCACACAAATTAGATTATGTATGTTATGACATCAGAGGACCTGTCATGGATGAAGCACAGAGAATGGCTGCACAGGGAATGGAGATTCTGAAGCTGAATATCGGAAATCCTGCACCATTTGGTTTTCGTGCACCGGATAAGGTAATAGAGAAAATGTCAGAAAATCTGACCAATACGGAAGGATATTCGGATTCCAAAGGACTGCCGCAGGCAAGGGAAGCTATTTTAAAATATTGTAAAAGCAAATCCATTCCGTGTGAATCCATAGATGATATATATACGGGAAATGGCGTGAGTGAATTAATCACAATGTCCATGCAAGGGTTGCTCAATTATGGGGATGAAGTCCTTGTTCCGTCTCCGGATTATCCGCTGTGGACGGCATCCGTAACTCTGGCAGGAGGTACTGCCGTACATTATCACTGCGATGAGGCACAGGAATGGTATCCGGATATTGAGGATATGAAGAAAAAGATTACACCGAAAACAAAAGGAATTGTAGTGATTAATCCGAACAATCCGACCGGTGCGGTATATCCGAGAGAAATTCTGGAACAGATAGCAGATTTGGCAAGGGAACATGAACTGATTTTATTTGCGGATGAAATCTATGACAGACTTGTCATGGATGGAATTGAACATACGGCACTGGCATCGGTTGCACCCGATGTTCTGACCTTAAGCTTTAATGGTCTGTCAAAATCACATTTAATAGCAGGCTACCGCTGCGGCTGGGTATGTCTGTGCGGGGATAAGTCAAAGGCAAAAGGCTATATTGAAGGTCTGAACCTGCTTTCCTCCATGCGTCTTTGTTCCAATGTTCCGGCACAGTCCTTAATTTCGACTGCAATGGAATGTCTGGATGAAACAAAGAAGCTGCTGGTTCCGGGAGGCAGAGTCTATGAGCAGAGAGAATGTATCTACAAAGCATTGAATGACATTCCGGGAGTATCAGCAGTAAAACCCAAGGCAGCCTTCTATATCTTCCCTAAGCTGGATGCGAAGAAATTCGGAATCCGGGACGATGAGAAATTTGCACTTGATTTCTTAAAGCAGAAGCATATTCTGGTGACACACGGCGGCGGCTTTCACTGGGAAGAACCGGATCATTTCAGAATCGTATATCTGCCGGAAATAAAAGTATTAAGTGAATCCGCAGAAAGATTGAAGGAATTTTTGCAGGAATATCAACAGGAGAATTAAGAGAGGTAAAAGATGAAGTACGGAAAATTTTTGGAGGAAGGCGGTACGATTGGATTTGTTGCACCATCGTTCGGTTGCAATATCGAGCCATACCGGACCGGATTTGAAAAGGCACAGAAAAAACTGCAGGAGCTTGGTCATAATATCTGGCTTGGGCCAAACTGCTACGAAGGAAAGGGAATCGGTATCAGCAATACACCGCAGCTCTGCGGAAAAGAACTTCAGGAAGCATATTTGTCCAAAGAATCAGACGTGCTGATTTCCTGCGGCGGCGGGGAACTGATGTGTGAAATACTCGATTATGTCGATTTTGACCGCATAAAGAAAGCAGATCCGAAATGGTATATGGGTTATTCGGACAATACTAATATGACATTTCTGCTTACCACACTCTGCGATACGGCATCTATATACGGACCATGTGCACCGGCATTTGGAATGAATCCGTGGCATCCGGCGATTGACGACGCATACCAGGTATTGACCGGTAAGAAACATATGCTGAACGGATATGACGGATGGGAAAAAGAGTCGCTGAAAGATGAGGAGCATCCGACTGAGCCGTATCATATCACAGAAGAAAAAGTTCTTCATACTTATGTCGGGGCAGAGAAGGCAATATATGCACAGATGCAGGGAAGGCTGATTGGTGGATGTATGGACTGCCTTGTAAATCTGACCGGAACAAAATATGATAAGGTAAATGAATTTACAGAAAAATACAAAGAAGACGGATTCATCTGGTTCCTGGAATCCTGCGATCTGAACGTTATGGCGATACGTCGGGCAGTCTGGCAGATGAAGCATGCAGGCTGGTTCCGGTATGTAAAAGGATTTTTAATCGGAAGACCGCTTGTGTTTGGACAGGAAATGATGGAACTGGATCAGTATCATGCTGTCATCGATCTTCTAAAAGATTATAATGTGCCGGTTATTATGGATGTGGATCTGGGACATTTACCGCCAATGATGCCGCTTATCTGCGGAAGTATGGCAGAAGTCAGCAATGATGGAAATCATCTGGAAATAGAGATGAAACTTATATAAATAAAAATAAAACCTCCGAAATATTTTTGAAAAAATGGACAGACTCTCTGGTAGGAATAAAAAATAATACTTAGTGAAAAACTGTATCAATACAGGTATTGACGAATGAAAGAAAATTAGTTAATATTAACTAGGGTTAGAAATAGCTAACCAGAGAGGAGGATTTATGTGCAGAGAGGTATTTGAAAATGCCAGAGTGATCGGATTGGAAACACTGGAAATCCAGCTTGCACTTCAGTGTGCACCTGTAATCGCAGGATTGAAAATATCAAATCTTCTGATTATTCCATCTTCACAGGAAGAAAAACTGTACCATATTTTCAGAAACAGTGAGATATCTATTTTCCGCCTGCTGTGGGCAGATGGAAAAAGCACATTTCTGCTGTATCACAAAGAAATGCTGGAAGCATATTTTATGCAGTGGGAAGTCAGAACTATTCTGAAAGAAGCAGGATATGGAAATCTTTCACTGGATGCGGTTCTTGCCACATTTCGTCACCGGTTTGAAAACTGCCGGAGAAATGGAGGGGAATTTCCTCATGAGATGGGAATCTTACTGGGCTATCCTTCCGAGGATGTAGCAGGGTTTATCGAGCATAAAGGAAGAGATTTTCTGTATTCCGGATACTGGAAAGTATATGGAAATCTTCAGGAAAAGCTAAAATTATTTCATAAATATGAAACGGCAAGAAGTACACAGGTACAATTACTTGCATGCGGAGTATTTATGGAAGATATTATAGATATTTATCAACAGGAATGGCAGCAGAAAGCTGTTATATAGGAGGTTTAAAATGAGCAAAATTCAGGTAGTTTATTGGTCACAGACAGGAAATACACAGGCAATGGCAGAGGCAGTTGCAAGAGGAATCGAAGCAGCAGGCAAGGAAGCAGAACTTGTAGAAGTAGGAGCAGCATCACTGGATGATTTAAAGAATGCATCCGCATTTGCAATGGGCTGCCCGGCAATGGGAGATGAAGTTCTGGAAGAATCAGAGATGGAGCCATTCGTAGAGTCAGTAGAAGGATTTGTATCCGGAAAGACGGTTGCGTTATTCGGTTCTTATGACTGGGGTGACGGACAGTGGATGAGAGATTGGTCAGAACGTATGACAGGAGCAGGAGCAACTGTTGTAGGCGGTGAAGGACTTATCTGCAATCTTGAGCCGGATGACGAGGGAATCGCAGCATGCGAGGAACTTGGAAAGAAACTGGCAGCAGTTTAGGAATAAAATAATAACATATCAAGCGGAACAGTGTTTATTGAGAGTCTTTTTCAATAAACACTGTTTCTTTTTTGGTGTATCAGGAGTATAATAGAAAAAGTTAGATACAACTAACTAAAAAATAGGAACAACAACGAGGAGGGATTTTATGTTTTTGGAAATAAAAGGATTAAGGAAAAGTTTTGGAACAGCTCAAAACCGGACAGAGGTTCTGAAAGGAATTGATTTCGCAGTGGAAAAAGGAGAAATCTGCGTATTATTAGGACCATCCGGTTCGGGAAAATCCACCTTATTAAATATTATAGGAGGAATTGACGGAGCGGACAGCGGACAGATCTGTATCAACGGAGAAATGTTGGAAGACATGAACGAAAAGACATTGACGCAGTACAGGAGAAAACATCTCGGTTATGTTTTTCAAATGTATAACCTGATTCCAAATCTGAATGTCAGAGAGAATATTGAGGTAGGTGCATATCTGAGCGATCATCCGCTTGATATCGAGGAACTGCTAAATACACTGGGATTAGCAGAGCATTGGAATAAACTGCCAAACCAGCTCTCCGGAGGACAGCAGCAGCGTACTGCGATCGGAAGGGCGATCGTAAAGAATCCGGATATTCTGCTCTGTGATGAGCCGACCGGAGCACTTGATTACAATACATCGAAGGAAATTCTGAAACTGATCGAAGATGTAAACCGGAAATATGGAAATACCGTAATTATGGTTACACATAATGATGCGATCAGAAACATGGCAGATCGTGTAGTAAAGCTGCGTGACGGACAGATACGGAAAGATTATCTCAATGAAACAAAGATTCCGGCGAAGGATTTGGAATGGTAGGTGGTGAAGATATGAAGAATCCATTAAAGAAACGTCTGCCAAGAGAATTTATCGGAGATTTTGGAAAATATCTGGTGATTTTCTTATTTATGATAGGAACGATTGGATTTGTATCGGGATTTCTTGTGGCAGATGACAGTATGCTGAAGGCATATGACGAAAGCTTTGAAAAATATAATGTCGAGGACGGTAAATTTGAAACGGCAGAAGAATTAGACGAAAGCACGATTGACGTGCTGGAACAGGAAGATGTAAAAATATATGCCAATTATTATGTGGAAGAAGATACGGACTGCGACAGGGATGGCGATATTGACAGCACTATCCGGATCTTCCTGGAGCGGAAAGATGTCGATCTGGTCTGCCTGATGAAAGGCGAATGGCCGGAAAAAGCGAATGAAATCGCCATTGACAGAATGTATGCTGACAATAATAAAGTGAAAGTGGGAGATACGATTGAAACCAGTGGAAAAGAATTAAAAGTAACCGGTCTGGTAGCATTGTCCGACTATAGTGCATTATTTTCTGATAACGGCGATATGATGTTTGATGCGGTCAAATTTTCCGTCGCCATTATGACAGAAGAAGGATTTGAAACATTTGGGGATGTACATCTGCATTACAGTTACGCATGGACCTATAATGAAAAACCGGAAGATGATATTGAAGCAAAGAAAATGGCAGAAGATTTCATGAAGGTGCTGGCACAGAATACACAGATTCAGAACTTTGTGCCGGCATATCTGAATCAGGCCATTCATTTTACCGGAGATGATATGGGAAGTGACAAATCCATGATGATTGTACTGCTGTATATATTGATTGCTATCATGGCATTTGTATTTGCAATTACAACATCAAATACCATTACCAAAGAAGCAGCAGTCATCGGAACACTGCGTGCCTCAGGCTATTCCAGGGGAGAACTGTTAAGCCATTATATCTCCATACCGGTGCTGGTCACTTTAATCGCGGCAATCATTGGAAATATTCTCGGTTATACTGTATTCAAGGAAATCTGTGCAGGAATGTATTACGGCAGCTACAGTCTTCCGACGTATGAAACCAGATGGAATGCAGAGGCATTTTTACTTACAACCATTGTTCCGCTGGTCATTATGATATTGATTAATGTTGTGATGATTTACCGCAAATTAACCTTATCACCATTGCAATTTTTACGGAAAGATTTAAAACGATCCAGCAATAAAAAGGCAGTAAAGCTTCCTGCATTTCCATTTTTCCAGAGATTCCGTCTCCGGATTATTCTGCAGAATATGCCGGCATATCTGACCTTATTTATCGGAATTATCTTTGCAAATATTCTTTTGTTGTTTGGAATGATGATGTCGCCTCTGTTAAGTCATTATCAGAATGAAATTGTCGACAATATGATTGCGTCCTACCAGTATGTTTTAAAAACTCCGGTGGAAACTGAAACAGATAAGGCGGAAACCTACTGTGTAACATCTATGAAAACAGAGGACGGAGAATACGCAAGTGAAGAAATCAGTGTATACGGAATCAATAAGGACAGTGCCTATATTTCAGAAGAAATGCCGGATGATGGTGTATATATCTCCGATGGCTATGCAGAAAAATACAGACTTTCCAAAGGAGATACCATTACCCTGAAAGAAAGTTACGGGGATAAGCAGTATGATTTTAAAATAAAAGGTACGTATAATTATCCGGCAGGACTGGCAATATTCATGGATATCATGCAGTACAGGGAAGTATTTGATAAAGATGCAGGATATTATAATGGTTATTTTTCCAATACGGAAATTACCGATATTGATGAAAAAATGATTGCTTCCATTATCACAGAAGAAGATTTAACAAAGGTCAGCAGACAGTTAAATGTATCCATGGGAAATATGTTTTATCTGATCAATGTATTTGCAGTCATACTTTCTGCATTGTTAATTTATCTTCTGACCAAACTGGTAATAGAAAAGAATGCTTCGTCCATATCCATGGTAAAAATACTCGGATATGAGGATCGGGAGATTTCAAGTCTTTATCTTATGGCAACGACCTGGGTGGTAGTGGTATCACTGGTTATCAGTATTGTAGTGTCGCGTATATTTATGGGATTAATTTACCGTGAGATTATGAAAGAATTTACCGGATGGCTTTCATTATATATCCCGCCACAGATATATGTAGAAATGTTTATTGGCGGTCTGATTATTTATCTGCTGGTAGCAGTCATTCAAATGAGAAGAATTAAAAAAGTGCCGATGGATCAGGCATTGAAAGATGTGGAATAGAAAATAAGAAAAATAAAGGCAGAAATTAAGGCGGAACTTCCGTCTTAATTTTTTTGTTTAAATTCTGCATACAAATATGGAGGCTTCAATAGTATCCGACAATCATGAAGAATATCAGAAATTTTCAGCTTTTTGCTAAAACAGACAAAAAATAAAAGAAAAACTTGTAAAAAAATGTAAAATATGCTATGATAAGAAAAAATGTAAGGAAGTATGAGGGGCAAATGTATAAATTATTTGATATCAGGCATGTAAAATTACAATTTAAAATCCGTTTTCTGGAAGAAGGTTATGTTCCGCAGGATAAGGTTTCTGCCATCCGCGGTGGAATCGGCGAAATGCTTCTCCGCATGAATTGTATCGGACGGCGTGACTGCGAGAACTGCAGTTTTCGCAATGAATGTATTGTGCAGCGAATTTATTACCATAAACCGGCGATTGTACCGGATTTTGTGACAGAAAAAGGAAATATGGGGTATTTATTTGAGTGTGATAATGCGTACAAATATGTAGAAAAGGGAACTGTCATGGAGTTTTCCATGCTGCTGCTGGGAGATAATATCGTAAACTTCTCAAGTATTCTGCAGGCAGTATATCAGTTTGGGATGTATGGAATCGGGAAAGAGGGTATCAGCTTTGAAATCATATCTATTGTAAATCACAGAAATGAATCCATTTTATATGAAAATAATGTCCGCATGGATCTGCTGTATCCGGATTATATTTCCGATTATATACAGAAAAGAATCCGGGAAGAAGGAATATCGGATCGTTACAGTTTGCGTTTTGAAACACCGTGGTCACAGAAATACCAGGGGAAATTCATCCATAAGATTTCCAGTGAACCATTTGTGGATGCAGTATACCGGAGATGTTACCTGGCACATTGCATGGAAGGAATTCCGATGAACAGGGCACATCCATTCCGGAATCAGATGCATATCACAAAGCAGAAATCATGGACGGATGGAATATTGAGATATTCATCCACGCACGAAGAGAAGATTGCATTAAAAGGCATTGCGGGAAAAGCTGTCCTGGAAGACGTAAGTGAAGAATTTCTGCCCTATTTATTTGCGGCAGAACTCTTACATATCGGCAAAAATACCAGTATGGGATTTGGAAAATATACAGTAAAGGCTATCGATGAATAATGGCCGGCAAGGAGGATTATAGTGAAGAAATTATTATTGATTATGGAAGTGTCACAGAAGCAGGCATACATTTTTAAGAACAAAGAACTGAAAAAGAACATCGATGCATCTTATACGATTGATGAAATTACCAGTTCCGGATATTTTAAAAAATATTTTCTGGAGTATTATAACGAAGAAAAGAATCTTGTATATAGCGGAGGCGGACACACCATTCTTGTATTTGATAATGATGTGGAAGAAAATGACAACACAGGAAAAGAAAATCAGGCAGTCAGATTTGCAAAGAAGCTGAGCAAACAGATATTCTGCGACTATGACGGACTCGAAGTCTTTATTAAAATAATGGATTATAACGAAAATGATGACCCGTCAAAAAATATACAGAATTTAATGAAAAAACTTGAGGAAAAGAAAGCAATCAGACGTGCTTCCTTCCGTCAGGGAACATTTGGTATGGAAGTTTCAAAAGGAGAAGCTGAGAGAGTATTTGATTCGGAAAAGAAAGAAAAAGAAGCTGAACAGAGAAAGAAAGATGCAGAAAACAGAAGAGAAAAAAGAATACGGGAAGAAAAGAAAAAAATACAGGAGGAGGAAACTACTCATTATGAGTTGGTAACACAGCTGGAAAAACTGGGCGGCAATAAGGATGATAATAACTTCATTGCGGTTGTGCATATTGATGGAAATCTGATGGGAAAGAAAGTACAGGAGAATGATAAAGAGTTGCGTAAGATACTTGATCGAATATCAGATCCGGAAAAGAAACTGGATATGTACAGAGAGAAAAAACAGGAATTTAGCGAAAAGATAGACAAACTTTTTAAAGGTGCATATAGCGATATGCAGGATGCGGTGAAGAAACAGATAGAAAACGGAAATTTAAAGGATTTGTCACTGGAAGAAGTGGTAAATGAGGAAAAACAGATTAATTTCCCTGTACGGCGTATCATTACAGCAGGAGATGATATCTGCTTTGTATCAGAAGGAAGAATCGGAATTGAATGTGCGGTGGAATATATGAAAGCACTGTGGAAGCGGAGTAAAGGAGAAAATTCTGCCTGTGCGGGAGTTGCGATTGTCCACCAGAGTTATCCGTTTTATAAAGCATATGAGATAGCAGAAAGCCTGTGTTCCAGTGCAAAGAAATACAATGCTTCACTGGATAAGGAAGGATGTGCAAATGCGTGTGCAATCGACTGGCATATTGAGTATGGGGAAATGTATGGAGGACTGGATGAAATCCGGAAGCATTATGTGGATGCGGATGGAAAATCAATCCTTGCAAGACCATATTTTGTGTGTGGAAAAGCAGAATATGAAGGAAAAGCAGGTAACAGAACCTATGCTGATTTTAAGCAGACAATGGAAGAAATGGAATATGCACTTCACAATAAATGCGAAGATGAAGAAGATAGAATGATTGCCAGAAGAAAGCTGAAAGAGTTAAGAACGTATCTGAAAGAGAGCGATGAAGCAGTGGATGCATATTTTAAGAAGAGCAGACTGGATCAGTATCTTACAAAAAATGACAAGAACTTTGATGTGATAGAAGTAATGGATACATACATTGGATTTCAGACGGAGGAGGACAAATAATGCAGGTAAGAATTGAATTATTAGAAGATGCATTCTGGGGTTCCGGGGAAAGTATTCCGGGAGCGGAAGACAGCAGTATACTGATGGATGAACATGGATTCCCATACCTTAGGGGAACAACATTCCGTGGTGTGCTGAGAGAAGAAATGGAGAATTATTTTGCATGGACGGGTCAGGAAAACGCAGATTCTGAGACCGAGGCCCTGTTTGGCAGTGGCGGAATGCGTACGGAAGATGGAAGAAAACTCTATGTCGGTAATTTCAACCTGTCAGAGGCAGTGCGGGAAAGGATTCAGGGAACACAGGACGAAATCCGTGATGCCCTGACATATATGCGGTATTTTACGGCATTGCAGGATGGTGTGGCAAAAGAAGGAAGTCTGCGTTCCATCCGTGTCATCCGGAAAGGATTAATCTTTTATGGGGAAATAAAATGTGCCAAAGAAGATGAGGATACCCTGGAAGAAATACTTGGTTATGTGAAATGGCTGGGCGGTATGAAAACCCGTGGACTCGGCAAAGTAAAAATCAGTAAAATGGGAGGGAAATAAGTATGTTTATAGAATATGAATTTGTCAATGAAGAACCGGTTAAGATAGCGGATATTTATCTAAGCAAAGAGGGACAGACAGCGATTTGTAATTATGTGCCGGGAAGCAGTATCCGCGGGAGTATCGTGTCATTGCTGGCGGCAGGAGAAAATTTTGAAGAACAGAAGAAAATACTTTTATCAGAAAAGACTTGTTTTTATAATGCTTATCCGATGATTTGGCAGGAAAAAGAATATCTAACCGCCATTCCGACTCCAAAAGGCTTTTATGAAAATAAAAAACAGGATGGAAATCTGGAAAACAGAGTAGCAAAAAAGGAAGAAAATGAAATAATTTCCGGAAATAAAAGGGCTGCGGTCGGAATGTTTGCAAGAATCAGCGGAGAAACATTGCAATATATGAGCGTGGAAAAAGGTGAGGCTCTGAATGTAAATATAGAAGAGCAGAATGTGTTCCGCAGTGACAGTATCTGCAGTGGATATCATTTTAAGGGATATATCCGGGTAAGCGATAAAAAGACAGCAGATTTGCTGATTGATTTATTAAATACCGGAGATTTCAGATTTGGAAGCAATCGTTCTGCCGGATATGGAAAAGTGAAAATGATTTCTGCAAAATATATGAAAGATGGAAAACGTCCCTATGAAGAATTTTCTGTCAACGGACAAACGGGCAGTCCGATTTATCTTGTGGCAGTATCACCATTTGCAATGCGTGGGAAGAATGGAGAATTATGCGGAATCAATGAAAAAATTCTGGAAGAAAAGCTCGGTGTGACAGGCTTAACCATTGAACAGGCCAGTACATCTGTCGTAAAAAAGAGTGGATTTAACCGTACCTGGGGAATGAGGACACCGCAGCAGAGTATGTATGAAGCGGGCAGTGTGTTCAAAATTAAATTCCTTGGAGAAATCAGTGCGGAAAAAGTCCGTGAAATCGAGGAAAACGGACTGGGAATCAACAAGAATGAAGGATGTGGAAGAGTACTGATTCTTAAGGATTATGATAAAATCAGTAAAAAAGAAAAAGTTGAGAGCAGACTTGCAGGAATACAGGAGGCAAAAAAGAAAGAACTGACAGAAGATGATAAAAAAGTATTGGAAATTGCCGCACAGGGAATGTTAATTCATAAAATTGCTCGGGCAATGAATCATTATGTCGTAGAACATCCATTAAAACTGGGAAGTGCATCCAGAAGTCAGGCAGGAATGGTGCTGGCGATGTGTAAAGCATACCGGTATCAGCCACAGGAAGATAAGTTTAAATCTTACTTCGAACATATTCTCAAAAAAGAAGAAAATAGAAAGACACATGACGGTGCAGGAAGTCAGAAGCAAATTATAGAAAAATTTCAGACGATTTTGGATAATAACTTATTTGATACCCTGGGAATTACGGAAATGGAATGCTGCGGTGTGCCAATCGAAGAAATTCTGTCAGTGAAGCAGAAATATATTTATAAGATAAAATTAATCGAAGAAATGATACAGTACAGAAACAGACTGGATAAAAATGGAAATAATCCGGAACGTTCAGGAGAGGAGGAAGAGTAATGGAAGAAAAAGCTATCAAAGCGAAGTATACAAAAATATTAAAATATGAAATAGAAGCAGAAGCGGAGTCATCACTGCATATCGGAAATGGAATGAGTGATGAGGGAGAAGTGCTGGTTGATGACCGTACAGGAGAACCATTTATTCAGGGAACAAGCGTTGCCGGAGCATTTTTGGAAGCAGCGGATGAGGAGCAGAAAAAATATTTTGGAAATCGAAATGAGCAGAAGGGTGCTTCTGACAATAAAAGCAGAATTACGTTTTCTGATGTACATTTTAAGGATAATGCTGGTTTAAGACTGGAATATCGTACAAGAGTCAGACTGGATGCAAAGAGTGGGACAACAGATCAGGCAAATAATTCCGGACAGCTGCACAATATAGAACTCATCAGTGCAGGAGCGGAGATGACATTTGATATTTACCGGTTTTTAAAACCGGAAGAAAATGAAGATGGACTGGTGGAGGAACTTCTGGCAGCACTGGACAGACAGGAAATTCTGTTGGGCGGAAATGTGACGAATGGATGCGGAAAGGTAAAACTGACCAGTGTCAGGAGAAGTGAATATGATCTGACAACACCGGAAGGACGAAAGGACTGGAGCGATGAAGGGAAAAACAAAGGGGAAAACAAAGGTCAGGAATGTCTGGGAGAAATCCGGAAGATAAAAAGAAAGTCCAACAAAAAGCAGTCACTCAAATTCCGGCTGGAAGTTTCCTATCCAAACGCAATACTGGTCAAAGGAAATTATGTCAATGAAGAATTGCTGGAAAAACAGCTGGACACGAAATTTGAAGAAGACAAGAACAGAGTGCCGGATGCCATGAATATCGTAAATGGCAGGGAAGAATATATCATACCGGCTACCTCGATAAAAGGTGTATTCCGTCAGAGAATGGAAGCAATAGAGGAACATCTTGCACAATCCTGCAATAAAGAGGATAGGGAAAAAACAACAATATGTGAACGTATATTCGAGGACAGACCGGAGATATTCTTTACGGATTCTGTCATAAAGGGAAAAGTGGTGCGGCAACAGATGCGTACCGCAATCAATAAGTTTACCGGAGCAGTAAAGAATAATGCATTATTTTCAGAAGCCATTGTAAATGGAGAGGGTGTAATAGAGATAACACTTTCAGCCGGAGGGGATGGTAATGAAAACAATAAAATAGATGAACGAAAAGAAAAGGCGGCAGCTGCATTGCTCCTGTTCACCTGCAGGGATTTGGCAATCGGAGCAATATCACTCGGAAGTACTTCCTCCGTGGGAAGAGGATTCGTCAAGGTATCAAAGCTTGAAATCACACATGGAGAAGAAATCTCTGTTATTGATTTTGAAACACAGGAGCAGACAGCGGAAAATAGTTTTATCACGGAATGTATGGAGAGCTTAAAGGAGGAACTGGAATATGCGTAAAAAATATGATTCAGCCAAAGAAGCCATAGAAACAGAAAAGGAATATACATATAAATATGCACTTATCTATCTGATGAGCGAAGTTTATCTGGGAGAAAATAACCGGAGTGACCTGCCGTTTGATGAAATTCTGGAAGCAAGATTCTTTGATGAAAGTGGAGAATTACATATTTATAATGAAGAGGACTGTTGGTATAGAAGTGAAATCAGGGATGATGAAGAAGAAAATACCGAAATTCATAAGGAGATTTATCCTGTAAGCGGGGAGATATTTCATGAGCAGGAAGAAAACGGGCCAATAAGACTGGAAGTCTGGAAATATCTGAACTATGATGAGGATGGACAGATTTATGTAGAGCGGACAAGATGTGCAGGAATTTTGACGGAGGGAGGAAAAAAGGATGAATAATAATGGAAGTAAGTCGAATCAGAAAGGTAATAATGGAAATTACCAAAAATATGTAGGAGCACCATATAATTTTGTGTCATTACCAAAGAGCATAGTAACAAGAAGAAATAAAGAAAGTGAATTGCCGGATCATCAGAAAATTTTAGAGGTGTCTGGAGAGGATAAAATGTATTCGGGAGAAATCGAATACTCTATTGTTCCACAGACAGATATTTTTGTTGGAGGAGTATCTGAAAAAAATAAAGATGGAAAAGAGATACAGAAATTTTATCAGGCAGCAGATGGAACTTATGCGATACCTGGAAGTACGGTCAGAGGATTGTTAAGAACTAACACACAGATACTGGGACTGGGAAGTATTGATGATGATGTAGAAGACTGCCGTTTGATGTACCGAAAAGTTGCAGTATCAAATGGGAGATTAGCTACTACATATAAAGATGTAATAGATGGAAATGCAGAGGGCGATCAGAAATCTAATGGAGTCAGGGCTGGATATATAGAATGTAGAAATGGACACTACTATATTTATCACCCGAGGATGGATGAAGATAAAGAACTTCCGAAAGGAAACTATTATACATTAAATGAGAAATATATATTTGAAAAAGTAGAAGAAGCATATAAGAAAAGAAAAACCAATCCATTTGTACTATTGAAAAACTATGATGATAATATTTCCATACTTCAATATAAAGGAAAGTCAGTAAAAGAGATGGAAAAAAATGAGGAATATGTTCCTTTTTATATGAAAGTATCATACAAAATAGAAATAAATGAGAAGAAAGAACCAATGGTTGCTGCGGTTGGAAAGCCAGATGAATACGAACGAAATGGATATTTGATGGGAACCGGAAAAATGAACAATAAAAAGGTATTGTATGTTATTCCAGAGGCAGATAGAGAGACTGGGAATGAGTTAGAACAAGACGCAGTAAATGCATTTAAGATTGATTACAATGCAAAAGCGAATTTGCTGGGAACAACGGCATATCTGAAAGTTACAGATAAAGGAAGCAGAAAGAAATGTATAGAGAAAACAAAGGAATTTTTTAAGCTTCCGAAAGAAGGAGAGATACGACCAGTATTTTATGTTGAACAAAAGAAAGCTGGAAACGAAGATGAGACAGAGATAGCTTTTGGATATGCACGAAACTTGAGAATATTGTATAAGCATGGGATTAAGGAAGGAATTCGAAAGGAACACAAGAAAGAAGAAAGAATATTTGATTATGCCCATAGTATGTATGGTTATACCGTGGACAATAATGAAAAGCGAGGTTATAAGGGAAGAATATATGTAGAGGATGCAAAGTTGCAGCTGTTAGATAGAGAAAGTACTATAGAAAAAGAAAAGGTAAAGATAGTATTGGGAAGTCCTAAACCGAGCAGTTATATGGATTATCTTTGTCAGGACAAAGGGAAAAAAAATTATAATGATGATGATTTTGAAATCAGAGGCTATAAACAATATTGGCTAAGAGAACATGTGGACGAACTGCCTCATACAAAAAATGATAATATTACTTCGGATTTTTATCCATTAAGCAAAGACTGTGGAAAATTTACAGGAAAAATCAGATTTAAAAATCTTACCAAAGATGAATTGGGATTATTATTGTGGACGATACGTCTGGAAAAAGGAAAACAGCAAAATATAGGAAAAGCAAAGGCTTATGGGTATGGAAGAATAGTAATGGAGATAGACAAGTTACAAATTTATGATTATGAAAAAATGTATAATCTTAATCAGTTTTGTTTAAATCCATTTGATGATTATTCAGATCAGGTAGAAATGTTTATTGAATATTATAAAAAATATCAGTCAATTTCGAAAGATGATTCAAATCACCGGTCTATAAATGAATTCTTTATGATGAAAGATGCAGACAAGATGCCAGATACAGACAAGATTAAATATATGGAAACTAATGATTATAGGAATAGAAAATATGAATTGCAAAAAGTAGATAAAATATATAAGAGCAAAAAGTCATGATTTGATGGCATATTAAAAACTCTAAAGAGAATTAATTGAGGGATAATGAAAGAAAGCCTGTGATTCAATAGAATGGGCTTTCTTCTATTTTCTGTGATAGTGTATGGAAAAATTTTAGAACTTTGCATTATTAATTGTTGAATAAAATTGAAAATGGACTATTGAAAAATAGTTGGAAAGATGTTATTATAAATATGTGAAAAGTCGAACAGAACAAAACATAATGTGTCTAAAATATGAATGGGGAAAAATCTCTGCTCAAAATAGTAGAAAATAGAATTGTCTGATAATTACTTACAAACTGGAGGCTGAAAAGCCAGTAAAATCAATGACTGCAGAAGCATAGCGTAGAAAAGAAAGAAGCCCGAAGTAGGGCATTGAAACTCTTAACAGGTTTCACATAATGCACCACCTTTCTAGGCAGTAGAAAAGAAAGAAGCCCGAAGTAGGGCATTGAAACACTCAGCCTTGAGTTCTTCTGTAATTGTATCCTTGTGTAGAAAAGAAAGAAGCCCGAAGTAGGGCATTGAAACATTTCCGTAGTATAATCTCCCTTCGGAGTCTTTATACGTAGAAAAGAAAGAAGCCCGAAGTAGGGCATTGAAACATGTCTCCTTAAATCTTACTCCGGTATATGTAATATGTAGAAAAGAAAGAAGCCCGAAGTAGGGCATTGAAACTGTTAGTGCTGATTATTTTGCAAGTGTGGCATTCTCGTAGAAAAGAAAGAAGCCCGAAGTAGGGCATTGAAACCAGTTGAATATTCATATCGCTATATTCATAATCAATAAGTAGAAAAGAACCAAGCCCGCCATAGGGCATTACCCGAGGAAATTTCACATTCAGGAGAGGGGCGATATATCAAAAATACGGGAAGAAACTTATGGAGTGATATGAAACGAATGAGGTTCGTGGAAAGGAGAATTTATGGCAGATGAAACGAAGAGAAAAACTGCGGATGAGACAGAGAATCCGTTACAGACGATGACGGAGCAGTGGATGCAGTTGGAGAGAAAGACGACAAAGCAAAGAGAAGCAGCCGATTTATTTTATGAAAAGAAATTAATGAATTTGATTGAGGATAATTTTATAGCCAGAAACAGGGAACGTGTGGAAGAAGAAGTGGAATATCTGATTATGTCAGTAGGAACTTCTTATGAACCGCTCGTGCTGAGCATAAAATTGTTAAATCCACAGAAGATTCTTTTTCTTTGTACTGCTATCACGGAGAAATATCTGGATAAAATAGTAAAACATTGTAACCTGCCGGTGACCGCTTTTCAGAAATGTATGGTTAGTGAAACCGAACCGATGGATATTTATCGGGAAATAAAGAAAGCATATATTGAGTGGGGAAAGCCTGAGAAACTGCATATTGATATCACGGGTGGAACAAAAGCAATGTCAGCGGCAGCTGCTATGGCGGGAGCAGTCATAGATATCCAGCTGGTTTATGTTGGAAGCAATCATTATCTTGCTGATTTCCGGAAACCATGTCCGGGTTCAGAGACGTTATTTTATATTGCTAATCCATTGTCTGTTTTTGGTGATTTGGAAATTGAGAAAGCATTTACTTTATTCCGGAAGAAAAATTATTCGGGTGCGAGAGAAAAACTGGAATATTTAAAGGAAGTAGTGCCGGAGCCGAATATCAGGCAGCAGTTGAATTTTGCATATTTACTTGCAAAGACTTACGAAGAGTGGGACAGTTTGGAATTAAGCGGCGCATATCAGACTATTTTGAAATTAAATAAAGAATTAAAGAGAGATAAACGGATAAACAGCAGATTTTTACTGATGGACAAAATCGATATATTAAAACAGCAGGAAGAAATCCTGGCAGCATTAAGCGAGATTCCACAGTACATTGCAGAAAAGAGAAATGCAGAATTATTGCAGAAAGAAAAGTACATTGTTCCATTGATGTTCACCATGTGTTAGAACGCCATGATTCGTGAAGAACAGGAAAAACTGGATATGGCAACATTGCTTTTGTACCGGTTGTTAGAAATGATAGAGCAGAAAAGGCTAGCCGGATATAATTTATATGTTTCAAAGATGAATTATAAAGAAATAAAAGTAAATACAAAGATACATCCGGAATGGGATGGTATCGATGCGAAAGAACTCTTCAGACAGATAAAAGAAAGATATCTGGATATGAAAATCCAGTTGTTTGGAAAAACCGGAAATACCTATATGCCGGAACAGATATCATTGTTGGAAGGGTTCATTTTATTGGCAGCTCTTGACGATGAGATGTTAGTCAGGGGAAATAGCAGTGTAATAGACAAATTAAAGAGAATCCGGGCAATGGTGTATTTGAGAAATAACAGTATTTTTGCACACGGACTCGGACCGGTAAGCCAGACGGATTATTTAAAATTCAAATCATTTGTATTGGAGTTATTCAGAGAATTTTGTGATATTGAGCAGATAAATTTCGCTCAGTATAATAGCAAAATGACCTGGATAACTCCTTTTGATTCTGTTTATTATTCCGGATTGGAGGGAAATTAAATGTCGGTTCTGTATGTAAAGGAGCAGGGAAGCTGTATACAAAAAAGAAGTGAGAGGATCGTTGTTACCAAGGGACAGATGACTTTGTTGGAAATACCGCTGGCAAATGTTGAAAAGATAGCAATTATAGGAAATGTACAGATTACGACGCAGGCATTGCATATGCTTTTACTGCAGGGAATCGATGTGAATTTTTTTACTTTTTCGGGGAAATACATCGGGCAGACGGCTTCTGATGTCTCAAAGAATATTTTTCTGCGTTTTTCGCAATATGAATTATACAATCAGCTGGAAAAGAGGATTCTGATTGCCAAAAAGATTGTGGAAAATAAAGTGAAGAATCAAATTTATGTAATAAAAAATCACAGGTACAGGGATGATTATGATTGGCACAGAGATGTGAAATCCATGGAAATCATGTTAGAAGAATTGCATGAAAAGCAGACTCCGAATGAAGTGCTTGGTGTGGAAGGCTATTGCAGCAATATTTATTTTTCAACATTTGCACATATGTTTCAGTGTGAATTTGAATTTAACGGAAGAAACAGAAGACCGCCCAAAGATCCTATTAATGTATTGATAAGTCTTGGTTATACATTTCTGACAAAAGAGGTATCATCGGCACTTGATGCGGAATCATTCGAGATGTATCTTGGATTTCTGCATGGAATCCGTTATGGAAGAAAGTCGCTGCCTCTTGATATTGTGGAAGAATTCAGACAGCCGGTAATAGACCGGTTTGTAATTACCCTGTGTAATAAATCCATGATTAATAAATATGATTTTGAGCAGGAAGAGGAAAGAATTATTCTGAATGAATCCGGATTTCAAAAGTTTTGCAGGGAATATGAAAAGTATATTTCCGGAGCAGGAGGAATAAATTACCGGAGTCTGATACGAAAGCAGGTTCAGAATTTAAAGGCGGCAGTTATGGAAAAAAGGGAATATGTTCCCTACAGAATGGAGGAAAACCATGTATCTGGTGAGCTATGATATAGAATCGGACAGATTAAGAAAAAAGATATCAGACACGCTGGAAAATTATGGAATTCGTATTCAGTACAGTGTGTTTGAATGTGAAATAAGCGAGCAGCGATATAAGAAAATGTACCGGGAATTAATGCTTCTGATGGAACAATCTGAGGATAATGGAAATATCCGCTTCTATTATATCTGCAAAAACTGTGAGCCAAAAAGCAGAGTGATTGGAGATTCCGGAAAGAAAGATACAAGATTTCAAAGAGATGATGTAATTATTATCTGAAAGGAAGTGGGGCAATGAGTTTGTATTCAAAAATAATTGATATACAAAAATTACAGGCAGCGTGGAGAAATGTAAAGAAAAATAAACCTGCAAGAGGAGTGGATGATGTTACCTGGGAAATGTTTGATAATAATATCCGTGAAGAATTAAAACAGCTGAATATTGAATTAAAAAATCATGAATATCATCCATTTCCGGTAAGAATGATAAATATGTATAAAGAAGAAAAAATACGGAAAATAGCATTGTTTTCTATGCGTGATAAGGTGGTTCAGCAAGCCACGGCACAGGAACTTACGCGGATATACGATGCAGATTTTTCTGAAAATACCTATGCCTACCGACCAGGAAAATCGGCATTGTCAGCGGTAAAAATAATAGAGGATATGGTAGAAAGCGGCGAATATCCATGGGTTGTAAAACTCGATGTTCAACATTATTTTGATGAAATTCCGCATAAATTACTGGAAAAGAAGCTGAAACAGAAAATAAAAGAGGAAGATTCACTGGAATTAATTATGTACTCTGCAACGACACCATCGCTGCAGGAAGGTGGAGAAGTAAAAGAAAAAACTGTAGGAATTTATCAGGGTTCGATTGTTTCGCCAATTCTCTCTAATATTTATCTGAATGACCTGGATCACAGTTTTGATGGCAGGGAAATATTCTATATGCGGTATGCAGATGATATATTGATTGCGGCGAAATCAAAAGAAAGTGCAATGCAGGAGTGGAAAAGAACCGAAGTGTATCTGGAGAGTCTTGGTTTATCGCTGAATCAGACAAAATCAAAAC